>OLSG01000469.1_pt1 | contig 51374 bp, 40 predicted proteins | sample 1673041 | NCBI WGS metagenome assembly OLSG01 (sample SAMEA3136749, study PRJEB25190) | human gut metagenome | reverse complement strand
AATGTTGCTCAGGAACTTATAAAAATAATTATCAATTATGTTGCGGAATTAAGGTCTATTATGTCCATTTCTTCCTTTGCTTGCTGTTGAGTAAGAGATTGTATTGGAAATCTCTTGTGATAGTATCCCGATATTTCCAATGCATATTTAGGAAGAGGTTTCTTTATAAATTTCCTTTCAATTCTGTACTTTTCCATCTTTTTCCCATCCATTAAGTTCATAAACCATATCCCGTGCTTTCTCTTTGGATCGGCACTCCGCTACGGGAGTGCCTGTGCAAATTGTATCAGTATATTCATTCCGATATACAATCCAAAGAGGACCACGGCGTTCATATGTATATTTAGGCTGTTTGGAGCGCATCGCTTTCTTTTTTTGGTTCTACGTAGAATGATTCGTCCTGCACCACCTGTACGCCGATATTTGCAAACTGCTCCGCAATTTCAGGAATGTCACGGTCGGCCAGAAGCTTGTCTTTAGCCAGTTCCTCGGTTGTGCGGATATACTGTGGAAGGAACTCTTTGCAGAGGTTTGTAACAGCTGCCCAGGTGAAACCTTTCATGTTCTTCAGCTTCGGGTTGCCGGTGCGGAAACCAATGATGCCGTGTGCCGATTCCAGACTCTTTTTCTTAGAGAAAAGCGTGTCCTTGTTTTCGGTGGCATAGGTCTGCATCACTTCGAAAGAGCGGTCTTTCGTTTCGTTCAGTTCTGCCAGCTGGTCGGCGTACTTTTCACGGATCTTTGTCATTTCCTGGTCCATCTTAGCTGCGATAGCCTGAGCCTTTGCGTCTGCCATCGCAAAATCGGCAAATGCCTGTTCGTACTGGTCGCGGCTTACTCCGCTGATTACTGTTTTCTTGGTTCTTTTTGTTGCCATTTTAATTGAGTTTTAATCGTTATTTAAATCCTGTATAACACAAACGTATTTTTGCTTCTGGATTAATCCCTTGTGCCAATTTCCTTACATCCGTCAAGTTGTCGGTTCGCCAGCATGAGCGGATGCTTTTATTCGGTCTGTCATGGAAAGAATAAATGATCCTCCATACGATGTATTTCTTCCTATTCATCTCTCATATCCTCCATTGCCGCCATGTCATATTCCATCTTCAGAGCTTCGTCTGCCTGCTGTCCGCAGAAGTTTTCCAGCTCACGGAGTATCGTTACGCGGTCGCAGAAGTCAAACTGCTGCATGCGGTTCATAATGTCATTCTGGATTTGTTCGATTGTATGTTCCATGGTATCTCATTTTATAGTTTTTTTATACGTTTCCTCTTTATCCCGTTCCAGCATTCTTATTTTCGCCTCATCCAGGCGGAGCATAAAGAACAGTGTGGAGATGAGCAGGCAGAGGACAAACACTTGTGCCTCGTCCATCATTCCGCACACCGTTGTGGCGGTAAACATACGTACCAAGTAATTGACCGAAATAGCTATCCACATAACAGCCATCCACAACGTCCATTTCTCTTCAATCAGTTGTTCCAGTTTCTTTTTCATTTTCTGTAGTTCTTAATATCCATCCTTCACATCCTTTATTATTACTGTTTCCTTTCCTTGTTAGACCTTGCTTTCAGTTGGCGGTGCGTGGCATTCAGTTCCTCGTAGTTCTGGCGGGATACGGGTTTCTTGCATGCGCCGTACTGACGGAGCCATTGGTTGAGCTTGGCGATGTTCATTTCACGTTCTACCGGGTCGTTCACATCGTAGGGAGCGTTCAGACCGGATATTTCGCACGAAAGACGGTAGATACGGCATACCAGACGGTATTTACGTTTTTCAACCTGAGCGTTTGAGCCGTCAGGGTCTAAAAGGCGGCTTATCATCTGCCGTGCCTCTTCCTTGGTCAGTTCCGCAGAGGTGGATGTGCGACCGCCGCTGTACTGACATATCAGGTGGCGGTATGTGTCTTCATCCAGCCGGTGCTGCCGTTTCAGGCGGTGAATGAGCTGCTTCTGCTCATTCGTCGCCGGGAGTGTAAGTTTCCTGTTCATATTCTTCGTTGTTTAATGGTTTCTCACTTTCCAGCCACTTGCGTTCAGCTCCTTCCTCCCAGATGGTGTAGTAACCCCTTGGTCCTCCTTTACCGCGACCGATGTAGATGGCACGGAACCCGTGTACCTGTATGCGGACAAAACAGTCACGCTTTACGGCGTAGGCCGCTTTCCCTTCCACTTCCTTGCCCTCCACATGGCTCACATAGACGAATATCTTGCTGCGGAACTTCTTTCGAAGGGCGATGATTCCTTCTGCCGTGGCCTCATACTGGTTGACAAAGTATTGCAGGGAGTCGATAATCACCACATCGGGGCTGCGCTGCTTCTCCATCATCTCGTTCAGATCCGGAACGGTCAGTGCATCGGTAAATACAATCTTCTGCACCTTCGAGCGGATTCCTGCATCTTTCAGGTCTTTCTGGAAATCGGCACAGAATCCCATTTCCAGCGAAGCGACCAGTACACGGTAACCCATGCGGTCGAATTCCTTGGCAAGCTGGAGGATGAAGCGTGTCTTGCCTTGCCCTGCCTTTCCGTACACTATCCAGTTGCCGCCCTTCTCACGGTTTCCGAACGCTTCGCTGAAAGGCTTTGAAAAGGGGATGTAGCTGTATTTCCGTTCTTCTATATTGGATATGCTCAATGCCCTCATACCTTCATCGCCCCCTCGCTGAGTTCCTGACGGATTACCACATCATCAATCATGCTTGCCAGCTCGCGCAGGTCGTCCGAGAACCATACCGTGCGCGGGTCTTCCGGATTGGGCTGTTTCTTCACTTTCGGCAGCTTTCCCCAGATGGTTTCCGCCATGTCCTTGTCGGGGATTCCGTTTGCCATGCAGATGGATACCACGTCTTTCTTAGTCGCGCCCAGCAGGGTAATGTAGTTTCGTCCGAAACGTCCGTCTATTTCATCGTAACCTTCGATACGTCCCACGTAGCGTTTGATGTTCCGTTCCAGCGTTTCCGTTCCTGCCACCAGGCATCCCATGCGTCCCAGCGTGTCGTCATACAGCGGTATCAGGCAGTTCATGGCCGAGTGGGTGAGCTTTCCGGCATCGTCTATCAGCAGGATAGGATGGCGGTCGGCCATGCGGTTCATGTGGGCGGCGCAGATGTCAAGCAGCTCGTCATTGTCCATGTACCGGTTCACTTTTTCGCCCATGGCGGTAGCCAGCTTTGTCAGGAACTTGTGGCTCGACCACTTGCGGCATTTCAGGTAGATTACGGAACCGTCACCGCACACATTGTACAGGTCGATGAGCGACTGGGTCTTTCCGCTTCCGGAACGGCTGCTGATGCAGTACCATTTGCTTTTGCTGCGGGCTGCCACAAACGCCGTCTTCACCTGACGGTAGGAGGTGACCGTGTCCACCACGTTGCGCGAGTTCTCGAAGAAATAGAGTCCGGCTGCAATCTTTTCGGCCAGGATGTCATCGCTTGCGGAATACTTGCCCGTACGGAACAGGCTCATGGAAGTGTCCGAAACGCCGCATCTGCGTGCCAGTTCGGCTGCCGAGCTGCCACGGCTTATCAGGTTGTCGATATACTGTTTGAGTGCTTGTTTGTCCATATTAAATCGTTTTTAAAGGTTATGTAAATCATCTTGAAAATCTCATGTCGGTAGGGTTCCATTCGTATGAGTCATCATCTTCCTGTGCGGTAGGAACAACCAGTTGCCTTTTCGGTGCGGGTATCGCTTCCTCTTCCACAACCACCGCGTCTGCGATGGCATCCCTTGCCTCGGAGCGGCGGTCCTTGTGCTGTCCGTGAATGTCGGTAATCAACGCACGGTCAAGCAGAGTGTTGCTTTTCAGCTGCGGATAGCGTGAAATCATTCCCTGAAGGGTTTCGTCCACCTGGTTCTGACGGTCGATGTACCGCTGCTCCAGCTCATCGTTGAACTTCCTTACCTTGCTCCGGTGTTCGAAGTGTTCCGGTTTCTGGTCTGCAAGTGCCATCGGTACGGTGATGTCACGCTGCATGGTGAACCTCAGTGTGCCGATTTCCTTCTTCACCCGGTGTCCGGACGTGGATTCCGCGTTGCAGATAAGCACCTGCGAAAGGTCGTCGGGGTCGTAGTGCACCACCCAGTCCTCGTTGTAGTGGTTGCGCAGCTCCATGTTGAAGGTCTCGAAGTTGAGCCGCTGTCCCATGAGTTCCATGAGCAGCCCCTGACCCGTGAGGCGGTTGGTGCGTCCGGTAGTTTCGCCCATGAGGAAGAGGTATTCATCGTCATTAAAAGCTATTCTCCTTTCGCCCGGCGTGGCGGCCCATGCCTTGAGGTAGGCATCGCGCTTCAGCTCCCGCTCCCTGTTCATGATGGTGTGTATCTGCTGTATCACCACTTCCTCTGTGGGTATCAGGTGGCGGTTGAGGTTCAGTATTTCAAGGTTCGGCTGGCTGTCGCGCTTGGCATTGATGTTTACCCCGCTCCAGTTGGGCAACATCTGGCAGTAGGTCTTGTTGATATGGTTGAAGTAAGGTTCTATTATCTTCGACTTCGCATTGCCCAGTGCAGCAGGCGTGTAGTGAACGGTCATTGCCTCGTAGAACGGAACCATCACCTTCTTCTGGTAGTTGTCGCTCTGCAACTGCATGGGCTTGTAGCGTGAGCCGAACAGCTCCTTGGTGTGCTTCACCGCATTGCGGAGCGCGGTGCGTATCAGTGCGGGGCTTTCGTGGTCGCCTATGGCGTAGCCCACCGGATATTTGCCGCAGGCATCAAGCACCACCACCATACATTTGCGGTTGGTGTAGGAGGTCTGTCTGGTACGCTTGATTTCACCGTCCACCACCTTTTCACGTATAACCTGCTTTTCGTATACCAGCTCCACGTCCCATCCGTCCAGTGTCCAGTAAGTCATTGCCGTGGTAGGCGGCGTGCGCTTTATCTGCATTTCGTACTTGTTTTTCCATGTATTGCCGCCCCTGCGATGACCGAGCGAAGTGGACTCCATTTCCTTGCGGTAGGCATCCACCGTGGCAGGGCTTTTGATGAATGGGAGCGGTTTCTCTCCACCAGCTTCCCTTATCAGGTTCATCTGACGGATGACAAGGTTGTACTGTTCCATGATCTGCACGTTGTTCAGGTTCATGTGCTGGCTGAGCAGCTTGTGCATCACGGCCTCGCATTCCTCGTCCTTCACCTTTCGGGTGGAGGTGTTGCCGTGGTTCTTGTTCACCAGCGCATAGAAGCCTTCCTTTTCATACTGGAGTGCCTTTCGCTGGAGTGTTTTTCCGGTGGATGGCAGCTTGTGCGGGTAGCGTTGCTCACCCCGGCTGTTTCGCACAGCCAGCAGGTCGTTCACCATGTGGCTCAGGTTGTCCCACACACTGATCTTCACCATTCCGTCGCCCACGCTCCGGCGGTTTTCGCGGTACAGTCTGAGAACAGCATCCAGCACCCGTGCCTGAAGGGTGTAGAGGGCGGCCTTTTCGGGTTTCAGCTTCTTTCCGGACTCGTCGGTAAAGTCAGTGAAGAAGGTGTATGCCTCTTCGTTGTATTGCAGCTCGCGCTCCAGCAGGCTCTGTTTCAAAACGGCATCAAACTCCTCGTGCGGGTCGCCGTAGGCCTTGATGTATTGGTTCTTGATGTATTCTTCCATTGTGTCGAAATAGACTAATGCAGGTTGTCCTCCACCACGCCTGGCTATTACTATAAGCCCTCTTCTGGATTTGCTCTGGAACGTACCTTCAGGGATAAACCCTTTTTCGCTCCCTATATTCCGTTTGGCATTATAAGTAATCAGCTCATTGGCGAAGACGCATACCTGATTGTTATAGATTACAGCCATGATTGTTCGTTTTTATCGTTTGTCCGGCTCCGGGGCTTGAACCCGGATGGCAGCCGCTTCACTCCTTCTTTTTACCATATTCCCAATTCCTATTGAAAACAGCCCAATATGTCAAATTACAGTCGTTATCCTGAATGTGTGAAGTTCTGCAAGCCGTGTGTGATTTATTCCTTTTTCTGTGCTTCCCGCTTCTTTATTTCTTCATCCATCCATTCCTGGTATTCTTTATCCTCCTTGTCCATCCGTATTGCAGCAGGTATGAGTGCCAGGCAGAGGCAGGTTGTTATAATCAGGTTCATTGTACCGTCTGTCAGCCGGTTCAGTATGGCTGCTGCCAGTATCAGCAGCAGATAGCGTGTGGTTGTATTGATTCGTTTCATGATTCAATGGTTTTGAGTTTGCTGCCATCCCTATTCTCGCGAACTGGGAATGGCAAAGATTCATCACTTATGCAGTTGGTGCTTAAATTTCCATCCTTTGGAAAATTTCCACCGACAGCTCTGGTGTCTCCGTAGATAAGGCACTGCTGTTGGTGGTTATCTCTACCCGAAGGCCTTTTTCTTTCGCTTGCTTGATGTGGTTGTTTAAAGATTTTATCTCATCTGTTATGATGTAAGCTAATTCATGTTCGTTTAATGGTATTTTCGGCATAGTTATTCCTCCTTTATTTCATTGTGCTTTTCTCCGTTTCCTGATTTCTTCGAACAGCATGACCTGCATTTTCAGCAGGTAGCAGTATTCTTCGTTCTGGAACGCGTCTCTCGCTTTCCGGTCTCCCCGGATCAGTTCCATCAGCTCGCACACATGGTCGAGCTGGGCTTCCAGGTTCTTGAGTGAATAGTTTGCGTAGTTCATAGGATTGTCTTTATAGGGTTATCACTTCATTGTACGGGTTTTCCATTTCTTTCAGCTCGTAGAGTTTCGCTCCGTGATTCAAGGCATACGAACGGATCAGTCTTGCAGTGGGGCTGTTGGTGTCGTATGCCAAAGCCGAACGAACAGAGCGGGTTGTTACTTTCAGTTTTGCGGCGATTTCTTCCTGAAGTTCGCCGCTTGCTTTAATGAGTTTTTTTGTTTCTGCCATTTCGTTATAGTTTTTATTGTGATTATTCGGTTAAAATTCCGTCCCTATTCCTCGCGAACCGGAACGGTTTTGCTACATTTGTAGCGATACTTAATCAAACTTTATTTTGCTTATGAAATTCAATGACAATGATTGGATTGAATTCCGGCTTAAAGAAGAAGCCGGAGAATGTAAGAAGATCGTTTCCGGCATGAAATGCGAAAAGCATAAGCTGAAAGCGCACTTCTTATACGACTACGACAACGACCTCACTTACGCCCATCTTACGAAGTGCTGCTGTCCGGACTTTGCCAAGAAAGTGGCGGATGCGCTCCGTAAAGCTGAGGTCATTGATGTAGTAGACATTAAAGACTGTGAATACACTAAGACAGTCTGAAATCCGTGTCAGTTCCACACGGCACATATCGCCGACCATGTAAAGGTTTCTCCGGAATCGTTCGTGGTTGGCGATTTTCATTGCTTCCTCTTTGGTGGGGCTCTTTGCGGTTATCAGGCATTGGAATATCAGCCTCTCCACTCTTTTGTTATTGGTTTTTCCCATAGTTTGCGCTTTTAAATATTATTCATTATATATTCCACTTCATACTCTCGTTGAAAAGCTCCACCTTCATGAATATGTTCCGACAGCCAGCGTGAGGTTATTTTGCGACTGTTTTCATTTTCAAATGCCAGCTCTTCCGGTTCCGGTAGAGTCTCTTTATTCTGGAGCATTCTCTTCAATTCTTCATATACCTCTTTTGGCATCTCTACACTGCTAAAACCAACCATGTAATTCACCGAAATCACAATTGATTTGACGGTGATGTTTTCTGATTCGTTTCCTTTGATTTTATCCATAATTTGCGTTTTTAAAGTTTATTTTCTACCTTTAGGGCGTGTTCCTACTGGAATACTTTGCAAATGTATGGGATAATTTTCAACCATACAAGAAAAAATGGAGATAATTTTCAACTTTATGGGAAATATTTTATCAAGAATACAGGATATAGCATCTAATGAAGGCATAACAATAGGTGCTTTAGAACGATGTATAGGAGCTAGTAAAGGCGTTCTATCACGTGCTATTAATAATGGAACGGATATACAATCTAAGTGGATTACTATTCTGGTTGAAAATTATCCCCAATATTCACCAGCGTGGCTCCTTACCGGCGAAGGCAACATGCTTCGCAGTGAAGAATCCACGCCTTCATTACCGGTTCCTGAAAAGAAACGTCATCTGATTCCGCTTTTTGATGTAACCGCTATCGGTGGCCGTCAGTACGATGCAGATATGACAGCCGTATCAGCTCCATCGGAAATGATTGATACGGGAGACTGGTTTCAGGATGCCACCGCAGCCATGCGCGTGCAGGGTGACAGCATGTCTCCTGAGTACAAATCAGGAAGCATCGTCGCACTTCGCCAGATAAATGACCAGCGAATCATTATGTATGGGGAGGATTATGTGGTGGAAACGGACGAACTCAGAGTGATCAAGCGGTTGCAGCGTGCCGATGACCCTGCTTATCTGATGGCCTGCTCCATCAACCAGGAGCAATGGGAGTCTGGTCCTATGAAAGGCCACCTGATACATGAGCCTTTCGAAATACCGCGAAGTTCCATCCGCCGTCTCTTCCTTGTGCTGGGAGAAGTGCGGAGAAACCACAGTTGTAATATTATAGATGTAGTAAAATAAATTCAAAGAAAGCTGTATGATATTATTAGAAGCAACTCCAAAAAACTTTGGTGTAAAAATTCTAGGAGATTATGGAGATTTGTACTCCTTATATGATACTATATCATGCTATTATTCAACCGAATGTAATGACATCGAGATGCAACAAAGAGGAAGATTGCTTACAATAATAGGATATGAGATTCGGCATGCATTAAGACATCATAGACTATGTGAAAGGATAGAATACGGCCCCAATAATATCGTAGAATATCAAGGCTGTTATATTGATTGGATTACATTAATTTTCACATTAGCTTGTTTGCAGCAAAATATGCATTGTGAAAATACCAATGATATAGATAGAGCAAACTTTCTTTTATTGAAACACAAATCTAATATTCTGCTGTCAAGTAAAGGAATAAAAGTAAATATTGATAAAATAATAAGTAAGATACCTGCAAATCACAAACTTATTTATTTTTTTCATCAATACTCACTACAAAGGTTCTGTAAGGTTTCAGTAGAAAAAAGAATTGATAAAATCAATGATATAATAGATAAAATGTGCGTATCTACAAGCCCTGACTTTATAGATATAAACATTGCATTTTCTGAAATACTAATTAATAGTCCTGAAAAATTAAATGAGTATGAATTAAAAGAAGAATCAATATATCCTGAATATGATAAATGGTAAAAAAGAAATCTAGGTTTTATTGATATTTCCATTTAACATGGAGTTTAATTGATTTACAAGTTTGGTTAAGCGCACGTTTTCTTGTTTTAAAGATTGATTTTCTCTTTTGAGGGAATCTATTTCGCTACCTAACTTATCTCTAAGTTCAACTCCAGTATTATAATAACGACTCTTTTCATAGCGAATCATATCCAGAAACTGATTTACTGCTTCCTTATACAAAGCCGCATCACGATGGTCATCCAATATTGTACGAATCAGATTATTTCCCATATCCTTAAAAATAAGCTCCCGGCCAATTACCGGGAGCGTTCACTTTAAACCTAATACCTATAAAAACGCAAAATCAAAAAAGTATTGGGGAAGAACCCGGACTCGAACCGGGGATACAACAGCAGGCGTCTAGTACTGTTTGCTCTACCTTCTGAGCTATTCTTCCTGTTGTTTCAGCTGTAATTCTACACAAATATAATCAAAAAGTAAATAAAAACCTAATAATCAACAAGATAAAACAAAACACATACAAAAAGCAATGTATTAAGGGTGCAAACTCAAAGCATAAACACGTAATTCACGCTATATTTACATACATATAGCATCAAACCCGAAAGAAAAAAAAACGCAAATTGAATGTGCTCTTAATGTGCAAATAGAACATTTCGTTTTTAATAAAGCATGGGCACTGCATGTGCATTCTGCATGTGCTCTAAAAATTAACAATAAAATTAACAGATTCAAGGCATGCACTTCAAAGGTATTAAATGGCATTTAATCCATGTTTCGGATATAGAAAAACGGCTTAGATTTCCCCGTTTTAAGGTATTCTAAGCCGTTTTTACGTGTTTTCTTGATATATGTAACATCCAGTGCCCGAAACTCGCTCTAAAGCCCCGTATTTTGTAAAGCCTATGTAAACCTCTGTCACATTTCGTTTTTGTGCTGTCTGCATATCATTTTTGCCGCAACCTTTTACCTATCAATGAGTTACGCATGTTTCCACTTCATCCCGCTGTGGTACATTTCGTTCTGTGCCCCGTAAAAATTGCTCAATTTTTTTAGAAACATCAGGATGTTTTTTTATGCCTGTGAATCAGTTTCCATGTAAACGTACTATTTTATATGGAAAGATATACATTCAGCCTGTATATTTGCGTCTGTACTATTTGAATAATGAATAACTATTAAAAACACGATGAAGAAAAAATTCTATTGTCTATGTATGGGGATGTTACTGGGTATATCTTCGGTTGAGGCTAAAGTGACACTCCCTTCCATTATTTCCGACAATATGGTTCTGCAGGCACAGACCAAAGTCTGTATATGGGGTAAGGCTACTCCAGGTGAAAACATTTCGGTTGCACCTTCCTGGAATGAAAAAAGCATTAGCACTACGGCTGGAAAAGACGGACGCTGGAGGGTATATATATCTACACCCAAAGCGTCAGACAATCACTCCCTGACAGTTAAAGGAGAAAATGTCATTACTGTACGTAATGTATTGATCGGTGAAGTCTGGCTTTGTACAGGACAGTCTAACATGGAGTTTCCCGTAGCTCATGACCCGAAGGTGAAGTGGAAAACCGGTATGCTGGGTGAAGCGGAAGAAATGAAAGATGCAGATTATCCCGAAATACGTTTGTTTCATGTAGAGCATCAGCTGGTCCACGAAAAAGAACAGGATGACTGTACTGGTAAATGGGTTGTCTGTTCTCCCGACAATATACGTGACTTTTCGGCTGTAGGGGTTGTATTTGGAAAGAAACTGCATAACGAACTGGGAGTTCCTGTCGGGTTGATTCAGTCTACGTGGGGAGGTACACATGCTGAATCGTGGACTTCTATGGAAGTAATGAAAGATGATACTTTATATAGTGATGTCCTTCAGCAGTTTGCTTTGAAAAATGTGAAACGTAATAAAGACTATTGTAAAGTACCTTCTACGCTTTGGAACGGAATGATAGCTCCTATTGCCGGATATACGGTAAGAGGAAACATCTGGTATCAAGGAGAATCCAATTCTATTCGCGCTGAAAAGTATCAGCAGGTTTTCACTAATATGATAAATTCCTGGCGTAAACGGTGGGGGCAATCAGACATGCCTTTCTATTTTATGCAGATAGCTCCTCATTACAGACAGCCAGCCGAGATTCGCGAAGCACAATTGAAGACTTGGCGTGAGAGCGGACTGAAAAATGTAGGAATGGCTGTTGTGGTAGATGCTGCCGATTCGACGGATATTCATCCGCGTAACAAACGTGTGGCAGGCGAACGGCTGGCTGCATGGGCATTGGCAAAGCAGTATGGGAAAAACGTGGCTTATTCAGGTCCTGTGTATAAAAAGATGAAGATTGACGGGAGCAGAGTGATATTGAGCTTTGATTATACCGAAGGTGGCTTGAAAACTCTTGATGGAGGTGATGTAAAAGGCTTTTTCATATCCGGAGAAGATGAACGTTTTTATCCGGCACAGGCTGTTATAAAAGGAAATAAGCTAGAGCTTACTTCAGACAAAGTAATGCATCCCGTTGCAGTGAGATATGGTTGGGGAACTTTCTTCCGGGTAAATCTTTGTAACGGAGCGGGTATACCTGCAGTTCCTTTCCGTACAGATTCCTTTGCTCCTGAAAAGGCTTCGAGGAAGTTTGCCGATTCAGAGATGCGCCGTTTCCCTCAGGCATGGCAACTGGATCATGGTAAACGTCTTTTCTTCGGGTATGCCCAGGGAGTAGGATGCTGTGCGATGCTTGATATGTGGAAAGCTACTGGTGATAAACGCTACTTCGATTATGTAGAAGAGTGGGGGGATACGATAATCAACGATAAAGGAGAAATATATAAGTATGATATGGCTACTTATAATCTCGATTTTATCAATCCGGGAAAGGTTTTATTCGATCTTTATCGTGAAACACATGATGTTAAGTATAAGAAAGCGATGGACGTGCTGGTTAAGCAACTTGAACATCACCCTCGTACTTTAAAAGGCGGATTTTGGCATAAACTTGTCTATCAGCATCAGATGTGGCTGGATGGTTTGTATATGGCCTCTCCTTTTCTGGCTCAATACGGTGCGGAGTTCAATCGTCCGGATTTAATAGATGAGGCGGTGAAACAGTTCAGACTTTGTCATGAGTATACGTATGACGCTCGGACCGGATTGTATTATCATGCCTGGGATGAAAGTAAATCTCAACGTTGGGCTAATCCGGAAACGGGACATTCGCCTAATTTCTGGGGACGCAGCATTGGCTGGTGGTTTATGGCTCTTGTGGATGCTCTCGATTATATTCCTGAGAATCATCCGGGGCGGGCAGATATGATCGGTTGGATTCAGGGACTTGCTGAAACGCTTCCAAAGTATCAGGACAAGAATGGCTTGTGGTATCAGGTTATTGATCAGCCCAAACGGGAAGGCAATTTTCCAGAAGCTTCTGTAACGAGCCAGTGTATGTATGCATATGCCAAGGCGGTAAATAAGGGATACATTGACAAGAAGTATCGGGCGGTTGCAGAAAAGGCTTTTAAAGGATTGAATGACAAATTGATGCGTGAAAATGCGGATGGTACTTTAACCTTGACTCGCTGCTGTCAGGTAGGAGGTTTGGGAGGTAATCCTTACCGTGACGGAAGTTTTGAATATTATATAGGAGAAAAAATGCGTGATAACGACGCAAAGGCAACCGGTCCTTATATCATGGGATGTTTGCAATTAGGATATTAAAAGAATGAGTGAAAAATGAAAAAAGTAATTGTATTTTTATCTTGTGTATGGTTGGCTGTGAATGTGTTGTTGGCAGAGGAGCCATATAAATATGAGTATCTTTATAAAGATTTACCGTTTGAGATGCCTCGTGTTAAGGCTCCGGTTTTTCCGGATAATGAGGTTAACCTGAAAGATTTTGGGGCTGTTGGCGACGGTATGCATCTTTGTACTGAAGCATTTGCCAAGGCTATTGATGCTTTGGATAAAAAAGGAGGTGGAAAATTAACAGTTCCGGCTGGTGTATGGTTTACTGGTCCGATTGTTTTGAAAAGCAACATCAATTTGCATATAGAAAAAGGAGCTATTGTTTTGTTTTCTCCAGATGTCGATTTATATCCGTTGGTAGAAACGGTATTCGAAGGTTTGGATACCCGACGCTGCCAGTCGCCGATATCGGGTCGTAATCTGGTGAATGTAGCCATAACAGGTCAAGGAGCGATTGATGGGAACGGTCATTACTGGCGTCCTTTAAAGAAACAGAAAGTAACAGAGGGGCAATGGAAAGCGGCTACTTCCCGAGGAGGAGTATATAAGCGTCCCGATTACTGGTTCCCTTATCCTGAAACATTGAAAGGAGATACTATCAGTAACATGAATGTACCTCAGAATCTGAAGACAGAAGAAGAGTGGCAAAGTGTACGCCATTTCCTTCGTCCAGTGATGGTTAGCTTCATAGAATGTAAAAATGTATGGCTGGAGGGAGTAATTTTTCAGAATTCCCCGGCATGGAATCTTCATCCGCTTATGTGCGAGAATGTTTTGATTGAGAATGTAGAAGTACGTAATCCGAGCTATGCTCAGAATGGTGATGGGCTTGATTTGGAATCATGTAAAAATGCTTTAATCGTAAATTCTTCGTTTGATGTGGGTGATGACGGTATTTGTCTGAAGAGCGGAAAAGATGAAGACGGACGTCGTCGTGCTCGTGCTTGTGAGAATGTAATAGTGGACGGATGTACGGTATACAAAGGACATGGAGGTTTTGTAGTAGGAAGCGAGATGAGTGGAGGTGTACGTAACATCTCTGTCAGCAACTGTCAGTTTTTAGGAACAGATGTTGGACTCCGTTTTAAGAGTAAACGAGGTCGCGGTGGCGTCGTAGAGAATATATGGATCCGTAATATTTCAATGATTGATATTCCGACCGAACCAGTAACCTTTAATCTTTATTATGGAGGCAAATCAGCTGTTGAAGTTCTGGAAAGCGGTGAAGTCGTTCCTGTAAAAGTTGCTCCAATGCCGGTAGATGAAACAACTCCCTGTTTCCGGAATATCCATATTGAACATCTGACCTGTTCAAATGCACGCCGGGCTATGTATTTTAATGGAATACCCGAGATGCCTATAGATGGTATTACATTGAAACATATACGTATCAGTGCAAAGAAAGATGCTGAATTTTATTATTGCAAGAATATTCATAAAGAAGATGTAAAGATAGAATTGTTGGTAAAATAGAGATAATATTAAATCTTGTTTTCGAGCCTGAAGATGCCGTGAGGCATTTTCAGGCTTTTTCTTTTGAAAGATCTATAGTTTGTTGATTTTTATCTTGTTTGTTTACTAATTTTTACATGTGAACAGATTAAGGACCTATTTCTTAAGTCCAAATGTATTATGTGAAATAGGATAAATTCGTTTTTATACTTGGTTTCATGTTGTTATGTAGATATTATATTGAATATTAGTTACATGTACAATTTTATAGGTAAACGTACAATTTTATATGCATAAATTATGTGGATTTCATAGCTTTGCAATGTTTAAAAAATCAATTAATAATTAATTTATGTATTACTAATCAACTATGAGAAGCGTACAAAAAAATCTCTACTTATTAATTATTTTGTTAATAAGTTTTCCTTTGAATGTTCTTGCTCAGAACAAAACAATTACTGGTACAGTAAGGGATGCGAATGATGTAGTCATCGGAGCTTCTGTAACAGTAAAAGGACAATCTTCTGTTGGTACTATTACGGATATGGATGGAAATTACACACTGTCTGTTCCGGCATCGGCGAAAGAACTGACTTTCTCTTATATTGGTTACGAGACACAAACTGTAGCAATAAAGGGGCGTACACAGATTAATGTGACATTGAAAGAAAGCAGTCAAATGTTGGAAGAAGTTGTTGCAATTGGTTATGCTAAAGTTAAACGTAAAGATTTGACCGGCTCTTCTGTTTCAGTTGGTGCGAATGATTTGAAGATGTCACCTGTAAGTACGGCTGCGCAAGCTTTGGCCGGTAAAGCTGCGGGTGTGAATATTGTTCAGCAGAGTGGAGCTCCAGGTTCTGAAATTAATATTACAGTTCGTGGTGGAACATCTATAACTCAAGGAACACAACCTTTATATATTGTTGATGGTTTCCAGATGGAAAATGGTTTGCAGAATGTCGATATTAATGATATCGAAAGCATTGATGTTATGAAAGATGCTTCTGCAACGGCTATTTATGGAGCACGCGGTTCTAACGGTGTTATTTTGATTACTACTAAATCTGGTAAATCTGGCAAGACTGAGGTTTCTTACAATGGTTTCGTAAGCTTTGATCATCTTGGAAAAAATTAGATCTGCTGGGAGTTGAGGATTATGTGAAATATCAGTATGAATTCCAGTTATTGAGAAGCAATCAGAGCAGCTTTGCTAATTTGTTTGGCGGCAATATTAATGATGCTGATTTTTATACTGGAGCATATAGTCGTATTCATGATAATTATGGAAGTCGTGAAGGCATTGACTGGCAGGATGAAGTTTTTGGCTCTACTGGTATTACACAAAATCATAATGTTAATATCACTGGTGGTACTGAAAAAACAAAATACATGATTAGCTATAATTATACAGATGAAAATGGTATTATGGCAAAGCATGGTTATCAGAAAAATAGTATTCGTGCTAAAGTGAATCATGAATTATGGAAGGGAGTTCGTTTTGATTTTTCTTCTAGCCTTCAGATGACTAAAGTTGAAGGTGGAGGTAGTTTAGGTGGTAAACTGAAGCAAACTATTTTGCAGCCGGTTACAGGTGGTGTACAGTTTACTAACGAACAGATGCTTAGCCAAGATTTGTCGGATGCATATTCTGATATGCCAGGAGCAGATAATTATGATATTAATAACCCTTTGCTGGATAATGAAGCAATTGATCAGGAAAAATACACTCGTTTTGCTACTGTAAATGCTGGTATCGAAATTGATATCATAAAGAATTTGACTTGGCGTACTGCAGCCAGCTATATGTGGCAGCAGGTGCGGGAAGATTATTGGGATAATGGTTCTACTCGTCAGGCTGATGCTAATCAGAGTCCTTATGGTTACGGCTATCGTAATAATGATGAAAAATATTCATGGCAGGTAACCAATACATTAAACTATGCCTTCGACTTAGATGACCATGCTCATGATTTTAATATATTGTTAGGTCAGGAAACTTGGTATACAGAATCAATGAATTTGGATAATGAATACCGTAAATTTACAGATGGTAATTTTGGACTGAATGATGTGAGCATGGGTGAGCCTTATACATGGAAGTCTGGTAAGAGTCGTGAAGGTTTGGTATCTGTATTTGGACGTCTTTCTTATAACTTTAAGGAACGTTATTTGTTTACTGGAACATTACGTGCTGATGGCTCTTCCAAATTCGCAAAAGGAAATCAGTGGGGAATTTTCCCTTCTGCATCTGCTGCATGGCGTATTTCTGAAGAAGCTTTCTTGGAAGATGTTGATTTTCTGGATAACTTGAAGCTTCGTGTTGGTTATGGTACAGCTGGTAATAATAATATCGATAATAACATGTATGCTACAAGCTATGGATCTGGACATTATGGCATTAATGGAAGTGATTACATTACTTATGTACCGGGATCTACACTTGGTAATTCTAACTTGAAATGGGAAAAAACAACAACTACAAATGTTGGTTTGGATATATCGGTATTAGGAAGCCGCGTAAATCTGTCAGTTGATTTCTATAATAATGAATCTTCAAATCTTTTGATTAAGAATAAGATTCCAACTTCAACAGGTTATAGTGACCAGTATCAGAATATTGGTGCTATCCGTAACCGTGGTGTAGAATTGGTATTGAATACAACTAATATTCGTACGAAAGATTTTACTTGGAATACTGATTTTAATATCGCTTTCAACCGTTCTAAAGTACTTGAACTTTACGGTAATAAAGAAACTAATTACTTTATCCAAGATTATGAAAGTCGCATGGGATACAAGATAGAAGTTGGTAAACCATTGGGACAGTTCTATGGATTAGTATATGATGGAATTTATACAACAGATGATTTTGTTCAACAGCCAGATGGAACCTATATGTTAAAAGACGGCGTTCCATCATTGAAAGGATTTGATCGTTCACAAGTAAAACCTGGTGATGCTAAGTATGTTCCACAAACAGGTGAAGTAGATGAAAATGGAAATCCTGTATGGTCTACAAACGACCGTACTGTGATAGGTAGCGCTGCACCTAAGTTTACTGGTGGTATGAATAATACATTCAGATACAAAGGTTTTGATTTATCTGTATTTATGAATTTCTCATTTGGTAATGATGTCTTCAATATGAGTACTCAGCGCTTTATCGGTCCTTATCTGTCAAATCAGAACTCTTTGGCGATAATGAATAATCGTTTCACATTGATTGATCCGGCTACCGGTAAAGAAGCTACTGATTTGGTGCGTTTGGCTGAATTGAATCCTGGACAATACGGTGATGACATTATGTGGAATATTTCTCAGAATAATAAAACAGCTATCAGTGATCATAGCAGTTATTATATTGAGGATGGTTCTTACTTACGTTTTAGTACGATTACTTTAGGTTATACATTCCCTAAAGCTTGGATTCAGAATTTGAAATTAAATAATGCAAGAGTTTATTGCACACTGAATAATATTGCTACAATTACAGGATATAGCGGTTATGATCCTGAAGTTTCTGCTGAAGGTGGTGCATTGACTCCAGGTATTGATAATTCTTCTTATCCACGTTCTAAGAGCTGGGTTATTGGTGTAAATTTAACATTCTAATAGCATTTTATAAATATGAAAAAGATAATAAATATTGTAGGCGTATCGGCACTTTTGTTTACATGCGCTTCATGTCAAGACTGGTTGGATATGCCTTCAGAATCGAAGGCTGATAGTTCTTCTGTTTTCGAAACAGTTGGTCGTGCAGAGATGGCTGTAGTTGGTGCATATCCTAATATTCATACTCAGGAACTGGGATATCAGTTGTTGGAAGGTACAGATGAAGCTAGTTCTACAGAAACAAACTCTAAATACAATGTTTCTAATTATGATTATACTTCGACTTCTTCTATGCTGAGCGGTACGTATAATAGTATGTATAAGGCTATTGAATATGTAAATGTTTGTATTAAGAATATTCCTTCAATGAAAGTTGCAGAGAGTGAGCAGAAAAAATTAAACTCTTTGTTGGGTGAGGCCTTGGCTATTCGTGCATATGCATATTGGAATATTGTACGTTTTTATGGTGATGTTCCGTATACTGATATTCCAACATCCGATTTGACTACTTTCTCTTCTTCTCGTGTAAGCCGTGATACAATTTACGATCATTGTGTAAGAGATTTGCAACAAGCTATCGATTTACTACCTTGGCAAAGTGAAGGAATAGTTTCAACTCCTGAACGTTTTACAAAGAATTCTGCTTATGGTATTTTAGCTCGTGTCGCTTTGTATGCTGCTGGATATTCTTTGCGCTGGGATTTGAGTACTGTTCCGTATAATGCTTCTACAGTTCGCATTGCACAACGTGAAGATAAAGCTCGTATCCATGAATTGTATCAAATTGCAGCAGATGCATGTAAAGCTGTTATTATGCAAAATGAGAATGGACTTTTGGATAATTACGACGAAGTCTTTCGTAATTTGAGTACCAAACAATACAATAAAGAAACGATGCTGGAATATGGATGGTATGGAGCTAATTCTTCAGATGTTCGTACAGGATATACGAATGGTATCCCTACTAGTGGTTCTGGTGGTACATTTGGTAAATGTGCAACACAGATGATAGCAATGCCTACATTCTATTTTGAATTTGATGAAGGTGATCAGCGTCGTGATGTATCAATTTGTAATTATGGTCTATATACAGATGGTACATATCAGATGAATACATATATTGGAGCTGGTGTAGGTAAATATCGTCTTAATTGGTGTAAGAGCAGAGGTACTTCTGATAGTCGTCGTGATATTAATTTCCCATTGTTACGTTATTCTGATGTATTGTTGATGTATGCTGAGGCTTTAAATGAGTTGAATAATGGTCCTACATCGGATGCTATTGATGCGTTTAAGCAGGTACGTATGCGTGCTTTTAAATATGATGAAAGTAAGATAGGTACAATACCATCTGACTATGAAGGATTTAAAAATGCGATAATACAGGAGCGTAAACTGGAACTTTCTCATGAATCTCTTCGTAAAACAGATTTGACACGTTGGGGTATCTTATATGAACATCTTACTGCAGAGAAAGAAAAGCTTTATCAGTTGGCAAACCGTGAAGGTAAATATGCTAATGTAGATGTATATCGTGCTTACAAAGGAGGAACAGCTGTTTATCAGGATCCAACTATTGCATTGCCATATATTTCAATTAAAGAAAGTGATTTTGTAACTATGGGGCTAACTGCTGACGAAATAGCTAAACTGAATATTTTGAATGACAATGTAAATGGAGGTTTCTTGCAAAAAGAATTTTACGAAGATGAAGCTGGTAATGTTTATTTCTCTGAAAATTCAGCTCCAGCTGGAACTAAGTTGACTCCGGTTACTTATACTATCCTGAATATGTTTGGTTGCTATACTATTAAGAGCAAAGGTGGTTTGTATGTAGATTCTAGTGAGTATGAAGATAATACATTTATAACCAGAATGTTCTATGGATTACAGAAAAATATGGTTGAAATATTACCTTTCAGTACAACAAGTATTATTGATGTGAACCCTGGATTGGCAGGTCAGCAACATCCATGTTATTAATCTTGTAAAATAAGAATTGAAAAGGCAGGATTGGAGATATATTCCTATCTTGCCTTTTTTAATATTGTTCCTGATTAACTAGCTATATGTTTATAGATATGTTTTTTAAAAGAATTGGGTTCCTATACATTCTGTTGGGGATGTTTAGCTATGTTCAAGCACAGCACCTGGCTTTCCCCGAAGCAGAAGGTTATGGAAAATATACGGTAGGAGGAAGAGGTGGAAAAGTGATAAAAGTCACTAATCTGAATGATTCCGGTAAAGGCAGTTTTCGGGAAGCTGTAGAGCAGAGCGGGGCTAGAATTGTTGTTTTCGATGTAGATGGTACGATTGAATTGAAAACTCCTCTACGTATCAATCATGATAGTATTACGATTGCCGGTCAGACCGCACCGGGAGATGGGATTTGTCTAAAAGATAATCCTTTAATTGTGAATGCAAGCGAAGTAATCATACGCTATATTCGTGTCAGGGTAGGTGATAAATATAAAACTGACGCTGACGGTATAGGTGGAGGACGTTACGGACAGCATCATGTTATTTTGGATCATCTGACCTCCAGTTGGTCGATTGATGAATGTTTGTCGATTTATAAGACTAAGAACCTGACGGTACAGTGGTGCATGATTAACCAGAGTCTTACATGTTCTGTTCATACCAAAGGATGTCATGGCTTTGGAGGTATATGGGGTGGTTATAAAGCGACATTTCATCACAATTTATTGGCAAATCATTCTAGCCGTAATCCGAGATTTTCATCGGTTGATAGCACGAAAATGGTAGATTTCCGTAATAATGTTGTCTTTAACTGGGGATTTAAGGCGGCTTATGGAGGCGGACGTTATGGTGAAATTAATATGGTAGCCAACTATTATAAACCGGGGCCTGGTACTCAATGTCCTTATAAACTGCTGGATGTAGCTGAAGACGGTACAGGAAGATATTATATAAGTGGTAATATATTAGAAGGGAATGTAGCAGTTTCTGAAGACAACAGAAAAGGTGTTTTTGGTAAAGATTCGCTTGCTTGTCTGGTTAGTCTTCCTTTTGCATACGAGCCTATTCAGGAGGATATACCTCAGGAGGCGTATCGTAGAGTATTGGAACAAGCTGGTTGCAGTCTGGTACGTGACAGTTATGACAGCGAAATAGTGAGTCAGATAAAACGAGGTATTTCATTATATGGAAAGAATGGCTTTATTGACACACCCGCTCAAGCAGGAGGCTGGCCTGAATTGAGAAAAGGTACCCCTCTACAGGATAGTGATGGCGACGGTATGCCTGATAAGTGGGAAAAAGAGCATAAATTAAATCCGCAGGATGCTGGTGATGCTTCATCTTTTACGATTTGCAAATATTACACTAATATTGAACTGTATATTAATGGCTTGGTGAAATACTAACTAATCTGAATGGATTTTTTATTTAAATGAGTATGATATTCGTGCATTTGTATATTTTTCTAGTAGAATGTACATTATTCTATGTAGGATTTTGTTTAGATGTTTTATATTCGCAATGTACATAAATATGCTATTATTCAAGGTTCTACATTAACTTAAAGAAATAAAATTAAGAATACATGAAAAAACTGATTTATTCACTTGCTGCCCTGACTTTAGCAGCGTGCAGTGCTGAAAAACAAGAACCTATCGACCGTCATGCGTTGGTTACCCGCAACAATCCTTCTGTGACGGCAGTAGATTCATTGGCATCTTTGTCTGTTGGTAATGGAGAGTTTGCTTTTACAACAGATATTACCGGACTGCAAACATTTCCCGATGTATATAAAAATGGTGTACCTTTAGGAACACAGAGTCAGTGGGGCTGGCATAGTTTTGCTAACCCTGATGGATATAAGCCGGAGGATGCCTGGAGAGAATACGATTTTGGTCGTGGACATAAGGAGGTATATTCTTGTCAATTTAAAGAAGAAGGACGTCAACGTGAGGCATCCAATTGGCTTCGTGTTAATCCTCACCGTTTGCATTTGGGTATTGTGGGATTGGAACTGGAAGATGGTGTTACGACTTCTCAGTTGCAGAATATCCAGCATAAACTGGATATGTGGAATGGAGAGGTGAGCAGTAGTTTCAGTATTTCGGACGTTCCGTACTATGTGCAGACTGTTTGTCATCCGGAATATGATATGATTGCTGCCCGTGTTTCATCTCAGTCACACCCTGGAATAAAATTCCATTTCCCTTATCCTACAGGTGGACATTGTGATGATGCGTGTAACTGGAATGCAAACGATAAACATACTACTACTCTTGTCAGTCAAGACGAGCAGTCGGCTGTACTGAAGCGTGAACTTGATGCTACAACTTACTATGTAACTATCCGTTGGGAAGGAAAAGCTACATTGGCAGAGAAGAGTAAAAACTATTTTGTATTGACACCTGCTGATACTGTTCTGGCCTTTACTTGTCAGTTTACTCCGGAGGAATCCAAGACTCCTGCTGTTACATTTGCTGAAGCGGAGAAGGCTTCGTCCGAATATTGGAATAACTTCTGGAATAAAGGTGGAGTAGCCGATTTCTCTCTCTGTACCGATCCTAGAGCAAAAGAACTGGAGCGTCGTGTTGTTTTGAGTCAATACCTGCTTGCAATTCAGTGTGCAGGTTCTACTCCTCCACAAGAAACCGGGCTTACTTATAATTCTTGGTTTGGCAAGTTCCATATGGAAATGATTTGGTGGCATCAGGCACAATTCGCTTTATGGGGACATCCTGAACTGCTCGACCGTACATTGGCATGGTATCATCAGGCTGAGCCAGTTGCCCGTGAAATAGCACAACGTCAAGGATTCGAAGGAATACGTTGGATGAAGATGACAGATCCTAGCGGAATGGAAGCACCTTCCAATGTCGGAAGCTTCCTTATCTGGCAGCAGCCACATTTGATTTATTTGGCAGAGCTTCTGTATCGTGCCAATCCATCGGATGAACTGATTAAGAAATACAATGATCTGATTCAGAAGACAGCCGAGTTCATGTATTCGTTTGCTGTTTACGATAAGGAACACGACCGCTATATTCTGAAAGGAGCTATTCCTGCACAAGAAACATTGCGTGCTGCCGATACGGTAAATCCTCCGTTTGAATTGTCATACTGGTTGTTCGGTATGCAGACTGCACAGACCTGGCGCGAACGTGCCGGTATGGAGCGTGTGCCTGAATGGGATACACTGATAGAAAAGCTTTCTCCTCTTGCTTACAATGAAGATAAGTTGTATCTGGCTGCCGAAACAGCTGTCGATACATACAAGGATATACGTTTTACATCCGATCATATGGCTGTGCTTGGAGCAGTAGGTATTTTGCCGATGAATAAGCTGGTCAATCCTGAATATATGAAGAATACGCTGAACTGGGTATGGGATAACTGGAACTGGAACAAGACATGGGGATGGGACTATCCGATGACTGCCATGGATGCTGCTCGTCTGGGTGAACCTGAGAAGGCTGTAGGGGCTTTGCTCATGGATAAGCGTACCAATACTTATTTGGTAAACGGACATAACTATCAGGACGGACGTCTGCGTGTATATTTGCCAGGCAATGGTGGATTGCTTACTGCGGTAGCGATGATGTGTGCCGGTTGGGATGGTTCTGAAGGTGTAAATCCGGGATTCCCGAAAGATGGTAAATGGAATGTACGTTGGGAAGGTCTGAAGCCACTTCCATGATAAATTGAATATGTTTAGAGAATACGGATTAACTGGAAGTATTCAAGAGTATATGACTTCTGGTTAATCTGTATTTTTTTAGAATGAATAAAGCTATTTGAAAAATGAATAAAAGAAACTTGTTTTCGTTTGTGTGGCTGTTGGCACTGGGAACTGTTTCCTTACCGGCACAAACCAAACAGGCTAAAAAGATCGGCGACTTTATCGAGTCGACTTCTTACAATGAGCATAAACGAGGGGCTGAGCGTACGCTTCAGTATTATCCCGAGGGGGACGATTTTGTGTGTATAAACGGGAAGAACCGGTTTACCAGAGCGTTGTACGGAAGCTGGTCACCTTTTCGTCTTGAAACAAGCGACCGTCCGGTTTTTGCTGCATACGATAAGCGTAACAGCAAGCATATCCGTTTCCTTCTGCAAGGCAGGGGACTGTCAGTCGCTCTCGATTCAATTGAATTTTGTGAAGCCAGATATACTGCCGGCCGACGTACGTATCTGCTGAAAGATGCGGCTTTTGGAAAAGGAACGCTTTCTGTGTCTGTATTGGCTTTTTCAGATGCTGACGGAGCTGTCTGGAAATTCTCAGCGAAAGATTTGGCGGAGGATATGGTTTTGCGTTGTTTTATCTCTGAAATCCGGGCGAAGAAACTGAGTCGTAACGGTGATATGGGAGCCGATCCTCCTGGATGTTTCGAAGCCCCCGAAAAGCCTCAAATGCAGAAAGTGTACGATTTGCCGTTGACAGATGAGGCTTATCTGGTTTTGGAAAATCTGGATTTGAAGCTTGTTCCGCTTGATGAAGGAAGACGTTTGTATCAGAAAGCTGAGGATGCTCGAAAGACACTGGCTTCGCGTATCCGTTTTACTACTCCCGATCCTTATTTCAATACGCTGGGCGGAGCACTGGCTGTTGCTGCCGATGGTATTTGGGACGGGCAGGTCTGGCTTCATGGAGCGGTAGGATGGCGCATGCCGCTGAGCGGATGGCGTGCTGCTTATACGGGAGATGCTTTGGGATGGCACGACCGTGCCCGTAAGCATTTCGATGCTTATGCTGCCAGTCAGGTGACCGATGTACCCAATGCGATTCCGCATCCGGCACAGGATTCTGCTTTGCATCTGGCACGTTCTGTCAAAAAATGGGGAACTCCTCAGTATAGTAACGGATATATTTGTCGTAATCCACGTCGAAACAATCAGATGCATCACTATGACATGAACTTATGTTATATCGATGAACTGTTGTGGCATTTCAACTGGACAGGTGATTTGGATTATGCCCGCCAGATGTGGCCGGTCATAACTCGTCATCTTGCCTGGGAGAAACTGAATTATGACCCCGACAATGACGGCTTGTATGATGCGTATGCCTGTATCTGGGCGAGCGATGCCTTGTATTATAACAGCGGGGCAGTGACGCATTCGTCTGCCTATAACTATCGTGCCAATAAGATGGCTGCGGAAATAGCCCGTAAGATAGGGGAGAATCCGGAACCGTATCAGAAAGAGGCTGACCGTATTCTGGCTGCAATGAATAAACGTTTATGGTTGTCTGATAAAGGTCATTGGGCGGAATATCAGGATTTCATGGGGCACAAGCGTTTGCATGAGAGTGCGGGAGTCTGGACGATTTATCATGCGTTGGACAGCGAAACGGCTAATCCGTTTCAGGCTTATCAGGCAACACGATATGTCGATACGCAGATTCCTCATATTCTGGTTGAAGGAAAGGGACTGAAGGATGAAGGTTATGCTACAATCTCTACCACCAACTGGCTGCCTTATTCGTGGAGCATCAACAATGTAGCCTTTGCCGAAGTGATGCATACAGCCCTTGCTTATTTCCAGGCAGGCCGCTCTGATGAGGGATATAAACTATTGAAAAGCTCTGTTCTCGATGGCATGTATCTAGGCGACAGTCCCGGAAACTTTGGGCAGATCAGTTTTTACGATGCTGCCCGTGGGGAATGTTACCGTGATTTTGGCGATCCTGTAGGAGTTGCTTCACGCGTTATGATTCAGGGTGTGTATGGCATTTTGCCCGATTTGATGAACGACAAGTTGGTTATCCGTCCGGGATTCCCGTCCGACTGGAAGAAAGCATCGCTTGCAACGCCGGATGTGACCTATCGTTTCTCAAGAGAAAAAGATACAGATACTTATCAAATTACCCAGCGTTTCGGTAAACCATTAGAAATCGGACTTCGAATAAAGGCTGTTCGCGAGAAAGTGGCTTCGGTTGAAGTGAACGGAAAGAAAGCGGACTGGAGTTTGGTTGATGCAGCAAGTGGTAGTCCGGAATTACTCGTGGTAGCTCCTGAAACGGGAAATGCCGAAATAACTATTCGTTGGAAAGGAAAACCTTTGCAGACACTTGTTGCCGGAGAACTGAACATTGATGCCGGTGGACAGATTTCACTTCGCGCGCCTCAGGGAATCCAACTGTGTGAAATTTACGATCCGCAGGGTATTTCAGCATCTACAACGATTGAAGGAAACAGTTACAGCACAAACATAAATAAAGGGGTAGAAGGACATCATACTTTCTTTGTCCGTACCCGACAAGGAGATATGGACTGGTGGCAACCGGTAAATGTCTTCATCCAGTCTCCTTATGTTGCAGCGAGAGAGGATTTCTCGGAGGTGAATACATCTGCTTGCCGCATGATTGATATGGATAAATACTTGAACGATTCGGTTACTTCTATTTTCCGTGAACAATATTTCTCTCCGCGTTCTCCGTATACTACCTTGCAGCTTCCTGTGCAGGGCATAGGGGAGTGGTGTCATCCGTTGCTGAGCGCTTCGATTGACGACAGTGGATTGCGGAATCTGGTTCGTGACAACCGGTTTAATACTTCGCTGGGTGTTCCGTTCCGCCTGATGAAAGAAGGAAATAATATTGCATTTACTTCTTTGTGGGACAATTATCCAGACAGTATTTGTATTCCGCTTGCAGGAAAAGCGTCGCATGCGTATTTGTTGCTTGCTGGAAGTACCAATCATATGCAGTGTCACATTGCAAATGGGGTGCTGAAAGTGCGTTATACCGACGGTACGTATACCGAACTGACTCTGACTAATCCGGATAACTGGTGTCCGATAGAACAGGATTTTTATGTAGATGGAAAAGCATTTACAGTGCCTGAACCTCGTCCGTATCGCCTACATCTGAAAACCGGAAAAGTAAGTCGTGACCTGGGAAAAGAGTTAGGTATAACGGGCGTGTACGGTCGTGAGATAGAAGGCGGAGCAGGTGTCTTGCTGGATATGCCGCTCGATCCGGAAAAAACGCTTGAATCGCTTACCCTTGAAACTCTTGCCAATGACGTAGTTATCGGGCTGATGGGAGTTACTTTACAACGATAGAAAGAGAATCTGCCCATAAGTGGATAAAAACATCAGCATGTTTATGTGAAAACATGCTGATGTTTTTTTTATTTCTGTACAAAAATGCCGGAAGTTTGTACAAATGTTTTTTTATGTGTTGTACAAATTCCGGCTGAAATTTGAGCATATTTTAAAAGAAACTTGCTGAAGCCTTTTTGTTCCTTGCTGAACTTTGAGTTTTACTATCCGGTAAAACGGCTTTTACTCCTTGTAACTTACTGGTATTAAGCGTATATTTCCGTTAAGACCAGAAGGCATTGTATCCCAGTTTTTGTAGTCGCCTTTTACGTAGTTCAGCTTTGCCATATTGATATCCTTAAAGATACGCCATTCTATATGCTTGCGATCCATATCAGCGATACGGTTGGCTGGCAGATTGGTTACTTCGACTTCTATCCGGTTCTTTCCTGGTTTTAGCCATTTTCCGACCTTTAACCGGAATGGAACTGCCCAGACTATGCCAGCATCGTTTCCATTAATACGTACACGCGCACTCTCGCGTACGCCACCTAAATCCAGTATCCAGTCGTCTGCTTTCATGGAAGGCATGTTTATTTCGATGGAGTAGCGGCCGGTTCCCATATTGATTTTAGCTTCCGGTTGTTCCAGTTCTGTCCATGATGTGGGAGAGTCTATGTCAAACTGACCGTTTATAGCTGGTGTACTTTCTACGAATTCCAGTTTCCATCCGTGGTCCAGACTCAGGCTGTATGTCTGTTCTTCGGGATAATTCCACGCTGGTTCTTCGTCCAGTGACTTGTCGAATGTCTGAATGATGAGGCTTTCCCCCGATTTCAGTTGCAGACGGACCTGCAATTTCCCGTTTTCTATCCGGCTTTGTGCCTTGCCTCTTTCTCCGTTCATCGGATTGAAGAACATGGCAGTCGTTTCGGGAACATTCAGTGTAACCCATTCGTCTATATCTTTGTTTTGCAGACACGAAACAAAATAATGATGCCCTTCGGGATTCGAGCGGCGGATAAACTGAAGTCCGCATCCTGTTTTCAATTCTTCTGCGGCTGTTCCCGTCTGTGCCAGTACTTGCTGATAGTCGGAGCCGACAATGATGCGTCCTTTTTCGAGTGTGAATGTCTGTGTATGTGTAAAGGAATCGACGTCAGGAAGTTGTCCGGCGATGTTTATGAAAGCGGCGCGGTTTTGTTTCAGACGATTGTATCCCGGAATATCTTCGGGATATTGTTCTACAAAAATCACGGTTGCACCCTGACGAGCCAGTTCTACCAGCTTTTTGAGTGTGGCAGCAGGCATTAGTCGGGCGGCAGGAACAATCAGTGCTTTGTAATGCGTACCCCCACTGGTGACGAGCTGATTGCCTGCACAACGTGTCGTCTTGATGAAAGCATCAGAGATATAGTCTACATCATATCCTCCGGCAATAATTGTCTGGATGGTCTTGATAAACTTCGGGGCGTACCGGTCCATTTTATGGATGTCGAACGAAACAAGTCGTCCCGGAAGTTCGTCCCATAAATCGTATATGGGCAGATAAACCAGAAAATCATTATCGGGCTGTCCCATTTGCAGAAAAGACTGGCAGCGGGTTATGTATTCAAAAAATGCAGGTGCATCACGCCAGATACTATTGGTAGGCGACATATTGATGCTTGCGTAGAACAACCATCCAGGCCATGCCGCATCTTGTGGCGAATATGGTGTTCCGTGAAAGAACATGTGATTGACTCCCGATACGAACATCAGGTCCATATCCGGTTTACACTGTGAGAGAGAAGTACGGAAATGTTCCGTCAGCCAGGTAAATGTTTCCGAAGAAGTATAAGGCTTGCCGGCTATGTGTGCAGCCGAGGACGCATATTTCAGCATCGAAATATCCGAAAAATTCGGTCGGGTGAGGGAGTCTTTGCGCAGTCCTTTGATGTGAAAGTCTGTCAGACCGAATCCTTCACATTCAGGGATATCGACCGAAGCATACGTATCTATCAGATTGGCCGGAGAACCATGTGCCTGATTGCGAGTTGTGCTACCGTGTTTGTGAGCCCATTTTGTCCATTGGGTCGTAAAATTGTCTATCAGCATTTCGCTGACAGTTTCACGATAATCGGACACGATACGGCGAGTTGCTTCCGGACGTGAAGCATCCAGAAATTCAGGAAAGTGTTCTTCAAGTTTATAGCCCCTGCGGTGTTCGAATTCTTCCAGCAGATGAGGAGTCCAGTCTGCCTTATACACTTCGTATGAATCATTAAAGAATGTACGCGGATAGGTTGCTTTGTTCTGTTTGAAAGCGCGGTCGAACTTGGTGAAATATCCTTTTACAGCTTCCGGATTCATGTGGTCCATTACATAACCTTCTCCGCCAGGAGCAGCACGTTTTACTTTTTGAAGCGTTTTGCCTACGAACAAAGCAATCAGTTTCCATTCACCTTTCGGAGCATTCCATTCGAGTTTGCCGTTTTTTACTTTCGATGTCAGGTTCAGACATGTTCCGTCTTCAGCATAAGCCATCAGTCTGCTTAATTGGGCGAATTCACGTTGCTTTTGTTCCTTAGGAGATGTAATCTTTATTTGTTGTTCTATCTTCTTACCCCCCGTTACAGTATATTGCTCGAATATAGCCCGGGTAGCCGCGTGTTCCAATGTGATTTCCGGTCCTCCGAATGGCCATCCCGTTCCGGTATTCATATCGATGTCGATGCCGTTCTTCTGTGCTTCGTCTTGGGTATATTGGTACATTTCCATCCATCGGGATGATAAAAACGGGATATCTCGCTGTTCGTTTCCCTTTACACCATAGATAGGCGTTATTTCCAGACTGCCTATTCCGGCTGTACCGTATTTGTGAAGATTGTATGCAAGTCCCTTTTGATCGACTGCACTTCCCATCCACCACCATCGGCTTCCCGGTCGTGCTTCAGGCTTTATTTCGGGCCAGTTTTGTGCTTGTACGGTACTTCCTAATAGCAATAGAGCTGTCAGTATGTCTTTCTTTTTCATTGGTATTTTATGATTGGTTTGTCTTGATGAAACAAAATTAAGAGCTTTGTTGATATAATTCAATGTACAAAAGTACATATTCCTAGAATATTGTATAAACCGTACCTAAGATGTGTGATTCTGTTTGCTATGTTTTATCTTTCTTGTAATTTTGTGCTTAGTTAATTGCATCAAGAAACATTTGTTTTTATACTGTATGAAAAACCAAAAGATTTGGATACTATGCTGGTTGGGCTGTTTGTTGTTGTCATCATTTTCGGCGAAGGCTGCAATCGAACTTCGCAGCGAACGACTGACTACTGCTGATGGACTTGCAAACAATTCTGTGCGTTATATTTATCAAGATAGTAAAGGGTTTATCTGGATGGCCACACTGAATGGCTTGAATCGTTATGACGGTAATTCTCTTATCACCTTTCGTCCTCAGAAATCGAAAAAGATTTCTCTGGCAGACCATCGAGTGAAGGTGCTGGAAGAAGACCAGAATGGTTTTTTGTGGATTACAACGACAGCCGATTTAATCAGCTGTTATGATTTAAGGCATGACTGTTTTGTCGATTTTACCGGTTGCGGAGAATATCAGGATCATTATCGTGGCTTTTTTATAACAGAAGAAGCTGTGTGGCTATGGGGAGCTTCTCACGGATGTCGCCGTGTGACCTATCAGGATGGTCGTTTCACTTCTACATCATTTACCGTACAAAACGCCTCTTTGAAGAGCAATAATGTTCATTTTATCCGTCAGCACGGAGATAGAGTATGGATAGGAACACAGCAAGGAGTTTATTATTGGAAAGATAACAAGCTGGTGGCGGTAGATGAATCTCATTCGTATTGGAAGGCTATGTTTTACGAGGATAATCTTGTTTTCGTGACATCAGAAGGCGATTTGTTTTACTTTCAGACAGACGGAAAACTGAAATCTTTAGGAAGTCTTCCTCGTAAAACAAAAAAATGGGCGATGACCGGACTTTTCCGGATTGATCAGAAACAGTATATCTTGACCTCAGAAGGTACGCTGTGTCTGGATATGAAGACTTTTAAGGTTGAGTCTGCTCCGGCATACTATAATATTCCTGAAGGACAGGTTAAAAAAGATGATAAAGGAGATTATTGGGTATATAACCGTACTGGTAATTTGTATTATATAAAATCGGATACAGGAGAAAAGAAAGTGTTCTCGGTAATGCCTTATGACAAGCTTGGATTCATTGATAAGGAACGATACTACATTGTGCACGACAGCCGGGGGATTATCTGGATTTCTACATATGGCAACGGACTGTTTGCTTATGATCCGGCTACTGAAAGCATACAGCATTTTACATCCGATTCGGGTATCTCTTCTCTATTGGCTTCCAATTATCTGCAATGTCTGATGGAAGACCGGTCGGGAAGTGTCTGGGTAAGTTCTGAATTTGCGGGTATATCTAAGTTGAGTGTATTGAATGAAGACGCATCACGTGTGTATCCCGAAAAAGATTTTATGGCCGACCGCTCGAATACGGTGCGTATGATTGCTTCTACTTCTGATGGAGATATCTGGGTAGGTACACGTAGTGGCGGTTTATATATTTATGATGCAAAGCTGGAGGTTCAGAAAAAGAAATTTCATCATGATATAAATACTTATGCTGTTTGTGAAGACAATGAAGGGAATCTGTGGATTGCTACCCGTGGTGAAGGCGTATGGATTGGAGATGTAAAATATCGGTATGATAAATTGAATGATAAGTCGCTTTCATCGGATAATGTCTTTTGTATGTTGAAAGACCGTAAAGGTCGTATGTGGATAGGTACGTTCGGTGGAGGTTTGAATCTGGCTGTTCCTACGCAGGATGGAAAGTATGAGTTCCGCCATTTCTTTACTCGTACTAACGGACAGCGGGAAACCCGTACGTTGTGTGAGGACAGCAACGGATGGATATGGGTTGGATCGAGTGAAGGTATATTTGTCTTTGATCCGGATAAACTGATTGCAGATCCGGAAACCTATAAACATTATTCGTTAGAAAGTGGTGATTTGCAAAGTAATGATATCCGTGCGATAATACGTGACCGGAAAGGACATATGTGGCTGGCTGAGTCGGGAGCTGGATTTGGTATGTCTGTTGTCGGTCATAATTACGATAAGCTGGAGTTTACTCATTATACTTCACAAGATGGGCTGGTAAGCAGTATGGTACAGGCCCTAATTGAAGATGATAAAGGGATGATATGGGTTTCTACTGAATATGGCTTATCTTGTTTTAATCCGGAAACTGTTACATTCGAAAATTATCTTTTTTCCGATTATATATTGGGTAATGTATATAGTGAAAACAGTGTCTTGAAGCTGCAAGACGGACGTCTGGCATTGGGTACGGGACAAGGTATTGTTATTGTAGACCCAAAGCATGTTTCGGTGAAAGATACTCCTATGCAAGTTACTTTTACGGATTTGAAACTGAATGGTATATCAGTCATTCCGGGAGATAAGGATTCTCCATTGGAAGCTTCATTGGCTTATGCAGAGTCTGTCCGGTTGAATTATGACCAAAATTCGTTTGTGATTGAATTTTCTACATTCAACTATTCAGATGCTGGATTGTCGAAGTTTGCTTACAAACTGGAAGGATATGACGATACTTGGAGTGCTCCTTCTTCTTTGAATTTTGCAGCTTACAAGAATCTGCCTCCAGGATCCTATCATCTTCATGTAAAGGCAAGGAATACAGCTGGTACATGGTCGGATGAGTCTGTCTTGAAAATCGTAGTTGTTCCTCCATTCTGGAAAACGACATGGGCAATGCTGATTTATGTGCTATTGAGTATAGCTGTTTTATATGCGGCTTATCGAATAATATCGAAGATGAATACTCTACGGAATAAAATTGAGGTAGAAGAACAGCTGACAGAGTATAAACTGATGTTTTTTACCAATATATCGCATGAGTTCCGTACACCTCTGACTCTGATACAGGGGGCTTTGGAGCGCATTCATCGTGCCAAGAAAATCCCTGCTGATATGGTTGGGGCTGTCCGTGTAATGGATAAAAGTACACAACGCATGCTGCGGCTTATTAATCAGTTGCTTGAGTTCCGCAAAATGCAGAATAACAAGTTAAGTTTATCGCTTGAAGAAACAGATGTGATAGCATTTCTGCGTGAAATTTATCTAATTTTCAAGGATGCTGCTGAGTCGAAAAATATGGAGTATGTGTTTTCTCCTTCTGTGTCAACGTATAAAATGTTTATCGATAAAAGTAATATTGATAAAGTAGCCTATAATTTATTGTCGAATGCATTTAAATACACTCCTTCTAATAAGAGAATTGAATTTAGTGTATCTGTTGACGAAGCGAATCATAAGCTGATAATGAAAGTGATCGATACAGGAGTAGGTATTCCCGTAGAAAAGCGTGGAGAGCTGTTCAAACGTTTTATGCAGAGCAGTTTTTCAAGCAGTAGTATGGGGGTAGGTTTACACCTTACCCATGAACTGGTACAAGTACACAAAGGTACGATATCATATGCAGAAAATCCAGGTGGCGGTTCTGTGTTTACAGTTGTGCTTCCAACAGATGCTTCTGTATATGAGGGTAAGGATTTTCTTATACCCGACAATGCTCTGCTGAAAGAAGAGATAGAAGCTGAAAAAGCACACCAGGCAGAGGATAGTTGGGAGGTATCGGAAGATGAGAAAAACGAAAAGAACACCTCAACGGAGCCACTTAATAAGCGTAAGATTTTGATTGTAGAAGATGATAATGATGTACGTGAGTTTTTGAAAGAGGAGCTAAGTCCTTATTTCGAAGTGGTAGCAGAATCTGACGGAACTTCCGGATTGGAACGTGCGAAAGTTTATGATGCGGATTTGATAATAAGTGACGTTTTAATGCCCGGATGTTCAGGGTTTGAACTGACGCGTAAATTGAAAAATGATTTTAATACCAGTCATATACCTATTATTTTACTGACAGCTCTTAATTCGCAGGAAAAACATCTGGAAGGTGTTGAGGCTGGAGCCGATGCATATATAACGAAACCTTTCAGTAGCAGTCTGTTGCGCGCCCGAGTATTTAAACTGATAGAACAGCGCGACCGCTTGCGGGAAAAGTTCTCAAAAGATCCTCATGCTGTACGTCCGGCTATTTGTACAACAGACCGTGATAAGGAGTTTGCCGATAAATTGGCTGAAACTTTAGGGGAACATTTGTCGGATCCGGATTTTACAATCGATGAATTTGCTTCAATTATGGGACTTGGCCGAACTGTCTTTTATCGTAAGGTAAAAGGTGTGACAGGATATTCGCCGAATGAATACATACGAGTTATGCGTATGAAAAAAGCGGTTGAACTCTTGGCTGAAGGTAAATATACAGTTGCAGAAGTGACTTATCAGATAGGAATGAATGATCCGTTCTATTTCAGTAAGTGCTTTAAAGCTCAGTTCGGAGTACCTCCGTCATCTTATTTGAGAGGAGAGAAAGAGGAATAGTTTATTCTATCACTTTTTCTAGTATTAAGCTAAATTATTAAAACTGGAAAAGACTCTTTGGGAATGAGGCTCAAAATCAAAAACAGAGATAAGTTTATTTACAATCTATAAGCCACAACATAAAAAATCTCCTGCTTTTAGTCCTATAATTGTAATAAATAAGGGTTAAAGCAGGAGTTTTTTATTGCGAAGTTTTAATCTATAAGATTTTTACTTTTGTACTTCATTTTGAGCCTCTTTTATAGAATGACGATTATCGACTTATTTCAATTTATAAATTTCGCTTCCAGCCAGAAGGAAACAACCAGTTCCAAAATCATCAAAATCAGGCTTGCTGTCGTAAGTTACGGGCTGTCCGTCTTTGGGCTCCTTTCCAGTTCCTTGTACATAACCTAAGAACCCATCAGGATGAACAGCGTCTTTCACCATTGCATTCCAGGCTTTGAGTACTATTGGCAGATATTCGTCGCGATCAAGCAATCCGTTGCGTATTCCCCATGCCATTCCATATACAAATAAAGAAGTTCCTGTCAGCTCTTTTCCGCCGAAGTGATTAGGATCGTGCAAGCTTACATTCCAGAATCCGTCTTCACGCTGGCAAGCTTTGATAGCCTTGCTCATAGTCAGAAAGTCGTTTATATAATCTTGGCGGTGAACTTCATTGGCAGGAATTTCATCGAGTACGCGGACTAGGGCAGCGTATACCCAACCGTTTCCACGGCTCCAATAACAGTCTTCTCCGTTAGGTTCTTTGTAAGGAGGGTCGAAGTCCTGATCTCTCCACCATAATCCGTCCTTTTGATTGAACATGCCATGTTCTCCATGCTGGTTGCGTGTGTATTCGTACATCTGCCACATCTTGTCGAAATACTTCTGCTCTCCGGTCAGTTTACCCATTTTGGCGAAACCAGGCATACCCATTTGTATGGCATCTATCCACCACCACTCATTGATTTGTGGAGTGTTGACCAACATGTTGAGGTTGGATTTTACATTTAGCAGGATTTCCGGTTTAGGGCAGAGGTTGTACATGTCGATATATACTTGTCCGCAGGCATAATTGTCGGCATGTCGGGTTGTTGTTCCTCTCCACATTCCCCACTTATGAAAATCTCCCCATTGATAAGCATATGCGTAATATTCAGTATCCGGATAAATGGAGTAAAGAGCCAGCAGTCCCTCGTAGTACACAGTGCGCGTCCAGATATTGCTGGCCCGCATCTTTCCTTTGACAAAACTGGGTAGTGTGCAGTCCGGATTATTCTTCATATAATATTTGTTCACTTTGATTAAAGTGTTCAGAGTTTCTTTCTGGTCGGGCAAATTTTGTGCATGTAGAAAATTTGTCCCTCCCAAAGCGAAAACTAAAGCTGCAATAAATAATTTTTTCATGGTCTTTGCTTGTTAGTTATTGTAATATAAGTTTATTGACAAAAATAGTTGTCTGTCTTTATATATAGAATGGAAAATCATACAATAGTCTTTGATTTTATTCATTTAGCTCGTTTTAGGGTAAAAATGTACGAATTTATCAGGATAATGTATGATTTTCTATTTTGAGGTTATAGGCTTTTCTCTATTTTTGCCAATGTGAAAAGTAAAGATAATTTGTTTTATAAAAAATATACTATGAATAAAGTGTGGACAAGATGTGTTGTTTCTATTGCTTTAGCTTTGTTCGTTTTGCAGGCTTCAGCAAAAGAAGTTTTCCCGGACGGAACTCCTATACCCGACTGGTTTCGTCAGACAGAAATCGTTAAGTTGGAAGATTTAGGAAAAAGCTATCGTATTACAGATTATGGAGTATTGAATGACAGCACAATCATACAGACTCAGCAGATACAGGCCGTGATTGATAAAGCTTCTCAGGAAGGGGGAGGGGTGATTTATATTCCTCAGGGAACTTTTTTGAGTGGATCATTATTTTTTAAACCTAATACCCATCTTTATATAGAGAAAGAAGGAACACTGAAAGGTAGTGATGATATCAGCGATTTTGCAGTCATTGATACACGTATGGAAGGACAGAATCTGAAGTATTTTGCAGCGTTGGTCAATGCTATTGGTGTGGACGGATTTACGATTTCAGGAGAGGGACGTATAAACGGTAATGGGTTGCGTTACTGGAAGTCTTTCTGGCTGCGTCGTCAGGTGAATCCTAAGTGTACGAATCTGGAAGAACTGCGTCCTCGTTTAGTTCATATTGCCGATTCGAAAGATGTTCAGTTGTCAGGTGTTCGTTTGGAGAATTCTCCATTTTGGACTACCCATTTGTATCGTTGTGAAAATGTAAAATTGTTGAATCTCCATATTTTTGCACCTCATTTCCCTGTAAAAGCTCCTAGTTCTGATGCTATCGACATTGATGTATGTACCAATGTCTTGGTGAAAAATTGCTATATGTCTGTCAATGATGATGCAGTTGCACTGAAGGGTGGAAAAGGTCCTTGTGCAGATCAAGATAAAGAAAATAATGGAGCTAACCGCAATATTATTATTGAAGATTGTGTATATGGTCTTTGCCATAGTGCGCTGACTTGTGGCAGTGAGTCAATACATAATCATAATATAATCCTTCGCCGTTGTCGGCTGGATAATGCGAAACGGTTGTTGTGGCTGAAAATGCGTCCCGATACACCGCAGAATTATGAATATATTACCGTAGAAGAGATTACGGGAACTGTTTTCAGTTTCTTGTTTGCAAAGCCATGGAAGCAGTTTTTCGACCTGAAAGGGCGTAAGGATACACCATACTCCTATTCCAGTCATGTGACAATGCAGAATATCACAATGGAATGTGATGTCTTGTTTGATGTGACCAAGGCGGACGATCAATATAAATTGTCTGATTTTACTTTTAAGAATTTGGATCTGAAAGTGAAAAAGAATGCGAAAATAGAAGTTGACTGTGTTGATAATTTTGTATTGGAAAATGTTAAAGTTAATGACAATATAATCAGGAAACAGGTTTTAGATTTTAAATAGGTATTAGTATTTTAAGGTTTAATTTTTTATTTTCTTCGGGCAGATTTCAGGCAGTCTGTCCGATTTTTTTGTTTCCCGACAAAGCTTTTTGCTGATATATATGGCTGTGTGTCTTGTGAAATTTGTACGAATTATCAGTGTGTTCATGGTATAGCAAAGGGTTTCTTTGGAAATATAAGGACGAATCATTCTTAAAAGCTTGATTCATTCAAAAAATATGCTGTTGTTTTGTGTATTTTTTGTACAAAAGGAACAGACATTCGTACAAATTTTTCGAAAAGAAGATGATGTTTTTCCAGACTTTTCAAGATGTTTTTGGAGAAATATGACCAGCTGTGATGTTGAATTTCAATCAGATTGAGTGAGAAATTTGCAGTCTTCGATGAATAAAAGGGAGAAAAACAAAAAACCGACTCTCATAATGAGAATCGGTTTTCTGTATGTAAGGAATAATAGATTCAGTATTACAAGTTAACGCGTTTTTCCTGAATTCTAGCTTTCTTACCAGTAAGAGCACGCAAGTAGTACAATTTAGCACGACGTACTTTACCAACTTTGTTGACAGTAATGCTGTCGATAGCCGGAGATTCCAGAGGGAAGATACGTTCTACACCTACAGTTCCTGACATCTTACGTACAGTGAAACGTTTCTTTTCACCGTGACCTGAGATTTTGATAACAACACCGCGATACAACTGAACGCGTTCCTTGCTACCTTCAACGATACGGTATGCTACTGTAATTGTATCACCAGCTTTGAATGAAGGATGCTGTTTGCCAGTAGCAAATGCTTCTTCTGCAATTTTAATTAAATCCATTTTTTCTTTTTAAATTAAATTGTTTATCGTTACAACGTAACATATCAAGTAACTCTTCTTGACAGCGATTACGCGAAAGCGGTGCAAAGTAAGTAATTTTCTGTGATATAGGCAAATCTTTTTCGTGTATTTTAATACGAAATCTTGTGTTGCTTGGCTTTTTTCCCTATATTTGAACACTAAATATGAATAATTTTGTATGAAAAAGCATGTATTTTATACTCTCTTGGCAGGTTCTTTTATATTTACGGCCTGCAACTCCAGTTATTCTTTAGTATCGGTAGAAGGAGGAAGAGTACCCATTACCAGTGTTTATGACGAACAGCAGGATCAGGCTGCATGGAGAATTTTGCAACCTTATCGGGCTAAAATAGATAGTTTGATGACTCCAGTAATCGGACATTCTGCCCGTAAGCTCGAAGCGTATCGTCCGGAGTCGCCTTTGTCGAACCTGATGGCAGATATTCTTTGCGAGGGAGCAAAGAGTAAATTGGGAATAAGTGTTGACGTCGGGGTTATGAATATAGGTGGTATCCGTAATATTCTTAATGAAGGAGATATTACATTTGGTTCTATTTATGAAATCAGTCCTTTCCAGAATGCTCTTTCTGTTGTTGTATTAAAAGGAGAAGATTTGTTGGAACTCTTTCAACAGATTGCGGCCGTACATGGTGAAGGCTTGAGCGGGGCCCGACTGGTTATCTCGAAAGACGGACGTCTGCTACGTGCAGAGGTAGGTGGAAAGCCTGTTGATCCGGCAAAAGAATATCGGGTAGCTACGATTGACTATCTGGCTGAAGGAAATGATCGTATGGAGGCTTTTAAGAAAGCAACATCGAGAACAGAACCACAGGATGCTGTGTTGCGTGATTTGTTTATCGATTATGTAAAGCAGTGTGAGGCCAAAGGTGTTTTTGTAAACGCTGAGATAGAGGGACGTATTGTAGAACAATGATAAAGAAACTGATATGAAAAGAATATATTTCGTTTTATGGGCCTGCCTCTTTGCAGGAGTATTGTTTGCCCAGTCTACCAAAGAATTGTATTTGTTCCATACAAATGATATGCACAGCCGTGTAGAACCTTTCCCGGAGGATTTTCAGGATACGATGCTGGCTGATAAGGCTGGACTTTTACGCCGTGCAACTTTTATCAAGCAGCAACGCAAAATACATGAGGATTTGCTGTTGTTCGATTCAGGAGATTTTTCGCAGGGTACTCCTTATTATAATATGTTTAAAGGGGAAGTGGAAATAAAGCTGATGAACGAAATGGGCTATGATGCAGGAACCATTGGCAATCATGAGTTCGATTTCGGGCTGGATAATATGGCAAGGTTGTTTAAAATGGCGAATTATCCGATAGTATGTGCAAATTATGACGTGACGGGCACTGTGCTCGAAGGACTGGTTAAAGAATACACTATCATTCAGCGTAACGGCATAAAGATTGGAGTTTTTGGTTTGGGAGCGCAACTGGAAGGATTGGTTGCTTCCGAATGTTATGGGAATGTAAAGTTTGAAGATCCGGTTTCGGAGGCTCAGCGTGTCACGGATTTGCTGAAAAATCAGGAACATTGCGATTTGGTGATTTGTCTTTCTCATCTGGGATGGGAGGGAGAACCTTATTCCGATATTGAACTGATAGAAAATACGCGTGATATTGATGTCGTATTGGGTGGACATTCTCATTCGTATTTTGATGCGCCGAAGTATTATAAGAATTTAGACGGAATAGAGGTTCCTGTACAGCAGATGGGAAAGAACGGAGCCTTTGTTGGACAGATGATTTTGAAACTTCAGAAGAATTGATTGTTAGAAAACACTTGCTTGTATAAAGGTAAAATTTACGGCAAAGGTTTATAAAAATAAAGGAAAGATTATGAATAGACGTGTTACGGGATTATTGGTTTGTATATCGTTATGGATAGGTGCATATGCTTCGTCTGTAAGAATATTGGAGCAGGCAGATGATTCTGTGGCGTGTCGCCGTTGGGTTGACGGGCAGCTTGCCCGAATGACATTGAAGCAGAAAATCGGTCAGTTGTTTATTCATACGGTTGCACCGATAACCATACAGAAGAATAAAGATAACATAGAAAGAGCTGTTAAAGAGTATGGAGTCGGAGGCTTGCTTTTCTCCAAAGGAGAACTGAAGAAGCAGGTGCAGCTTACCAATCAGGCTCAGCAGTGGGCAGATATACCTTTGATGATTACATTCGATGGTGAGTGGGGATTGGGCATGCGTTTGGAAGATACTCCGGAGTTTCCCCGAAATAGAGTATTGGGATGTGTGCAGAATGATACATTAATATACCAGTACGGACGTGAGGTTGCAAGGCAGTTGCGTGAAATAGGTGTGCATGTAAATTTTGCTCCTGTAGCCGATGTTGATAATAATCCCAATAATCCGGTTATCAATGTCCGCTCTTTCGGAAGTGATCCAAAAGTAGTAGCCGATAAGGTTGTTGCTTATTCTCGCGGGCTGGAAGACGGAGGAGTAATGGCGGTATGTAAACATTTTCCGGGACATGGTGATACGGATACTGATTCTCATCATGTATTGCCGGTGCTTGATTTTGACCGTACCCGTTTGGATAGCGTAGAGTTATATCCTTTCAAAAAGGCAGTCGAAGCAGGAGTCGGAGGCGTAATGATTGGTCATTTGCATGTTTCGGAACTTGATGAGAAACCAGCCTCGATATCTTCGGAGGTCATTAGTTCGTTATTGCGTAAAGAACTGCACTTTTCGGGACTGGTGTTTACAGATGCACTGGAGATGAAAGGCATTTCAAAAAATGCCGATGATCTTTGTGCACAGGCCTTGATGGCTGGAAACGATATGTTACTGGTTCCAAGAAACTTGAAAAAGAGTCTTGAAAGTGTAATGCGTGCCGTAAAAAGCGGCAAGCTTACAGAAGATGTCATTACGGAAAAATGCCGGAAAGTGCTTACTTATAAATATGCCTTAGGCTTGAGTCATAAGCAACAGGTAGCGGCCGAAGGAATTGAAAACCGTATTTGCTCTGCTAAAAGCGACAGTCTGATGATTGCTTTGGAGAAGGCTGCTGTTACAGTTCTAAAAGATTCTGTAGATGTGTTGCCTCTCGATCTGTCTTTATCTGAAAATATCTTGTTGAGTTTATCCTCTTCATTGTCGGAAGCATATCCTTTTTATAAAGAGTTGAAAGAATCGGTTTCGCTGAGTTGGTTGCATGGCAATGCTGATTCTCTGCAACAAATTCAGGAACGTGTAGCTCCAGCTCATCAGGTTATTGTAGCTGTTCACCAAACAAAAGATTTGTCTGCTTTTCTTCCTTTTTTAGAAAAGGTGGCGGCCGATAAACCTCTTGTCGTTGTTTGTTTTGCGTCGCAAAAAGTTTTGCAGGAGATGTCTTCTGTATTGAAGAAGGCTTCGGCTGTGATCTTGGCACATACAGATAAAGCCGAAATTCAACGTTATGTAGCAGATGTTATGACTGGGCAGGATCTTGTCGATGGCCGTCTTTCTGTTGATATGAACGGTTTATGGAAAAGCGGCACAGGTCTTACTATCGATCCGGATAAACCTCGTTCTTACAGTCCTGAAGAGCTGGGCATGGATTCTAAGATTCTTCTGGCTATCGATAGCATTGCAGAAGAAGGTATTCGCCAGCAAGCATATCCGGGATGTCATGTACTGATAACCAAAGGTGGTTATCCTGTCTATAATAAATGTTTCGGCACATTGACTTATGATGGAAAAGAAGAAGTGAAAGAGCATACAATATACGATCTGGCTTCACTCTCTAAGGCTGCGGGAACTTTGCTGGCAATAATGAAATTATACGATGAAGGTAAATTCGGCTTGACGGATAAAGTCAGCACTTATTTGCCAGAATTGAGAAAAACGAATAAGCAAAATATAACCATACAGGATTTGCTGTTTCATGAGTCGGGACTTCCTTCGTATCTTCCATTCTATGAGGAGGCTATTGACCTGAAAACGTGCAAAGGAGGATTGTTCCGTAAGAAACCTGATGCAGGACATAAATTGCAGATTGCTCCGAATTTATATGCATGTACCGATTTCTCTTTTAAAAAAGAATGGGTGTCTTCTACTCCTTCTGAAATCTATTCATTGCAACTTGCAGACAGCATGTATCTGAATAAGGAATATCAACGCGTCGTTATGCAACAAATTATTAATGCGCCGCTGAAGGGACATTCATATCGGTATAGTTGCTTAAACTTTATGCTGCTGAAAGAGGTTGTTGAGAGAATTTCGAAAGTACCTATGGATGTATATCTGGACAGTGTTTTCTTTAAACCTATGGGACTGAAGCATACTGCATACAATCCGTTGAAACGTTTCCCTAAAGAAGAAATTGCCCCTAGTGCGAAGATTGATTTCCTGCGTGGCGGTCCGTTGCAGGGCTATGTTCATGATGAGGCTGCTGCATTTGTGGGAGGTGTATCGGGTAATGCAGGACTTTTTTCTACAACACATGATCTTGCTGTGATTTTCCAGATGTTGCTTGATCGGGGTATATGTGGTGACCGTCGTTATCTGAGCCGTGCTACTTGCGATTTGTTTATGGGTATGAAAGCCAAAAACAGTCGTCGGGGATTGGGTTTTGATAAACCTGATATTGAGAGTGATGATAATAGTCCTTGTGCTCCTGAAGCTCCTGCCTCTGTCTTTGGGCATACTGGGTTTACCGGAACTTGTGTCTGGGTTGATCCGGATAATGAACTGGTGTTTGTCTTTTTGAGTAATCGTACTTATCCTGTTGCATTTGGTCATGATAACTTGATGAAGTTGGATATTCGTTCTCGTATTCAACAAGCAATGTATCAATCTATAATGTATTAATACTATTTAGACGTAATACAAATTAGGGAAATATTGCAATGTAGATATTACAAATCTCACCAAAAAGATTACCTTTGCATCATCAAATTAGTACTAATAATAATTTAACTTTTACTACAATGGCTTACGTAATTAGTGACGATTGTATCGCTTGCGGTACTTGTATCGATGAATGCCCAGTTGGCGCAATCTCTGAAGGTGATAAGTATTCTATCAACCCGGATATGTGTACAGAATGTGGAACATGCGCAGATGTATGTCCTTCTGAAGCAATCCACCAGGGATAATCGAATCGTCTTATGACAAAATTCATAATAGGTCATCTTTAAAAAGATGGCCTATTTTTTTATATTTTTTCTTGTTTTCAGATTCTTTTCAGTTTTGTTCCTTTGTTTTGTACTGTAACAATAAAATGATTTTTTATGATAAAGCCCCGATTATTATTTGGAGTATGTATGGTTGCAGGTACATTACTTTTTGCATCATGTAGTAGCGATGAAAATAATCCTTTGCCCGATGGTACTTCGGGAGAGGTTCCTGCTCTAGTCTTGGATGAGTTTAATAGCTTATTTCCTGGTGCTACCAATGTTGTTTGGAGTACAAAGGGAGAATATGCTGTAGCCAGTTTCTATTGGGATGGTTCTCGTGCAGATAATGTCGTTCGTAACCATACTGCTTGGTTTGCATTGGCAAATGGAGTATGGGGTATGACAGAGAAAGAGATCAGATTTGCAGATTTACCGGAGGCTGTGAAAAATGCTTTTGGAGCAAGTGAGTATGGACAGGCTCCGTGGCGTGCGGATGATGAAGTTGATGTGCTGAAAAGAAACGGTAACTCTGAAATCTTATATGTTATCGATGTCGAAAAAAATGAAGGAGGAAAAGAAACGGATGTTGATTTGTATTATACGGCAGAAGGTGTTCTGGTAAAAGAAGTCATTGATGCGGAAGATGAAAAGGATTATCAGGATTATTTGCCGCAGACACCTTCAGGAACAGTGGAAAGCTGGTTGAAAGAAAAATATCCGGATGCCAGAATTATAGATGTAGATAATGAAGATGGAGGAACAGAAGTTGAGTTTATTTCCGGTAATATGAAGCATGAGGCTTTCTTCGATCGTTCTCAAAACTGGGTGTATACCAAGACTGAGTATCGATTCAGAAATATAGATGAGGTAACCGATATTCCTTCTCAAGTTCTCGCTGCTTTAAAAGCAACTCCCGAATATCTGGAAGCTGGATGGGTAGAAGATGCCGAAAAGTATGAAACAGAGAAAGCAGGAACCTTTTATTGCTTTGAACTGGAGAATCGTTTCGACGATGATGTGAAAGTATATATAGGTAGTGATGGAACTGTTTTACAGGGGCGTCCTGATTTTGGAGGAGAAAGCTCCGGAGGTGCTGGCGTTGCTACTGATATAGAAAAATTCATTCAGGAAAATTATCCGGGTGCAGTTATTATTGAACGTGGATATGATGATGGTTATATAGAAGTGGATATCCGTCACGATGGAAAGGAAAAAGAACTCTTATTCAATGGAAAGAATGAATGGATACGCACTTCCTGGGAGATCAGATATAATGAACTGCCTTCGGCTGTAACTTCTGCTTTAGAGGCTGAAGAATATCAAAGAGATGATGACGAAGTGGAAGTAGTTCAAACTCCCGATGCTTTATGGTATGAGGTAGAAGTTCGTCGTCAGGGAAGAGAATACAAAGTCTTTATAGATGAATCTGGTAAGATAATTAAAGTCGTAGAAGATTAAAATCAATATACTATAAGCAGAAAGCTTGGGTGAGTCACAACATCCAAGTTTTCTGCTTAATTGTTTTTATTATATCTCATAAATACTTTTATGCTTCAAACAGTTTACTTCTTGACAACAGACATGAACCTATGACGCATGCCTGATCTTTCAGTTTCGATAGTACAATTTCAGAATCACGGCTCATCAGGCTGAGGGTATATTTTCTGATTGCAGAGATAACCGGTTGCAAAAGAAAATCTCCCGCACGTGACATCTCTCCACCGATAATGACCATATCTGGATTGAATGTGTTGATCAGACTTCCGATATGGAAACCTAACTGCTGGCCTATTTGTTCTACCAGTTCTATGGCGAGCAAGTCTTCGCGGTTTATTGCACTGAAGATATCATCGAGTGTTATTTCTTCTATATCCTTTTCTGAAAGAATGATTGAAGTTTCTCCTGCTTGTAGATGTTCGATAAACTTACGGTAGAGTGCAGAACACGAAACTTCCGTTTCTACGCATCCTTTTTTTCCGCAATGACAGATAATCTGGTTGTCGTAGCCGTATGTGTGACCGATTTCTCCTGAGAATCCTGATTTTCCTTTGTAAAGTTTCCCGTCTATCATAATTCCCATTCCCAGTCCCCATCCGATATTGATGAAAAGAACGTTTTTGACTCCCTTGACAACACCCTTAATGTTTTCACCATAAAGCATGGTCCGGCTGTCATTGTCAATAGATGTTTCTATCTTCAGGCGTTCGGTCAGGATTTCTGCCAGTGGGCGTTCGCCGAAATTGAAGAAACTGTGGCTATAGCCCAGTTCCGGATTGACTCTTCCGCAAAGAGTTACATTGATATGTAATATCTTTTTTTCGTCTATTGTTAATTCCGCAATGAAATGTTCGATGTGGTTACATAGTTCATCGATGCATTCTAATGTGTCTCTTCGTTCAAAAGGAATTCCCATTTGTAGTTTCAAAACCTCACCTTTAAAGTTGATAATTCCTATATTGATACTGTTCCACGTTACATCTACTCCAACAAAATATCCTGAATCTGTATTCAGTCCATATAAAATAGGATGACGCCCACCGTTGGTTTCCAGCTTTCCATACTCATCGATATACCCCTGTTCATGCATTTCGTCGATGATTTTTGTTACGGTAGGAATACTTAAATCCATATCTTTTGCTAAATCGGTAATGGTTGAATTCTCATTATATATCAAATATGTAATGATATGTTTCTTCATTACCGCCCCTTTTGACCCCTTTTGTATTTCCTCTAATAATCGTTCTTTCATGCGGATGTGGTTTTAAAAATATACAATTACTTAATTAAAAACTTTAAAAATCGGATGTAATTACTTATTGTTATAGTTGCTTTTATCTATAAATACAGATATCTTTGTAGCGAAAACAATAAGAATATCAATTCTTGTTACAAATATATTAATTAAATCTGGAAAAACTATGAGAGTAATTATCGAATCTGACTACCAAGCTCTTTCACAATGGGCAGCAAACTATGTAGCTAAGAGAATCAATCAGGCAAAACCTACAGCCGAAAAGCCGTTTATTTTGGGCTTGCCTACCGGTTCTTCCCCTCTGGGTATGTATAAAGCTCTGATTGAACTGAACAAAAAAGGTGTAGTATCATTCGAGCATGTAGTGACATTCAATATGGATGAATACGTAGGATTGCCGGAATCACATCCTGAAAGCTATCATTCGTTCATGCATAATAATTTTTTCAACCACATTGATATCCGTAAGGAAAATATTCACATTCTGAACGGAAATGCTGAGGATTTGGAAGCAGAATGTGCTAATTATGAGAAACAGATCGAATCATTTGGTGGAATCGATCTCTTCTTGGGAGGTATTGGTCCTGACGGACATATCGCTTTCAATGAACCGGGATCATCATTGACTTCACGCACTCGTGTCAAGACTTTGACAACTGATACTATTATTGCAAACTCTCGTTTCTTTGAAAACGACGTGAACAAAGTTCCTAAAACAGCGTTAACTGTAGGAGTAGGCACTGTAATGGCAGCAAAGGAAGTACTTATTCTGTGTAACGGCCATAACAAGGCACGTGCTTTGCAGCATGCTGTAGAAGGTGGCATTACACAAATGTGGACTATCAGCGCTTTGCAGTTGCATCCTCATGGAATCATCGTTTGTGATGAGGCTGCTACCGATGAATTGAAAGTAGGTACTTACAAATACTTCAAGGACATCGAGCGCAATAATCTGTAATTAACATCTATATTATTAAGGAGAATTACCTATGAGAACTAACCTTAGTTCACAGATATCTCTGAACAGAGTATCTACCAGATATTATAAACCAGAAAATACGATTGAACGTTCTGTACTGACACGTTTCGAGAAGATTCCTACCAATATCTATGAAACAGTAGATGAAGGGGTGTCATGCATTGCCGATGAAATCATCCGCAAGGTACAGGAACGTCAGCGTGACGGTAAGTTTTGTACTATTGCTACAGGTACCGGTGCATCACTTCGCCCGCTGTTTGCGGAACTGGTTCGCAGACATAAGGAAGAAGGTGTGAGCTTCCGCAATGTTGTAGTATTCAACTTGTATGAATACTATCCATTGACAGAGCCTAATAACAGCAGCTTCAACCAGTTGAACGAACTGTTCCTGAAACAAGTTGATATTGATCCGCAGAATGTATTTACATTGAACGGCACTATTCCTCAAGAAGGTGTAATAGATCATTGTCACTTATACGAGCAGCGTATCAAGACTTATGGTGGTATCGATATTGCTGTAATGGGAATAGGTCGTGAAGGAAATATCGGAATGAATGAACCAGGATCGGCTGCTACTTCTCAGACAAGACTGATTTTGATAGACGCTACTTCACGTTCTGAAGCTGCTCATAACTTGGGAGTAGACAATCTGCCTCCATGTTCTATCACAATGGGTATCGGTTCTATCATGGAAGCCCGTAAGGTATTCTTGTTGGCATGGGGAGAAGAAAAAGCTGACATCATCAAGAAAGCAGTAGAAGACAAAATCTCTGATTCACTTCCTGCTTCTTATTTGCAGATGCATCAGAATGCAACCGTTTGTGTTGACCTGCCTACTGCTGCACACCTTACTCGTATTCAGCGTCCTTGGCTGGTAACAAGCTGCGAATGGAATGACAAGCTGATTCGTAGTGCTATCGTTTGGTTGTGTCTGCTTACCAAGAAGCCTATCTTGAAGTTGACTAACAAGGATTATAACGAAAACGGTTTGAGCGAATTGTTGGCGTTGTATGGTTCTGCATATAATGTAAACATTAAGATATTCAATGACCTGCAACACACAATTACTGGCTGGCCGGGTGGAAAACCGAACGCAGACGATACTTATCGTCCGGAACGTGCTAAACCATTCCCGAAGCGTGTAGTTGTATTCTCTCCGCATCCGGATGATGATGTAATCTCTATGGGAGGAACATTGCGTCGTCTGGTACAGCAGGGACATGAGGTTCATGTGGCTTACGAAACTTCAGGAAACATTGCTGTAGGCGATGAAGAAGTTGTACGTTTCATGCATTTCATAAACGGTTTCAATCAGTTGTTCGATGAGAACAAGAATGAAACCATTAAGAATAAATATGCGGAAATCAAGAAGTTCCTGTTGAGCAAGAAAGAAGGCGACATGGATACCCGCGATATTCTTACTATCAAAGGTTTGATTCGTCGTGGTGAGGCTCGCACTGCTTCTACATACAACCAGATTCCGTTGGAACGTGTTCACTTCCTCGACCTTCCGTTCTACGAAACAGGACGTATCGAGAAGAATCCTATCAGCGAAGCTGACGTAAACATTGTGATGAATTTGCTTCGTGAAGTAAAACCTCATCAGATTTATGTAGCCGGTGACCTGGCAGACCCACACGGAACACACCGAGTTTGTACTGATGCTGTACTGGCTGCTATCGACGAAGAAAAGAAAGCTGGAGCTGAATGGCTGAAAGACTGCCGCATATGGATGTATCGTGGCGCATGGGCTGAATGGGAAATTGAAAACATCGAGATGGCTGTACCATTGAGTCCGGAGGAATTGCGTGCTAAACGTAACTCTATCTTGAAGCATCAGTCACAGATGGAAAGTGCGCCTTTCCTGGGCAACGACGAACGTTTGTTCTGGCAACGCAGTGAAGACCGTAATCGTGGTACTGCATCGTTGTACGACAGCCTTGGTCTGGCATGCTACGAAGCTATGGAAGCTTTTGTAGAGTATAAACCTCTGTAATGTAAACTTATTCCGGGAAAATATTCCACGGAAGTGCAGATAGTATGACAAAGGCGGTATTTTCTTTTCCCGATGAAAGGGAAAAAGAAAATACCGCTTTTCTTTTTTATGATTTTCTCCGTCTGATGATATATCCCGTAATCAGGCTCCATAACACTCCCAGTCCGGCAAAAAAGATAAAGACCAGTGTTCCTTTACCTAAAACTGTATAAATGCGTCCGGTATGGATTTCCTGGGCAAAGTTCCATAGCGACATGGGAAGCGTTTCCATGTTGGCAGGCATCGATGCAAAATCGCTGCCTTTTTCGTATTCGGCAATACAGAGTTTACCGTCAAAATCACTGCTGTATCCGGTGATGGCATGATTGCCGAACGGTGGTCCTGCTGTTTCCGGAGCTGTTTTTCCGGTAAAGAAATCGGTAATGTTTCCCAAATGTCTGTTCCATACGTACATTCCACTGAAAGAACCTGTAAGCCAGTTCCCCTGTTTGTTTTGTTTTAGGACATTGATTCCCATGACGCTTACGGGAGGTGTCCTGGATATTTTTACAGGAGTACTCTGAAATGATTTAAGAGAATAAAAGCCTTCCGAAGTAGCAAGTAGCCAGTCGTTTTGCTGCTCATCGTAGCGGAGCATCCGTAATTTATCGTTCCATGCATTCGGCGACTCAAGCTGTGTGAAAGGTATGGCAGGTATTCTTCCGTAAACCAGTGCCAGCAGTACCGGAGGACGCAGACACCATCCGGTCAAGGCTATAAAGAGTGTCAGCACGATAGTCGTTCTGCCTATCTTGTTGTGCCACGATAGAGAGGTTTTCAGTAAGGCAATACTTGTTGTTGCTGAACGTCCGGTTTGTTTCATCCGGCGAATATACTTGGGCAGAAACCAGTAGAAGATTCCGCTTACCGAAAGGATGATCAGTATTACTGCCAGTGTATCCATGACCAGTTTGCCGGCAGTTCCAAACAGTTCACCACTGTGCAACAGCCAGATGGTGCGGAATAATGAAACTTTTCCGTTGTATTCTTCGGGAGCTTGCAGAATGATTGGGCTGAAATGACGGTAAGGCGATGTCGCGTAATACAAACAGGAACGCCCGACGACTATCAAGGTGTCACCATGCGTAGTGATGTCCGATAATTTTTCCCCCTTTTGCAGAGGAAGCCTGACTGCTTGCCATCCTGCCTTTTGGCTGTAGTGGTAGAGTCCGAACTGAGCGGCGGCGAATAAATCTCCTTGAGGAGTAATCGCTATTCCCCGTATGTTACGCCAGTCGACTCCGTGAGGAAAACCACGGTTGAAATCATCAAACGTAGTAGCATCATGGTCGGTCAGAAAAATGCCGGCATTGCCAAACAATAAGATAGCGCTGTCTTCTTGACAGATACCGGGAGGACAGGAGAGAGTTCCCCGCAACATTCCGTTGTTCCAGCTCTTGTACCGGTAGGCGTCGGGTAGCCATTTCCGGCTGATCTGATAATCAGAAAAGAACAGCCGGTGGTTCAAGACAATGCCCGAAGCACCAAACAGGATAATAAAAAAGGCAAATATCAGCCCGAACCATTTATGATGTTTTTTCCAGGTAGATTTCTTCATTTGTTTCAATTTTTGTTGCTATTAATTCTTCAGCATCTTTTATACAAAACATCGAGATCTTTTTTTATTTTTTGTACGAAAAATAATCCTTTCTTGCTGAAGTTTTTGACACCTTATCGGCAGGTCTTTTTGAAAGTATTTTGCAAAAGTATCAGTTCCGATTGATTCCTCCAAATTCCTCTTCTTTCCTTTGTTAAAAAGGATAAAGAAGAAATTTGAATTATTTTTTGATAGAGTTTAAGTATATTGAATTAACCAGATAGATTATAAGTATTAGAAAATGACAATTAGTTTGAGGGGAAGAGGCCATAAACAGATAAAAAAGGATGATATTATTTTTGTAAATTTGAAATAAATGAGTTATCTTTAGAACAATAGCTATATAGAGTTATATGCGTAAAAACAAGGAAGGTAGGTTTGAGGAGTTCATCTTTTCGATAGTGAAAAGTCTTTTAAAATGGAAGCTTATTACTTGAGTTCAACTTATAAATGCAACTTTTTGGGTGCGGATAATAAGCAATAAAAA
>OLSG01000453.1_pt1 | contig 52813 bp, 37 predicted proteins | sample 1673041 | NCBI WGS metagenome assembly OLSG01 (sample SAMEA3136749, study PRJEB25190) | human gut metagenome | reverse complement strand
ATGCCGATTCTATGTTTAATTTTAATTTATCGGTAAAAATTTACCGAAGTATTGTAAATAGAAAAATGAAAAAAAATCTTATCGTTGAAAAAAATATCATTTTCATTTTGCAAGTTGAAATAAAACCGTAAATTTGCATCGCTTTTCATAAACAAATTATCGCCGAAATAACTCAGTTGGTAGAGTAACTCATTCGTAATGAGTAAGTCGCGGGTTCGAGTCCCGCTTTCGGCTCTTCAGAAAAAGAGATATACTGAAAATAAAAAGTATATCTCTTTTTATTTTTCTTTACCTCTTTTGAACTCTGCGTGATTTGATAAATGGTTATAAAAAATACTTTTTGTATTGCTATTTTAAACAATCTGTCCTATTTTTGCTGTCAAAATATTATAACTGATACATTTGTTACAACATGAAATATTCTTTTATATCGGCAGAAGAAGCTGCCGCCAGTATTCATAATGGAAACACGATAGGCATAGGAGGCTTCTCGTCTGTGGGAACACCTAAGGCTGTTCCGGCTGCTTTGGCCGTTTATGCCGAAAAACTACACAGTGAAGGTAAAGAGTTTAAAGTTGGACTTATAACCGGAGGAGCTACCGGAAGTCAGGTTGATTCTGCATTGGCACAGGCACATGCCGTAGCTTTTCGTACTCCTTTTCAGTCGAATAAAGAAATGCGTAATGCTATCAATGCAGGAGAAGTACAATATTACGATGTGCATCTTTCGCAGATAGGTCAGGATGTACGTTACGGTTTTCTGGGAGCTATAGATGTAGCTATTGTTGAGGCATCCGACATCACAGAAGAAGGAGATATTGTGCTTAGTACATCGGTCGGAATTTCTCCCACCTTGATACAGGTTGCCCATAAAGTTATTATTGAGTTAAACGAAGCCCATGCCGGCAAGTTGACCGGAATGCATGATATCTATATTCCTGATGCTCCACCATACCGAAGAGAGATTCCGATTTATCGGGTAAATGATCGCGCAGGAAGTATCAGTGTAAGGGTTAATCCTGAAAAGGTTGTAGGAGTGGTTCGCACGAATGAACGAGATCGGATAGCAGCTTTTACTCCACTGAATGATACTACTAGTCGAATTGGGCAGAATGTTGCTGATTTTCTTTTGGGAGAATATCAGCGGGGAGCCATACCACGAGAGCTTCTGCCATTGCAGTCAGGGGTAGGTAATATAGCTAATGCTGTGTTAGGAGCATTGGGAGCCGATAAAAAACTCCCGGCATTTTCCATGTATACGGAAGTCATTCAAAATTCAGTTATCGATCTGATGATGCAAGAGCGCATCCGTTTTGTTGCCGGAAGTTCGTTGACATTGTCTGATGACCGTCTGGATATGCTTTACGATAATATTGACGTGATGAAAGAAAGAGTCTTGTTGCGTCCGCAGGAGATAACCAATCATCCCGAAATGATTCGTCGTTTGGGAATAATAGCGGTCAATACAGCCCTGGAAGCAGATATATTTGGCAATGTCAACAGTACACATGTCTTAGGCAGCAAGATGATGAATGGAATTGGAGGTTCGGCCGATTTTGCACGAAATGCCTATCTCTCCATATTTACTACTCCTTCTACGGCTAAAGATGGACTTATTTCATCGATTGTTCCTCATGTTTCGCATGTAGACAGTACTGAACACGATGTACGGATCTTGGTTACCGAGCAAGGCGTTGCCGATTTGCGTGGCAAGTCACCTTCACAGCGTGCACGTTGTATCATTGAAAACTGTGCTCATCCTGATTATAAAGAGCTGCTTTGGGATTATCTGAAGCTTTCGGAAGGAAAAGGATGTCATACTCCTATGTCATTGCGTAATGCACTGAAGATGCATATAGCGTTTGCTGAAACAGGAGATATGCGGAATACAAAGTTTGAAATGTAATGCTTTATAAAAAATACGGCATTTGTTCCATTAGAGGACAAATGCCGTATACTGTATTTTAGAATTCGAATTTCTCTATCTTCATTTCAGCCAGTTCTTCTATCTGTGGAACCAGTGTCATAAAGTGAGGAGTATGTTCATGAGCTGACAATGCTTCTGCATCTTTCCATGTTTCGCAAATCATCAGTACATCGTGGCGAGTTGCACTTTCGAATACATCGTAAGCAATACAGCCTTTATCTTTTTGAGATGCTGTTACAAGTTCTTTAGCAGCAACGAGTACTGCTTCACGCTTTTCTTCTTTTACTCTGATAAATACGTTTAGTCTGATCATAATATTGTATATATTTATATTGAATTACTATTTGCCTGAAACAGGCAGTTCTTTCTTTAAACAAATATAAAAGGCGAAAGATTATGATATTTGGATATCTTAACTTTTCGCCCTTTACTTATTCTTTATTTATATTGTCTGTATTACCATTCTACAAACTTACCTCTTGCTCTACGTTCTTTCAAGATAGCTGCAAGACGTTTGTTCTTTGATGACGCGATATATTTACGTCCGAAGATATTAGGAATAGCAACACCTAGTGCAATACACATAATAACCAGTCCCGAGTTTACACCACTTTCGATAGCCTTCATCAGCGGGGTAACTTGATCGATTGACTGAACGTTCATATTGATTAAACCGAACAGCATGCGATACATCAATACTCCCGGAATCATAGGGATGACAGATGGGATGGTTAGCACATGGTTGGGCACATGGAACCAGTGTACGGCTTTAATTGCAATTAAGCTAACCAATACAGAACCGGCAAACGAACCGATAACCAGACCCATATCCAGACCAATGTTGTCTGTGCTTGGTCCAAGGTTTACGAAATTACGGGTACATACAGCGAGTATTCCTCCTATAGCTACTACCCATAATAACCGGCGTTGGATATTGAAGATCATAGAGAAGCCCATGGCCGAGATAGCTGCAGCAAGTGCATATTCCCAATAAGCGTGGTGAGGAACCATACTGATAGTCGGGAAGAAGTCGGCGATGCTACATAATTTTACAGCAAAGGCAATACCGAATGCCATAGCTGCCACCATTAACAAGGTATTGACTGCACGTACGATACCTACTTGTATGTAATTGTCGAGCATATCGTCTACAAAGTTAATCAATGGAACTCCCGGCACGATGAACAGTGCGCATGCCAGCAACGGATGCCACGGAGTATTAGTCCATTCGGCAGGAAGGAAGGTAGAGGCCCATGCTATCATAGTAGCGATGAATGCAGAAATGGCAATACCCATATAATGATTCAAGCCCGACTCGTTACATTTCTGTCTTACGCGCATACCGATAATAGCGGCAATAGACGCATATAAGAATGCCATCCAGTCGCAACCGAACTGAATACAGAATCCTCCACAGGCAAAACCTGCTCCGATAGCGACTTGCAGGGGAGTATAATTACGCTTCTTGGTACGTATTTTCTCTAGCTCTTCTTCATACTGGTCGAGCGTGTAGTCATTTTCTATAGCTCTCCATGAGAGTTTGCTTACTTCAGAAATGGCAGTCATGTTTACGCCATGTCCTTCGATTCGCTGGAATTTTGTAAACGAATAATCGCCGTCACTTACATTCACCATCAGCATGGTGAAACTTACGTTAATGTGCAACTTTTCTTCGGGGATACCTAAATAAGCTGCTGTACGCTTCATGTTTCTCACAATTCGATTGGTATCAGCCAAACTCTCTACCAAAAGTTTTCCTGTACGAAGCAAAAGATCAACTCGCCGGTGCAACTGCTGGTCGTGAACCTTTACAGTAGTTTCTAAATGTTCCTCTAATATCATTTGGTTTAAAGATTTTTTTCGGATGCAAAGTTAGCAAAAATATTATTCAGAGGCGAGCTTTCCCGTTCTGAAAGTATGAAAAAGATAGGAAAAACATCATGGGAATCTGAATGTTGGTGTTGATTCTTTTAGAAAAGAACGAGGAAAATATTTTGTATGTTTCTTTTTATAGGGAGATAGGAGAAGAGAAAATGGGGAATAAAAATGTGGCTTGATTGTGGATAATTTCCACAACTTATCAGAAAAATCCTCAACTTCTGTTTATATTCGTTTGTCATGATGCTCTGATTTTCAATATACAAAAATATTTTCGTACCTTTGGCACAAGTATTGCCCTTGTTCCTATGGCATCTAATAATAAAAAAATCAAAAAGAAAGTATGAAACGTTTTTTGACAAGGAAAGAATTAAAGTTAAAAAAGAAGCAGAGTATTTATGCTGCAATCGGCATCGTCATTATCATTGCACTTTATTTGTTTCTCACACGAGAAAAGCATGTTGAGTCTGAAGCTCCTATAGTTTGTGTTGCTCCTGTTCAGCAACAGGATGTAGAATTGTATGGAGAATACGTAGGCCGTATTCGTGCGCAACAATTCGTCGAGGTCCGTGCCCGTGTGGAAGGTTTCCTTGAACAGATGTTATTTGCCGAGGGTACATATGTAAAACGTAATCAGGTACTTTTTGTTATCAATCAAGACCAGTATCGTGCCAAAGCCGATAAGGTACGTGCGCAGTTGAAGAAAGATGAGGCTCAGGCCCGTAAGGCTGAACGTGACCTGGAACGTATCCGGCCATTGTATCAGCAGAATGCTGCCAGCCAGCTTGACCTTGATAATGCTGTAGCTGCATACGAAACGGCTGTGGCCAGTGTTGGTATGAGCCGTGCTGATTTGGATCAGGCAGAACTTGAATTGGGATATACGATTGTTCGTTCTCCTATTTCCGGTCAGATAAGTGAAAGACACGTCGATTTGGGAACTTTAGTAGGCGGAAGCGGTAAATCGTTGCTTGCTACTATCGTGAAAAGTGATACAGTGCTTGTCGATTTCAGTATGACGGCACTCGATTATCTGAAAAGTAAGGAGCGTAATGTTACATTGGGACAGAAAGATTCTACTCGCTCATGGCAGCCTACTGTTACTATTACTTTGCCCGACAACAGTGTATACGAACAGAAAGGTGTAGTAGATTTTGCGGAGCCTCAGGTTAATCCGAAAACCGGAACATTCTCCGTACGTGCAGAAATGGCAAATCCTGAGCATGTTCTTTTGCCGGGACAGTTTACCAAGGTAAAACTTTTGCTTGATGTACGTGAAAATGCTACCGTTGTTCCACAAAAATCATTGATTATAGAAAAGGGTGGAGCCTATGTTTTCGTAATGCGCCGTGACTCTACTGTAGAAAAGCGTTTTATTGAACTTGGACCTGAATTCCAGAATAATATGGTAGTAGAAAGAGGACTTGCACCGGGAGAAATGATTGTAACTGAAGGTTACCACAAACTGACTCCGGGACTGAAAGTCCGTGTAGGTGAGGCTCCGAAGGCAGAGTCGGAAGAGCAGAAAGAGGATTAACCATATTAACCCATTAAACTTTACGATTCATGAAAGTGAGTTTCTTTATCGACAGACCGGTCTTTTCGGCTGTCATCTCTATATTAATAGTTATTGTGGGTATTATCGGACTGCAAATGTTGCCGATAGACCAGTACCCTCAAATCACTCCTCCGGTAGTGAAGATCAGTGCATCTTATCCGGGTGCAAGTGCCGTGACCGTATCGCAGGCTGTTGCTACACCGATAGAGCAGGAACTTAACGGTACTCCTGGTATGCTTTATATGGAGTCGAACAGCTCCAACTCAGGAGGTTTTTCGGCAACTGTAACATTCGATATTTCAGCAGATCCTGATTTGGCTGCGGTAGAAATACAGAACCGTATCAAGCTGGCGGAATCGAGTCTTCCTGCCGAAGTTATCCAAAACGGTATTTCGGTGGAAAAACAGGCAGCCAGCCAGTTGATGACCATCTGTCTTCGTTCGGATGATCCGAAGTTTGACGAAATTTATTTGAGTAACTTTGCGACAATCAATGTGCTCGACTTGCTTCGTCGTGTGCCTGGAGTAGGACGTGTGTCAAATATCGGTAGCCGCTATTACGCGATGCAGATATGGGTAGATCCGGCCAAACTGGCTAATTTCGGACTGACTGTACAGGATGTTCAGAATGCTTTAAAAGACCAGAACCGTGAGTCGGCAGCTGGTGTGCTGGGACAGCAGCCGGTCAGCGGATTGGATATTACCATCCCTATCACGGCTCAGGGCCGTCTTTCTACGGTTAGCCAGTTCGAAGAAATCGTGCTTCGTGCCAATGCCGACGGTTCGCTTATCCGTATGCGTGATGTTGCACGCGTTTCACTCGAAGCTTCCTCGTATACTACGGAGAGTGGTATAAACGGAGGTAATGCGGCTGTATTGGGTATTTACATGTTGCCTGGTGCAAACGCAATGGATGTAGCAGAAAAAGTAAAGGAAACGATGGAGGAAATCAGTAAGAATTTCCCCGAAGGATTGCAGTATGAGATACCGTTTGATATAACGACATATATTTCAGAATCTATTCATGAGGTATATAAAACCTTGTTCGAAGCATTGGTTCTGGTTATTATTGTGGTATTTCTTTCTCTGCAAAGCTGGCGTGCAACGGTTATCCCGATTGTGGCTGTGCCCATCTCCTTGATCGGAACATTCGGTTTCATGCTTATATTCGGCTTCTCGCTCAATATGCTTACTTTGCTGGGATTGATTCTTGCCATCGGTATTGTGGTGGACGATGCCATTGTGGTAGTAGAAAATGTTGAGCGTATCATGGAAGAAGAAAAGCTCAGTCCATATGAAGCTACTAAGAAAGCAATGGACGGACTGACAGGTGCTTTGATTGCAACTTCAATGGTGCTTGCCGCAGTATTCGTTCCGGTAAGTTTCCTGTCGGGTATTACAGGCCAGCTGTATCGTCAGTTCAGTGTGACTATTGCCGTATCTGTAATCCTTTCTACTGTTGTAGCATTGACTTTGAGCCCGGTAATGTGTTCGCTCATTTTGAAGCCAACCGATCCTAATAAGCCGAAAAATCGTGTGTTTACATTCATCAATAAATGGCTTGCTATTGGAAATACTAAATATGTAGCAGGTATAAAGCGAGTTGTCAAACATCCGCGTCGGGTGATAGTCGGTTTCGGTATCGTAATTATATGTATATTTATGTTCCACCGTCTGGTTCCTACCAGCTTCCTTCCTACTGAAGATCAGGGATTCTTTACTGTAGAGCTTGAACTTCCGGAAGGTACTACACTGGAAAGAACCCGTGAGGTAACCGACAGAGCTGTAGCTTTCCTGATGAAAGCTCCGTCTGTAGAATATGTTCAGAACGTTACCGGTAGCAGTCCGCGTGTAGGAACCAGTCAGGCCCGCAGTCAGCTTACCGTGATACTGAAAGAATGGAAACAGCGAGATGATACAACTATCGGACAAATCATGCAGGATGTTCAGGATGAACTGAAGCAGTATCCTGAGTGCAAGGTCTATTTGTCTACTCCTCCTGTTATTCCGGGATTGGGTACTTCAGGTGGTTTTGAAATGCAGCTTGAGGCTCGTGGAGATGCAACTTATGATGATCTGGTTCGTGCTACCGATACATTGATGTATTATGCTTCGCAACGTAAGGAGTTTGCAGGGCTTTCTACTTCGTTGCAGGCTGAAATACCTCAGTTGTATTTCGATGTTGACCGTGATAAAGTCAAATTGTCGGGAGTGCCGATGGCAGATGTCTTCTCTACCATGAAAGCTTATACAGGTTCGGTCTATGTGAACGACTTTAATATGTTCAACCGTATTTATCGTGTATATATTCAGGCTGAGGCACCTTATCGTGAGCACCGTGACAATATCGGCTTGTATTTTGTGAGAGGAAGTGATGGCGATATGATTCCGCTGACTTCACTGGGTACAACCGATTATACGACTGGTCCGGGTAGTATTAAGCGATTCAATATGTTTAATACTTCCATTATTCGCGGTACGGCAGCCAATGGCGCCAGCTCCGGACAGGTAATGGAGATTCTGGAACAGATTGCACGCGAAAAGCTTCCAAGTAACATTGGTGTTGAGTGGAGTGGACTTTCTTATCAGGAAAAGCAGGCGGGAGGTCAGACCGGAGCCATTATCGCATTGGTATTCTTGTTCGTATTTTTGTTCCTTGCTGCACTGTATGAAAGCTGGAGTATTCCTATTGCCGTGCTTATTTCACTTCCGGTAGCTGTGCTTGGAGCGTATGCCGGCGTAGCTTTATGTGGATTGGAAAATGATACCTATTTCCAGATTGGTTTGGTTATGTTGATTGGTTTGGCAGCCAAGAATGCCATTTTGATTGTTGAGTTTGCCAAAGAGGAAGTAGATAATGGAAAAGACCTGGTGGAAGCAGCTTTGCATGCAGCTCATCTTCGTTTCCGTCCTATCCTGATGACATCACTGGCTTTCATTCTGGGTATGGTTCCTATGGTTATTGCAACCGGACCGGGTTCGGCCAGCCGTCAAGCTATCGGAACGGGTGTATTCTTTGGTATGATTGTCGCTGTGACGGTAGGTATTTTGCTTGTGCCTTTCTTCTTTGTGATGATTTATAAGGCGAAAAACAAGCTGAAAACAAAAAAAGCTAATTAACAAAACCTGAAACGTATGAAACGAACGAAATATACTTATCGCTTTTTATACATGCTGACAACTCTGTTGTTTTTGGGCAGTTGTCAGTTGGGCAAACATTATACTCGTCCGAAACTGGACTTGCCCGAAACGCTCGACAGCATGAGTGTAGACACTGTTTCCATCGGAGATTATCCGTGGGAACAGCTCTACACCGATACGACCTTGCAAGGATTGATACGTAAGACCTTGTCGTATAATAAAGATATGCTGATAGCCGCAGCGCGCGTTAAGGAGTTGGCTGCAATGAAACGCATTGATTATGCAAATATGTTCCCGGCAGTCGGTGCAAAGGTGTATGCTGAGAAGGAAGCGGAGAATTATGGAGGCAATCATTATAAGTCCGATTATGAGATTGATGCCAAGGCTTCTGTTTCGTGGGAGCTTGATTTATGGGGCAATCTTCGTTGGGCACGCGATAAGAGTCTTGCCGAATTTATGGGATCTGTCGAAAATCAGCGTGCGCTTCGTATGAGTCTGGTTGCACAGGTTGCTCAGGCTTACTTTGAACTGGTTGCGTTGGATAATGAATTGTCTATCGTGCAAAAGACAGTAGATGCCCGTCGGGAAAGTTTGCATTTGGCGCGCGTGCGTTACGAAGGTGGACTGACTTCTGAAACTGCTTTTCGTCAGGCGCAGGTGGAGTTGGCACGAACAGCAACATTGGTTCCTGACCTGGAACGTAAGATTTCTCTGAAAGAAAATGAAATCGCATTTTTAAGTGGCGAATATCCACATCATATCAAACGTTCGGTGTTGCCCGAAGATGTTATGCTTTCTGCCAGTTTACCCGTAGGTTTGCCTTCAGCACTGCTGGAACGCCGGCCGGATATCCGTCAGGCAGAGCAGGCTGTCATTGCTGCAAATGCTGCGGTAGGAGTGGCTTTTACCAATTTGTTCCCTCGCATAACGTTGACTGCTACTTATGGTAGCGAGAGTGCTGCATTGAGTGATGTACTGAAATCGCCTTACCATTTGTTGAGTGCTAACATTCTGCAACCGATTTTTGCTATGGGAAAGAATCGTGCGATGCTGAAAGCAAAGAAGGCAGCTTGCGAACAAGCAGCTTATGCATACGAAAAAGCTGTACTGAATGCCTTTAAAGATGCTTATAATGCCATAGCCGAATTTAATAAGATAAAGGAAATCTATGAAACTCGTCTGCGTCTGGAACAGGCATCGAAAAGTACTCTTGACCTTGCACAGCTTCAATATCTGAACGGAGTTATCGGTTATATGGATTTGCTGGATGCACAACGTGGATATCTGGACGCTCAGATAGGTTTGAGTAATGCCGTACGCGACAAGCAGATTAGTATGGTAAATCTTTATAAAGCACTTGGAGGAGGCTGGCAAGAATAACCTGTATGACCTGTTTTTTTACAGTCGGGAGATAAGTTTTTAAAAAAGATGTAGATTATTTTAAGAAACATATTCGAAATATGCCAATAAATCTTTATCTTTGCATCCCGAATTGTGATGTACCCTAATGTGTAGTTTAGTGAAACAGGTAAAGAAAAAAGGTTTTACTCCGGATTCGAGATTGCAGAATTTGATTCAGGCAGTGGTGGAAAACAGAGGTCTTTTCGGGATTTCGTTTTCCTCGAAGCTTTCCTTTTTTCTGAATAATGCTACATTAGGCATTACTCATTCGGATTTTTTCTTTTGTAAGATTTTAAGCAAATGCGTTAATAATAAAAATACCTGGAATTACTTTTCAGTAAGTTCAGGTATTTTTGTATATATAGAGTAGCCAACTAAACGATACGAAATAATATGGAACCGCTAAAGCATGAATGTGGAGTAGCGATGATTCGCTTGCTGAAACCACTAGAGTATTATCAGGAAAAGTATGGCACGTGGATGTACGGGCTTAATAAGTTGTATTTGCTGATGGAAAAACAGCATAATCGCGGTCAGGAAGCTGCGGGACTTGCGTGTGTAAAACTTCAGGCTGATCCGGGAGAGGAATATATGTTCCGCGAAAGAGGATTGGGAGCTGGAGCCATTACTGAAATATTCGGAACGGTACACAGCTATTTCAAAGATCTTACAGCCGAACAGCTTCGTGATGCTGAATATGCGAAAAAGTGCTTGCCTTTTGCCGGAGAGCTCTATATGGGACACTTACGTTATTCTACAACAGGAAAGAGTGGTATTTCGTATGTACATCCTTTTCTGCGTCGCAATAACTGGCGTGCCAAGAATCTTGCTTTGTGCGGAAACTTCAATCTGACAAATGTGGATGAAATATTCGCCGACATTACTGCCTTCGGACAGCATCCTCGTAAATATGCCGATACATATATCATGTTGGAACAGGTGGGACATCGCCTGGACCGTGAAGTGGAGCGTCTTTACAATGAATGTAAGGCTGAAGGTCTGGAGGGTATGGATATTACACATGCTATTGAAGACCGTATTGATTTGACTAACGTATTGAAGACATCCAGTCCGAAGTGGGATGGAGGTTATGTGATATGTGGGCTGACTGGTAGCGGTGAAAGTTTTGCTGTACGTGACCCATGGGGTATCCGTCCGGGATTCTGGTATATGGATGAAGAAATTATGGTGCTGGCATCCGAACGTCCGGTTATACAGACTGCATTGAATGTGCCGGCTGACAGTATTCATGAGTTACTGCCCGGACAAGCTATTCTGGTAAACAAAAAGGGAGAAATGCGTCAGGCTCAAATCAATGAGCCGAAAGAAAAGAAGGCTTGTTCGTTCGAACGGATTTATTTCAGTCGAGGAAGTGATATCGATATTTACCGCGAACGTAAGCTGTTGGGTAAGAAACTGGTTAATCCGATACTGAAGGCAATAGACTACGATGTAGTACATACCGTATTCTCTTTCATACCGAATACAGCAGAAGTTGCCTTTTATGGAATGCTGGAAGGTTTCGATAACTATCTGAATGAACTGAAAGTGCAGCGTATTGAGGCCTTGGGACACAAGCCGAGTCATACAGAATTGGAGCAGATTCTGTCACAGCGTATACGTAGTGAGAAAGTTGCAATCAAGGATATCAAATTGCGTACTTTCATTGCTGAAGGAAATACACGTAATGACCTTGCTACACATGTGTACGATATAACTTATGGCAGCTTGATTCCTTATGAAGACAATCTGGTTATTATAGACGACAGTATCGTACGTGGTACTACCTTGAAGCAGAGTATTATCAGCATACTCGACCGTCTTCATCCGAAGAAAATTGTGATTGTATCTTCTTCTCCACAGGTGCGCTATCCTGATTATTACGGTATTGATATGGCAAGTATGGAACAGTTCATTGCTTTCAAGGCCGCAATAGCATTGCTTGAAGAGAGAGGAATGCAGCATGTGATAGAAGAAGCATACCGTAAGTCGAAAGCACAGCTTGGACTTCCGAAGGAAGAGATGGTGAATTACGTGAAAGAAATTTATGCTCCATTCACCGACGAAGAAATTTCTGCCAAGATGGTACAATTGCTGACTCCGGCTGGTACACAGGCAAAGGTTGAAATCGTATATCAGACACTTGATGGATTGCACGAGGCATGTCCGGCACATTTAGGTGACTGGTACTTCAGCGGTGATTATCCGACACCGGGTGGAGTGAAACTCGTCAATCAGGCCTTTATCAATTACGTAGAAGAGATTTATCAGTTCTGAAACGTTACAGAATGAAGTCGCTAGCAGTTTTGGTGCCTTTATATAAAGAAGAAAAACAATATTAAAGAAAACGATATAGATAGAAAATGAGAAATGTTACATTAATCCTCGACGACGGGAGCCGCTTTCATGGCAAGTCGTTCGGTTATGAGAAGCCGGTAGCCGGTGAAGTTGTGTTCAACACCGCAATGACCGGTTATCCGGAAAGCTTGACCGATCCTTCGTATGCAGGTCAGTTAATGACGCTGACTTATCCGCTGGTGGGCAATTATGGAGTTCCTCCTTTCACAATCGAAGCAAACGGTCTGCCTACTTTTATGGAGAGTGAAAAGATTCATGCCGAAGCGATTATTGTAAGCGACTACAGTGAAAAGTATTCTCACTGGAATGCGGTAGAGAGCTTGGGTGACTGGTTAAAGCGTGAACAGATTCCTGGTATTACAGGTATTGATACACGTGAGCTGACCAAGGTATTGCGTGAACATGGTGTGATGATGGGAAAAATCGTTTTCGATGATGAACCAGACAATGTTCCTGAAGCAACTTATGCGGGAGTAAATTACGTAGATAAGGTATCATGCAAGGAAGTAATCCGTTACAACGAAGGTGAAGGCAAGAAGAAAGTCGTTCTCGTTGACTGTGGCGTGAAATCGAATATCATCCGCTGTTTGCTGAAACGTGATGTAGAGATTATCCGCGTACCTTGGAACTACGATTTCAATTCACTTGAGTTCGACGGGCTGTTCATTTCAAATGGACCGGGTGACCCTGATACTTGTGATGCTGCTGTACAGAACATTCGTAAAGCTATGCAAAATGAAAAGCTGCCTATTTTCGGAATCTGTATGGGTAACCAGTTGCTTTCGAAAGCAGGAGGAGCAAAAATTTACAAATTGAAATACGGTCACCGCAGCCATAACCAGCCGGTTCGCATGGTAGGAACAGAAAAGTGTTTCATTACTTCACAGAACCATGGTTATGCCGTAGACAATAATACATTAGGAGCCGACTGGGAACCTTTGTTTATCAATATGAATGATGGTTCTAACGAAGGAATCCGCCACAAGAAGAACCCTTGGTTCTCTGCACAGTTCCACCCGGAAGCTGCCAGCGGTCCTACTGATACAGAGTTCCTGTTCGACGAGTTTGTAAAGTTGCTGTAATCCATTAAAAACAAAAGAAAACAATGAAAGAAAATATAAAGAAAGTATTATTGTTAGGTTCCGGAGCTTTGAAAATCGGTGAAGCTGGTGAGTTCGACTATTCAGGTTCGCAGGCACTTAAGGCGTTGAAGGAAGAAGGTATTGAAACTATCCTGATAAATCCGAACATTGCTACCGTACAAACATCGGAAGGCGTGGCAGACAAAATCTATTTCTTGCCTGTTACTCCGTATTTCGTAGAGAAAGTTATTGCCAAAGAACGTCCTGATGGCGTATTATTGTCATTCGGTGGCCAGACAGCCTTGAACTGCGGTGTTGCTCTTTACAAGGCAGGAATATTCGAGAAATACAATGCACGTGTACTCGGTACTCCGGTACAGGCCATCATGGATACAGAAGACCGTGAACTGTTTGTTCAGAAGCTGGATGAAATCAATGTAAAGACCATCAAGAGTGAAGCAGTTGAAAACATCGAAGACGCTCGCCGTGCTGCCAAGGAACTGGGTTATCCGGTTATCATCCGTGCGGCATATGCACTGGGAGGTCTGGGATCTGGTTTCTGCGATAACGAAGAAGAGCTGAACGTACTGGCTGAAAAAGCATTCTCTTTCTCTCCGCAGGTTTTGGTAGAAAAGAGCTTGAAAGGCTGGAAGGAAGTAGAATACGAAGTAGTGCGCGACCGTTTCGACAACTGTATTACGGTATGTAACATGGAAAACTTCGACCCGCTGGGTATTCATACCGGTGAGTCTATCGTAATAGCTCCTTCACAGACACTGACAAACAGTGAATATCACAAACTTCGTGAACTTGCAATCCGTATTATCCGTCACATCGGTATCGTAGGAGAATGTAACGTACAATATGCGTTCGACCCCGAATCGGAAGACTATCGTGTAATCGAAGTAAACGCTCGTCTGAGCCGTTCTTCAGCTTTGGCTTCTAAAGCAACCGGTTATCCGTTGGCTTTCGTTGCTGCCAAGTTGGGTCTGGGTTACGGTTTGTTCGATTTGAAGAACTCGGTTACCAAAACAACTTCTGCATTCTTCGAGCCGGCACTGGACTATGTAGTATGTAAAATCCCTCGCTGGGACTTAGGTAAGTTCCACGGAGTAGACCGTGAGCTGGGCTCAAGCATGAAGTCTGTCGGCGAAGTGATGGCTATCGGCCGTACATTCGAAGAAGCTATCCAGAAAGGTCTTCGTATGATTGGTCAAGGCATGCACGGATTTGTAGAAAACAAAGAATTGCAGATTGCCGATATCGACAAGGCATTGCGTGAACCGACCGACAAGCGTATCTTCGTTATCTCGAAGGCAATGCGTGCTGGATATACCGTAGATCAGATTCATGAACTGACAAAAATAGACAAGTGGTTCCTCGACAAGCTGATGAACATCATGCAGACTTCGAAGGAACTTCACGAATGGGGCAACAACCACAAGCTGCTGTCACAGCTTCCAAACGATTTGCTGTACAAGGCAAAACGTCAGGGATTCTCCGATTTCCAGGTTGCACGTGCTATCGGTTACGAAGGAGAAATGGAAGATGCTATCATCGATGTCCGTAACCACCGTAAGAGCGTAGGTATCGTACCGGTCGTTAAACAGATTGATACGCTGGCTGCCGAATATCCGGCACAGACCAACTACCTGTATCTGACTTATAGCGGTGTGGCAAACGATGTACACTATTTGGGCGACCATAAGAGTATCGTTGTTCTTGGTTCGGGTGCTTACCGTATCGGATCGTCAGTAGAATTTGACTGGTGCGGTGTTCAGGCGCTGAATACTATCCGCAAAGAAGGATACCGTTCGGTTATGATCAACTATAACCCTGAAACAGTATCAACCGATTACGATATGTGCGACCGTCTGTACTTCGACGAACTGACATTCGAACGTGTAATGGATATCCTCGATTTGGAAAATCCTCATGGCGTTATCGTGTCAACCGGAGGACAGATTCCAAACAACCTGGCACTTCGTCTGGATGCTCAGAAAGTAAATATCCTGGGAACTTCTGCCAAGAGCATCGACAATGCTGAAGACCGCGACAAGTTCTCGGCTATGCTCGACCGCATCGGTGTAGACCAGCCTGAATGGAGCGCGCTGACTTCAATGGAAGATATCAACGCCTTTATACAGAAAGTAGGATTCCCTGTATTGGTTCGTCCGTCGTACGTGCTTTCAGGAGCAGCCATGAACGTATGTTCTAATCAGGAAGAGCTGGAACGCTTCTTGCAACTGGCAGCCAATGTTTCGAAAAAACATCCGGTTGTAGTAAGCCAGTTCATCGAACATGCCAAAGAAGTAGAAATGGACGCTGTAGCACAAAACGGAGAAATCGTAGCATATGCTATCAGCGAACACATTGAGTTTGCCGGAGTTCACTCAGGAGATGCAACTATCCAGTTCCCGCCACAGAAACTGTATGTAGAAACAGTTCGCCGTATCAAGCGCATTTCTCGTCAGATTGCTAAAGAACTGAATATCTCTGGTCCGTTCAACATTCAGTTCCTTGCCCGTGAAAACGATATCAAGGTAATCGAATGTAACCTGCGTGCCAGCCGTTCGTTCCCGTTTGTGAGCAAAGTATTGAAGATAAACTTCATTGAACTTGCAACAAAGGTTATGCTTGGCTTGCCGGTAGAAAAACCAGAAAAGAACTTGTTCGAACTCGATTACGTTGGAATCAAGGCAAGTCAGTTCTCATTCAACCGTTTGCAGAAAGCAGACCCTGTATTGGGAGTTGATATGGCTTCAACCGGAGAAGTAGGATGTATCGGTGAAGATACTTCGTGTGCAGTACTGAAATCAATGCTTTCAGTAGGTTACCGCATTCCGGAAAAGAATATCCTGATGTCAACCGGTACACCAAAGCAGAAAGTAGAAATGCTGAAAGCTGCTCAGGAGCTGAAGGCAAAAGGTTACAATATCTTTGCAACAGGCGGAACATCAAAATTCCTTGCCGAAAACGGAATAGAGAATACTCGCGTATACTGGCCGAGCGAAGAAGGACATCCGCAGGCATTGGAAATGCTGCATAAGAAAGAGATCGACATGGTAGTAAATATCCCGCGTGACCTTTCTGCCGGAGAACTCGATAACGGTTATAAGATTCGCCGTGCAGCAGTCGACCTGAATATTCCTTTGGTAACAAATGCACGTCTGGCTAGTGCCTTTATTCATGCGTTCTGCACGATGACTATCGACGATATCGCTATCAAGAGCTGGGACGAATATAAATAATCCTGCCTCTTGATAAAATAAATATTACTTAAGCGCCACTTCGGAAAGGGAAAGTTTCCGGGTGGCGCTTTTTCTTTAAAAAGGCTGTTTCCTCGTGGCAGGATTCAGCCTTTTGTTGTTCCTTTACGCATTTTTTATGATATCGATGTAAGTATATTCCCGAACGAGCGACTAAATAAAGTAAAAAACATGTAGAAACCAGATGCTGTATGAATAAAAACCTGCAACAAGAAAAAGACTTTCTCCTGCTGATTGAGTCGCACAAACGAGTCATTTATAAAGTCTGTTACATGTATGCAACCGATGATGAACTGTTGAACGACTTGTATCAGGAAATAGTAATGAACCTTTGGCGCGCTTATCCCAGTTTTCGTGGCGAAAGCTCTCCAGCCACGTGGATATACCGCATCAGCCTGAACACATGCATTTCGTACCGGCGGAAATCAAAACATCAGATTCAGGCTGTAACCTTACCGGTCAATTTCGAAGCTTTTGCCGAAGACGACGGAAACAAATCGTCGCAATTGCGTGAGCTTTACCGGCTGATACACGCACTCAATCCGCTGGAACGGGCACTTATCCTGCTTTGGCTGGAAGAAAGAAGTTACGATGAAATAGCCCGGATAGTGGGAATATCGAAAAACAATGTCGGTGTCCGTCTGAACCGTATCCGTGAAAAACTGAAAAATATGTCGAACCAATAAATGTCTGCTTTATGGAACTTGAAGAACTGAAAAATCAATGGAACTTGCTTAGTGAACAACTGAAGAAGAATGAAATCATCAATCATGAAGCGATAAAAAGAATGATAGAAAAACGTACCCTGAGCGCTCGCGACCGTCTGATAGGGGCCAATGTTATTGCCGTTTTTGTACTTACAGGCATGCTGTTTTTGTTTCCGCTAGCAGCTACCCGAGTAATTATCAGACAAGAACTTCTCTGGATGTTCTACATCGTGTTTCCACTCCTCATTCTATATTCACTATGGAACATACATGTATTGTATAAATTCAATCTGGCTACCCGTACCTTACTCGAACTCCACCGTTGGATATTATCCTATAAGCGCAGGCTTCGCATAGAAATCTGGTGTACTCCCTTTCTTACACTGGGACTTTTTATCTCTGTTTTCCTTATTCATCATCACTACCGCAATCTGCTTATGGTTGTTTTCGATATCCTGATGCTGTCTGTGGGGATGATGGCAGGATATATATGTTATCGCTATGTAGATAAACGTTCGGTAGATGAAATAGAGCAAGGAATGAAAGACTTACAGGACCTGGAGTAGGTTAAATACATCAGAAAAACAGGAACGTTGGCAGTGTTGTCAGATTGTTGGGCAACATTGCCAAAACCATTGCTGAAGTTTTATGAAAAACATGCTGAATTTTTGCTAAAACTTTGTACAAACTTTTGGGAAGTTTGTACGAAAGATAAAATAATCTGTACAAATAAATGACATAATTTGTACATCTTTTCCGAAACACATGCTGAAGACTTTGGGGAATGATGGACGGAAGATTGTGCCCTTATTATCAAAAAGAAAGCGACCTTCGAAAAAAGACCGCTTTAAATGTTTTCACAACGGAATAATCCTTATTGTGATTTGCTTCAATTTAAATATTACAAATATAGCAGATATAATTCATATCAAGAAGATTTTTTATATCTTTTTTCTATCTTTGAGAAAATGAATAAAGAAAATCGGTTATGAAAAAGATATTGGGTTTAGATCTTGGAACAAACAGCATTGGCTGGGCAGTGATAAATTCTTTAGTTGACGATGAAGGAAAAGAGAAGTTGACAAGTATATCTTCTTGTGGCAGTAGAATTATTCCGATGGATGCTGCAACATTAGGAGATTTTGATAAAGGAAATGCTAAATCTTCAGTCGCAGAACGGACACGACTCCGTGGAATACGTCGTTTGCTGGAGCGTAGTTTATTACGCAGAGAGCGCTTGCATCGGGTTTTATCTGTTATGGGGTTTTTGCCCGAACATTATGCTTCTCAATTAGACCGATATGGCAAATTCTTACCGGAAACAGAGCCCAAACTGGCTTGGTATAAAGATAATACAGGTAGCTATAGATTTTTATTTCAGGATTCTTTCAATGAAATGTTGGAGGATTTCTGCTTGTACCATCCCGAGCTGGTAGCAGAAGGAAAAAAGATACCTTATGACTGGACTATCTATTATCTTCGGAAAAAAGCTCTTTCTCAGAAAATAGCCAAAGAAGAATTAGCCTGGATACTTCTTAACTTCAATCAAAAAAGAGGATATTATCAGTTAAGAGGAGAAGAAGAACAGGAAGATAATAAGAAATCGGTAGAATATTATGCACTGAAGGTAGTTGCGGTAGAAGATTCCGGTGAGCGTAAGGGGAAAGATATCTGGTATAATGTTAAGTTGGAAAACGGCTGGATTTACCGTCGGGTCAGTAGTGTTCCTTTAGATTGGGCAGGCAAGGTAAAAGAATTTGTGGTAACAACAGATTTAGATGACGCGGGAAATCCTAAAAAAGATAAAGACGGCAATGTGAAGCGTTCTTTTCGGGCTCCTAAAGAAGACGACTGGGGATTATTGAAAACAAAGACCCAAACACAGATCGATGAAAGCGGTCAGACTGTTGGAGCCTATATTTATGATTCATTGCTCCGTATGCCTGATCAGAAAATAAGGGGGAAACTTGTGCGCACGATAGAACGTAAATATTATAAAGATGAACTTCGTAAGATTTTGCTCAAGCAGACCGAGTTTCATGCAGCTTTGCAGGATCATAATCTGTTGCTTTCTTGCATAGAAGAATTATATCCAAACAATGAGGCACATCGCAGGCTGCTATCTTCTTCTAGTTTTACTTATTTTTTGCTGGAAGATATTTTGTTTTATCAGCGTCCACTTAAAAGTCAGAAAGGGCTGGTAGATGATTGTCCGTATGAATCGCATGTATATCGGGATAAAAAGGATGGTAGTTTGCACCGTACTCCTTTAAAATGTATATCCAAATCACATCCGCTGTTTCAGGAATTCCGTTTGTGGCACTTCCTTTCTTTCCTGCGTATTTATCAGCGTGAAAGAATGATAGATGGTTCTCTTAAACTGGATGTAGATGTGACTAATGAATTTTTGCAGAACGAAGATGATTATGTGAAATTATTCGACTGGCTGAATGGACGAAAAGAAATAGATCAAAAAACGATTCTGGCATACAAACCTTTCGGATTAAAGAAAAATGAACAACCTAAATATCGTTGGAATTACGTAGAAGACAAAAGCTATCCATGCAATGAAACAAGAGCAGATATGATATCCCGATTAAGTAAGGCTGGAGTTTCAGAGGGGTTCTTAACAGAAGAAAGGGAGGAGGCCTTATGGCATATTTTATATTCTATATCTGATAAAAAGGAGTTGACAAAAGCTTTAGGTACTTTTGCTGAAAAGAATGGGCTGAATGAAGCTTTTGTTGAGCAGTTTTCCAAAATGCCACCTTTTGAAAGTAACTATGCTGCTTATTCTCTTAAAGCAATCCGTAAATTGCTTGCACTCATGCGTATGGGTAAATATTGGAATGAGCAGGATATTGATAAGCAAACGCGTAGTCGAATAGAAAAAATTCTAACAGGAGAATATGATGAAACTATTCGTACTCGTGTGCGTGAAAAGGCTATACATTTAACGGATATATCTTCTTTCCGTGGGCTTCCTTTATGGTTGGCATGTTATGTCGTTTATAATCGTCATTCTGAAGCAAAAGAACTTGTAAAATGGGAAACTCCTGCTGATATAGATCACTTCTTGAGTAAATTTAGACAGCATTCGTTACGCAATCCTATTGTAGAGCAGGTTCTTATGGAAACATTACGTACGGTACGCGATATTTGGAAACAGGAAGGACAGATTGATGAAATTCATGTAGAATTAGGTCGTGAAATGAAAAATCCGGCTAAAGAACGTGCCCGTATAACAGCGCAAGCATTGGAAAACGAAAATACCAATTTGCGTATAAAGGCGTTGCTTACAGAGTTCATGAATCCTGAATTTGAGATAGAGAACGTCCGTCCTTATTCACCAGGTCAGCAGGAAATTTTACGAATCTATGAAGAAGGAGTTTTGTCGGGTGTTGCAGAAAAAGATTTGCCTGAAGATATTATTTCGATATTGAAGAAGTTCAGAGAAAATGATGTAAAGAAGCGTCCTACTACCTCAGAAGTCTTGCGGTATAAACTATGGCTAGAACAACGGTACCGTTCGCCTTATACCGGCAGGATTATTCCACTTGGCAAATTGTTTACTCCTGCTTATGAGATAGAGCATGTAATACCTCAGTCACGCTATTTTGATGATTCTATTTCCAATAAAGTAATTTGCGAATCAGCTGTAAATAAGTTGAAAGATAACTGCTTGGGATATGAATTCATTAAAAAACACTCAGGTGAGATTGTGGAATTGGGCAATGGTGAGAAAGCTACTGTTTTTACATCAGAAGAATATGAACATTTTGTGAAAGAGTCTTACCTTGGTAATGGTAAGAAGATGAAGAAACTGCTGTTGGAAGATATACCTGATAACTTTATCGAACGTCAGTTGAATGATAGCCGATATATTAGTAAAGTCGTAAAATCTTTGCTTTCGAACATTGTATGTGAAGAGGGCGAGCAGGAGGGTATGTCGAAAAATGTTATCGTTTGTACAGGTGGAGTAACGGACCGCTTGAAGAAAGACTGGGGAGTGCAGGATGTATGGAACCGGATTATTCTTCCACGTTTTCTGCGTTTGAATAAAATGACGGACAGCACGGATTTCACTTCTGTAAGTACGAATGGACATTTATTACCTGCCTTGCCTTTACATTTACAGAAAGGTTTTAACAAGAAAAGAATAGACCATCGTCATCATGCGATGGATGCCATTGTGATAGCGTGTGCCGATAGAAATATAGTTAATTACTTAAATAATGCTTCTGCACGGAAAGGTTCTGAAATCTCTCGTTATGACTTACAGCATTTATTATGCGATAAAGTAAAGACAGACGCGAATGGCAATTATAAATGGATGTTACGTAAACCTTGGGATACGTTTACGCAGGATGTGTATACAGCATTGACAAATATTGTAGTCAGCTTTAAGCAAAACCTTCGGGTAATGAATCGTACTACGAATTATTATCAGCATTATAATGAATCAGGAGAAAAGAAAATGATTCCGCAGGTTAAAGGTGATCGTTGGGCGATTCGTAAACCGATGCACAAAGATACGGTATATGGTGAGGTTAATTTACGTAGGGAGAAAACACTTCCTTTGAAAGATGTGCTCAATAATCCATCGATTGTTGTGGATAAGTCATTGAAAAGCAAATTGCATGAGTTGTTAAAAGCTCAATATGATTTGAAGGCAATAACAAAGTATTTTGAGGCACACCAAGATGTCTGGGCCGATATTAATTTGAAGAAAATAAAAGTCTATTATTTTACGAAGGAAACAAATGAGCGTTTTTTTGCAACACGTAAGTCATTGGATTCAAGCTTTAATCAGAAAAAGATTCAAGAGGAAGTTACAGATACAGGTATACAAAGGATTTTGCTACGTCATTTGCAGCTAAATGATAACAATCCGGATATTGCTTTTTCTCCAGATGGAATAGAACGTATGAATCAGAATATGAATATTTTGAATGATGGTAAGGGACATCAACCTATTTATAAGGTACGGACTTATGAAAAAGCTGAGAAATTTGCTGTTGGAGAACATGGTAATAAGGTTAAAAAGTTTGTAGAAGCAGCTAAAGGAACCAATTTGTTTTTTGCTGTATATGAATCTATACAAGAAGATGAGGCTACAGGAAAGCAAGTACGTAAACGTACTTTTGCGACTATACCTCTAAATGAAGTCATCAAGCGTAAAAAACAAGGACTATCTGTTGCTCCGGAAGATTCGAATGGAAATCTGCCAATATTTGTTTTATCTCCTAATGATTTGGTTTATTTACCTACGGAAGAAGAACGTAATAGTGGTAAGGTAACTCAACCTCTGGATAGAGAGAGAATTTATAAAATGGTATCCTCTTCTGGAAATCAATGTTTTTTTATAAAATCATCTGTTGCAACTTCTATTTGGGATAAGAGAGAATATTCTTCTTTGAATAAAATGGAGCGTGCTATAACAGAAGAAATGATAAAAGAGATTTGTGTACCTATTAAGATAGATAGATTAGGTAATGTTTCTTTGATATAAATATTGTGGTACTATGATTAAGAAAACACTGTATTTTGGTAATCCTGCTTATCTATCACTGCAAAATAATCAGTTGGTTATAAAACTACCGGAAGTGGAGCGTAATGCTTCACTTCCAGAAAATTTTAAAAGCCGATCGGTTATAACCAGACCGGTAGAAGATATTGGTTTGGTGATATTAGATCATAAGCAGATAACGATTACCTCAGGAGTGCTTGAGGCACTTTTAGAAAATAACTGTAGCGTCATTACTTGTGATTATAAAAGTATGCCTGTAGGGCTATTATTGCCCTTGTATGGAAATACTCTTCAAAATGAGCGATTTAGAGAACAATTAACGGCTAGTATTCCATTGAAGAAACAATTGTGGCAACAAACGATAAAAGTTAAAATACAGAATCAGGCAAATGTTCTACAAGATTGCTTGCAGGAAAATCATAAATGTATGAGAGTGTGGGCTGAAGAGGTGAAAAGTGGTGATCCTGATAATTTGGAAGCTAGAGCTGCGGCTTACTATTGGAAAACACTTTATGCTCATATTCCAGAATTTACACGTGATCGTGATGGGATACCTCCTAATAATTTATTAAATTATGGATATGCAATTTTGCGTGCTATTATAGCTCGTGCCTTAGTTTCCAGCGGGTTGTTACCTACTTTAGGAATACATCATCATAATCGCTATAATGCTTATTGTTTGGCTGACGATATAATGGAGCCTTACCGTCCTTATGTCGATAAGCTTGTATTTCAGCTTGTTAAGGATTATGGTGAAAATGTAGAGTTAACAAAAGAAATTAAATCTGTTCTTTTAACGATTCCTACGCTTGATGTCGTCATAGGTAAAAAGCGGAGTCCATTAATGATAGCCGCCACTCAGACAACAGCTTCTTTATATAAATGCTTTAGCGGAGAACTTCGTAAAATTGCTTATCCTGAAATGTGATGGATAGATACAGTGAATATCGTGTTATGTGGATACTTGTATTTTTTGATTTGCCTACGGAAACTCAGAAGGACAAGAAAGCCTATGCATTATTTCGTAAGAATTTACAGAAAGACGGATTTACTATGTTTCAATTCTCAATCTATATTCGTCATTGTGCAAGTTATGAAAATGCAGAAGTTCATATCAAAAGAGTTAAATCTTTTTTACCAGAGTTCGGTCAGGTAGGGATTATGTGCATAACAGATAAACAGTTTGAGCAAATAGAATTGTTTTATGGGAAAAAGCCTCATAACAAAAATGTAGCAGGGCAACAATTAGAACTATTTTAGAAATAAGAAATCCCGCTTTTTATAGCGGGATTTTCTTGTAGGAAACATTTCTTTTTTATTTCTAATTTTAGATGTAATTTATTGTATCATATAGGATTACATAAATTGCGCTGTTTCCTATATCACAAAGTTACTAAATTGAAAGCAAATCACAACAAGGTGGCGCCTCCCCATAGGCCGTGTGGTGCTGTTTCCTATATCACAAAGTTACTAAATTGAAAGCAAATCACAACAAGTCGGCAGCGGTAGTTGTCGAAGTCATTGCTGTTTCCTATATCACAAAGTTACTAAATTGAAAGCAAATCACAACACACCGCACCGTTCTGAACGGCATCAGAATGCTGTTTCCTATATCACAAAGTTACTAAATTGAAAGCAAATCACAACTAGAGGTTAAAACAAATCTGTTTCCACGCAGCTGTTTCCTATATCACAAAGTTACTAAATTGAAAGCAAATCACAACATTTAATGAAGTCTTATTTTCCTAAAGTAGGCTGTTTCCTATATCACAAAGTTACTAAATTGAAAGCAAATCACAACGTAAAAATAAAGCCTAAAAAGCCTGAAAATGCTGTTTCCTATATCACAAAGTTACTAAATTGAAAGCAAATCACAACATCCAGTTGTAATTAAATTAGCTCCTAACGCTGTTTCCTATATCACAAAGTTACTAAATTGAAAGCAAATCACAACGTCCGTTACCTTCTGTTGTTATGTCGTAGAGCTGTTTCCTATATCACAAAGTTACTAAATTGAAAGCAAATCACAACTAAGTCTGAATGATTATTTATAGATTCTTGCTGTTTCCTATATCACAAAGTTACTAAATTGAAAGCAAATCACAACTAAGTCTGAATGATTATTTATAGATTCTTGCTGTTTCCTATATCACAAAGTTACTAAATTGAAAGCAAATCACAACGAAAAAGCGACCGAATTACCACTTACTTCAGCTGTTTCCTATATCACAAAGTTACTAAATTGAAAGCAAATCACAACAGGAACTTAAAAGAGTTTCAGAAAATCAAAGCTGTTTCCTATATCACAAAGTTACTAAATTGAAAGCAAATCACAACAGGAACTTAAAAGAGTTTCAGAAAATCAAAGCTGTTTCCTATATCACAAAGTTACTAAATTGAAAGCAAATCACAACGAGTTTCGTCAGATGAACAAGATGTAAACTGCTGTTTCCTATATCACAAAGTTACTAAATTGAAAGCAAATCAGAACAATTGAAAGGACTCCCTGAAAGTATTATAGCTGTTCCCTATATCACAAATTCATTGAATTAAAGCTAATTATAGCTTTATTTGAGAGAAAGTATTTGCTTTCATGAGTCTTATATTGTGGCAATTAATCCGATGATGTATTTAAAGTAAAAGAACCAATAACAAGCTTATGTCCTTTTCTTCAGATAAATACATCTCGGTAGTCCACCATATTTCAACGCTTGTTTTATATACGTATATCCTAATTTTTCCATGTTACTGCGTGAAAAAGAATTTTCCGGATGGACCGTACATAACAAATAACGGTATTGGGTTTTGCTCAGGGCTTCTTCTGCCTGACTTATAAGTAAACGTTGTAGTCCGTAACCTCGGAAGTTGGGATGCACTGCTGCCGTATCCATGTGTGCTACACTGCACAACTCTGCTTCAGGTAATCCGATGTCGTAACCTAGGTTCTCGGAATTTTTTCCGGGAAAGACGACAATGAATAATCCGGCAGTCTGTCCTGATACAGTTTCAATGGCTTTCCATATAATGCCTGTGTGAGTAGACAATAGTGACTTTATATAATCTTTGTCTTCTTCTGGAGCAAACCATTCCCGGTGTTCCATGTTTTTCCAGATGCTTGTTATAAATGATGTCAGTTCGTCTGCATCTGCTATGGTTGCTTGGGTTATGTTGAACTTCATTGGCTACGGACGTAGAATCGATGGTTTATAATTTCCTTAACTCCTGATACAATCGTTGTACCGGAAGCCCCATTACATTGAAGTAGGAACCTTTCAGACCGGTTACTCCGATGAAGCCGATCCATTCTTGTACACCATATGAACCTGCTTTGTCCATCGGTCTGTAATGTTCTACATAGAAACGGATATCTTCTTCACTCAACTGGTCGAAGGTTACTTCTGTAACCGAAGCAAAGGATTTTTGGAATTCGGTAGTCGTGAGGCATACTCCGGTTATGACTTGGTGAGAGCGTCCCGACAGTTTGCGCAGCATTTGGCAAGCTTCTTCTTCATCTTTAGGCTTTCCTAAAACTTCTCCATCTATGTAGACTATGGTATCGGCAGTGATAATAAGTTCGTCTGCCTGCATGGACGGACGATAGGCGTCTGCCTTTTCGCGGGCAATGTAGATGGGGATTTCTTCACCTTTCAGTGTGTCGGGGTAGGTTTCGTCAATACCGGGCAGAAGCTTTACTTCATAATCTATTCCCAGTCCGGATAACAGTTCCCGGCGACGTGGGGAGTTGGAAGCCAGCTTTATCTTATATTTTTTCAGGTTTTCGAGCATAATTGTTTGTTTTTATATTACCAGCCAAAGGCTTCTTCGTGTGACATCCATTTGCCTTGTGCACGCAAAACTTGTTCTACTACATCACGTCCGCATCCGTAGCCTCCGTTGCGGTGTGAGATATATGTGCAGATGGCTTTTATCTCGGGGGCTGCATCGGCGGGGCAGCAGGGGAGTCCTACAAGACTTAAAACTTCGTAGTCGGGGATATCATCGCCCATATAGAGCACTTCCTCTGGCTTCAGATTGTATTTCTCCATTAATTCGGCATATTCTTTGGTCTTTACGGCTGCTCCCATGTAGATGTCTTTTATGCCAAGGCCCTCGTAACGTTTACGTACAGCTTCTGTCTTTCCTCCGGTGATGATTGCAACATGTAGTCCGCATTTTACGGCGAGTTGCAGGGCATAACCGTCTTTTATGTTGACCGAGCGCATCGGTTCTCCGTTAGGATGCAGGGTAATGGTTTCGGCACTTAACACGCCGTCTACATCGAATATCAGTGCACGTATTTTAGTAAGATCGTAGTTTATCATAAGGTTTCTTTTTTATTGCTAGCGTATTCGTGAATGTTTTTACTGATTAGTTCGTATATCTCTGCCAAGCGCGGTTCGCTTTTCAGCATTTCCAGATGGCGGTTGATGACATTTTCATCGTATCGCTGTGCCGGTCCGGTCTGTGCTTCGACGGGAGGCAGTTCGTGTACTTTCCGGGCTGTTTCGTCGATCAGCGGAAGCATGGCTTCGAAGGGAAGACCGTTTGCTGAAAGCAGATGACTGGCAACGGCATACATGTGATTGGCAAAGTTGCAGGCAAATACTGCTGCGATGTGCAGGTATCGCCGTTGCTCGGATGATGCTTCATATACTTTGCTTCCCAGATGGAGGGCGATTTCGTTCAGAAGCTTCAGGTCGGCAGCTGTATGTGCTTCGGTAAAAAATGTAACTTCACGAAAATCTACCTGACGCAGTTTGCTGAATGTCTGCATGGGGTAGAGCACACCGTAACGTTCTGCCAGTCCTTGCCATACGTTCATGGGAACACTGCCCGCTGTATGTACAAACAGGGCTTGGGGAGCACGTTGTACTAGCTTGGGAAGTATGTCGTTCAGTGCTGAGTCTTTCACGGAAACGATATATAAATCTCCCTCATGGGTGATTTGGCTTAAATCTGTAGTATAGGGACATTTCAGTTTGGCGGCAAGTTCGGAAGCGGAAGCTTCTGTACGGCTGAATACCTGACGGATATTATATCCGGCTTGTGATAAAGCTATGGAAAGATGAGTCGCTACGTTGCCGGCCCCTATCATGATAATGTTTTTTATATTCATGGTGAAAATGATTTTTTTCGTTTGCGGGACTTTTTATCGTGATGACAACCAGTAGAGCAGTATTCCTATCAGTAGTAGGGAAGCGGGAAGCAGGTAGCCTGACATTTGTCCCAGCAGCGTAGTTACCAGACCGATGTTTTGGATGAGCCAGATTCCGGCAAGAATGATGCCTACCGACTTGTCTGCCTTGAACCATAAGAAAGCGACGGCTGCATAAAGTAGCATGGTGTCTTTTTGCATAACCCAGGACAGACCGTGGGAAGAAAAACCTATCAGCCGGTCGGCAAGATAGAGTATTCCCATCAATGCAAGAAAAACTGCGGTAGCACGGTATGTATCTTTATGGTTTGATGCTTTTGCTGCCACGTTTATTCTCCTCCGTATTTATTGATATGTACTTTTTCCCATTGCAGGTGTGACTCGTCGAAAGGTTTACGCTCCATACCTTTGTGGCCGATGGCTACGATGGACAAAACCTGTAACTGAAGAGGTATGCCGAGAATGCCGTGCACATACTCGTCCGATGACATGCCGGTAGCGGTGTATCGTTCGCGTACTTGTATCCAGCAGCTTCCCAGTCCCAGATCTTCGGCTTGTAGCTGAATCATCAGAGAGGCTATAGACGCATCTTCTATCCATACGTCGCTTGCCAGCGGATCTGCCAGTACGACAATGGCAAGAGAGGCTTCTTTCAGGAAAGATGATCCCATTTCCTTGCAGCGTGAAAGCTTGTCGAGTGTTTCTTTATCGTCTACTGCTATAAACTGCCAGCAGTTGCTTCGTTTGGAAGACGGCGACATGAGGGCTGCCTTCAGCAGGGTTACCACTTCTTCTTGTGTCAGTTCTTCATCGGTGAACTTACGCATGCTGCGCCGTTGTTTTATCAATTCGCTGAAACTCTTCATAAAATCTTCGTTTTTAACACGACAAATATAACCTTTAAACTCGTAATGCTCAAAAAAAATCATAAATTTGCGATACAATGGCTATCAGGTTGACTACATATGAGCATGCAAAGGACATTCCTGAACTTCCGGGAACCAATGTCTTTCATTCTACTGATTTGTTCCGTGTATTGGAACAAACCCCAGGGTATCGTCCTGTGCTCTTGGTTGCTTTCGAAGGGGATAAACCGATAGGTAAACTGCTGTGTATTACCCGGCGGAATTTTCGTCTGCTGGGGTTTACTGAAAAAACATACGTTTACGGTGTGGGAGAGTATTTTAATACGGAACGGAAACGGGAAGAGATTTTCAATGAATTATTGACGTATTTTACTACTCTGTATAAGGAGGGATCTTTTCTGTTGGAGTTTCGAAACTTAGAAGAACCGTTATTCGGCTACCGTTATTTCAGGCAGAACGGGTATTTTCCGGTCCGGTGGCTGCGTGTTCGCAATTCGATACACCACGAACAGCTTGATAAATGGATGAGTGCTTCCCGTAAACGCCAGATTGCCAGGGGACTTAAAAATGGGGCTTCTATTGAAATTGCCTCCAGCCTGGAAGATATAAGGGCTTTCTTCATGATGCTGAAAAAATATTATTCTCCCAAAGTTCATCGTTATTTACCTGATTTTCATCTTTTTGCTTTTTTCTCTGAAGAATCTTTTCCGGCTGGAATGGGTAAAATTTTTATAGTCCGTTATAAAGAAAAGATTATTGGTGGTTCGGTTTGTTTGTTTTCTGATGATACTGCTTACCTGATGTTTTCTGCTGGGATGCGCAAGAGTTATCCGTTGCTTTATCCGGGAGTGCTTGCTGTATGGGAGGCAATGACTTATGCCAGAGAGCATGGATATAGTCATTTTGAATTTATAGAAGCAGGACTTCCTTTCAAGAAATTCAGTTATCGGGATTTTATTTTACGTTTCGGAGGTAAACAGTTGAGTACACGTCGTTGGTTTAAGGTACGGTGGAACTGGCTGAATCGCTTGCTTATTCGTATTTATGTGTAATTTATATAAATAAATATATGTTATGATTGATTCTGTTTATAGTGCGGCTCCCGACCGTTATCACGGTGGAATGAAATATCGCAGGGCCGGTAAGAGTGGCATCCTGCTTCCTGAAATTTCTCTTGGACTTTGGCACAACTTCGGAGATGTGGATACGCTGTCAGGCAGTAAAGAGAAAATTCATCATGCTTTTGACAAGGGAATTACTTATATCGATCTTGCTAATAACTATGGACCTTCTTATGGATCGGCTGAGGAAACGTTCGGGCAAATCATGAAGAAATCCATGGCTCCTTATCGTGATGAACTTTTTATTTCTACGAAGGCTGGACATGATATGTGGGAGGGGCCTTATGGGATATGGAATTCACGGAAGCATCTTATGGCTAGTATTGACCAGAGTTTGAAACGGATGAATCTGGAGTATGTAGATATTTTTTATAGTCATCGCTATGATCCGGAAACTCCACTTGAAGAAACCTTGCAGGCACTTGTCGATATCGTACGTCAGGGCAAGGCTCTTTATGTAGGCATATCGAAGTATCCTAAAGAGGCGGCGGAAATAGCTTATCGTTATCTTGCCGACAATCATGTGCCTTGTCTGCTTTATCAAGGGCGTTATAATTTGTTCAATCGTGAGCCGGAAGAGGAGGGCATCTTGGATCAGGCTAGTAAATATGGCAGTGGGTTTGTTGCCTTTTCACCTTTGGCGCAGGGATTATTGACCGGTCGTTATCTGGATGGTATTCCTGAGGATTCACGTATTGCCCGGGGAGGTTATCTTAAGAAAGAAGCTCTGACGGAGGATGTTCTTCGTAAAATCAGGGACTTGAACGAAATAGCCGCACGACGTGGTCAGACTTTGGCCGAAATGTCATTGGCATGGTTGCTGAAAGATGAGAAGGTTACTTCTGTCATAATTGGTGCCAGTTCGGTAAAACAGATTGACGATAATTTGAAGTCTTTAGATTATACGTCGTTCTGTGATGAGGAAATATGTCTGATAAATAATGTTTTAAGTCGTTGATATCCAGTTTGGAGAATGGAACGATTCATACATCAGCCAATATTTTTATCGTGAAAAAATATTTCTGACAACTACGCTTTGTATAAAATAAAAATAAACTAAAAAAAGCGTTAGTTGATGAAAATAAAATAGGGAAATATTTCTTTATTCTGCACATTTTTGTTTTCTTTGTGCAGTTGATATAAACCAACTTTAGATTTTAATACCATTAAAAGCAACTTAATTATGAAAATTTCTCACATTGAACATTTGGGCATTGCGGTGAAAAGTATCGAAGAAGCCCTTCCTTATTATGAAAATGTACTCGGATTGAAATGTTATAATATAGAAACCGTAGAAGATCAGAAAGTAAAAACTGCTTTCCTGAAATGTGGTGAAACAAAAATTGAACTGCTGGAGCCTACGGGACCTGATAGCACAATTGCCAAATTTATTGAAAACAGAGGCATGGGAGTTCATCATGTGGCTTTTGCAATAGAAGACGGAGTAGCAAATGCGTTGGCTGAAGCTGATGCAAACGGCATTCGCCTGATCGACAAAGCGCCTCGAAAAGGTGCAGAAGGACTGAATATTGCTTTCCTTCATCCGAAATCAACTATGGGGGTATTAACCGAACTTTGCGAAAAATAATTAAGGGCAATGAATGAAATGGTGAAGACATTAGCCGTTTGTTGTCATTCAGAATAGAGAAGTGGCGGAGAATTTTGTAAACGTTCATCGGATGTATACGAAGTTCTTCGTCACTTTGTTGCTTTAAAACAATCGGTTGTTAACCATTTTATCTTGCCATTTACTAATACATAAATTTCTAGTACCATGAGTAACCAACTTGAAAAAGTAAAAGAGCTTATCGAACTGCGTGCCCAGGCGCGTCTTGGCGGTGGTGAGAAAGCTATCGAAAAGCAACATGCTAAAGGGAAATATACTGCACGTGAACGTATTGCTATGCTGCTTGATGAAGGAAGTTTCGAAGAAATGGATATGTTTGTAAAACATCGTTGTACAAACTTCGGAATGGATAAGAAGCATTATCTGGGCGATGGTGTAGTTACTGGATATGGAACAATAGAAGGAAGATTGGTTTATGTCTTTGCACAAGACTTTACCGTATCTGCCGGCTCTCTGTCAGAAACCATGTCACTGAAGATTTGTAAAGTAATGGATATGGCCATGAAGATGGGAGCTCCTTGTATCGGACTGAATGACTCGGGTGGTGCCCGTATTCAGGAAGGTATCAATGCACTGGCTGGATATGCTGAAATTTTCCAGCGTAATATTTTGGCTTCTGGTGTGATTCCGCAGATTTCGGGTATCTTTGGTCCGTGTGCCGGAGGTGCTGTATATTCACCTGCACTGACAGACTTTACTTTGATGATGGAAGGTACTTCTTATATGTTCCTTACAGGTCCGAAAGTTGTAAAGACTGTTACCGGAGAGGATGTTTCTCAAGAAGATTTGGGAGGTGCAAGTGTGCACTCTACTCGTTCGGGTGTAACTCATTTTACTGCTGCTACAGAAGAAGAAGGCTTGGCTCTGATTCGTAAGTTATTGAGCTATATCCCTCAAAATAATTTGGAAGAACCACCTTATGTAGACTGTACAGATCCGATTGATCGTCTGGAGGATTCTTTGAATGAAATTATTCCGGACAGCCCGAATAAGGCTTACGATATGTATGAGGTTATCGGAGCAATTGTCGATAATGGTGAGTTCCTCGAAGTTCAGCGTGATTTTGCAAAGAATATCATTGTCGGTTTTGCACGTTTCAACGGACAGTCTGTTGGTATTGTTGCCAACCAGCCTAAGTTCCTTGCCGGAGTATTGGACTGCAATGCTTCTCGTAAGGGAGCACGTTTCGTTCGTTTCTGTGATGCTTTCAATATTCCTATTGTTTCATTGGTAGACGTTCCGGGATTCCTACCGGGTACAGGACAGGAATACAATGCTGTTATCTTGCACGGAGCTAAACTGCTTTATGCATATGGTGAAGCTACTGTTCCAAAAGTGACAGTTACATTGCGTAAGTCGTATGGTGGTTCACACATCGTAATGAGTTGTAAGCAGTTGCGTGGAGATATGAACTATGCATGGCCGACTGCTGAAATTGCCGTAATGGGTGGTGCTGGAGCTGTAGAGGTATTGTATGCAAAAGAAGCTAAAGAAGCTGCCGATCCGAAGGCATTTATGGCTGAAAAAGAAGCTGAATATACCAAGTTGTTTGCCAACCCGTATAATGCTGCAAAATATGGTTATATAGACGATGTGATTGAACCGCGTAATACTCGTTTCCGTATCATTCGTGCCTTGCAGCAGTTACAGACTAAGAAGCTGACAAATCCAGCTAAGAAACACGGAAATATTCCATTGTAATTCGTGGGTTATTCTGATTATTAACTTTCAACTTAAGAAATCTATGAGAAAAAACAGAATAGGAATATTTCTTTCCCTGCTGTTGCTGATCGGTTTTACTTCTTGTACAGAACAGAAATCGAACAGTAAGCTGGTCATCAATGAGGTGTTGGTGGACAATCAGACCAACTTTCAGGATGATTATGGTGTGCATAGCGGCTGGATTGAAATATTCAATAAGGCATATAGTACAGCCGATTTGGCCGGATGCCTGCTGAAAGTGAGCAGTCAGCCCGGAGATACTGTTACGTATTTTATTCCGAAAGGAGATGTGCTGACAAGCATTAAGCCACGCCAGCATACACTTTTCTGGGCGGACGGAAATCCTAGACGGGGTACTTTCCATACTAATTTTGTACTGAGTAAAACTAATGCCAACTGGATCGGATTATATGATTCTGGTAAAAAGCTGCTTGATCAGGTTGTTGTTCCGGCTGGTATATTGGCTGCAAATCAATCGTACGCTCGTGTAGGGGATGCATCTGCCGAATGGGAAGTGAAAGGTGCAAGTGCTGATAAATATGTCACTCCAAGTACGAACAACCAGACGATAGAAAGCAATCCGAAGATGGATAAGTTCGAACAGCATGACCCGGTAGGTATCGGTATGGCTATATCGGCTATGAGTGTTGTTTTCCTGGGACTAATATTGCTTTACATCTGCTTTAAGCTGATTGGTAAGGCGGCTATTAAGTTGCGTAAGCGCAATGCAATGATCGCACACAACATTACCGATAAGCAAGAAGCTAAGGAAAAGAAATTGGGCGAAGCACCGGGAGAAGTGATTGCTGCTATCTCTATGGCGCTGCATGAAGCACAGGGAGCCGATCATGATGTAGAAGAAACCATTCTGACTATCAGTCGTGTGAAACGTAGTTATTCTCCGTGGAGTTCGAAGATTTATACATTGCGTGAAACTCCACATAAGAAATAATCATCCTAAAATGATAAGAAACCATGAAAGAATACAGATATAAAATTAACGGAAACTTGTATAAAGTAACCGTGGGTGACATAGAAGACAATAATGTGCGTGTAGAAGTAAACGGCACGCCTTATACCGTAGAACTCGAAAAGCAGAACAAACCGAAAATTAAGCCGGTAGTACGTACTGCATCTACTACTCCTGCTGCTCCTCCTGCTGCTGTGACTCGTCCGGCAAGTGTAGGAAGCAAATCTGGTATCAAGTCACCGCTGCCGGGAGTTATTCTCGAAATCAAAGTAAAAGAAGGTGATACCGTGAAACGTGGACAGACCTTACTTGTATTGGAAGCCATGAAGATGGAGAACGATATCAAGGCAGACCGCGACGGTAAAGTTACTGCTATTAAAGTAAGTAAAGGAGAATCAATTCTTGAAGGTACAGACCTTATAATCATCGAATAATATGGGAGAATTTAGTAGTTTCTTACAAAATAACCTGGCAGACTTCTGGACATATACCGGTTTTTATAATGCCACAGCAGGACATCTCATCATGATCCTGATAGGTATCGTGTTCATTTATCTTGCCGTTGCTAAGGAATTCGAACCGATGTTGCTGATTCCTATTGGATTCGGTATACTTATCGGTAACATTCCGTTTAATATGGAAGCCGGACTGAAAGTAGGTATCTACGAGGAAGGCTCAGTACTTAACATTTTGTATCAGGGAGTGACTTCCGGATGGTATCCGCCGCTTATCTTTTTGGGCATTGGAGCCATGACGGACTTCTCGGCGTTGATATCTAATCCGAAGTTGATGCTGATCGGTGCTGCGGCACAGTTTGGTATCTTTGGAGCATATATGATTGCGCTGGAAATAGGTTTCGATCCGATGCAGGCTGCTGCTATCGGTATCATTGGTGGAGCTGACGGACCGACCGCTATCTTCTTGTCATCGAAACTTGCACCTAATCTGATGGGAGCAATTGCCGTGTCTGCTTATTCGTATATGGCACTTGTTCCTGTTATACAACCTCCTGTAATGCGATTGCTTACAACAAAGAAGGAACGTCTTATCCGTATGAAAGCACCTCGTGCCGTATCACATACAGAAAAGGTTATGTTCCCGATTATAGGTTTGTTGCTTACTTGCTTCCTGGTTCCTTCCGGTCTGCCATTGCTGGGTATGTTGTTCTTCGGTAATCTGTTGAAGGAAAGTGGTGTAACCCGCCGTCTAGCCGAAACAGCTCGTGGTCCGCTGATTGATACAATTACTATTTTGTTAGGACTGACCGTGGGAGCATCTACTCAGGCATCTGAGTTCTTGACTTGGGATTCTATCAAGATCTTTATCTTGGGAGCACTGTCATTCTTTATTGCTACAGCATCGGGAGTTATCTTTGTCAAGATCTTCAATTTGGTATTGAAGAAAGAAAATAAAATCAATCCGCTTATCGGTAATGCCGGAGTATCGGCAGTACCCGACTCTGCACGTATTTCTCAGGTAGTAGGATTGGAATATGATCCGACTAACTATCTGCTGATGCATGCAATGGGACCGAATGTTGCAGGAGTAATCGGTTCGGCTGTAGCTGCCGGTATCTTACTGGGCTTCTTGGTTTAAACGGAGTTTGTTGATAATCTTTTGAATTCGTTAACCCTCTGTCGGGCTGTATAGATCAGTCAGGCAGAGGGTTAACTGTTTTCGTAGATACTGATTTGTGGCATACTGAAATTTAGACTGACTTTAAGCTATCATGCTTTTGCTAGATTGAAAATAAGTTGTACTTTCGTCCACTCATTTTTTGACTTCAATTTTGGGGATTATGGAACTTACAGAGAATAAACTAAAGCAGAGAGTACAGCGTAATATACTGACTGTATCAGTATTGATTCTGGTAGGAAAGTTTATAGCATATTACCTCACAAATTCAGTTGGTGTTCTGACCGATGCCATGGAGAGTATTGTCAACGTTGTTGCTGGGGCAATAAGCTTGTTTAGTCTGTGTCTTTCGGAAAAGCCTAAAGACCAGAATCATCCTTTCGGACATGGAAAGATTGAACTTATATCGGCTTCTATCGAAGGTATATTGATTTCGATAGCAGGAGGAATGATTATTTATGAAGGTATTAAGCGTTTGCTGGTACCTACCGATATTCAGAAGATTGATGTCGGTATCTATATCATTGCTGTATCCGGGCTTCTTAATTACCTGATGGGATGGTACAGCATAGCTGTAGGAAAGAAATACGATTCGATTGCTCTCGTTGCTGGCGGAAAGCATTTACAGTCGGATACCTATTCTACTATTGGTCTAGTTGCCGGACTGGTATTGTTGTATTTCACCGGCATAGCCTGGATAGATAGTGCGATGGCCTTGATTTTCGGTTCGGTAATTATCATAACAGGAATTTCTATTCTGAGAAAGACTACCGATAATTTGCTTGATAAGGCAGACATTAATCTGCTTGCCGATCTTGCCGATACCTTGAATCGAAACAGAAAACCCGAATGGATTGATATTCATAATGTAAAGGTTTTGAAGTCGGGCAATTCTTTGTATATGGACTGCGACTTGACTATTCCATGGTATTATAATATCGAACAAGGTCATAAAATAGGGGCACGTTTGCAGGAAGCTATGAAAGCTAAATATTCAGACCATGCTGTATTGAATATTCATCTTGATCCATGTAATATATTCGAAACACCTAAGTGTAATAAGTGTATGTGCAGTGACTGCCCGTATCGCAAAGAGAAGTTTGTAGCCGTGGAAGAGATTAATGTTACGACTTTTATTCGTAATGAAGTTGAATTCAGCGAATAGTTGTAGATGATAGAAAAAGAGTTTTAAAATCTTAATCCAATAAAGATGAGGCTGCCTTAAACTAGAACAGCGAAAGTAAAAATCTTATAGATTAAAACTGAGAAATAAAAATCTCCTGCTTTAGCCTTTGTTTATTATAATGATAGGACTAAAAGCAGGAGTTTTTTTATGTTGTAATTTTATATAGATGATAAGTAAGCCTATCTCTTTATTTTGAGACAGCTGCCTTTTTTCTTATAGCTGATAATTTTTTGCGATTAGTTGCTCAGGTTAGGATTAGCTGCTATTGCTTCTTTCGGAATCTGAAGCGTATAACGCGAATCATCCTGTTCTAATACATACTGTTGATCGTTTAATGTTTTTTCGATGCGCGGGCGAGTTGTACGGCGCAAATCGAACCAGCGGTGACCTTCGAAAGCAAGTTCTCTGGCACGTTCATTCAGTATTTCTTTTATCAGCTCTTCCTTACTTAGACCTTCTACCGATGTTTTCTTTTTAGCATACGCTTCGGCCGTATAACGCTTCTCCATCAGTTGTAGCAGACGTTTGCGAGCTTCAGGTAAGTTGTCCGACTGTGCTGCTGCCTCAGCACTGTTCAGGTATAACTCTCCTGTACGTATTGTACAACGGAATTCTGAACTTCCTCCTTTTTTTGATTTGCGGTTTCCGTTCTTGTCTGCCTGGGCAAAGTAAGCATCCTTGCGAAGGTCACCTTCCTGATACATTGCCAGAAACGAAGGAAGGACAGATACGGCATTCTGATAATTGTTGTTAATGGTATATTCCAAAGCATTAATAGCCTCTACCGACTGATATTGGTTAGGCAGCTTAAATCCATCTGCCTTAAAATCTTCCAATACATTTTTAGTCTTAAGAGCCTCTTCCGCCTGTGCATAAGCATTCTGCCAGTCGCCCATATAAAGATAAACGCGTGAGCGGATAGCCGGAACGCATACTTTGGTAAAACGGTAGGAGAGAGCAATGTCATCCCATTTTTCCACATTTAGCAGCGCTTCGGCACTTTTCAAGTCGTCCAAAATCGAAGTATATACCTCGCTTACAGTATTGCGGAACAACTGTTTTTCCAGATCTGTATCCAGTTTCAAAGGGATGGACTTTGTAGCCGGAGCTCCCGGTTTGGTATAAGGCTGTCCATGCAGATTTACCAATATGAAATGCATATATGCACGCATCAGATAGGCTTCTCCGGTAAGCTGTGCTATTTCGTTCTGACTTCCTTCGTTTATTTCATCGTGATGCTCGATAATGAAGTTAGCAAAAAACAAAACTTCATAATAATTGGCCCAGTCGAATGATACGGTCGTGGTAGAAGTTGTCGTACCCTCCCAACGTTCGATAGCTCCATATTTATCCTGATCGTTTTTGTTGCTTACAAACATTTCGTCAGCACCCATACCCGCAAGTCCCCGGTCCGCGGGAACCGTTGTACAGGCGTTCAGCCATAAGGCACGATATTCAGCCAGCGTATGCGGAATAACACTTCCGGTAGGCTGGATATCCAGATATTTGTCGCAGCCGGTCAGCAAGAAAGTCAGACAGGCAAAAAATAAACAGATATATTGTTTCTTCATTGTCGGTTACAAGTTAAAAGTTAAGATTCAGACTGAATGTAAATGACTTCGGAATAGGCTGTGCATACGGATTACCCATTGTTTCCGGATCCAGATAATTGCGATAGCTTGATCCGAAGACAAACAGATTACGTCCTTCCAGTGCTACTGTTGCCTGACTGATACCCAGTTTCTGTATCAGGCTGAATGGCAATTCATACCCCAGACGAATGCTTTGTATACGCATGTAGTTCTGTTTCTTTACCCACAGGCTGGAATACGCATACGGATTTACAGCTCCATCGAGGAAGAAATAGGCATCCATATCTGTATTAGAGTCTACCAGCGCCGGCATTGTACCATTCGGATTTTCCGGAGTCCAGCGGTTCAGAATATCACGGTTGGTGTTCTGTCCGCGGTCGAACGAGGTCAGTGAGTAGCTAGGCTGTACACGTACATATCCTCCCGCATTGAAAATACAGTTGATACCCAGTTCCCATGCCTTGTAGGTAAAAGTATTGTTGAATCCTCCGGTGTAAGGCGAATCGGTTGTTCCTATATACTCATACTTGTTTCGAAGTTCAGCATGACTCAGGTTGTATGTACCGAAACCGAATTCCTGCACCTTAAAAAATTCCTTCATCGATTCTACTTTTCCGGTTTCTTTGTTGTAGAATGTCATCTGTCCGTTTTCATCTATACCCGCATAAGGGAATGCAAAGATAGCTCCAGCCGGATAACCTTCACGGCTAGGATAAATGGCATCTTCTCGTATGGCTTCTTTCAACACCTTATTCTGGTTGTAGGCAAAGTTGAAAGTCGTAGTCCACATAAACGACTTGGTATGGATATTGCGTGTAGACAATCCTATTTCGATACCTTTATTTGTCATGCTGGCCCAGTTGATGTTTGTCGAAGAAAAGCCCGTTTCCAGCGGAAGCATCTGCATGCCTATCAAGTCCACTCCTTTGCGGTAATAATAGTCCACACTCAGGTTGATAGCCTGATTCAATACAGCAAAATCCAGTCCGACATTAACCGAATGAGTTTTTTCCCAGCGCAGCTTGTCGTTTGGTGCAGAGGTTACCACAATCATGTCTTCCGTATTTCCTGGTAAGATAGGGGTAGCATTCGATTGGTATTTCCCCAGCAGATACGGAGAAGTATTCTTGTCGATGTTTCCTTGCAGACCATACGATGCACGGATCACCAGATTATCCAGCCATTTCGCATTTTCAGTGAACGGTTCTTCCGATATACGCCACAGTGCACTGACTGAGTAAAGTGGCAGGTAACGATATTTCTTGTCAACTCCAAACAAGTCGGAACCATCGAAGCGGATACTTCCTCCCAGTGTATATCGGTTCAGCAGTGAGTACGACATTGTAGAGAAAGCCGAAACATATGCATTTTCTACATTCGTTTTGGTATGCAGAGGAAACGCCTGCGAGTCGCTGGGGAATACTACCGGCTGGTTGGTCATTGTACGGCGGTCATATCCGTAACCGGCCGAATAAAGGGTAGTCGCCCATGTACGGCGAAGTTCGGAACCTACCATGATTTCAAATTCATGAATATCAGCATATGTATCGCGATAAGTTCCCATTGTTTTCCACGTTACCTGAGAGTCTGAATTTTCGTAAGCCTTATGAAACCCTCCTTTCTGAGGAAGGAAAGACGTACCGTTATAGCGATGGTTTTTGTGTTCCAGTCGCATGGCAAAAGACTCCTGATCGGCAATCTGTTCGCGCGAGGTCTTGTCGAGCTGCAACCCTACTTGTGACGTAATCTTGAATCGGTCGTCAAAGCGAAGCTCCACATCGAAGATAGAAGAAAGCGAATTGATGGTTGTTTCATTCGATGTATTCTGCCGTTCTTCAAACGTATTGAACAGCAGATCCGAATTTCCATTCTGTATATCGCTGTCGTACACATAGTTTCCATCCTTATCGTATGGAGTCAGGTACGGATTGGCAATACGGGCATAGAACATCGGATTTGTAAATCCGTCGGTAGACAGGTATGAACCATTCTTGCGTCGGTTTACAAAAACAGATGTGCCGAATTTCAACATCCGGTTCACTTTATAATTAGCTTTCATTACCAGATTCAGACGGTCGGAAGATACATTCGGAATATTTCCCTGTTCTTTCGAGTACCCTAACGAAGTATAATACGTAGCCTTTTCGTTACCGCCCGACAGACTCAGGTTGTATTCCTGACTGAACGCGTCCTGCAACAGTATATCATTCCAGTCTGTATTAATCAGGCGTAAAGCATTGATTTCATTCTGAGCCTCTTTAGAGAGTGCGCTCCAGCCGTCTTTCTTGAAAGCATCAATGGCATTGTAGCGGTTCAGGATGCGGTATATTTCTCCCTTTTCGGCGTTCATGGCATAATCACTTTTCATCAGTTGCAGTTCCAGATCGACCTTCTCAGACGCATTCAGCAAGTTCAGACGGTCGATACTCTGTTGAGGCGACCACGTGAGGCGCGTGCTGAAGTTGATTTTTGTCTTTCCGGCCTTACCGTTTTTTGTGGTAATCACAATCACACCATTGGCTGCACGTGCACCATAAATAGCTGTTGCGGCAGCATCTTTCAGTACTGTGATATCAGCAATATCGGCAGGATTCAGTCCGGCGATGGAAGACTGCTGTACATCGTCGATATTCTTCAGCGACTCCAGACTCGGGATATCAGTACCTTCCAGTGGAATACCGTCGAGCACCCACAATGGGTCCTGTGTACCGTTTAGCGATGAAGTACCGCGGATACGAATCTTTACCGGAGATCCGGGAGCTCCAGAAGTCGAAACAGCCGAAAGACCTGCAATTTGTCCCGAAAGAGCCTGGTCGATACTTTTTACCGTACCGATACGTCCTTCCGAAATGTCAATCTTAGCAACGGCAGCAGTCAGCTTGCGACGCTCCACCGTCTGGTAACCGGTCACAACCACATCGTTCAGCATCGTCGACGAAGGCTGTAAGGCAACGTTATAATGAGTCTGTCCCGATTTCAGTTCGATTTGCTGTGTAGTGTAACCAATATAGCTTAATTGTAATTTCTTTACTCCGGAAGGAACGGTAATAGAGAAGTTTCCGTCGATATCGGTGACAACGCCCAAAGACATCAGGCTGCTTCCGGCTTTCTTCAAGTCGTCGGCAGAAACATACACAGACACACCTATCAGTGGCTGTTTGTCATCATCAGCAATTACGTTACCGGTAATCACCTTGTCGGCCGCCCATGCCGCACAAACGTGCACAAGGAGCAGCAAAGTCAATAATAAGGATTTCTTCATTAAAAAAAGATTGTTATTGATTTTGTAAAAAAATAGTTTAGCATTTGTTTTTGTGCATCGGCACAGGGACGGTTTAATCCTTCAGTCCCAGTGCCGTATTGATACGCAGAATCATATCATCATAATGATAGCGTGCCGCCGTATCCGATGTGTTGCGTCTTGACTCAAGCAATTTCTTGATGCGCAACAATTCACCTCGTTTGACAGAGATTGCATCCGATATACGGTTCACTTGTCCGCCGTAGAAACTCAGTTCACGTCTGGCTCCCATGCGTTCTGCCTGTTCAATAGCAAATTCATCGTGACTGCACCACGGTGTGTGATGGAACAGATACGGATTGCCACTGGTAGCAGTCAGTTGCTTGTTGATTTTTACACCTTCACTTTCGGCGGCAGCAGTAATCAGTGCGTCGAGAAATCCTTTCTGCAAGTTACGCTCCATCACATCGGGAGTACCTCCCTTGATGGTGGTCGCGAAAATGGAGTTGTGCATCTTGTCCATCATTTCCACTACGGTGAAAGCCTTTTTGCCATTCTTCAGTTCGTTTTCCAGCATACGCATCAGTCGGTCGTTCGAGAGCAGATCCCAGAAAATATATCCCTGTGTATTTTTCAGAATCTGGCTTGGCGCATATTCTATTACCCCCGTCGGGTTTTTACGCAACAGGAAGGTATAGTCGGAAATTTCCGTATCGAACAGCCAGCGCGGGTAGCAAAGAACTTCGTTCAGCAGAAAATCGAGTGATGCTTCCTGCTTTTCCTTCTCTACATATGTATATGTCTTGACTCCATCGCCTACAGTCGTATTTTCTATGTAAATACCTCCGATATTTGCCATTACATGATACAGATAGTTGTTCCACTGGGTAATCACTGCGTAATACAGGCGCGAAGCCTCCTCGTACGTCTGTCCTTTCTCTCCCGTAGTCGTCCACTTGATGATTTCAGGCACGATACGTTTCAAGTTGGCTATACCCAGTTCCGAAGAACGGACAGGATCGTCACCCAAATCTTCGTTCTGTGCTCTCGGATCGACAGCCGAACGCGGATCTTGTGCCTCGCTGTATTTATACAGACGTCCGTTATGCTTGTTCAGGAAATCGTATAACACATCTTTTTCAGCTTCCGGAGTAGGCAGACCGTACCAGCGGTAACCATATTCGATGGCAAAAATATCATACGGACCGATGTGTGGCGATACAGCTGTAACTCCGTCGCCTGGCTGTGCCACATAGTTATAGCGGGCATAGTCCATAATAGACGATGCCGTAGAGTTCATCTTATCTGTAAAGCTTTTCGAACGGAGCGAATCAGTAGGGAAAGTCCACGATCCCATCATGTTGTGACGCAACCCCAGCGAATGTCCTACCTCGTGACAGGCTACAAAACGGATTGCATCTCCCATCATTTCGTCCGGCAGTTTGGTTCCTCGTGCTTTCGGGTCAATAGCTCCGGTCTGGACGGTAATCCATTCCTGCACCATCGAGATAACATTATGCCACCACATGATGTCCGCTTCCAGAATCTCTCCCGAGCGCGGGTCGAGAATAGACGGACCCATCGCATTGGCTTTCGATGAGGCTGCATACGTCACCACCGAATAGTTGATGTCATCAGCATTCGTCGCTATGCTATCGGGCAGTTCCTTGGCAATAATTGCATTTTTAAATCCGGCACGCTCGAAAGCTACCTGCCAGTCTTCTATACCTTGCTTGATGTATTTTCGCCAGCGGTAAGGGGTAGAGTTTTCGATATAGAACACAATCGGCTTTTCCGGTTCTACCAGTTCTCCGCGCAGATATGCCTCACGGTCTTCCGGTTTGGGTTCCAGTCGCCAGCGTGTAATGTATTTTTTCTCTTCTGTTTTCTGTTGGGAATCGCTGAAATAGAGCAAGTCCTTTGTGAAATATCCCACTTTCGGATCATCCAGACGGCCCATCATCGGCTTCTCGGGCAGTAATACCAGTGAGGAGCTGACCTCTACGGTGACATTAACTGCCGACATACCTTCGCGTACTTTCGTAGTAAGTTCGGAAGTGGCTACGATGTTGTTAGGAAACGCCTTGATCGACATGATGCGTGACAAGTCCTTTATAGCAGATGTCCCCAGATTGATATTGTCGAAGACATTGTTGATGCTCGTTTCCGATCCGTCATAGATGTCGTTTATCTGGATGATTACTGCGGTTGAATCGGCATTGCATGCTTCCAGCTTGAAATCGGCAATGAGCGGAGAGATAAAGTTATCGCGCACCGAGCGGGTGATAGCATCGTTTTCGGGCGATTCCGGTAACGGACGGCTCTGGCGCACCCTGATTTTTTTCTCTTCCTTGTTCCATTCAAAACGTATCATCTGTGTTTCGTAGTTTGTACCACGGTTTACACCTGCGTCATTCAGTTCGAAGGGCACTCTTTGCAGCTTATTCACAACCAGCATGTCGCGCTGAAGCAATGACACGGGGATTTCGAAATAATATTTGCCATCCTGGGCATATACATTAAACATGCCACGAGAAACCAGGTTGCTCTCGGAGGCAACCTTTTCGAAATCGGTTTTACTGACTTCTTCAGTTGTTTCTTTTTTCTTGTTCTTCTTCCATGGTAAAACTTTAGCTTCTGTAGATGCATTGTAGTAGCTTGCATTACCAGCCGACGCATAGACTGGAATGCATATCAAAGCTCCTGCTAAAGCACGTAATAGTAGGGGTTTGTTCTGTATCATACAATGGTTTCGTTTGAGGTTGTAATAAATTACAAAACTTCAAAATTAGTATAATTGTTCAGATATTTTTTATAATTGTCGCATATTTATTAATAATTAAGTATTATTTGTATTTTAATGTTCTCTTTTGCGGCTTTTACATAGCTGTATTTTATATCGCGTGATTTAGGTTAAGCATTGTCCGGATAAAGGTACTGAAGTGGGATAATTATAACTTGCGCTTGTTTGAGGAAAAAATTGCTGTAGTTTTACCAAATTCTTCTCGATGTTTTTTTTAAAATCGTACAATTTCCGAAATGTTTTGTACAAAAAATAAGAGGTTTTTGCTGGTTTGTTAATTGCTTGATTTACTTGTGCTTATATGATGTAGAGCTTTTGCGTTTTTTGTTAGATTGTAATGTGTATGCTTTGAAATTTTATCAGACAGTAATAGGTGAAAAGGTTTAGAGATGTATCATTATATATTTCTGAGGAAGTCGAACAGGTTTCATAAAAGATACGCATCGCTCATCTATTTCTTCGCTGTTTATGGAAATTTATACAGACGTGGAAGTAAGACAAGTAACTAACGAAAGTCAGAAGGAAAAATAGTATATAGCTATCAAATGAAAACTAATTCTATATACATTTTTTCTCCCTACTTTTTCTCATTTCCCTTCCTAATTTTTAGCAGTAAGATAAAATAGAATTTAGACCACCTGTTTGATAAGTGATGCATATTCTAATAGAGTAACACAGATTTTATTTATTACGTTTGTATACTTTCTGTACACTTTTATTAGTATCTTTTCTATGTCAGAAGCCTGATAATGTATCTTGTTATCGATTGGGATATAGGGTGAATAATGTTGTAGTGGTGGCCCTGCAAAGTTTTTTAGTTTACTTTCAGCAAATACTCCACTTTCTTCTCTGCCAGTGGTTCATTATCATATACGGATACTTGCCATTTTTTCTGTAGCTTTTCGATAAAAATAGACAACTTATATCGTTAGACGAATTAATTCATTATCTTTGTGTAAGATTCAACTTAATGATTGATATGGAAGATATAAATAGACTCAAACTAGTTCTTGTAGAAAAGAAGAAAACAAGCAAATGGTTGGCAGAACAATTGAAAAAAGATCCTTCAACCGTATCAAAATGGTGTACTAATGTTTCGCAGCCTGATTTGGTTACCCTTTCAAAAATAGCAGCATTGTTAAATATTGACAGAAGGGAACTTATTAATAAAAGTAAATGAGTTTACCTCTCAAAGAAAAATGTATAACAACCTAAAAAAGACGAATATAAAATGACAAGTATACAGCAAAGGGAACAATTGCAATCTCAAATTTGGAAAATAGCCAATGAAGTACGTGGGGCTGTTGACGGATGGGATTTTAAGCAATTTGTTTTAGGTACATTATTTTACCGTTTCATCAGTGAAAACTTTACTGACTATATAGAAGGTGGAGATGACAGTGTTGATTACGCATCTTTACCGGACAGTATCATAACTCCTGAGATAAAAGAGGATGCGGTCAAGACAAAAGGATATTTCATATATCCTAGCCAACTTTTTGTCAATGTGGTAAAAACAGCCAATACTAATCCCAATCTTAATACTGACTTGAAGGCTATTTTCGATTCTATTGAAAATTCTGCTAATGGATATGCTTCCGAAAAAAACATCAAAGGATTGTTTGCTGATTTTGATACGACCAGTACAAGACTTGGGAATACCGTTGAAAATAAAAACAGTCGTTTGGCTGCCGTCTTGAGAGGTGTAGCAGGATTGAATTTCGGTAGTTTTGCAGAGCATGAGATAGACCTTTTTGGTGATGCTTACGAGTTTTTGATTAACAATTATGCAGCAAATGCAGGAAAGTCTGGAGGTGAGTTCTTTACTCCACAAAATGTTTCTAAACTTATATCGCGGCTTGCCATGCACAAGCAGGCTACTGTAAATAAAATATACGACCCTGCTGCAGGTTCTGGTTCTTTGCTATTACAGGCAAAGAAACAGTTCGAAGATCATATAATAGAAGATGGATTTTTCGGACAGGAAATAAATCATACCACCTATAACTTGGCTCGTATGAATATGTTCCTGCACAATGTCAATTACGATAAATTCAATATTGCACTTGGAAATACGCTTATCGACCCGCAATTTGGAGACGAAAAGCCTTTTGATGCTATTGTGTCCAATCCTCCATATTCGGTAAACTGGATTGGTTCGGATGACCCTACCCTTATTAATGACGAACGTTTTGCTCCAGCCGGAGTACTTGCACCCAAGTCAAAAGCGGATTTCGCATTCGTTCTGCACGCATTACATTATCTTTCAAGCAAAGGCCGTGCTGCTATTGTCTGTTTTCCTGGCATTTTACGCCGAGGCGGAGCAGAGCAGAGGATCAGGAAATATTTAGTAGACGGCAACTATTTAGAGACTATTATCTCTTTACCTTCTAATTTATTCTATGGCACTTCGATAGCGGTTAATATTCTGATTTTGTCAAAACATAAACCTGATACAAGAATCCAGTTTATAGATGCAAGCGGAGAAGATTTCTATACAAAAGAAACGAATAATAACGTGCTTGAGGATAAACATATAGACAGGATTATAGAAATCTTCGATAAAAAAGAAGATATTGACTATATTGCCAAATCTATTGACTATAAAATCATTACTGAAAATGATTATAACTTGTCAATAAATAATTATATTGAGGTTAAAAATACTCGTCCAAAGACTGACATTAAAAAACTGAACAAACGTCTCAGAAACATTGTAGCACGAGAGGACGACTTACGTATAGAGATAGATAAAATAATCGCAGAAATAGAGGAGGATAACTAATGAGCAAATTAAAAAAAATAATAGAAGAACTTTGTCCTGAGGGCGTTAAAAATAAGAAACTTAAGGAAGTATGTGATTTTGTGAATGGATTTGCTTTTAAAAGTAGTCTTTTCAGAAAAGATGGTGAGAAGATTATACGGATAACTAACATTAATGGTTGTACCATTGATATAGACGATGTTAAATATTTTCACAGAGAAGATTATAAGATCGACTTAGAACAGTTCTCAATAAAAAATGGAGATATCTTAATTGCAATGTCAGGAGCCACGACTGGTAAAATAGGATATTATAATTATGATGATATTTCATATTTAAATCAACGAGTAGGAAAATTCAAACCTCATAATGGTATTCTATATAATAGATATTTATATCATACACTTCTCGCAAATACAGAAACATTATATGTGCTAGCTGGAGGTGGAGCACAGCCCAATTTAAGTTCAAACAGATTAATGGAAGCTTTTGAATTTCCAGTCCCTCCCATTGCCGTACAAGAAGAAATTGCGAATATTCTCGATCGCTTCATGAAATATACAACAGAGTTACAGGCGGAGTTGCAAGCAGAGTTGCACGCAAGACAAGAACAATATGAGTATTATAGGAACAAATTATTATCATTTCAGGAAATAACAGAAGTATAATATGGGGCAATCATTAAAAGAAATAGCACAAACCCTTCGTGGTACTAATAAAAAGGTACAACTAATCTATGCTTTCAATGGTGTAGGTAAGACTCGTCTGTCACGTGAATTCAAAGAGCTGGTTTCTCCAAAAAGCCATGATGACGAGGTTGAGGAATCAAAAATGAAGGTGCTGTATTATAATGCCTTTACAGAGGATTTGTTCTACTGGGACAATGATTTAGATGCAGATTCTACAAGAAAGCTTAAAATACAACCAAACGGTTTTACTGATTGGATTCTTAAAGAACAAGGACAGGAAAGAAATATAGTTACTAATTTTCAGCGTTATACCAGCAATAAATTAACGCCTCGTTTCAATGAAGAATATACTACAAAAGACACAAAAGGTAATGATATTATTGTTAAAGCATATTCTGAAATTACATTTTCAGTAGAAAGTGGCGATGAAGGTAAGATAGAGAATATAAAAATATCGAAAGGAGAAGAGAGTTGCCTTATTTGGTGTGTGTTTTATAGTTTACTTGAACAAGTTATCGAAGTATTAAATGTGGCAGAAGAGGCAGATAGAGAAACGGACCAATTTAATGACCTGGAATATGTATTTATTGATGACCCAGTAAGCTCATTGGATGAGAACCATTTAATTGAGCTAGCTATAAATATCACAGAATTAATAAGAAAAAGTGAGTCAAAAGTAAAGTTTATAATCACTACACATAATCCATTGTTTTATAATGTGCTGTATAATGAATTAAATAATGCTGACCAAGAAACTAAGGATAAAACCAAAAAATCACTTAAAAAGCGTTTGGAGAAATTGGATGATGGAACTTACCTACTGCATGATTCTAATGACTCTCCATTTTCTTATCATCTATTCCTTTTGTCAGAACTCGAGAAATCGATACAAAGTGGTAATATAAAGAAATATCACTATAATTTTTTACGTCAAATATTGGAGAAAACATCTACATTTCTAGGATATAAAAAATGGAGAGAGTTATTGACTTTGTTACCGGATGATGCACACGAAGCCTATTATAATCGTATAATAAATCTATGCAGTCACGGAAAACATTCAGGAGAAGAGACTTCTATAATAGATGATAATGATAAAAGGGTGTTAAGCTATCTGGTACGAGAAGTTAAAAATATCTATCATTTTAAAAACGAATAAGTTACAAGATTGACAATATGGCACAATATAGCATCATAGCAGAATCAAATAATTTCATTGTACTTGACGCCTATACCAAGTACAACGAACTTCATGAGCCTCCTGTAGCATATCAATCGGAGGCAAGCCTCGAATGCGAATTTATTCAAGATTTGGTGAGTCAAGGCTATGAATATTGCCAGGATATTTCAACACCTGATGCATTAATGGCTAATGTCCGTACGAAAATTCAGGAACTTAACAATGTGGAGTTTACCGACAAGGAATGGGCACGGTTTGTTGTTGAATATCTGGATAAGCCGGGAGATACTCTGACAGATAAGACCCGTAAGATTCATGACAACTATATCTATGATTTTGTTTTCGATGACGGGCATATAAAAAATATCTATCTTGTGGACAAACAAGATATTGCTCGAAACAAGATGCAGGTAATCAGGCAGTTTGAACAGACTGGGAGTCAGGTAAACCGCTATGATGTTACAATTCTGGTCAATGGACTGCCATTGGTACAAATCGAGTTGAAAAGGCGGGGAGTGGCTATACGTGAAGCATTCAATCAGGTTCACCGATATTCCAAAGAAAGTTTCAACAGCGACAATTCACTTTTCAAGTATATCCAGGTTTTTGTCATTTCAAATGGTACAGACAGCCGTTATTTTGCAAATACTGTTGAACGTAACAAAAACAGTTTTGACTTTACAATGAATTGGGCAAATGCCAAGAATATTGTGATAAAAGATTTGAAAGATTTCACAGAGACATTTTTTCAAAAGAATACATTGCTTAATGTCATCTTTACTTATTCTGTCTTTGATGCCAATAACACTTTGCTTGTAATGCGTCCGTATCAGATTGCGGCCACGGAACGTATGTTGTGGAAAATAAAAAGCTCGTATCAGGCAAAAAAATGGTCAACGACAGAAGGGGGAGGATATGTTTGGCATACCACAGGTTCCGGCAAAACGCTTACAAGTTTCAAGGCTGCACGATTGGCAACACAACTGGACTTTATCGATAAGGTGTTCTTTGTGGTAGATCGCAAGGACCTTGACTATCAGACTATGAAAGAATATCAGAGGTTCTCTCCGGATAGTGTCAATGGGTCTGAAAGCACAGCAGGGCTGAAACGGAATATAGAAAAAGATGACAATAAGATTATTGTCACTACTATTCAGAAACTTAATAACCTGATGAAAAGTGAAGACAATCTTCCGATTTATCAGAAGCAGGTGGTTTTCATTTTTGATGAGTGTCACCGTTCCCAATTCGGCGAGGCACAAAAGCAGCTGAAAAAGAAATTCAAGAAATATTATCAGTTCGGTTTTACTGGAACACCTATCTTTCCGGAAAATGCCAATGGCTCGGAAACAACGGCAAGTGTGTTCGGTCGTGAATTGCATTCTTATGTTATAACCGATGCTATTCGTGATGAAAAAGTCTTGAAATTCAAAGTGGATTACAACAATGTAAGACCTCGTTTCAAGGATATAGAAACAGAACTTGACGAGAATAAGCTGAGTGCTGCAGAAAACAAACAGGCATTGCTTCATCCTGCCCGCATCAATGAAATATCCCAATATATACTGAAGAATTTCAGAACAAAAACACATCGAAATCAAAGTAATAGCAAAGGTTTCAATGCAATGTTTGCTGTCAGCAGTGTGGATGCAGCCAAATGCTACTACGAAGAGTTGAACCGATTGCAGAAAAACTCGGAAAAGCCTCTGAAAATAGCTACAATATTTTCTTTTGCTGCTAACGAAGAGCAAAGTGCGATAGGTGAGATATCTGATGAAAACTTCGAACCTTCGGCAATGGATCTCAGTGCGAAAGAGTTTCTGACTAAAGCCATTAATGATTACAATAAACTGTTTGGGACAAGCTATGGCATTGATAGCAAAGAGTTTCAGAATTATTACAGAGACTTGGCCAAGAGGGTAAAGAATAAAGAGGTGGATCTTGTAATAGTAGTTGGTATGTTCCTTACAGGTTTTGATGCTCCGACTCTGAATACTCTTTTCGTGGATAAGAATTTGCGTTTTCATGGACTGATACAGGCTTTTTCGCGTACCAACAGAATTTACGACTCAACCAAAACGTTCGGTAATATCGTAACTTTCAGAGACCTTGAAAAGCATACGGTTGATGCAATAAGATTGTTTGGTGATGAGAATACAGCAAATGTAGTACTCGAAAAAAGTTATCAGGAGTATTTGGAAGGCTTTAAGGACATTGTTTCCGGTGAAGCTCGGAAGGGATATATTGATATTGTGAAAGAGCTGAGTAATAAGTTTCCTGATACAGACAAAATCGTTACGGAGCAGGAAAAAAAGGAATTTGTCAAATTGTTCGGTGAGTATTTGCGAGTGGAAAACATATTGCAGAATTTTGATGAGTTTACCACGCTCAAGGCTTTTCAGACATTAGACATTAACGATAAAGAGGCTGTAGAGACATTCAAAAATGATTATTTTGTAACAGACGGCGATATTGCGAAAATGCAGAAATTGCAGATGCCGTCTGACAGAATTGTTCAGGATTACAAATCAACTTATAACGATATACGTGATTGGTTAAGACGAGAAAAAGAAGGAAAAAAATCAGAAAAATCAAGAATAGATTGGGATGATGTTGTATTTGAGATAGATTTGCTTAAATCACAAGAAATAAATCTGGATTATATCCTTGAACTGATTTTTGAACACAATAAAAAGAAGATGGATAAATCCTCCTTGATAGAAGAAATTCGCCGGATTATTCGGTCAAGTGTTGGTAACAGAGCCAAAGAAAGTTTGATTGTTGATTTTATCAATGGTGCTAATCTTGATGCTATTTCTGATAAAACAGAAATTATAAAAGCTTTTTTTGAATATGCACAGGCCAAGCAAAAAGAAGAAGCAGCTGAATTAATTGCAAACGAAAAGTTGAATGAAAAAGAAGCTAAACATTATATGGAGATATCTTTAAAGCGTGAATACGCTAGTGAGAACGGAACTGATTTTAACAACATCTTACCGAAAATGAGTCCTTTGAATCCTCAATATCTAACAAAAAAGCAGACAGTATTTCAAAAAATAGTTGCTTTTATTGATAAGTTTAAGGGTGTCGGAGGAAAACTATAGTTGGTTATTTCATTAAAATACGACATGAGTAATATATCTATATTTTAGATGGGAAAATTAAAAGTTGAACTTGAAGTTGATATTGAACCTTCTTAAGAAAAAGGGTTGCGTAGTTGATAAAAATTAAAATCAAAAGAAAAGTATGCTTTTAAGTTGGTTATATTATTTTATGACTAATGTTCTTGGAATAACAATTACAATTGAAAAATTTGTACGTATATATTGATGAAAATGTCATGAAAAAGGGCTATTTAATTGTAAGCTTCCAAAATTGGCGTATTGACTAGCATGTCTCTTTCGCATACCTT
>OLSG01000442.1_pt1 | contig 53396 bp, 37 predicted proteins | sample 1673041 | NCBI WGS metagenome assembly OLSG01 (sample SAMEA3136749, study PRJEB25190) | human gut metagenome | reverse complement strand
CCCGTTCTTCTCCCCCTACATTCTCTTAGTTTGTTTCCTTCTTGTAAGATGTCGTATTTCTTGTATGTATTAGTGTTACTATGTTTTCTCATGCTTTTGCCGCCGGGGCGCTTCTTGGAACTGCCATTTCTTCGCTTGTTTGCGTATCTGCCGCAGAAAGATCGCCTGTGGCGGCGGCTGAAGATGTAGTGGCGCGTGTAACTCCCTCGGCAAAGGGTTCTGTCTTGTTCCACTTAAATCCGGATCAGGGTAACAAGATCACTATTTCCGGTATTGCCGGAGGTATCCGGGTGGAGGCGTCAGATGTGCGCCGCTTGGTGGCGGGGTATGGATGGTATTTAAAGAATATAGCCAGGGTCCATTTTTCGTGGAACGGAAATCGGATAACGCTTCCTTCCCCTTTGCCGGTTCCCGCCAGTCCGGTTACGGTAGAAAGCCCGTGGAATATCGTTTTTGCCTATAATTACTGCACCCTTTCTTATACGGCGGCTTTTTGGGATTGGAACAGATGGCAGCGAGAGATTGATTTTCTGGCGTTGAATGGGTTTACGCATGCGCTGGTAACGGCGGGTTTGGAAAAGACATGGGAAGATTTTCTGACAGGCTTGGGGTATCCCCGGGAAAAAGCTCTTCGTTTTATCCCTAATCCGGCATTTGCCGCGTGGTGGAATATGGGAAATCTGGAAGGCCACGGTGGTCCGCTGAGCCAGCAACAGATAAATAAAATGGCCCAGATGGGAAGGCGCATTGTCTCCCGTATGGAACAGTTGGGGATGACACCTGTACTTCAGGGGTATGTGGGATTTGTTCCTTCTGACTTTCAGGAAAATGTCCGGATAGACGGATTGAAGATTATTCCTCAGGGGGAATGGGTTAATTTCAGGAGGCCGTGGGTGGTGGATCCCACTTGCGAGGCTTTTCCCAAACTGGCCGCGGACTGGTACAAGGCTCTCCGCAAGATATACGGCATTCCCGGAAAGATGTTTGGCGGGGATTTGTTTCATGAGGGGGGGCGGAAGGGGGATATTGACGTAACGCAGGCGGCACAGGCAGTGCAGAAAGCCATGCAAAAGGCTTCTCCGGGGGCTTTCTGGGTGATTCAGGCCTGGGGTGGAAATCCTACCCGAGAGTTGTTGTCCGGGTTGGATCCGGAGCGTGCGCTTGTATTGCAGCTTACCAAGGATATGGCTAACGGGGGAAAGAATTTAAGGACTTTTAATGGTATTCCGTGGGTCTGGTGCGAACTGGCGAACTTTGGAGGCAATACGGGAATGTACGGGGGGGTTCCCCTTCTGTCCCGGCTTGGAAGCGAGTTGTCCGGCTATAAGGATAAGGGGCTGGTGGGCATGGGAACTTTGTCCGAAGGGCTTGAGACGAACCCCCTTCATTACGCCCTGTTCAGCGACCGTTTGTGGACTAGGGAGGATATTTCCGTCCGGGAGTGGCTTGGAAAGTACGCGCGCCAGCGTTACGGTTCCGCACCAAAGGCTGTCGTGAAGGCGTTGGAAGTTCTGTCTTCCTCCATCTATAACCCCGTTCGTTCTCAGGAAGGGTGTACGGAGTCTATTATTTGCGCCCGCCCGTCCTGGAATGTTCGAAAGGCATCTACATGGTCCAGCGGGGAGCGATATTATCACCTGGGCGATATTGTAAAGGCGGCGCGCGGTTATCTGAAGGCCGCGAATGATCAGCCGAATTTGGTGAAAAAGGAGACGTTTCGTTATGATTTGGTGGATGTTGTGCGTCAGGCTCTTGCGGACGCTGCTTTTTACCAGCTTCAACAGGTCAGGAGTGCTTTTGATTCCGGAGATTTGGCTGTGTACAGGAAGCAGGTAAAGCGTTTCCTGTCTCTGATTTCAGATATGGATGCCCTTTTGGCGACGGATAGCCAGTTCCTATTAGGAACTTGGCAGAAAAGAGCTTTGGATTGGGGTGATTCCCGGCAGGAAAAAGCCTTGATGGACAAGTCTGCGAAGATGCTTATCACTACGTGGATTGATCAGGTTCCCCGGTCTCTGAATGATTATTCCAATCGTCAGTGGGCCGGGCTTGTTTCCGATTTTTATTTGCCTCGGTGGAAGAATTTTTTTGAATTTCAGATGGATGTCCTGACCGGAAAGAAGACGCGTGATGCCGCCCATGCCACATTTATGGATAAGATGGTTCGGGATGAGCTGGCCTTTGCTGGAAATGGGAAAATATATTCTGCCAAACCGGCGGGGGATACTTTGGCCGTTGCTAATCGTGTGATGAATACCCACCGGGAAATGTTGGACGCCCTGAGTGCGGAAGAAAAGCATTCCTCGGGCAGTCCATGGGAACTCCAGCAAGGTTCTCCGTTGCAGTTTGATGTGACGGATCAGGTGACTGCTTCTGGCACATATACTGCTACTTTCCAGTGGAAGAATGGCCCCAGCGCCTTGAAAATCCATTCTGTCAGATTATACGAGGGTAACAGGGAGGTGGCTTCCGATGTTCATGAGGGCAGAACTGGCGTGGAAAATAAGGATAATATTTACAGACTGGAATTGAAGAAGTACAGAACCAACCTTGATTCCTATATCCTGAAGGCAGAAGTAAGCGGTGTTTCTCAGGGCGCTTCCAAAGGAGAAATGGTGTTGAAAAAACTGGTGGATTGAGAAGTGGACAGGAAGGGGCGCAGAACCAAAGTAGTTGTTACCTGCGTTGTTGGCGGTGTTAGTGTTCGTGGTGGAGAGTATGGTGGCTGCTTGGGCGGTTCCCAACGATAAAAAATGAAGATAACAGAAATAATGGGTTTCATTTTTTGGCTGGAAATATAACTTGATACATTGATATGCACCGGAAAAATCTATCAGATTTCTAATATTTTTTTTGAATAACATGAAATATATTGATCTTATAAAGAAATATTCAAGTTATTTAAAAAATTTTAGATGCAAAAACGATTAGTAATGGTCTTTTTTTGTCTCATTATCAGTATTATCCGAGAAAAAATCATGACCTAACGGTAAATACCGGTTCTAGATTTTCCTTACTCCGTCACATAGCAAAAATTCCGTCCTCAGAAAATTCCTGCTTCCCGAAGCGGAATTGTCAGCCTACACAAGCTATTCTCTTTAAAAGTAAATATTGACCTCGGATTCGCAATCCGTTTGTCGATATTCTTATTGTACTGCCCCAATTTATGCTCCGGTTCCAAAAGATGAGCTGTACAGGACCTTTTGTAGAGATGGATTTTTTTTGGATATAGTCTTTTCGTTCAGAGGGCTGCCTGGTAAATGCTGAACATCAGAATGGTCATTCCCGTGAGGGCTGCGCCTGCAATGATGCCGGAGGCGGTGGGGACTTTATATTCCCGTGATTTGGCCTTGAAAAGATGGTCCGCAGCCCAGCCGAGCACAGCTCCTGTAAAGAAGAGGAAGGAGTCGTTCCACTGGATGGCCCAGGCCAGGCCGAAGCCGATGGGGGTGGGGAGCCATTTTCCTGTCCGGGGAATATAGCGGGGAATAAGCACCAGAATGAGTCCGAGAATACCGCCTGCAATGATGGAAAGCACCTTGATGCTGTGCAAATGGCTGAACCCCATGCCCAGTGCTTCCGCCGTGGCCGCCCATGTTCTGGCTCCCGGAGCATTGAAAGCCTGGAGAGCGTTCGCATCCGGAACCATGGAGCGGAAGGCCAGCACGGAGACGAGGGTTCCCAGAAAAATTCCGGAAAACTGGGCGATGAATTGTTTGCGGGGGTTAGCTCCCAGCAGGTAGCCTACTTTGAGGTCTACGAGCAGGTCTGCCGAGGAACTGGACGCTCCTGAAGTGATATTGGCCGCCATCAGGTTGGCTGTTACGTGCCCGGGTGCAATCCCTCCGAAGATGAGCTGTGTAACTTTTCCCATGGCTCCGGTGGGTGTAATATTGGCTTCTCCGGTGATTCGGCAGACGACCAGCGCCAGGAAAAAGGATATGACTACCGCGATGCAGCTCATCCAGTACGGAACGTTAAATGATGTATGAGCCAGATAGCCGAGAGCTCCCAGAGAGATAAGCTGGCCTGTCAGAAACCAGCTCATGGGCGTTTCTATTTTTTCCACATCTGTCAGTTTTCGTTTTTTACTCGGGGAAAACATGGCACCCAGGGAAGAAAAGGAACGAACAATGCTTTTCCATTGGAATAGGAAAGCCACAATGCTGGCGACGACCATGCAGGCGGTTCCTCCCCACAGGGTCCAGCTTACGCTCTCCCGATAACCTGCTCCCGCGGGAAGCAATTTCTGGCTTTCCAGCCACGGAACGTAAAGAGCCCAGCAAACGGTTCCTCCGATGAAGAGACTGAGGGATGTTTTCATGCCTACCAGAGCTCCCGCACCCACGAACATGAGATCCCATTTGAAGAAGATAGTACGCTGGTACCAGTTGCCGAGGATATGTTGCTGGACCGTTCCAAGCCATCGTTCTCCTCCTGCAGCCATGGCGATGGCATTAGCGGCGGCGAAAAGGGCAGAATAAAGAAGGGCTTTGGCCTGTCCCGCCGCCTTTTTGCCTTCAGAATAGAGAACTTTGAGGGTTTCCGCCGTAGCAATACTGTCTGGGAACCTTATTTGTTCAATGTTGATCATCTGGCGTTTCATCGGAATGGCCATGGTGACACCCAGTACGGCAATGAAAAATATCCAGGCGAAGGTAGTGCCAAGAGGCATGTGCTGTCCTGTCAGCAGGAGCAGGGCGGCTACGGCAGAGGTGAGGGTTCCCCCTGTAGAATAGCCTGCAGAACTGGCAGCGGACTGCATGCATGTATTTTCCAGAATAGTCATGGGGGATTTGGAAATGCCCAGGCGCACAAAGGCGTTCCAGAGGGCAAAAGAGATAATTCCTGCCGTCAGAGCCACCCCAAAGGACCATCCCATTTTGAGGTTGGCGTACAGATTAGTGAGGGAAAGGATGGAGCCTAGAAGCATGCCTACGATGACGGCTCTCCAGGTAAGCTGCTTCATTCTGTCTCCGGAACCCAGATAAACTTGATCGTACCATTGCTGTTCTACTTCATCCGGAGTACCTTGGAATCCATCCAGAGGCAGCGGTTTTTCCAAGCAGGAGGGGAGAGGGCTGGAAGATTGGGGGGACGTAGATGCCATACAGTTCATAATATAGCATTTGCGGGAGTGGTGGAAAAGTCGTATCTGTTTTTCTCTGCTTTCGGCGTTCCTTCTGCTTGAGACTTGCGTGCTTGTGACGGCCGTGGTTTAATGGGCGGCATGAGCCAATCTTTTACGGATAAACTTGCCGCCCGCATTAAAGAGACCGGTTCCGCCTTGTGTGTCGGATTGGATCCTCGCCCCGGCATGGATGATTTGGAGGCGATTCCTGCGCTGTTGCGGAAGGTTGTGGAGGAAACCGCTCCATATGCGGCAGCGTTTAAGCCGAATATTGCCTATTTTGAAGCCATGGGGTTGCGCGGTCTGGAAATACTTGAGGATTTGCTTCCGGATATGCCTAAGGATGTTCCGGTGGTGCTGGATGCTAAGCGTGGAGATATTGGAGAGACTCAGAAGTATTACGCTCATGCTTACTTTGAACGCCTGGGTGTGGACGCTGTGACGTTGAGTCCTTTTATGGGATATGATACGCTGGAGCCTTTTCTGAATTATGAAGGTAAAGGTGTTTATCTGCTGGCAGTTACTTCCAATCCCGGTTCTGCGGATGTGGAACGGCAGGAACTGGCAGGGGGCCGCAGGGTTTTTGAACTGGTGGGAGACATGGTGCTCCGTTCTGTCCGGGAAGGCTGTAAAACTTCCGTAGGCATGGTGGTTGGTTTGACCAATGCAGATTCCAGTATTCTGGAGCGTATTCCGGATGCTCCTTTGCTCATTCCCGGCCTGGGTGCTCAAGGCGGTGATCTTTCCTGCCTGAGTGGTTCCGGTCATGTGGCGCCTCCCCTGATTAATGTCTCTCGAGGAATCATGTACCAGAATCCGGAATTGGGTTTTGCTGAGAAGGCCGCCGGATTTGCTCAGCGCATTCGAGAGGCATTGAATTATTGATGTTCATGTATTTTTTGCAAATAACAAAATGATAACGGCCTGCTTATGGCTGTGCATGAGCTTGTCAAAGGGAGGGGGCTGATATATTGAACAGGTGCATCCCCATTCCCTGCCCGTTTTTTATGGATGAAAAGCCCGGAATTGTAAAATTCACTCCCCATTCCACTTCCAGATCCGCAATGTTGATTGCGGTGGCAGTGACAGTGGGTGTTCAGGTGGCTTTGTGTGCTGTGCTTGTAGCCATACATTTGCAGGATATGTGGTTTCCCTCCGTCCAGGGTGGGGAAGTGGAAATGACGTTTGTGTCCCCGTCCGAAGAAGTTTTTCAGGAGATGGAAGAAGTTCAGCCTACATCTGTTGTTCCGGTTGCTGCTCCTTCCACAGTCAGCCCTGTTCCGGAGATTGCGTCAGATGAAGACTTATTGGCGATGAAGCTGCCGGAAAATGAAGATTGTTCCGAAATGAAGGATCTTCTTTTGGATGAAAATCCTTCCGAACTCTTGCCGGAGGAGCTCGCCGCCATGCGGATTTCCATGAATGAAGTAAAGCGAAGGCAGCCTGTGAAGCGCCCGTCGGTATCCCTGCCGGGGCGTCCGGAACCGGATCAGAATATTTCTCCTGATAAAAAGGTGCGTTATAAACATGCTCCGTCCTTGCCCAATTCCGTCAATTCTTCTAAAGTCGGGAAGGTGAATGCCGTGGTGAAAGTAGTGGTTGGAGTAAATTCCCATGGGGAACCTTCATCCGTCAATCTTCTTCAGTCAACGGGAAATGCGGAATTGGACCGCCTTTTTATGCGTTGGGTGAGAGAGAATTGGACTTTTTATCCGGCGGAAAAGGACGGTGTGCCCATTGCTTCCAAGGTGGTGGTGCCCGTCAGGCTGAATATAGATTAACCTGTACAAGGAAATATAAAGATGCTTCCGGAGAAGACAGAGAATAGGCCCGTTTATGTGATCGGCCACCAGAATCCGGATACGGATGCTATTTGTTCAGCCATAGGGAATGCGGAGTTTTTAAGAACTCATGGCGAACCTGGTGCGGTTGCCGCCAGATGTGGGGAAATGACGCTGAGAACATCCTGGGTATTGGAAAAGGCAGGAGTGCCGGAGCCGATACTGATTCATGACGTGACGCCCACCGCCGGGACAATCTGTCGTCGTGATGTGATTAGCGTAAGTCCGGACGATACATTCCTGACGGCGTATCGAAGGATGACGGAAAATTCCCTTCAAACCATACCGGTTATTGACGCTGATTACAACCTTCATGGCCTATTGCGTTATTTTGATTTGTTGAGCCTGCTCATGCCTCTGAATATGACGGAGATGAATGTGCGCTCCGTCTTTTCCAGCCTGAGCAATATCGCCACCACCATTGACGGAAAATGTCTGACCGGGGAATCCTTAAGTGAGGAAGAAACGCAGAATATTCTGCTGGTGGGTGCTTCCAGTGAACCCAGCGTTCGAACAAGGCTCGCAAATTACAGGAGAAAAGGGATTATCCGGGATCTGATTGTTATTTGTGGGGACCGTCCGAATGTGCAGCTATATGCAGTGGAACATGGCGTACGCGCTTTGGTGACCACGTCCGGTGCTTTCCCTTCCTTGGACATTATTGAGACGGCCCAGACGACGGGAACATGTATTTTGAGTACTCCCTGGGATACGGCCAGTGTTGGCCAGTTGATCCGTTGTTCCCGGAAGGTGAGGGAGCAGGTTCAGAAGGATTACACCGTTTTTCCGGAGAATATGCCGCTGCCCGAGTTGAGGCAGGCTGCCGTAAAGCGCAAGCAGGCATTGTTCCCTGTGATGAGTATCAAGACGAACAAAATAATTGGTGTACTGAGTAAGACGGATTTGGTGGATCCGCCCCGTACACGTGTGGCTTTAGTGGATCACAATGAATTTTCTCAGGCCGTCAAGGGGGTGGAGGAGGCGGAGATTGTGGAGGTGATGGATCACCACCGTTTGGGTACCCAGCTTTCTACACGGGATCCAATCCGTTTTCTGAATGAACCCGTAGGATCCACATCCACCTTGGTGGCACGCAGATTTTACCATCGTAATGTGGAACCCTCCCAGGCTGTAGCGGTCTGCCTGTGCGCGGGGATTCTTTCAGATACCCTGAATTTGACATCTCCTACGGCGGCTCGGGCAGATAGGGAAATGTTGGAATGGCTGACAGGGATTGCCAAAATAGATGCCAAGAAGTTTACAGAGGAGTTTTTTGCCACCGGTTCTCTGTTGCGTTCCAAAACTGAACCTTCCGTTATTATTCAGGCGGACAGGAAGACTTTTACTGAGTACGGGCATAAGATCAGTATTTCCCAGATTGAGGAAATTGGTATGTTTGGCTTGGAAGATGTCCAGGAAGGTTTAGTGAGGGAACTTCGGAAGCTGGTGGAGAAAGAGGGGCTGAAGCTTGCTTGCCTTTTGGTTACGGATATCGTTACTCACGATTCCATGTTGCTGGCCGTCGGGGATGAAGAAGCTCTGGAAAATATCGAGTACGAGCGGCTTGGCCCTAATTTGTTTTCCGCTACTGATGTGGTAAGCCGAAAGAAACAGCTTTTTCCTGCTATTTCTCGTGCATTAAAGACGTTGTAGATGCCGGAAATCTTTGCTTTTTACAGGCAAGATTTTTCCTGAGGAGGAACGGCGTTGCCGTGCTGTAAGGAGTATAGATCAGGGAATTGCAATGTCTGCTACGATAGAACGGCGGATAGTATCCGGTATCAGCACAGTACTGGCTCTTTCAGGTTTGAGCGGCGGCGTGCAAAAAACTCGGTCTAGGCGTAATAGAGGGAAATTGACAGGTTGCGTAGCTCCGTAACCGGCACCTTTCAGTTTGAAGCAATCCTGAAAGTCGGAACTGAGTTTGGAGAAAATTGGGGATTGAGGGGCGGCGCTGAAGTTCCCGGCCATGATAATGGGAAGTTCTCCATGCTGGGTTCCTACTTCCCTCAGGGTATCAAACAGGTATTGAAGTTGTTTACGGTGAATGAAGCGGAGTGTATGGAAATATTTCCAGCAGGCGGGGGAGTACAGGTCGAAGCGATGTTCAAAAGGTTCCAGACTGATGTTGATGAGCCGAATCGCCAAGGAGGAATTTTCCGGTATCCAGTCTACAATCAAACCGGCTGTGTCCGTGATGCTCTGGGCTGGACCAATCTGACCGTGCCTTACAATGATCGCGCAACTTCCTATTTGCTTGATATAAGAGGTTCTACCGAAAATACTGTAGGCAAATTTGAGTGTTCGGTTATAGTTGCTGCAGCCTTGGACGAAAATGACATCTGCACGGAGTTTGGATATTTGTTCAATGGGAGGGGGGTCCTCGCAGCCCTCGTACAAGGTAAGAACCCTTATTTGCCTGGCATCCGGAGATGGCGGCATTTTGTAGTATTCCATTCCAGTTCTGGCAATGGGCGGGAGAAAGTCTGTAATGACGATGCCGTACGCAACCCAGACGATAATGCCAAGCAGACCGATCCGGGAACCGAAGACCAGCCATGCAATGAGCGCCGGAAAGGAGAAAATGAGACAGCAAGCCCATATGGGCAGTGACGTTGCAAAAGCCATCGTGTCTGAACCGGTCCAGAAAATAGTGACGACGATGACCCACAGGCACAGAGAGACGCCACCCAGCGCTATTCCCAAGTGGTTGACTCCGGATAGCGTTGGCAGAGGTTCTGCCAGATGTTTGCGTCTTCTGAGCCGATGCACTGTGGTGACAGATTAGAAGCCCATGCCTGGAGGGAGATCCAGGCCTCCTGTCAGCTTTTTCATTTCCGCCGCGGCTGTTTCCTTACCTTTGGCAATAGCTGCATTGATGGTTTGAAGGAGAAGCTCCTGGAGAAATTCTGAATCGGACGGGTCAATGATGGAAGGATCAATGACCAGTTCCGTGAGGTTGCCGTCACAGGTGGCGGTAACTTTCAATTTTCCTCCAGCTCCTTCCGTTGTAACGGTTTGGGAGGCGAGTTTTTCTTGAGCGGCCGCAAGCCCTGCCTGCATTTGCTGGACCTGTTTCATCATTTTCATTATGTTCATGGTCGTTGTGTCTGGGTGGATGAGTTGACTATTGGGAAATGATACGAGCCCGGAAAATCTCCATAGCAGCATCAATCAGCGGATCCGTGTAGTAAGAGTTATCTTCATTTTCCTCTTTGGAAGCTTCCTGGACAGGCTCTGCGGTTTTTTTCTGCGGGGTATGAGGTTTAGGTGCAGGAATGGTGGATGCGGAAGGAGGTGGTGCAGGCAGAGGAGCTAGTTCTTCCTGCACGGGTTCGGGAATGGAGAAATCCTGACGGATAGAAATAGTAACAGAGGTTCCAATATATTGGGAAAGAGCAGCTTCCAAAGCTGTTCGCAGAGGGCCGGTTCCAAGACTGTCCATCCCCTGACGGTCAGAAGGATGAAAAGAAATGGCGACTGCTACACCATCATAACCGGAAAAAACGCTGTTGGCTAGAAAGTCCGCTTGAAGAGGGAATTTGGCGGACATTTGTTCCAACACCGTTTTCCAGTCTTCTTTCGTGATTGTTCTTCCTGATTGTTGGGACAGAACTGCCGGTTCCTCTTTTTCTACGGGTGCCTGGGTTTGGGATGATGTGCTTGGAGTATCGAATAGATTGTCAAAGAAACTGTTAGTTCGTCTTTCCAGAGGAAGATTTTCCTCTGGATCCATAAAAGTAGGCTCTGGAGAATCCGTAGGAAATTTCGACACATCGGAGGCATCGGAGTCTGGATGCTGGGTGATTTCTTCGGAGGCAGGTACGGTTTTTGTCCGCAATTTAGTGGCGGAGTAGGGAAATTCTTCCTCTGCAACGGCAAGAGAGGTGGGGGGGGCAGCGGGTGTAAGAGTTTCCTGTTGTGGTTCGGCTTCCTGCGTAGGATGGGGAGAAGCTTGAGCGTCAGTGCTCTGAATTTTCTGTACTGCGGGAGATGAAGCAGGGGAGGACACAGAAAAATCTGGAATCGGATCCATCAAATGTTCTTCCGTAGCTGGGGTTGGGTTTGTTGCAGCAACAGGAGACTGGATGTTTTGCCGGGGGGCCGGAGTGGGTGCCGTGGCGGAGGAAATAAATGTACTTGGTTCCTGCTGTGAAGCAAGATCTGAAGAAGAGGCCGGTGCCGCGGTGGCTAGCGGAGCACCTTCCAACGCCATGATAATATCGCTGATGCTGGCCTCAGCCAGAGTATGAATGGCTTTAATCAGGCCCATTTCCAGATGAAGCCTTTTATTGGTGGACCAGCGCATTTTATCTTCCGTTTCCGCCAGAACTTCCACCAAACGCAGGATTTTGTCCGTATGGGTGCGTTTGACCAATTCGGCGAGTTCCTCCTTGGAGGATTCCGGGAGAGAATCAAAGCTGGCTTCTGGATCTACTTTAGAGACCAGAATTTCACGCACGGCGGAGATAATTTCGGAAAGGAACTGGCTCATGTCTCTTCCTGCTTCCGCCTGTTCATGCAGAAGATGCAGGAGAGAGGGAAGTTCCTTGTTCAAAATAAGCGCCAGAGCATGGGCCACGGTCTCCCGGGAAGTAATGCCGAAAATGTGGAGTACCTGCTGTTCTTCAATATGATCTCCACAGAAGGAAACAAGCTGGTCCAGCATGGATTGTGCATCCCGCATACCTCCATCCGCCACTTTGGCGACAGCAAAGGCTGCTTCCCTGCTCAAACTTACTCCCTCTGCAGAAGCGATATGGAGCAGGTGTTCTGCAATGATTTCAGAAGGGATGGGGCGCAGGTCGAAGCGCTGGCATCGCGATAGAATGGTTGGCAGTATTTTGTGGGGTTCCGTGGTTGCGAAAATAAATTTGACATGAGGTGGCGGTTCTTCCAGCGTTTTGAGCAGGGCGTTGAAGGATTCCTTAGTGAGCATGTGCACTTCATCTATATAGACGATACGGAAATTTCCTCTGCTCGGAGCGAACCGTACGTTGTCCCTGAGATCCCGGATGTGATCAATGCCGCGGTTGGATGCTCCGTCTATTTCAAGAACATCCAGGCTCCGCCCTTCCGCAATTTCTTCACATATATCTTCATGCGGGTCAAAATCCACTTTGGGCCCACCGCTGCAGTTTAGAGCTTTCGCAAAAATTCTTGCGGTTGATGTCTTTCCCGTTCCACGGGGACCTACAAAGAGATAGGCATGGGCGAGACGGTTGTGCTCAATGGCGTTTTTCAACGTCCGGACAACATGATCCTGTCCAAGGACGTCATCGAATGTCAGAGGACGGTATTTTCTGGCAAAGACCTGGTAACTCACGGTTCAGAAAGACTAGAAGATGAGTTCCCATTTGAAAAGAAAATAGAGAGTAATTGTTTTAAAATGTTGATAAAACGGTTCTTGCACACTCCCGTTACGGAGCTTGCCTGAAAAAAATATCAAGAAAACAATGAGGATGTCATTTTGATATTGAAATCTGAAAATGTTCATGCCAATCTCACAAAAGTAACAGGAACCTTCTCATCTCTATAATTTCCTATGTGGGTCAAAGTATCAATAGCAGCCTTGGTCATTGCTCTTCTCGGAGGAGCCATGTATTATCTTGATAACGAGGAAGCTCTAACCAAGGAGCGTAGGGAATGTGCTTCCCGCTACAAGAACCTGAACGGCCTTCGTGGCGAATTTACGGAAGAAAAGACGAAATATGTCGATTTCCTGGTGAAGAATGAGGCTCTGACGAATGACATCAATGCTTTAACCAAGGAAAAGGATGAACTGGAAGTAAAGAATCAGGAATTGGCCTCAGCCAATGAGGCCAAGCAATCTGACCTTCAAACGCAGCAAACCGCTTTGGCGGAATTGCAATCCAAGAGCAAGGATATGGAAAGTATCCAAGCCATTGCTGACAGAATCAAGGGGCTGGAAGAAGAGTCCAAGCAGTTGGAAGTGGTTAAACAGGCGGAACAGGGAAAACATGATGCCATCGTTGCTGAAACCGAACAGCTTGTTGTGAATAATGCCGCTCTTCGTCAGCTCAAGGCCGACCAGGATGCCCGCCTTTCTCCGCCCAACCTGAAAACGAGGGTTTCCCAGGTGATTCATGATTTTAATGTAGTTGTGATTGACGGAGGAGCCGCCGATTTGGGCGTGGTGCCCGGTTCCAAGTTGGCCGTCATGAGGGACGGCAACAAAATTGCCGAGCTTGACGTAAACGCTGTTGAATCCCGTGTTTCCACGGCCACTATTCTACCAAGTACGGTAACCGCCGGCGAACGTGTTGAAGCCGGAGACGTCGTTGTATCTGTTCGTCCCTAGCATTTTTCCGGTTCAATACACTCCATATACTCTCACATACATACACAATGAAAACTGTCTTAGTAGTTTTATTGATTCTTGCAGCAGGGGCGGGCGCCTGGTTCTCCGGTCTTAGCGGCCTTTTCGGTATTAATGGCCAGTACCAGGATTTTAAAGAAATGATTTCGTATCGTAAGACCTTGGACAAGGAAATACGTACTTGGACAAGCTTGCGCAACGACATGATTAAGAATCGTGGCTTGGCAGCGGAAGAAAATCTTAGTCTGATTTCCAACAAGGCTTCCGTGACGCAGCAGCGTGATGAACAGCTTTCCAAGGAAGCGGAGTTGAAGGAAGAAGAAGTGCAGTTGAATGCGGACTTGTCCAAAATCAATAAACAGATTGAGGAATTAAAGAGCAAGTTGCAAGATTTCGGTGTTTCCAGCGTACAGGAAATCCAGGAGAAGATGGAATCTTTGGAAGCTTCCAATAAGAAGCTCCAGGAAGATATTGACCAGATTAAAAGTGCTACGGAAGTGGCTTCCAAGAGACGGGCAGAACAAGCTTCTGAGCTGGCTAGCCGCCAGAAGGAGCAAGCTGAATACCGAGCTGCTCTTGCCAAAAATGGGGAAGAGTATCCCGTTCTATCCGTGGATCCGCAGTGGGGTTTTGTTGTGATTGGGGCCGGACAGGGCAGTAGTATTGATCCAAATACGGTTCTTCTTGTTACCCGTGAAGGTCGCAGCATTGGTAAATTAAAGGTAACTTCCCTGGAGAAAAATCAGACGGTAGCTGACATTATTAAAGACAGCGTACCGTCTGGTATGAGTATTCAACCCGGCGATAGAGTACAACTCCTGCGTCCCCGTCAGTCCGCCAAATAAAGGTTTGCCACGTATTTTCCTTGAACCCCGTTGTGTCGTCCGGCATAATGGGGTTCAACTTTTTAAAAGGAAATGATGAAACGATTTGCAATCTCCTTTTTGTTTGTGTCTTTTTCTATTCTTCTGGTCTCTTCCTGTTCCTGGTTGATGGAACCGCAGGAGAGGGAGCGTGTGCCGCAGCCGCCTCCCGGTCCGGAAAAGAGTGCGCTTCCTCATAATAAGACCCAAAGATTTGAGGCGGAAGCAACGCTCGGCCCGTTGGCCTCGCCGAGACGTTAACGGCATCCGAATGACGCTGGACGGTGATTCTGTTCTTTACAGTATCCGACAAACCGGATACAACCACCTCCGGTTTCCAAGTGGAGAGATGGCTGAGCTGGTCTAAGGCACTCGACTCGAAATCGAACGTGGGCTTTAAAACCCACCGTGGGTTCGAATCCCACTCTCTCCGCCAGTTTTTCAGTAAGAGCCCCGTCGGAAGACGAGGCTCTTATTTTCGATAGGAAAGGAACAGGCGGGAATTCAGATAGGCGGCTGTTCAGTGATAGAGGGTGCGTTCTTGACCGGGGTCTTTAAGGCGGTCTCCGCCAGGATGGTTGTAACTATAATAATTTTTGTTGGTTGTTTCGGTCGGTTTACCAATGATTACATGATCCAGAAAACGAACGCCTAATAATTTGGAGCATTCCCGCACGCGTTCGGTCAGGAGGTCGTCCGTACGGCTGGGGGCTGGATTTCCACTGGGATGATTGTGGGCAAGGATGAAGCCATAGGCGTTATGAATGACAGTGGGGCGTAATATGTCACGTGGATGAGCAATGGATTCGTTCAAGGTCCCGCTGGATATTTCCACGGGTTTGATGAGGCGGCACTTGGTATCCAGCAGCAGAACGAGCACCGTCTCCTTTTCCTTCCAGCGCATGGCTGTAGTCAGATAATCATAGACATCTTCCGGTGTTTGAATGGGTTGACGTGACAGAGTTTCACGGAGAGCCCTCGCTCCCAGTTCAAAGGCAGCGCTCAGCGTAGCGGCTTTCGCCATGCCTATTCCCTTGCAAATGTTCGCTATTTCAGCAGCTTCCATATGAGCTAGGGCATCTAGAGAGCCAGCAGACTGAATCAGATCCGAGGACATATCCAACACATTTTTCCCCTTGATCCCCATTCGGAGAAAGATAGCAAGCAGTTCCGCGTTGCTGAGGCTGTGCCTTCCTTGGCGGAGCAATTTTTCTCTGGGCAGAGACTGAGAGGGCAGTTCCTGAAGTTTGCGGTAGGTCATTTCAATAACAGAGGCGTGCGGTAGAAAGAATGGCGGAAGGCAGATGTCGCAGCGTATCCCCTGCCGTCAATGTTTGCTGGGTGGCTTCTCCGGCGGAGATTGCCATTTCGGAAGCTCGGCCACACAGGTAGACGCCCAGAACGGCGGAAACCAGCAGGGATTCCCCCTGGCTTATAAAGCCTCCGCAAATACCTGCCAGCACGTCTCCCTGACCGGCAGTTGCCATGCCGGGATCCCCAGTGATGTTATAAAAAAGAGGTTTTCCCCGTTGGGTGACGATGGTGCGTGCTCCCTTGTAAACCAGGGCGGCTTCATGTTCTGCCAGAAAGCAGTCGGCAATGTCTGCCCGGATGGCATAGTTGTCTGCATCTGGCAGAAGTCTGCGAATTTCTCCATGGTGGGGAGTAGCCAGAACGTGTTCTCCCAAGTTCCACTGCATGGCCGCGGCCAGATTCAGCCCGTCCGCATCCAGAACAGTGGGGGTACCTGTTTCCAGAATGAGGCGGATGGCTTCCGCATCTTCCTCCGATACGGAACCGATACCTGGGCCAATGAGGAAAGCACTGAATGTGCGAATGGAGATATCTGCGTAACTGTCCACGGGTCTGACCATGATTTCCGGAGGCATGGATGGAGCGATTAAGGGATAGACGTTTTTGTGAACGTGCAGTGTAACCAGACCGGCTCCTGCCCGGAGAGCTGCTTCACAGCAGAGCCGGGCCGCACCCAGCATTCCTTCAGAGCCAGCTATGACGCCAATGTGCCCGCGTTTGTTCTTATAATCCGTATAGGGTCTTGCAGAGAGGAATTTGGTAAGCCGTGAGGAGGTAATAAGTTCCGTGGCGGGGAGCGCCTGTACGTGAAGACCGGGAAGGTCAATGCAGACTAAGCGTCCGGCAAACAGGGTGGCGTCATCGTCCAGCAGGCCCTGCTTAACGGCTCCTATGCACATGGTGAAATCTGCTTCCACTGCATTTTGCTGAGGCATTCCCGTATCTGGATCCACTCCGGTGGGGATATCAATAGCCACGGTACGTACAGCCCCGCAACGGTTTCTTATATAGTTCATTTCCGCGCAGAGAGCGGAGATTTCCCTGCGGAGCATTCCCTTTGCCCCTATTCCCAGCAGGCCGTCCAGCAGGATCATAGGTTTTCCCGTACGGGGAAGGGGAGGGGCCTGGTATTCCTGAGGGGGAGGAGATATTTCCGCCAACTGCCGCACGGAAAGTTCGCTCCATTCGTTGCGCGGGTAAGCGGTTCGGAAGCCTATTTCCCAGCCATGTTGTTTCAGTATGTTAAGGACGGTGAGGGCATCTCCCCCGTTATTCCCTTTGCCCACATAGGCTACGCACAATCCCGGGTCGGGGAAGAACTGCATGAGAGATTCCGCAATACCGGAAGAGGCCAGTTTCATCAGGGTTCTGGCTGGTGTTCCGCTAACGATGAGCTCGCGTTCCGCGATCTGCATATTTTCCGTGGAGCAAACTTTCATGGCATACTGATAGAGGCAGCCTTTACTGTAAGCTAAAAAACCTTCTCCTGCAAGCCGGAGAAGGTTTTTAAAAAGAAGCGGACCAGGGAGCAGCTAACCGATGCGGAACGTGATGCGCGCTTTGGTCATGTCATAAGGAGACATTTCCATACGCACTTTGTCCCCTACCACGATTTTAATAAAGCGTTTGCGCATTTTGCCGGAAATATGGGCCAGCACTTCGTGCCCGTTGGGAAGGCGCACCTTGAACATGGTTCCTGCCAGTACGGCGCAGATGGTGCCTTCCACTTCAATTTCACTTTCGGAGTTTTCTTCCTTGGACTCTGATTTATTGAAATTCTTTCTGCCCTTAGTGTGGCGTCCTCCGCCTCCTTGCGGGCGTTGCCTGTTGGCATTACCTCCGGGGCGGCTTCCTCCCCCTGTTCTGGAATTTCCCGGTCCTGCAGACTGTCCGGCCGACCGTGCCGCTCCTGTGCCATTGCCGGAAGGTCTGGATTGTCCGGGACGGTTACTGGTGCCGGTCGGTCTGGAACCGGGGCGGGAATTTTGTCCGCCGCTGGGGCGGCTGCTGGATCTTGGATTCGGGCTGATAGGACTCTCCTTGTAAAGTTAAAATGAACGCGTGTGCAAATCCCGCGCAGGCGAATGATAGACCATATTTTTGCAAGGGCAAGTCCTGAATGCGGAAGTTGTGCAAATAAAACACAATTCTATGGAGAGGGACGGGAAAAAGGCTGTAAAAGAGAAAAAGTATTTGACATTTACGTGAATAATCATTAGGAATGCGCCCCCGAATTGGAAGATAACGGCAGGATGCCGAAAAACGAGAACGAAGAATTGAACCATGAAGACCTTCTCAGCCAAACCGCAAGAAGTAGAGCGCAAATGGTATGTTATAGACGCTGCCGACAAGGTGCTCGGCCGTGTTGCCGTTGAAGCGGCTAACATTTTGCGTGGCAAGAACAAGACAATTTTCACCCCCCACGTTGATTGTGGCGATTTTGTCATTATCGTGAACGCGGACAAGGTGGTGTTGACCGGTAACAAGGAAAATGCCAAAATCTATACCCGTTTCTCCGGTTACGTTGGCGGTAAGCAGGTGGACACCCCCCGTAAGATTCGTGCTCGCCGCCCTGAACTTCTTCTGGAACTGGCTGTTAAAGGCATGGTTCCTCACACCCGTCTGGGCCGTCAGCAAATGACCAAGCTGAAGGTTTATGCCGGCGCCAGCCATCCGCATGAAGCCCAGCAGCCCACTGCCATTACTCTCTAATTGATTTTTCAGACATGAGTCAGACAACCCCATACAACGCCACCGGTCGTCGTAAGACCGCTATTGCACACGCTTGGCTTACTGAAGGTTCCGGCCGCATCACGATCAACCGCCGCGGTTTTGAGGAATATCTTCCTACCGTTCAGTTGCAGAATGCTGTTCTTCAGCCCTTTCAGGTTACCAATACCATGAACAAGTTTGATGTGAACGTCGTTACCAAGGGCGGCGGTATTCACGGACAGGTGGGAGCCATTCGCATGGCGATCGCCCGTGCTCTCGTTCAGGTTGATGAAGCTTCCCGTTCCCAGCTTCGTGAATTCGGTCTTCTGACCCGTGATTCCCGTATGAAGGAACGTAAAAAGCCCGGCCGTCCTGGAGCCCGCAAGCGTTATCAGTTCTCCAAGCGTTAAGCTTGGCTGGTTGCGAAGGAACTGGCTTTACCATTTCTTTCTCGGAAAAGGAGTACTCCCTGTGGAGTGCTCCTTTTTTGTTGCAGGAAGAACTTTGCTTTTTACTGCTTCACGCGTTTTTAAAAAGCTTTTTCTGGTTGGGTTGCTTACGGCAGCTTTCAATGATTTTCCTGCATTTGCTGTGAAGGGGGGGGAGGTTTCCCAGTGCAGGAATGGTTGGTTGACGAGGGTTACCGATGGTATGGTGTTCCTGCCAGAATAGTGTGACAGCGGTAAAGCTGTTCCAGCAGGACAACAAGCGCCAGTTGATGTTGAAGGGTGAATTTGCTCAAGGACAGGATATGATTGCACCGGGACCGCAATTCTTCCGTATGACCGTCTGAGGCTCCGATGAGAAACGCGATGCGGCGTACGGAATGCATTTGCCAGTCCTTTGCCAGGTCGACTAGCTTTCTTGTGGTCCAAAGTTCTCCGCGTTCGTCCATGGCGATGCGCAGGCAACCCTCGCTGGCGGCCAGCAGACGTTTAGAAACGTCTTGGGAGCTTCCGTCCCTGACAAGCTTGAGTTCCGTTTTGCCGAAGGGCCTGAGGCGGTTGAGATAGAGTTCCACGCCTTCCTTGGCGTAGCCTAGAGAAGGCTTTCCGGCGGCCAGAATCAGGAATTGCATGAGAAGTCAGGAGTTGGAAGATGAGTTAAGGTAGTTCAGCAGGGTGCGGGCCCAAGTTTCCGAAATGCCGCGGATGGCGGCGATAGAAGCCGGATCCGCCTTTTTAATGGCAGTTACGGATTTGAATTTTTCCAGCAACAGTCTTTTTTTTGAGGCGCTCATGCCTGGGGCGTCGTCCAAGGCGCTTTCCCGCATGCGTTTGCGGTAGAGCAGTTCATTATAGCCGTTGGCGAAGCGGTGAGCTTCGTCGCGGATGCGCTGCATGAGTTTGAGGGCTCCCGTGCTGTGAGGCAGGCAAAGGGGCTGGGACTGGTGGGGAAAAAATATTTCTTCCCTCTGCTTGGCCAGGCCTACGATGGGCATGTCTCCCAGGCCGATGGCTTTCAAATCGGCCAGAGCGGAGGAAAGCTGTCCTTTACCTCCGTCCACGACTACCAGATCTGGAACTTTGATGGGGGCTTTTCCTTCCGCGCTGAGTTTCTTAAGCCACTGGTACAGGGTCATGTCCGCCTGCCGTGAGGCTACGGCGTCGCTCTCCGCCAGAATGCGGGAGTAACGCCTCCGGATGACTTCCGACATGGAGGCGAAGTCATTTTGTCCGTCCACAGTACGTATACGGTACCGACGGTAGGCTTTGTTATCCGGCTTGCCGTTGGTAAAGCGCACCATGGAGGCTACGATATGGTTGGAAGAGACATTGGAAATGTCAAAGCATTCCATGATGGTTGGGGGAGATTCTAATCCCAGGGCCACCCCCAGTTCCTTCATGTCTTCTTCCGGATGAACGGTGCCGGGAAGATCGGGAGTTCCTTTTCGGAACCGCCGGGCGGGTTCCAGTACCTTGACCAGATTGTCCCGGATGTCCCGCAGGTATGCCGCACGTTCAAAGTCCAGTTCATCGGCGGCTTCCATCATTTCCCTGGTAAGTTCGTCCAGAGTGCTTTTTCTGCCCGTTCCTTCCAGCAGACGCACCGCCTGGTCAAAGTTCCGGTTGTAATCATTGATGGAAATGCGGCCAATACACGGAGCGGAGCAGTTGCGAATCACATCCGCATGGCAGTGCCTGAAGTCATGGATTCCCGGATTTTTTGTCTTGCAGGTTCGCAGCCGGAAATGCCGGTTGAGCCATTCCTGCGTGGCGTAAAGAGCCTGGGAGTGGACAAAGGGGCCGAAGTAGCGCGCTCCGTCATCTTTGCGCACTCGCGCCAGCTGGAAACGAGGCAGTTTTTCCCCCTTCGGAATTTTCAGCAGGGGGTAGCGCTTGTCGTCCTTCATCTGGATATTGTAATGCGGACGATATTGTTTAATCAGTTTGCTTTCCAGCAGAAAAGCCTCCTGGTCATTTCTGGTTTCAAAATAATCAAATGACGCAATGGCGTTAATGAGCGCTCTTGTCTTATGATTGGAGAGTGTGGTTCCCGTGGGAGAAAAATAGTTGCCCAGGCGGCGGTGAAGATCCTTGGCTTTGCCCACGTAGATGGTATTTCCCCGGGCGTCTTTCATGATATAAACGCCTGGTTTGTGCGGAGTTTCCCTCCAGAGTTCTTTCAGGGTTGGTTTCTCGCGGTCTGCCACGCAGGCATTATGCCATATGAGGCAAGAAATGGAACTGTGGAAACGTACTGTATTACGGCTACTTGGCTTGCCTAGGAAAACTTCTTCTGTATAATCCCCTATGTCTTTTGTATGAATCCTGTACCGTTTACCACGCTGGCTGCCGCCATGGATTTTGTAGTGGGAGATAGAAATTATCCCCTTTCCGAACTGTTCATGAAAGGCGGTTTCATCATGTGGCCGCTGCTTTTGTTATCCATCGCCGGAGTAGTGGTGCTGGTCATGTGCTGTTTTTCTACCCGAGCTTCCGCCGTCCTGCCTACCAAACTGGTGGAACAGGCGGAATCTTTCATTCGCAAACGGGATTACACGGGACTTTCCATCCTCTGCAAGAATGGAGATTCCTGCTACGCTCGCGTGATGTTGACTGTAGCCAACTTCATGTTGCGCAATCCCTCCGCCCAGTTTGAGGAGGTAAGGGAGATAGCCTCTGCGGAAGGAGGACGGCAGGCGGGGTTCCTAAGCCGCCAGATTTCCTGGCTGTCGGATATTGGCGCCGTAGCCCCCATGCTGGGTCTGTTGGGAACCGTGGTCGGGATGATGAAAACCTTTTTTGAGATTGCCAACGGTGATTTTTCCGGGGGCAAGCAGCGCATCGACATGGCGGGCGGCGTGGCGGAAGCCTTGATTACGACGGCGGGCGGCCTGATGCTTGGCATTCCCGCCATCCTGGCCTATGTATATTTCCGCAGCCGTGTACACAAACGGGTGGGAGACCTGGAGGCAGCCGTCACGCACAGTGTTTCCGTAGTTGCCACCCAGCTTCAGAAGCCACGAGCCGGTGCAGCTGGGGCTTTTCATGAAGAGGAACTTCCCAAAGTCCCCGTAGATCCCACTTCCCTGCGCGATGTGCGTGGGCTCTAGCCGGAACGCATCCACTTCTCCACCTCACCGGAAGAATGTATGAAATTTCATTATAAAATGCCCAGTCCCATCGGGTTTCAATTGGCCCCCATGCTGGACATCGTATTTCTGCTGCTGGTGTTTTTCATCGTAACCCAGACATTTGAGGATGATGAACCGGATCTTTCCATCAATCTTCCTTCAGCAGAGACTCCCAAGCCCGGTGAAAACGTGTCCAATGAAATTATCGTGAATATCCGTAAAGATGGTACCGTGGTAATCAACCGCCAGCAGTACACAATGCCGCAGCTGGAAGACAAACTTTTTTCCGTCGCCCGGTTGGACAAAACCATGCTCGTCCGTATCCGCGTGGATGAGAAGGCGGAATCCGGCGTGGTGGTGCATGTGATGGACGCATGTCTGAAGGCCGGGCTGAATAACGTTTCTTTTTCCACGCGTCCTCCGGTTCCATCTTCAATCAATGTTTCCAATTCCCAGGCTTCATGAAAGCGTTTTTTCCCATTAATGCAGGTTTAATAACTTTGGCGATGTTTTCCGCCGCCCAGGAAAATATTCCGGATGCCGCTCCCATCGCGGATGGTCCGCTGGTCGCTAATCCGGAGCAGGATACGCTGGATATGGCGGACATGCTGTACAAGCAGGCCCAGGCTCCGGCTACGAAGGAGAACCGGCAGGAATATGGACGCCTTCTTGATTTAAGCTTGCGTAAATATCTGGAATTTACCCAACGTTTTCCCCAGTCCGCCCAGGCTCCTCTGGCGGAGTATCGTGCTGCCATGTGTTTGGAGGAGCTGGGCAGGAAAGATGAGGCACATGGCCTGTTCCTCAGATTGATTCAGACGGGCAGCCCCGCCCTGGTTGCCGCCTCCGCCTACCGTCTGGCGACGGATGCTTCTTCTGCCGGGGAGATAGATAAGGCCATCCAGTATTACCAGCTCGTGATTCGCAATGCGGAACAGAATGATTTGAAGGTGGACGCCCAGTACCGTCTGGGACGCCTGTTTCTTTCCAGCGGTAATCCGGAGGCAGCCGCTACCATGTTTTGTGCGGTGATGGGCAATCCGGAAGCGGATGCCAAGTTTGTTCTGGTGTCCCGGATGGGATATGCCGCCCTGTGTGCGGATACGGGACGCTTGGGAGAAGCTTATTCCGAATATCGCAAGGTGCTGGAAACGCCCGGTGTGGATAACAGGAACAGGGGAATCGCCACTCTTCAGGCCGCCATGCTGGCCACCAAACTGAAAAAGACTGCGGAAGCCCAGGGCCTTTATGAACGGCTTTTGAAGGACGAGTCCCTGAAGGAGATGGCGCCGGAGGCCCGAATGGGGCTTCTTCTGGGGCTGTACAATATGGGCAAGTACAGGGAGATACTTTCCCAGTATGAGCAGCAGAAGGGAATAAAGATGCCGACAAAGGACGGCCAGGTGCGTCTGTTGATGCTGCTGGGGCAGTCCGCCTATAAATTGAAGGAGTACCGGAAAGCGGCAGATTTCTTTCTGGAAGCGGAAAAGTCCGTTCCTTATACGCAGGAGGCCATGCAAGCCTCCTTTTACCGGTTATTGTGTTATAATGAACTTAAGCAGAAAGATCTCCCCCAGCGGGCCCAGAGCTTCCTGAACCATTATGCCAAGGCTTTTCCTACCAGTGAGCTGCATGATATGGTGCGCCTGATGGCTGCAGAGAACCTGTTCAGCTCCAATCCGGCGGATGCCGCCCGGTTTTATGCCAGCATTGATTTTGACAAAGTGCCCCCGAAGATGCGTGCGGATATTTTATATAAGAGCGCATGGGCGATTGCCCAGGCCGGGAACAGAGGTGTGGCCGCCAAGCTGCTGACTGATTTTATCAATGATTTTCCGAAAGATCCCCGCATTTGCGAGGCATTGACGTTGCGTGGGGACATGTATGCCAAGACCAAGAAGGAAGCTGAGGCGCTGATGGATTTTGACCGTGTGATTGCCCGCTGGCCGAAAGCTGAATCAGCTGCCGCCGCATGGCAGAGAGCCGCTCAGATTTATGCGGGACGCCAGGATATGGCGAACATGGCGAAGTATTATGAAGGCCTGATTCAGAATTTTCCGAAGGCGTCTCCTGCCGCTTTGGCTGAAGCCCATTTCCTGCTGGGGCGTGCGGCGTTTGACCAGGGAGATTTCAAGTCTTCTATCAGCCATATGGCTGAGGCCAAGACTCTGGATCCCCAGAAATACGGAGAACAGGTTAATGTGCTTTCCGTTCTGTCCTATCACAAGCTCCAGGACGTGAATAAACTGAAGGAGGCCCTGGAAACCCTGCAAAAGGAAAATCCTTCCGCCGTGGCTCGTGTGCCGGATGTCATCCCCGCATGGCTGGGCCTTCAGGCCTATGGGATGAAGGATCTGGAAACGGCGGACAAGTATATGACCTGGGCTACGCAGAACGACCAGCTTCAGAATGTGAAGAAGGTGATTTGGCGTAATTTGGCGAAGGTGCGCTTGGCGCTCAGAAAGTATGACCGCGCCTTGGTGGCTTCCAACAATTTTCTGAAGGATGAGGACCAGCCTTACCGCCGTGCGGACGGCATGCTGGACAAGGCTTCCATTTTGCTGGGGCTGGGCAAGTATGCGGATGCCAGGAAGACGGCGGAAGATGCGCTGGCTCTGGGCGTGGAAGGTCCTCTGATGGCTTCCTTGAAAATTGTTCTGGGGGATATTTCCTATGCGGAGAAAAAGTTTGATGAAGCGGCCAAGCATTACGGTGTTACGGCCGAGCTGTTTGTCAATGACGCCGAACTGAAACCCAAGGCTCTCTTCAAGGCGGCGGAAGCTTTGGACAAGGCCGGGCGCAAATCGGAGGCTTCCCAATACCGGGCCCGCCTGCAAAAGGAATTCCCGGATTGGAAACAGGATGGAGAGTCTTTGCCTCCGGACGCACGATAAGCGTTTTAAAGATTGAAACCGGAAATGGAGAACAGGCGTAAAAGATGGTATGATCTGTTTGGATTGCTGCCTCGCAATCTGGGCCGTCTGTTGCTGTGGTTCAGCCTCATTCCTATCGCTTTCATCATCGTTCTTCTCGTTTATGCATGGAGGGCGGACCAGTATGAGCTGGACGAGGTTTTGGCGCCGTTGGAAAATTGCGCCGCATATGATCGCAACGGCCAGTGGATAGGCACCTTGACAGATCATGACCGGGTGTATGTAGCGCGCAATGAACTGCCCGATAATCTGGTGAATGCTTTCGTTGCGCGGGAAGATGAAGACTTTTTCGAACATGGCGGCATTGTGTACTCTTCCATTATCCGCTCCATTTGCCGGAATTTGACTACATTGTCCTATGCCCAGGGTGCTTCCACGATTACGATGCAGCTGGCGCGGAATTGTTATGAGCTGGGAGGGAAGACCCTGGATCGCAAGGTTTTGGAAATGGCCGTGGCCCGCCGCATTGAGGGCAAGTATTCCAAGGATGAAATTCTGACGGCTTACCTGAACCGCATTTACTTTGGCCAGCAATGCTATGGGATTGCGCAGGCGGCGGATTTGTATTTCGGCAAAAAAGTGGCGGATCTGACACTGGCGGAGTGCGCTACCCTGGCCGGGCTGGTGCGCGGACCTTCCATCTACAATCCCGTTTACAGCCCGGAGGCTGCTGCCAAGGTCCGCAATGCGACGCTGGAAAGGATGTTTGAGTGTGAATTCATTACCCAGGAACAATTATGGCAGGCGCTCCGCGAACCGATGGCGGTGGCTGGTAAACGGGAAGCTCGGCCCGGTTCTTATCCCGTTCTGGTCGTTTCCCGTGAGTTGGGAGACCTGGATTGCTGTGACGAGCAGGAGGGAACCTCCAGCATTTTTGTAATGACCACGCTGGATTTGGAATTTCAGAGGATGGTTGAAGATGTAAGCGAGCCTATGCTGGTCGCTCTGGAATCTTCTTCCGTGTGGGCAGGGTTGCCCAAAAGGGTGGACAACCAGTTGAATCGTTGTGTGCAAGCGGCCATATTGTGTGTGGATTCCCGTAAAGGGGATCTGCTGGCCGTAACAGGGGGGCGTTCCGCCCAGGACGGTCTGGACCGATGGCAGTCCAAGGTAATGCCCGGCGATCTGTTCACTCCCATTGTCAATTTATGCGCTGTCGACCAGCGTAGAACCGTTATTCGCAGCAATCCGGAAGTCACTGGCCGCGGGGTAGGTTTCAATACAGTAATAGAAACGGCACAAAAGGCCGGTTACAAAGGGGAACTTCCCCGTTCTTCGGACTTGTATACCGGCAGGTTTTCCGTGCCTCTTTCGCATGCCGTCAATGCCCTGTATCTCATCGGCAATGACGGGCTCAATGTGAGTATTTCCTCCGTCAGGCAGGTGGGTACCACCAAAAAGAACCTGGTGATGGTGAATGCCCCCTCTCCGGAAGAAAGCCGCCGGGAAATCCTGCCTAGGGAATCCGCCCACCTGGTGGCGTCCCTTCCTCCCTTCCGCTACGACGAACGGACCAGGAAAACCTTCGTCAATGTCAGGCTTCCTGGAAATACGGGGCATTTTTCCGCCGTCATGGGGCGTTATTTCACGGTTTTTGCCTGGGTGGGCTTTGATTCTCCGGAGGCCGCCGTCTATGAAAAAAAAGGGGTTTCCGCGGCGTTGGCAAAAACCTGTTCCTCTCTGGCCGGGGAGGTGTATGACCGTGCGGAGGAAGGTCGCAGAAAAGCTGTCCGGGAACGCCGGGAGCGGGAAAATGCTGCAGAACAGGGCTCCCAATGAAGTTCAATTTTCCATTAGTAGAAGCATCATGAGACACTCACTTGAAATGACCACGGCCATCCAGGCCGCCAAATCCGCCGGAGCTTTCCTGAAGAAGCATTTTTATGAGCAAAAGAAGGTGGATGAAGCCAGCCAGAATGATATCAAGCTGGAGCTGGACAAGCTTTCCCAGAAACTGATTACGGAGGAAATTCTTTCCGTGTTTCCCAACCACGCTGTTTTGGGAGAAGAAGGATACACCGGGGACAGGAACAGCGAGTATGAATGGATTGTAGACCCCATTGACGGGACGGTGAATTATTTTTACACGATTCCCTGGTTCTGCGTCTCCATAGCTTTGCGCCGCCGCGGGGAAGTGGTGCTGGGCGTGATTTACGATCCCATGATGGATGAATGCTGGCATGTGGAAAAGGGCGGGATTCCGTACATGAATGATCATCCCATGCATTGCAGCCGGCGGGAACGCATGGCGGAAGCCGTGGTATTCGTGGGGCACGGCAAGACGGACGGTTCCAAGGAAAAGGGGATTGAACGTTTCGCCAGGATCGCCTGGCAGGTACGCAAGGTGCGCAATAACGGTTCTGCGGCTCTGGCCCTGGCTTATATTGCCTGCGGCAGATTTGACGCCTATGTGGAAAGCGTCATATCCATCTGGGATGTCGCCGCTGGGGTTTTGCTGGTGGAAGCAGCCGGCGGCAAGGTTGTTTTGGAACCGAAGGAAGATAATCCGGAACAATTCGCCATTGTCGCATGGAACGGCCGCATCCCTATCATGGAGGCTCTGGGAGAATAACCCGAACATTATTGCCGCAGTACCGTATGAAAAACATGATCGCTTTGACCGGGATCGGATATGATATCCACCGTTTTGCGGAAGTTCCGCGCCCCTTGATGCTGGGCGGCGTGCATATTCCTTCCTCCCGCGGCCTGGACGGCCATTCTGACGCGGATGTTTTATGCCACGCCATTGCGGATGCCCTGCTGGGCGCTGCCGGGTTGCCGGACATCGGCTACTGGTTTCCGCCGGGCGATCCTGCCTGCAAGGACATCCCTTCCCTGGATATTGTGGCGAAAGCCGTTTCTCTGATTCGGGAGCGCGGCGGCCGCATCGTGAATGTGGACTCGTCCCTTATTGCAGAATCTCCCCGTATTTCTCCTTATTTGGAGCAGATGAAGGGAGCTTTGGGAACTGCTCTGGGAATCTCTCCGGTCCGCGTGGGCATCAAGGCCACTACCAATGAACAGCTTGGCGCGCTGGGCCGCAGGGAAGGCATTGCCGCTTTTGCCGTAGCGGCTATTCTGATGCCGGAGGATTTGACCATGCCGTAAGGAGAACGCTCCGGTTCCGTTTCTGGAAGCCTTTTTTCAAAAAAGGAAGCCGGTACGGGGCTTTAAACAAGGAATATGCTTCAGGAATAACGGGCAGGTGGAAATGGCGTTTTTTGGGGGAGACCCTTTCCCAGGCAGTTTTAATGAAATGGCAGGAAATTGTTAACCGTTCCCTGGCGGCAAAGCCGTTTTTGGCTGCATAATAATATTACCCGTTTCCCTGCACAGGGAAGAGGTGTTGCCTGATATCAGCTGATGCAGCGGTAATAATAATCCACGCGGGAGATGAACCAAGACCATTTGAAGCCGGGTTTGCCATTGTCCAGCAGAAGGTGGGGGCAACGCTTGCCGGTCCAGTAGTAATGGGGTACGACATTCCGCAGGGGAATATCGTGGGCATACATGTTGTAGGCCGCCAGCTTGGCGGCGCGGTCAAAGGTTTTGACGATGCTCTGTCCTCGCTTCTCACACATTTCAATGCCGATGGAGTACATGTCTCCGGGGCCGCCCCGGTCTGCATGGCGTCCCGTTTCATTCAGGGGGATATGCTGCATGGTCACGTATGGGTCTACCGTATAATGCCAGTTGCAGCGCAAAGCTCCGTTATTCAGGGCGCGCGCATGCTGCATGGCGTCTGCGGACGGGTTTTCCGTGTTGTGCATGGTGATGAAGCGCGGCTTCATTCGGGAAGAACGGCGGCGGAGCGGAGAAGATTTAGGCATGAACATCGGCCGGACGTTACATTCCGCCAGCAATTGGCGCGGAGAACGTTTCACCACGGGAACCCCGGAGGGCTTAAAGGAGATCATAGGAGCCATTCCTGCTTTTCCGGAAGGTTCCGAACAACTGGTCAGGGCAAGCAGGGCGGCGGTTTCCAGCAGAAAAGTTCTGCGGTCCATGCCCTGGACTTTCTCCAGCATGGGCTGGAGCTGACCGGAAAAGCGGGCAAGATAAGTGGCGATGGTGGAAATATTGCTCATACGGAGGCCGGGAGATGGGGAATTTTCAGCACGGATGCGGGAAAAGTTAAGTTCACGCTAAGATTCGCTCTTCTTCTTTGCAACGAAAAAGTGTGAAAGCTTCAGCATTGTGCCGAATTCTTCGCTCTTTTTGTCATATTGGTTTGCTTAAACCGTTGTTGAGAGCAGAACAGTATCTGCTTCTGCGGCGGTGACGGCATCCGCGCCTGCCGGGGACAGAATGAATTCTCCCTTCCGGGCCGTTTTCCCGTCCCAGAGCACGGAACCGCAGAGAACCGTGAAGACGGCAAAGCGGGAGGAGTCCGGCTGGGTAAACCGTTCTCCCTTATCCAGGCGGTATTCCTTTGTGGTGAAATACGGCATTTCCGTCAGGTATCCGGGGCGCTGGCTGAGTTCCCGGAATTCCCCGATGGAATCCAATGCCTGTTCCAGGTGCAGTTCCCGTCCTCGTCCGGAGTCATCCGTGCGGTTCCAGTCATAAAGGCGGTAGGTGGTATCGCTATTCTGCTGGATTTCCGCAATGAGGTGCCCGGCTCCAATGGCATGAACCAGCCCCGCCGGAATGTAAAGGTGTTCCCCCGGTTCCAGATGGGTGGAGCGTATCAGCTGCTCCATCTGTCCTGTTTCCGCCGCATGACGGATGTCCGGGAGTGTGGCGTTTTCCTCCATTCCCCCGTAAATCAGGGCGTCCGGGGATGCGTGCAGCACATACCAGATTTCATTTTTTACTTCTCCCTGCCGGGCTGCCGCCGTGCGTTCCGGGGGATGCACCTGAACGGAAAGATTTTCGCGGGCATCCAGAATTTTGCAGAGCAGGGGAAAGCGGGGGAAACGCTCGTAGCCGGGACCGAAAATTTCCTGCCGATGTTCTTCCCACAGCCGGTGCAGAGGCATTCCTTCCCATTCGCCGTCCTTGACGATACTCATGGCTTCAGGACGGTCGCTGATTTCCCACGCTTCTCCATAAGCTGTTTCCCGGTCGGGCAGTTCCCGTCCCAGCATGGTTCTCATGCTCTGGCCGCCCCAGATGCGCGGCTGGTAGATGGAATGGAATCGAAAAGGCTGCATGGTTGTAGCGGAAGCGTAGGATATCTTTTATGGACGGGCAAGCAAAATGCCCACAGGGTTTCCTGTGGGCATGGAGAGAGAGGAAGACGGAGAATTGCCTGTTATTTGATGGATTCCCAGACAATGCCGATTTCGTCAAATGGCACGTGTTCCTTGTTCTTGTCCGGTTTCGGAACGCCGTAGTTGGTCCGGAACAGGGGCAGGATGGGAGCTCCCGTTTTAGGATCCTTGCTCATGGGGGCCATTCCAACTTCTTCAAGCAGAAGAGTCATGCCGAATTCCCCGCCGGGAATTTCGCTGATCAGAATCTCAATGGGATAAACATTGCCTTGCTTCACTTTGAAGGATTTGCCGGCAACCACGCCTCCCATGGTCCGGTTCCAGTGGCCGGAAGAGGAGTATTTGTAGAATGTAACAGGAGGGACATTGATTCCGGCTGTTTTGAGCTCTTTTTTCAGGTCGTCGTAACCGGGCTTGTTTTCCATGGCTGCAATCCATTTGGTAGATGCTGTCTGTTTTCCTAAGGAAGCCTGGAACCACCCGTAGTCAAATACGTTTTCATTGTTGAATCGTACGGCAATAACGTCGTCGCCCGCTCCCACAAAGCGGAATGTTCCGGATTTCGGCGCGCGCACTTTGCCACGATAGATAGCAATCCATCGGCTTGGCTTGACTTTGTCCGCACATCCGTAAGCTTTCGGAGCTTCATTGGCGGATGTCCGGGGCACGTAAAATTGGGCGGCGTACAGCTGCTGGGGAGATTTATAGAAACGGTTTAAATCTTTTTCATCCCAACCGTGGGTGACAAAGCGGGAGAGGATGGAGCAGAACTGGTCTTGGGACAGGTTGGTAGGACGTCCGCCAGGAGTCTGCTTGGTGTCGTAAAAGGTACCTACCAGCGTGCTTCCGGATGGTTGGGACGTACCGAAAGCAGAGGTGGAGTCTCCCAGGTCGGGGCCGAAGCCGTCCCCCATGCCGAGGGCGGTTCCCTCCTCCAGCATGACAGGTTCATCGGGCGGGTCAATGTCGATTTTGGGGAGGCTCACCGGAGCGGCGGCCGCTGCCACCACGACCTTGACGGGCGTCTCCGCATGGGAGGAAGAGGAAGTTTCCCTCTGTACTTCCGGCGGCGGAGGCGTATCCGACGGCGGCGCATCGTCCGGCGTGATGTAGCCGACGACTTTGGGTTCTTCCGGAGGGGCGATGATGATGGTCAGGGAGTAGAGAATGGCTCCTGCCAAAACGACGGAGAGAATGGATGTCGCTAATGCGGCAATATAATTTTTCCGCCTTTCCTTGCGCAGGGTTTCCACTGCGTCTTCCGTGGGTTCTATATGAAGGCTCATGCATGTATGATAGCACAAGAATCCCATATGTTGAGTAACATGAAGATAACAGGGATAACATGTCGGTAACAAAAAAGGCGCCCTTGCCGTCCTTTCTCCGTATGGGCTTTTCAGCGTTTCCCCCGTCTTTCCGTCCCTCCCGGTGCCAGCGCAATGGCAAGGGTGGAGCAGATGCCCAGAATCAGGGGATAATACAGGTATTTCATGACCAGCAGGGGAGAAACCTGGGAGATTCCGGCGGCCATGAGCATTTGAGCACCGTAGGGGATGACTCCCTGAACCAGGCAGGAAAAGGTGTCCAGAATGCTGGCGCTGCGTTTGGGTGGGATATGGAATTTGTCGCTTATTTCCTTGGCGATGGGGCCAGCCGTGATGATGGCGATCGTATTGTTGGCCGTGCAGAGGTTGGCCAGGGAAACCAGCCCGGCAATGCTGAATTCCGCGCCGCGCCTGCTGTGGATATGGGCCGTAATTTTTCCGATAATATACGCGATACCTCCGTTGAAACGGATGATGGACAGCACGCCGCCGGCCAGCAGAGTGACGATGATCAGTTCTCCCATGCCGGTCATGCCGCTGCCCATGGCTTGAAACCAGGCCATGAAGGAGAAATACCCCATGCCGATGCCAATCAGTCCCGTTGCAAGGAGCCCCATGGTCAGAACAGCCATGACGTGGATTCCGGCCAGGGCCGTCACCAGTACGAGCAGATAGGGGAATACCTTCATCCATTCAATGGAGATATCCGCTGTGGAGGGGGACTGCACGTTCCATCCGAGCAGGATGTAGCAGGCCAGGGCCAGCAGGGCGGCGGGGAGCGCCACCTTTATGTTGGCCCGGAATTTGTCCCGCATGGCGCAGCCCTGCGTACGGGTGGCGGCGATCGTGGTGTCTGAAATGAAGGAAAGATTGTCTCCGAAGAATGCTCCCCCCACCACAATGGCCGTCATCATGCCGGCGCTGACCTGCGTGGCCTGTGCCAGCCCTGTGGCTACGGGAGCCAGAGCGACAATGGTGCCTACGGATGTTCCTACGGAGAGGGAGATGAAACAGGAGGCGATGAACACGCTGGCAAACAGCAGATTGTCCGGAAGAAGCCGCAGCGTAAGCTGCACGGTGGCGTCAATGGCTCCCATATCCCTGGCAGACTGGGCGAAGGCTCCTGCCAGCACGAAAATCCAGACCATCATCAGGATGTTCCGGTTGGCTACTCCGGAGGAAAACAGATCCACCCGTTCCGCCATGCTTTTTCCGCGGGTGATGAAAACGGCCCAGACAGCTGCCGCCATAAAGGCTACCGTGACCGGCACGGCGTAAAAATCCTGTACGGCTATGGAGATGACCAGGTAAAGCAGGAAGAAAACCAGCAGGGGGCTCAGCGCCCACAGGCTGGCTTTGGCGGGGGGCGTATCCTGGTTGTCCGGGGGGCTGGTCATTGGAGTGAGGGGAGCTGGCCGAAAAGTCAGTTGCCGTCGGCTTCCATCCGGCTCAGATACCACCGGTAAATGCGTTCCACTCCCTCTTCCAGCTCCACCCGGTGTTTCCAGCCTAGGGAGTGCAGCTTGGAGACGTCCGTCAGCTTGCGCATGGTGCCGTCCGGCTTGTCTGCGTTGAACGCCAGATTTCCCCGGTATCCTGCCGTAGCGGCAATCAGGCGAGCCAGTCCGCCGATGGAGATTTCTTTCCCGGTTCCGATATTGATGTGGCAGTTCCGCACTTCCCTTCCTCCTTCTTGCAGCTGGCTGAAATCCACTTGCTCCATCACATGGACGCAGGCGTCCGCCATGTCTTCGCTCCACAGGAATTCGCGCAGGGGAGTTCCCGTACCCCACAGTTCCACGGAACCGGGGGTAATGCCGTATTTGGCCAGCACGGCCAGGATTTCCTTTTCTTCAGCCGTGCCGTCCACCTGTTCCACTGGGCGCGCGTTCAGATCTTTCCGCACGGCGTTCCAGTCTCCTTCCATCAGGCACTTGGCCAGGTGTATCTTGCGTACCATGGCGGGCAGCACGTGGCTGTTTTCCAGGTGGAAATTGTCATTAGGGCCGTACAGATTTGTAGGCATGACGGCGATGTAGTTGGTTCCGTATTGCAGGTTGAAGCTTTCGCACATTTTCAGCCCTGCTATTTTGGCAATGGCATAGGGTTCGTTGGTGTATTCCAGCGGGGAGGTGAGCAGGGCGTTTTCCTTCATGGGCTGGGGAGCTTCGCGCGGGTAGATGCAGGTGCTCCCCAGGAAGAGGAGCTTGGATACGCCATGCCGGAAGCTTTCCCCGATGACGTTCTGCTGAATCTGAAGGTTGCGGAAGATGAAGTCCGCCCGGTAGCGGGAGTTGGCGATGATGCCGCCCACAAACGCCGCTGCCAGAAAGACGTATTCCGGCTTTTCCCGGTCAAAAAACTCCCGGACGGCCGCAGGGTCTTCCAGATCCAGTTCTTTGTGCGTCCGGCCAATCAGGTGGGAATAGCCTTTGTCTTCCAGGGATTTCCAGATGGCGGAACCGACGAGGCCGCGGTGTCCGGCCACAAAGATTCTGCTGTTTTTTTTCATCTCAGAAATGAACGGGAGTTTTTACGTATTTCATGTCGTGGCGCACCATGATGCGCACGAGTTCCTCAAACGGAGTGGAGGTGGGGTTCCAGCCAAGAAGGGTTTTGGCCTTGGTTGGGTCTCCCAACAGTTGTTCAACTTCGGCAGGGCGGAAATATTTGGGGTCCACTTCCACCAGAATATTGCCCGTCTTCCTGTCGCGTCCGCGTTCTTCCACGCCTTCTCCCTCCCATTCCAGCTCTATTCCGGCCTCACGGAAGGCCAGCGTGCAGAATTCCCTGACCGTGTGCATTTCCCCTGTGGCGATGACGAAATCCTCCGGTGTGTCATGCTGGAGAATCAGCCACATGCATTCCACGTAATCCTTGGCGTAACCCCAGTCGCGCAGGGCGTTCAGGTTGCCCAGGTAAAGCTTGTCCTGCATGCCCTGGGCAATGCGTGCCGCCGCCAGCGTGATTTTGCGGGTAACGAAGTTTTCTCCGCGGCGTTCGCTTTCGTGGTTGAACAGGATGCCGTTAACGGCAAACATATTGTAAGATTCCCGGTAATTCTTGGTAATCCAGAATCCGTATTGCTTGGCTACGCCGTAGGGTGAACGGGGATAAAACGGCGTGGTTTCCTTCTGGGGGACTTCCTGCACCAGCCCGAAAAGCTCGGACGTGGAAGCCTGGTAGATGCGGCATTTCTTTTCCATGCCCAGAATGCGGACGGCTTCCAGCATGCGGAGGGTTCCCACGGCATCCGTTTCCGCCGTGTATTCCGGTACGTCAAAGCTGACTTTCACATGGCTCTGGGCTGCCAGATTGTAGATTTCATCCGGCTGCACGGTCTGGATGATGCGGATGAGTGAACTGGAATCCGTCATGTCCCCGTAGTGGAGGTTAATCAGGCGGTTTTTCTTCATGTCCCGCACCCATTCGTCCAGGTAAAGGTGTTCGATGCGGCCCGTGTTGAAGGAGGAGGACCGGCGCAGGATGCCGTGTACTTCATACCCTTTGTCAATCAGGAACTCTGCGAGAAAGGAACCGTCCTGTCCCGTAATGCCGGAGATTAATGCGATTTTGCTCATATGGTGTGTCAGGTTGTTTGCTGGCGGGAGAGGTTGATGAAATAAAAGAAACCTCTCCCGGAGCCGCAATTCATGGGCTCCGGGCATAAATAACGCATTTTTCCCAGCGAGGCGAGGAAAATGCTCTGGTCCGTAGGAAGGGGGCGGAGCCGTCAGCGGGCATGTTTCCGCTTGCTGGCCGCAATCATTTTCCTGAAATTCCGGAACAGATACTGGGGGTCCCTGGGGCCGGGAGCCGCTTCCGGGTGGTATTGTACGCTGAATACGGGAAGCGTCCTGTGGGCGATGCCTTCCACGGTATTGTCATTCAGATTGACCAGCGTTATTTCCACGTCGTCCGGCACGGTGTCCGGATCCACGGCAAAACCGTGGTTCTGGGACGTAATGCTGATTTTACCCGTTTTCAAATCTTTGACCGGATGGTTCGCTCCACGGTGCCCGAACTTCAACTTGAAGGTTTTCGCTCCCAGCGCGTGGGAAATAATCTGGTGGCCCAGGCAGATGCCGAACATGGGCACTTTCCCAATCAATGCAGCTACTTCCCGGTGAATGTCCGTCAGCGTAGCGGGATCTCCCGGACCATTGGAAAGAAAGACGCCGTCCGGGTTCATGGCAAGCACTTCCTCCGCCGTCGTGTGGGCGGGAACTACGGTTACGCGGAAGCCGTTTTCCCTCAACTGGCGCAGGATGTTGTATTTAATGCCGAAGTCAAAGGCGACGATGTCGTATTCCGCAGGGGGCAGAGTTTTTCCCGTAACCAGCGCGTCCACTTCCTCCGGTGTCATGGGGTGGGAACCGATTTTATCCACGATATTGCAGCCTTCCATGGAGGGGGCGTTTCTGGCTGCTTCCACGGCTTCCTCCGGCGTCAGCTCCGTGGTGAGGCAGGCGCGCATGGCTCCGGCGGAGCGCAGATGCTTGGCGATTTTGCGGGTATCCACCCCTTCAATGCCGATGACGCCCTGTTTTTCCAGCCACGGGCCCAGGGATTCCGTGGCACGCCAGTTGGAGTGGACTTTCGCCAGTTCCGCCACCACAAAGCCGCTGACCTGCGCTTTACCTGATTCCCCGTCTTCCGGGTTGACGCCGTAATTGCCGATCAGAGGATAAGTCATGGTGACGATCTGGCCGCTATAGGACGGATCCGTCAATACTTCCTGATAGCCGGTCATGGACGTGTTGAAGCAGGCTTCCCCCACTTCCGTGCCCGTGGCCCCGAAGTGCGAACCGATGAAGACGCTTCCGTCTTCCAGTGCGAGAATGGCTCTCATGGTGATGTAAGTATGCTTAGGTGGTGCGGGATTAAAGGTTTTGGGCGTGGTACTCCTGAATAGTGCACACCTGAAGATTTTTGTTCTTCAGCGCCTCAATGGCATTCACGCAGGCCTGCGCGGAAGCCAGGTTGGTGCAATAGGAGGTTTTGGCGGCAATGGCGGAGGAACGGATGATGATGTCGTCCGCCCGCGCGTCGTGGGAACCGGGGGTGTTGATGATGAAATCAATATCCCCGTTTTTAATATGGTCCACGATGTTGGGGCGGCGCGCCTCGTTGACTTTGTAGGCGCGTTCGCATTCAATGTCGTGCTGGAGCAGGTGAATCATCGTGCCGCGCGTGGCGCACAGCGTGAATCCCATGTCCGCCAGCTGCCGGGCCATGTGAAGCACCCGTTCCTTGTCCCGGTCATTCACGGAGATGAAGACTTTGCCTTCCGTCGGCAGGGGATTGAATGCACTGACCTGGGATTTTGCGAAAGCGATATCCGGGTCCGGATCAATGCCCATCACCTCTCCGGTGGATTTCATTTCCGGCCCCAGCACCACGTCGATGCCCGGGAAGAGGCCCCATGGGAAAACGGCTTCCTTCACGCAATAGTATTCCGGAGTGATTTCCCGGGTAAAGCCCAGTTCCGCCAGCGTTTTGCCGGCCATGACCTGTGCGGCCAGCTTGGCGAGGGGCTTGCCGATGGATTTGGAGACGAACGGAACGGTGCGGGAGGCGCGCGGATTCACCTCAATGACGTAAAGCTGTTCATCTTTTACGGCAAACTGGATGTTCATCAGCCCGCAGACGTTCAGTTTGCTTGCCAGCTCCTTGGAAGCCCGCGTGATTTCCTTGTGCATTTTCATGGAAATTCCCATGGCGGGAATCATGCTGGCAGAATCCCCTGAATGGATGCCTGCCGGTTCCACATGCTGCATGATGGCTCCGATGACGGCGCGTTCCCTGTCCGCGATGACATCCACGTCAATCTCCACGGCATTTTCCAGGAAGCGGTCAATCAGAACGGGGCGTTCCTCGGAAGCTTCCACGGCTTCATTAATGTACCGGCGCAGTTCTTTTTCCTCATATACGATGATCATGCCGCGTCCGCCCAGCACGAAGGAGGGGCGCAGCAGTACCGGGTAACCGATGCGCGCGGCAATGGCGGCGGCGTCCTCCACATTGGTAGCTGTTCCTGCCTCCGCCTGTTTCAGCCCCAGTTCTTTCAACAGGGCGGAAAAATGTTCGCGGTCTTCCGCCAGGTCAATGGCCCTGGGGCTGGTGCCGATAATAGGCACGCCGTGGGCTTCCAGCGCATTGGCCAGGTTCAGTGGCGTCTGTCCTCCGAACTGGACGATGACGCCGTCCGGCTTCTCCTGCTCGCAGATATGGAGCACGTCTTCCAGCGTCAGGGGTTCGAAGAAAAGCTTGTCGGAGGAATCATAGTCCGTGGAGACGGTTTCCGGGTTGGAGTTCACGATGATGGTTTCGTAGCCCATTTCCCGCAGAGCCATGGAGGCGTGCACGCAGCAGTAGTCGAACTCAATCCCCTGGCCAATGCGGTTTGGGCCGCCGCCCAGGATGAGGATTTTTTTCCTGCCTGTTTCGCGGGCTTCATTTTCATCTCCATAGGTGGAATAAAAGTAGGGGGTGTAGGCTTCGAACTCCGCGGCGCAGGTATCCACCAGCCGGTATCCGGGCACAATGCCCTGTTCCTGGCGTTCCTTCCGGATGTTTTCTTCCGTGGTTCCCCGGGCCAGGGCGATCTGCCTGTCGGAAAAGCCCAGCTTCTTGGCTTCCCGCAGATCCAGCTTGTCCAGGCTGTCTCCCGCCTTGGCCAGGTCCTGCATTTGTGCCAGGAACCAGGGATCAATCTGGGTAAGCTGCTGCACTTCATCCAGGGAAAATCCGTTGCTGAACGCCGTTTGAATCCAGAAAATGCGTTCTGCCGTGGGAACAGCCAGTTTCCGCGTGATTTCTTCTGCGGAAGGCGCCTGCGGGGCCTTCGCGTCAAATCCCCAGCCCCAGCGTCCCGTTTCCAGGGAACGCAAGGCCTTTTGCAGGGATTCCTTGAAAGTACGACCGATGGCCATGGCCTCCCCTACGGATTTCATGGACGTGGTCAGGTGTTCGTCCGCCTGCTTGAACTTTTCAAACGTGAAGCGGGGAACCTTGGTAACCACATAGTCGATGGTGGGCTCAAAGCAGGCGGGCGTTTCCCGCGTGATGTCATTCCGCAATTCGTCCAGCGTATAGCCCACGGCCAGTTTGGCGGCCAGTTTGGCAATGGGGAACCCTGTGGCCTTGGAAGCCAGCGCGGAAGAGCGGGAAACGCGGGGGTTCATTTCAATGACAATCATGCGGCCGTTGGCCGGATTAATGGCGAACTGGATGTTGGAACCGCCCGTTTCCACCCCGATCTCCCGGATGACGGCAAAAGAAGCGTCCCTCATTGCCTGGTATTCTCGGTCCGTGAGTGTCTGGATGGGGGCTACGGTGATGGAATCCCCGGTATGCACGCCCATGGGGTCGATGTTCTCAATGGAGCAAATGACGACGCAATTGTCCGCGCGGTCCCTCATTACCTCCATTTCAAACTCTTTCCAGCCGATCAGGGACTCTTCAATCAGAATTTCGGAAACGGGAGAAAGATCCAGCCCCCGGGCGCATATCTCTTCAAATTCCGTTTTGTTGTACGCTACGCCGCCTCCCATGCCGCCCAGCGTAAAGGCGGGGCGGACAATCAGGGGAAAGGTGCCAATATCCCCGGCCACCCGGCGCGCTTCCTCCATGGTATGCGCAATGCCGGAATGCGGCACGTCCAGGCCAATGCGGAGCATGGCTTCCTTGAATAGGTTGCGGTCCTCCCCGCGGTCAATGGCGTCTGCGTTGGCGCCGATCATACGCACCTTTTCCCTTTCCAGCACACCGCTGCGGTGCAGTTCCATGGCGCAGTTCAGGGCTGTCTGCCCGCCCAGGGTCGGGAGGAGGGCATCCGGTTTTTCCCGGATGATGATTTTCTCCACGAACTCCGGAGTAATCGGTTCAATATAAGTGCGCGGAGCTGTCTCCGGGTCCGTCATGATGGTGGCGGGATTGGAGTTGACCAGCACTACTTCATAACCCTCTTCCCGGAGGGCTTTGCAGGCCTGGGTGCCGGAGTAGTCGAATTCGCAGCCCTGGCCGATGACGATCGGGCCGGACCCGATCACGAGAATCTTTTTGATGGAGGTGTCTTTAGGCATAATGGCGATGGAAGAATCCTGTAGTCCTGGACCGCGGATTTCCGCCGGGGGAATTAAGTGCCCGCCGGGCTCCGGAGGAAAGTTTTTTTACGGTCAATGACGCGGATTTTTAGAGCGTGGGGAACGGTGGAAAACGGAAGAGGAAGGTGGCCGGAACAAGGCGCGCCAAGGCTCCGGAGCCGTGCCTTCCCTGCGGGCAGAGGCTTGACCCGCGAGGGGGGCGGCACAACTCCGGAGCTCGTCGGTGCACCCACTAATAGATGAACAGCATTTCCCGGTACTTGGGGAGAGGCCAGGACCGGTCGTTCACCAGGGTTTCTGCGGCATCGACGCTGGTTCTCAATCGTGACATCGCGGCAAGGATGTCCTCATGGCAGCTCGTAAGCGCCGTCTCCAGGGTATCCAGGTCGGATACGATGGAATCCAGGGCGTCGCCCAGCTTGTCCGCCAGCTTCTGCAGGGCGGCGGTACCGTTGGTCCGCTTGGCTTCCAGCGCCCTGGAGAGCGCGGCAACGGTTTGCCCGTATTCGTTGCGCAGGGCGGGGAGGATGATGGTGGCCGCCATTTCCCAGGACAGGCGCCCTTCAATGCGGATGCGTCTGTGGTATTCTTCCAGGAAAATCTCAAACCTGGATTCCAGCTCCCGCCTGGAAAAGACGCCGTACTTTTCAAACAGGGCCACATTCTTTTCATTCACCAGGGTGTGAAGGGCCGTCATCGTATTTTTCAGGTTGGGGAGGCCGCGGCGTTCCGCTTCTTTCACCCATTCTTCCGAATAATTGTCCCCGTTGAAGATGATTCTCTTGTGTTCGGAAATCCTGCGCTTGAGCGTTTCCTGGAGCTGCGGCAGGAATGTTTCCGGAGCGAAGGAGGAAAGTTCTTCCGCCAGGGAATCAAGGGATTCCGCCACAATGGTGTTCAGGGTCATCATGGGGCCCGCGCAGGATTGGGCGGAGCCAGGAGCACGGAATTCAAACTTGTTGCCGGTGAAGGCAAACGGGCTGGTGCGGTTGCGGTCCGTCGCATCCCGGGGAAGAACGGGAAGCGTGTCTACGCCGATCTTGAGCGTATCGTTGCGCTTGCCGCAGCCGGAAGAGCCGTTGATCATATTCTCAATCACTTCATTGAGCTGGGCACCCAGGAAGATGGAGATAATGGCGGGGGGCGCTTCGTTTGCTCCTAGGCGGTGGTCGTTCCCGGCGCTGGCCACGGAATTGCGCAGCAGGTCGCTGTGCTTGTCAACGGCCTCAATGATGGCGGTCAGGACGGTCAGGAAAATGGCGTTCTGCTGCGGGTCCGAACCGGGGTCCAGCAGGTTTTTGTTCCCGTAGGAAATGGACCAGTTGTTATGCTTGCCGGAACCGTTGACGCCTGCGAAGGGCTTTTCATGAAGCAGGCATACCAGGCCGTGCTTGCTGGCCTGCTGGCGCAGAACTTCCATCACCAGCATGTTGTGGTCGATCGCCAGGTTCACGTCCTCAAACAAAGGAGCCAGTTCAAACTGCGCGGGCGCCACTTCGTTGTGGCGGGTCTTGGCCGGGATTCCCAGTCTCCAGAGTTCCTGTTCCACGTCGCTCATGAAATTAAGGATACGGGGCTTGATGGAGCCGAAATAATGGTCTTCCAGCTGCTGGTGCTTGGCGGGAGGGGCGCCGAAAAGGGTGCGCCCCGTCTGGACCAGGTCCGGGCGGTTCAGGTAGAAGTTCTTGTCAATGAGGAAGTATTCCTGTTCAGGCCCCAGCGTAATGGTCACGTGTTCATCCGGAAGGCCGAAACTCTTCATCAGCTTCTTGACGGCATTGCCCAATGCCTGGCGGGAGCGCAGCAGCGGAGTCTTCTTATCCAGAGCGTCTCCCGTATAAGAACAGTAGGCGGTAGGGATGCAGAGCGTGGCTCCGTTCCCGTGCCTCTTGATAAAGGCGGGGCTGGTGGGGTCCCATGCGGTGTAGCCGCGGGCCTCAAAGGTGCAGCGCAAACCGCCGGAGGGGAAGCTGGAGGCGTCCGGTTCGCTCACAATCAGGTTTTTGCCGGAAAAACTCATGATGGGTTCCATTCCCTTGGGATCCAGGAAGGAATCGTGCTTCTCCGCCGTGGAGCCCGTCATGGGCTGGAACCAGTGCGTATAGTGAGTGGCTCCCCGTTCCAGAGCCCACTGCTTCATGGCGTGGGCTACATCCGCGGCAATATCCGCGTTCAGCGGAAGCCCGTCCTGGATAGTGGCCAGGAGGGTTTTTGCCGTGTCTTTGGGCAGGTACTTCTTCATCACTTCCGTGCTGAAGACATCCGCTCCGTAATAATCAATGCTGACCGGAGCGCTCTCGCTTGCTCCGCCCACGGGCAGGGAAGCGATGGCGCTGATGGCTTGTGTTCGTGTTGAGTCACTCATCATGGTTAACTGTTGTGCCTTTTCTCCAGCAAGAAGCGTGCCAACTTTTCAGATAAACTTTCGCATGAATGTGCTGTTCATTTTAATATATTGATTATTAGTTAGATATGGATATCCTGACGGAAGGGCTGCAAAAAAAGGAAAACAGAGCTGCGAACGAGAATGGATTACAAAAATGTAAAACCGCAACAAAAGGATGATTACAAAAATGTAAAAAATTCTTCTTGGAAGAAAAATATTTTTTATTCCGCTGCCAAATGACCTGTTGTGCCGGAAGCCGCGTCAGGCTCTGTAAAACAGGGACAAAGCAGTTTGAAAGCGGGAAGATATGAAGTGTGGACAATATTGGCACGGTTTTTGCTACAAATAAATCAGCTTAACCCAAACAAAACAGCAAACTGATGAATAGCGATCAATTTGAGACAGGCATTCCTGCGCCGCAGGGATTGTATGACTTTGAACAGGAGAGGGACGCCTGCGGCGTGGGCCTGGTGGCTGACCTGAAGAATGAACCGAGCCACAAAATCATTGAAATGGGGATTACTATCCTCAAGAGGCTCATGCACCGCGGAGCCGTGGGTAGCGATCCGGATACCGGGGACGGCGCAGGCATTCTGCTGTCCCTTCCGGATGAATTCTTCCGCCTGGTTCTTCCCAACAAGCTTCCCGCCAGAGGCAAATACGGAGTAGCCATGATGTTTGGCGGATGCGGCCATGAAGAGGAATTGGAAGCCGCCGTTACGGAAAACGGCGGCAGCGTGATTGCGTGGAGGCAGGTTCCCGTGGACCGGGACAGCATCGGCAAAAATGCCCAGCGCACGTGCCCCCTGATCCGTCAGCTGTTCATTGACGGCAGCGGTTTTGCGGACCAGGCGGAATTTGAACGCAAACTGTTCGTGATGCGCCGGGAAATGGAACGGCGCGTGGAAGGCTGTTATGTGTGCAGCTGTTCCAGCCGAAGCATTGTGTACAAGGGGCTGTTTCTCGGCACGCAGATTGAAGGATTTTATGGAGACCTGGCCAGCGAGCATTTCAAATCTCCCCTGGCCCTCGTCCACCAGCGCTACAGCACGAATACTTTCCCAACCTGGAGCCTGGCCCATCCCTTCAGGTATCTGGCCCACAACGGGGAAATCAACACCCTGCGCGGGAACCTGAACCACCTGAGCGTGCGTGAGCCGCATTTGTCCTCCACCCTGTTGGGGGATGACCTGCAAAAGCTGCTGCCTCTTATTCCCCCCGGTCAGAGCGATTCCGCCTGCCTGGACAACATGGTTGAGCTGCTGGCCGCCGCCGGGCGGGACTTGCGCCATGTCATGCTCATGCTCATGCCGCAGGCCTGGGGCGTCAACTACCATTTAGGGCCGGATGTACGCGGCTTCTTTGAATACCACTCCGCCATGATGGAACCCTGGGACGGCCCGACCGCCGTCGTTTTTTCCGATGGTATCAATGCGGGCGCCATGCTGGACCGCAACGGCCTGCGCCCTGCGCGCTATACGCTGACCACGGATGATATTTTCATTCTGGCTTCGGAAACGGGCGTAGCTGATATTCCCGCGGAAAAAGTAGCCCGCAAAGGCCGCCTCCGTCCCGGGGAAATGATTTACTGCGACCTGGTGAACCACCGGCTGGTATCCGATGCTGAAACCAAGAATGAAATGGCCAGGCGCATGCCCTACCGCCGCTGGGTGGAGAAAAACAAAATTTCCGTCCGTTCCCTGTTTGATTCCATTTCCGCCTCTGCGGAAATGCCGGACCTCGTGGGCCGCCAGCGCCAGTTCGGATTTACTCAGGAGGATGTGGAGCTGATTATCCGCCCCATGATGCTGAAAGGCGCGGAGCCTCTCGGCTCCATGGGAAATGACGCGCCGCTGGCCGTCCTCTCCGGAAAGGCGCCTCTCCTGTTCAATTATTTCAAGCAGCTGTTCGCCCAGGTGACCAATCCGCCCATCGACCCCATCCGGGAGGAACTGGTCATGAGCCTGACTACATACATAGGCAACCATCCCAACATTCTGGAAGAAACGCCGGAGCACGCCCGGCTGATCAAGATGGCGCGCCCCGTCATTACGGATGAAGAACTCAACCGCCTCTGCAATATTCGGGAGGCCGGCTTCCCTTCCGCCAGGCTTTCCATCCAGTTCCCGGAAGGCGGGGACGGGAAAGCCCTGCGGGAGACGCTGGAAAGCCTGGCGGAATCCGCCGTGGGTCTGGTCAGGTCCGGCGTGCGCATTCTGGTGCTGACGGACCGCAACATAGGGCACGGTTACCTTCCCGTTCCCAGCCTTTTGGCCTGTTCCGTGGTGAACCGCGCGCTGGCGGCCTCCGGGCTGCGTTCCGACGTAGGGCTGATTCTGGAAACCGGGGAGGCGAGGGAAACAATGCACTTTGCGCTGCTTCTGGGCTTCGGGGCCACGGCGGTCAATCCGTACCTGGCTCTGGCGACGGTTACTTCCCTGGCTGCACCGCAGGACTGCCCTCTGGATGTAGTGAAAGCCTCCGGAAACTACATCAATGCCATAGACAAGGGACTGCTTAAAATCATGTCCAAGATGGGCATTTCCACGTTGCGCAGCTACCGCTCCTCCCAACTGTTCGAGGCGGTGGGTCTGAACCGGGAACTGATTGACGAATTCTTTCCCGGCACCGTCAGCCGCGTAGGAGGCATAGGGCTGGATGAAATAGCCGTGGAATGCAACCAGCGCGCCGCGCAAAACGCGGAACACGGGGACAAGCTGGATGCGGGAGGGCAGTACAAGTATAAGAAAGGAGGGGAGAACCATCTCTGGAATCCGCAGACACTTCAGGCTTTCCGCGCTGCCGTGCGTGACAATGACGAACGGAAATACCGGGAATTCGCGGATTACAGCAACCGTCAGGCGCAGCATCTCTGCACTTTGCGCGGCCTGTTTGAATTTGCTCCGGCGGACGCTATTCCTCTGGAAGAAGTGGAAAGCGTGGATTCCATCTTGCGCCGTTTCGTTTCCGGAGCCATGTCTTTGGGTTCCCTCAGCCCGGAAGCCCATGAAACCATCGCCATTGCGATGAATAAAATCGGAGCCAAAAGCAATTCCGGGGAAGGGGGGGAAGATGAAGCCCGCTATGAACCCAACGCCCGGGGCGAAGTCCGCTACAGCGCCATCAAGCAGGTGGCGAGCGGGCGTTTTGGCGTGACCATTAATTATCTGCGCCATGCTTCCGAGCTCCAGATTAAGATGGCCCAGGGAGCCAAGCCCGGGGAGGGGGGCCAGCTCCCGGCGCACAAGGTGGATCCATACATCGCCCGGCTGCGCCATTCCATGCCGAACGTCAGCCTCATCTCTCCTCCTCCGCATCATGACATTTACTCCATTGAAGACCTGGCCCAGTTAATTTATGATCTGCGCAACTCCAATCCGGATGCCCGTGTTTCCGTCAAGCTTGTTTCCGAGGTGGGCATCGGCGCGGTTGCCGCGGGAGTGGTGAAGGCCCATGCGGATGTGGTTGTGGTCAGCGGCCACGACGGCGGCACGGGCGCCTCTCCGCTCACCAGCGTGAAGCACGCCGGGCTGCCGTGGGAGCTGGGGCTGGCGGAAACGCAGCAGACGCTGGTGCTCAACAAACTCCGTTCCCGCGTCCGGCTCCAGGTGGACGGCCAGCTGCGCACCGGGAGGGACGTCGTGATGGCCGCCCTGCTGGGGGCGGAGGAATTCGGTTTCGGAACCGCCATCCTGGTCTCCATCGGCTGCGCCATGCTCCGCAGGTGCCACGAAAATACGTGCCCGGTAGGCGTCGCCACGCAGGATCCGGCCCTGAGGGCCAAATTCAGCGGCAAGCCGGAATACGTCATCAACTACCTCCGCTTCGTGGCCCAGGAAACGCGGGAAATCCTGGCTTCCCTGGGGCTTCGTTCCCTGGATGAAGCCGTAGGCAGGGCGGATCTGCTTTCCGTAAACCGCGCCATAGATTTTTACAAGGCCCGGCATTTGGACTTTTCCTCCATCCTGCATGCGGCAGAGGGGGACGGACGCAGGTTTGACTCCTCTTTTGAAAAGGAACCGCTGGACAACTACGACCGCCGCCATCTGCTGCCGGCATTAAAGCCCCTGCTGGAAAAGGGGGAAAAGACGGAACTCTGCCGCGACGTCCGCAATGTGGACCGGACGGTAGGGACGGAACTTTCCGGTGAGCTGGTGATGAAATTCGGGCCGCGCGGCCTGGCGGAAGATACGCTTACGGTGCACTTCACCGGATGTGCGGGGCAAAGCTTCGGGGCTTTTCTGGCTCCCGGCGTTACCTTTGAACTTGTCGGGGAGGCGAATGACTTTGTTGGGAAGGGCCTGTCCGGCGGCAAAATCATCGTGCGTCCCCCGGATCATATCTCCTACGTACCGTCGGACAACGTCATCGCCGGAAACGTCATCGGCTATGGGGCCACTTCCGGTAGCATCTTCCTTCACGGGCAGGCCGGGGAACGTTTCGCCATCCGCAACAGCGGCGCCAAAATGGTGGTGGAAGGCATTGGCGACCACGGCTGTGAATACATGACCGGGGGCCGTGTGGCGGTTCTCGGCAAGGTGGGCGTCAATTTCGCCGCGGGGATGACCGGCGGCCTGGCCTACGTGTATGATGCGGACAACAACTTCGATCAGAAATGCAATCTGGGCAGCGTGGACCTGGAAACGGTCATGCCGCATTCCGCCGATGAAGCGGAATTGCTTCAGCTTATTTACGAGCATTATATGGCTACCAGGAGCCGCAGGGCTTATGACCTGTTAAACAACTGGCCGGAAGAACGCGGCAAATTCATCAAGGTATTCCCGGTGGAATACCGGCATGCCCTGGCCATGCATTCCTGAAAGAAGCATGCAGCAGTTTTCTGTTGTTTGGGGTAAGGCAGGGGCCTCCGCGGGTGCGGAGGCCCCCATTTTTTCAGAGGCCTGCCTGCTGTTTCATGGCCGGGCATTTTGGCGCCGCTTTTCCTCCTTGAGCCATTCCGCATTTGAAGCTGGCAATTTGCCTGTCCGGCGGCATTTCGGAGGCTGTTCCGTTCGTTTGCCGGGTAACGGCCGTTCCGGCTGCCGGGCATTTGGAGACGAATGTTCCGGATAAGGAGGTTTTTATGACCGTGCCGTCAGTTGATAAAGAAATGCGGTTGCATGGATGGGGATGGTGGTTGTGGTTGATGTCAGGAGGAAGGTCAAATGTTCCAGCAATGCCTGGTTCTGAGCGGATTATGAATTCGAAGTCAACAGGAAAGTTTGAATGGAAATGTGTTAGTGAAGTTTTGGTTTTGGAAATTCGGCCGGATGGCAATTGATAAAAAAGTGAATTGAAAGGTAACTGATTGGTATTCTTGTTATTTAGTTATTTAGGGAATTGCCGCGAATTCATAATCCGTTAGGTTTGCTCCAGTGGGTGTTTGGCATTTTCTGTCAAGCTGCTCCAATTAACTACGCAATGAATATATGACGAGGAAAACAGGCCCTCTCCAGGTGGAGAGGGCCTGTTTTTTGAGGAAATTCTGTAAGGGAGTTCCTTTCCCTTTTTTGAGGCTTGCGCCGGCAGAATATTTTTTCCTGCGCCTTTCCATGAAAAAGTGCGGCCGCGGGGGCGGACGCACTTGCGGAGACGGAAGGCAGAGCAGGGATTCCTACTTTTTAGGCGTTATATTGCGCATGTTGCGACCTTTAGCTTTGCGCTGCTGTTCTTCCAGGGCCGCACGCTGCTGCTCCATCATTTTTTGGAAAAAGCCCGACTTTTTCTTTTTGGCGGGGGAAAGCACGGGCATGGGCAAGCGGCGGATAAGGGCCGTTTGTCCTATGGAGATCAAATTCTGCGTGGTCCAGTACAGGGCCAGGGCGGAAGCGAAATTGTAACAGAACAGGAAGAACATCACAGGCATCAGGTTCATAATAATGCGCTGGGAGCGTTCCCCCGCCTGAGGCGTCATCCTCATCTGGATAATCATGGTTACGGCCATGATGAGAGGCAGAATATTGATTGGAACGCCGAACAGGTGGCCCACGGTATCAGGCAGGGAAAGGTCCGTCATCCACAGGCAGAAGGGCTGCCCCCTCAGTTCTGCGGAATACTGGAGCACACGGTAAAAGGCAAAGAAAATGGGAATCTGGATAAGCATGGGGACGCAGCCGCTGGCCGGGTTGATGCCGTATTTCTGGTACAGCTTCATCATTTCCATGTTCACCTTCTGAGGGTCGTCCGGATATTTCTCCTTGAGTTTGACCATCTCCGGCTGAACCAGGGACATGCGTTTCATGGCCATATAGGATTTTTTGTGCAGCGGCCAGATGAGAGCACGGACAACGATGGTCATGCAGATAATGGCTACGCCCCAGTTGCCGAACCATCCGTGGAAGAGGTTGAGTAGCCAGTTCATCGGAACGCTCAGGAATACGAGCCAGCCGTATGCCATAATATCGCTGATGGCGGGATAGGAAAGATTCAGGTCACGCAGGTAGGCGTTGAATTTGGGGCCGGTGTAAATATCGTAGGTGAGCGTCTTGATTTCATTGGGGGCCATGGTCAGATTGGGGATTCCCATGGCCACGGTGACGCCGGGCACCAGGGTGTTGTCTTCATGCGTCAAAGGAAATTCCTGGCGGGTGGCGTACACGGTGGACCCCCTGGACTGGTCCTGGGGAAGAAGGATGGTGGCGTAATACTGGCTCATGACGCCGGCATAAGTCAGGTCCTGGAGAGGGCCTTCCAGGACGCGGGCCTTGGCGCTGCTGAAAAAGCCGCCTGTGAAATAGGAAGGCACTTCCTGTTCCAGGGAGCCGTCTGCATGGTAAAAGAAATGGGTGTAGGTATCTTTTGGTTCGCTTTTGGCGATAGGATAGGCGCTCCCGCCGAAGATGCCCATGTAGCGCAGATCCTGGACATTGGGAGATTTATTGAGCAGGGAGACGGTCAGGCGAATGAGATATTTGCTGCCGGGCAATACTTCCCCTTCCAGATTTTTGACGGGGTGCAGGGTGTACGTTTTTGAGATGAAAAGCTGCCGTGCGGGGTCATAGCCTTCCAGGGTTACGGAGTCCGCCGTGCGTTTCACTTCCTTATACACGGTGTTGTCATAGGAAGGATCCTGGGTGGCATCCATGTTGAAAACGAGTTCTCCGATGCCCCGTTGCTGGGCTTCGTTAATCGTGATATTATGGTCCGCGACTTTTTGGGAGTCCACAATATCGTTGTGCAGGGTAACCGTGCCGATGGAACCCCCTATGCGGTTGAACGTGTAAGTGATGAAGGGTTCCTGCCTCCCGTTCACTTCCTGCGTGGCTACCAGAGTGATCGGGGCGGTTTTGTCTTCTTCAAGGGCTTTGTTGACGGAGGTCTGTTCCGGGGCGGAGGTTCCGGCTCCGGGGCGGACGCCGGCAACCGGGGCATTGGCTGCGGCGGCAGCCGCCTGCGGTGCGGGAATGGGGGCGGTTTCAGCCTTTTTATTGTTGCCCATGTAAATATTCAGGCCCAGAAGGGCGGCGCAGATGCCTATGATGATCCATGCTGTGCGATCCATAATGTGATATAGCTTGATTGGAGTTGGTGAAAGGAAAGGGGAAGAAAGGTAATTGTTCAGCGTGGGGGGCGCGCCGGGGGCACGGGATCATAACCTGATCCGCCCCACGGGTTGCATCTTAAAATACGCCATGTGCCAAGAAGAAAGCCGCGCCAGGCTCCGTGGATGTGAACGGCCTGGATGAAGTACTGGGAACAAGTGGGTGTATAGCGGCAGCCGCTCCCGGGCCCCCCCAGGGCATGCAGGGGAGCGCTGATGAAGGTTTGGTACCCCTTCACAAGGGTGATGAGCAGCCATTTCATCATGTCTTGTCTTGTTCCCGGGAAAGAAGTTGCAATTTAAGTTTTCGGGCGGCTTTCCGCCAGTCCCGTTCCAGGTCGGCGTAGCTGGCTTCCACGGCCCTCCAGCGGAGGACGCACACCAGGTGTACGCCGTTTTCAAAAGGAGCCCCATGCGCCCTCAGTATTTCCCTCACGCGTCTCCGCAGTTTGTTGCGGACAACGGCACAGCCAATTTTTTTCGTACAGATGATACCGAATTTGGAGGGTTCCTCCGGATGTTCCAAAGGGGCTGCGCTTAAAACAATAAGCCGACCTGCTACGGATGGCCCCTCGTTGCGTACCCGGGCAAATTGGAATGCCCTGGTCATGCTTTGTTGACGAGTAAGACGCATCTCCCGCGGGTCGGCCCGTGAAAAGAAGTTCCAAGGAGGCGTTAACCGGATCCTGGCGGCTGGATTAACGGCCGTGCTGGATGGTGTGGCGCTTGTACTGGATTTCGGCTCCCTTGGGAAGCAGGCGCTTGCGGCCTTTAGCGCGGCGGCGGCGGATGATGTCCGCTCCGTTCTTGGTGGCCATGCGTGCACGGAATCCGAACTGACGCTTGCGGCAACGCTTGGATGGTTGATAAGTCCTCTTGCTCATGATGTTGAAAGATGCTTCTTGTGAATTACTAGATTCAGTGCCGTCCGTCTAAGCGGCCTATGCACAACCGGACGAAAAGGATAACTATTTTGATTGTTTTGTCAATCCGTCAGGCGATTAATTTGCCGTTTTTCTTGCGGAAAGCACTGGGATAAGTAGTCTTTATGATTGATAGACAGTGTTTTTCTATTTCAGAAAAGCCCGCCTGCTTTACAGAAAGAGCAGTTCCGCGTATGTGGGGACGGGCCACAGGTCTGCGTCCGTCAGGCTTTCCAGCATATCAATGGTACTTCTCAAATTGTCCATGCCCGTCTGGATGGCCCTGGTATCGGCTTCATCCACGGCGCGGCGCAGTTCCCTCACCTGTCCGGGGAGAATATCCAGCAGCGTGCCGATTTGGTTGGCGCGATCCGTAGTAGCTTTCATTCCCGCCTTGATTCCGGATGCCTTCATCTGGGCAATGGCGGTGGTAAGCTGCGTGAGCTGTTCCGTTATGGCGGGGATGTAAAGGGTTTCCACCATCAGGAGGGCCGTTTCCGCTTCAATGTTGATTTCCTTGTGGAATATTTCCGTCTGGATTTCATGGCGGGCGTGGAGTTCTACGGGGCTGACCACTTTGTACTTTTCAAAAAGCGCCTTGGCCTTGGGCGTTTCCAGAGCGGCCAGGGCTTCAATGGTGCCGGGGATGTTGGGGAGATTGCGGCGTTCCGCTTCCTCTACCCAGGCTTCTCCGTAGCCGTCTCCGCTGAATAGAATGCGCTTATGCTTCTTGATGATGTTTTGAAGGAGCTTGTTGAGGGTGGCGTGGAACTCCTCGGGCTTGTCCTTGACAGGTTCCAGGATGGTGCAGATTTCATCCAGGCTTTCCGCCACAATGGTATTGAGCACCGTCATGGGCCATGCACAGGTTTGGGAGGAACCTACGGCGCGGAATTCGAATTTATTGCCTGTGAAGGCAAAGGGGCTGGTGCGGTTCCGGTCGGAGGCGTCCAGAGGGAACATGGGCAGGGTGTCCACGCCGATGTTGATGGTCTTTTGGGTGCGCGCTTTTTTAGTGCCTCCTTTCTCGATTTGCTCAATGATTTCATCCAGCAGATCTCCCAGGAAGATGGAAATGATGGCCGGGGGGGCTTCATGGGCACCCAGGCGGTGTTCATTGCCGGATTTGGCGACGGAGGCGCGCAACAGATCCGCATGTTCGTCCACGGCCTTGATGGTGGCGCAGAGCAGAGTGAGGAAGATGGCGTTTTCCTGCGGGCTGGAACCGGGATTGAGCAGGCTGCCGTAACCGGGGGCGGAGAGGGACCAGTTGTTGTGCTTGCCGGAGCCGTTCATGCCGGAGAAGGGCTTTTCATGCAGCAGGCAGACCATGTCATGCTTGTTGGCGGTTTTCCGGAGCACCTCCATGACCAGCATATTATGGTCCACGGCCAGGTTCTGGCTTTCAAAAATGGGCGCGATCTCAAACTGGCCGGGAGCGACTTCATTGTGGCGCGTTTTGGCCGGGATGCCGAGTTTCCAGAGGGCTTCGTCCACGTCCACCATGAATTCCAGCACGCGGTCCTTGATGGAGCCGAAGTAGTGGTCTTCCATCTGCTGGTGTTTGGGGGGCACATTGCCGAAAAGGGTGCGTCCGCACATCATCAGGTCCGGGCGCAGGGCATAAAGCTGCTTGTCCACCAGGAAGTATTCCTGTTCCGCCCCCAGATCGGCGCTGACATGAATGTTGTCCGGACCGCCAAAGCAGGACAACAGCCGCTTGGCCTGCCGGGTGACGGCAGTCATGGATCTCAGGAGAGGCGTCTTTTTGTCCAGCGCCTGTCCCTTGTAAGAGCAGAAAGCGGTTGGGATGCAAAGCGTGGCGCCGTTTTCCGTCCGTTTGATGAAGGCGGGGCTGGTGGGGTCCCATGCGGTGTAGCCGCGTGCTTCAAAGGTGGCGCGGAGACCGCCGGAAGGGAAGCTGGAGGCGTCCGGCTCGCCCTGCACCAGGCTCTTGCCGGAAAATTTGAGTTCCAGATTTCCCTCCGGATCCACGTCCACAAAGGAGTCGTGCTTTTCCGCCGTGCTCCCATTGAGAGGCTGGAACCAGTGCGTGTAGTGGCTGGCTCCCTTTTCCAGAGCCCACGTCATCATGGCCTGAGCCACTTCATTGGCGATGTCGGGGTCCAGTTTTTCGTCCTTGCGGATGGTAGCCAGCAGTTTTTTGTAAACGGGGCGGGGCAGGTAATTGCGCATGGTCTCCATGTTGAAGACATCCTGACCGTAAATTTCCGCAATAAAGGTTGCGGCGTTGCCAACATCGGAAGGTGGGTTTGTATGCATCTTGATAGGGAACGCGCCAAAAGGCTCGGAACATACCAAACCTTAAAAGAGACTTTTTGGCAAGCCGAATCCTGCCCTATTTCTGCAGGAAAAGGACTTCTTCCGCCCCCATCCGTTTTCGGGAAGAAGCGTAAACGGTTTTCCGGTTTCTATGGTTCTCCGGCGGCAATGGAGAAATTGGGGAAGGAGGGGGACGCTGTAAAGGAAGGGATGGGCCGTGATTGTCGGGAAGAGGGCCGGACGGGAGTTGGTGAAGTGCCGGGTTTTTTGTTTCATGAAACAGCGCGGGAGCCTGCCGATCGGTATTTTCCCGTATCTTGCAAGAAATTTATTTCGTTTTCAGTAGTAATAAGTACAACCATATTATTGTGAAATGCGTTTTCTGTTAATAGCAAGATGTTTATTGTTGATGATGCTGTGTTGTGCGGGAGCGGGGATGCGGCTTCATGCCCAGCCTTTGAATAAGGGCCGGATTGCCATTCTGGGTGATAGTATTGCTTACGCGGGCCATTGGGCCAATGAAGTGGAAAACACCTTGAGGGACGATAAAAAATTTGCAGCCTGCGAGATTGTCAACTTTGCCGTTCCCAGCGAGACGGTAGCCGGGTTGAGCGAATATGGCCATGCGGGCGGCAGATTCCCCCGTCCATGCCTGCATGAGCGCCTCAGCCGGATTCTCAAGATGTACCAGCCTCAATTGATTCTGGCCTGCTACGGGATGAATGACGGCCTCATGCAGGCGTTTGACAAAGCGCGTTTTCAAGCGTACCAGGAAGGGAATATCCGCCTTAAAAAGGCTGCCGATGCGGCAAAAGCGGAGATTGTCTTCATTACTCCTCCATTGTTCCGGGGGGATTCCGCTGAACAGGCTGAGTACGACGCTGTATTGGACAAGTACGCGGAA
>OLSG01000414.1_pt1 | contig 55154 bp, 29 predicted proteins | sample 1673041 | NCBI WGS metagenome assembly OLSG01 (sample SAMEA3136749, study PRJEB25190) | human gut metagenome | reverse complement strand
AAAACGTCAGGGAATGATGGAAATCCCACGGGAAACGCTTCCGTATGTCCACCATAACACAACTCTGGTGGCCGGACAGGCAACGGAACTTTATGATATACTGACCGGCCACGTGGCCTAGAGAAAGGAGAAATATATGTACATCGCATTAGCACTGGAAAAACTGCTGAAGGAGAAAGACGAAGCAAAGAAACTGGCAGGAGCACCGTTAAAGGCGCTTTGTCAGATGGAAGACAGCCTGTCCGTAGCGGATCACATCTGGCTTTCCGGAGCCGGGCTGAAACTGGAATATGTCAGTTTCGTAAAGACCGGTAATCCGATCCTGGATAATGGTCTGATTGCCGGATCTTTATCCGCGCTGGCCACGGATGGCATTCTGATCACCGATGACGAGACGCTTTTAAATACCGGCAGGGTGGAAAATGGAAAATATTCCCTTCTGTTTGCTGGAAGCATCAAAGATGCCCTGGAGGCGTACAAGAAATCCGGGAAGAAACAGGCATCTGTAAGAAAGAGCCGTAAGGAGAAAGAAACCGTAAAACCGGCAACCGTAACAGAACCGGAGACCAGAAACACGGAAGCGACGGTCACCATGGAGCAGAAGACTGTTGCACCGGAACAGAGAACGGACGAGACCAATCATCCTGACGATGCCTTCATGAATGCCCCGGAAGAAGAAGTTGTGCACGGAACCGATATGGAACCGGACAATACCATGCAGGAGATCGCCACAAAAGAAGTGCTTACGGATTCGACAGACAACACGGATGCAGATGAAAGCACAGATTTCGGTCAGACACAGGAAACAGCCGAAACGACCGCCCAGATTGTGTACGATCAGACAGACCGTGTCAATGCAAGGGTATATCCGGATGATTTTGACGGTGGTGGCATTGAAGGAGAAGCATACGAAGCATTTAAAAAGCTGGCAACCGAATACGGTGCAAAACATGCCATGGTACCCTATATCCTGACCGTTTTCCAGATCACCGATTCCGCGGATACCTTCTATTATCGTCTGAACGAAGTAATCAGCAACAGCAATGAGGCCAACGATATCTTCTTAAGCCTTGGCGAACATTATGATGAGCTGAAAGAACTTGCGGATAAGGTAGAACCGATTGACGCATACATCTAAAGTTATCTGAGGAGCAAAAAAAAAGAGGGGCAGGTGCCTCTCTTTTTGTTTACGCCAAAGAAAGTGTGGAAAATGGAAAAGAATCAGAAAAGAAATGGTCTGCAGCTGAGTGGCATGCGGCTCAAATACATCGCCATGGTTTGCATGCTGTTGGATCACGTGGCGGACGGGATACTGCTGCCACTTATGAAAACCAGCGTAACGGACGCGCTTTTACAGCAGTACCTCTGCATGAGAACAATCGGGCGCCTTGCGTTTCCGCTGTACTGTTTTTTAACAGCGCAGGGTGTGTGGCATTCCCATAATATCAAACAGTATGCAGCATCACTGTGGGGATTTGCCCTGCTTTCGGAGATCCCGTTTGACCTGACCGCCTTCGGGTATCCGGTTTGGCCACACAATCAAAATGTGTACTTCACATTGGCGCTGGCAGTAACCGCATACTGGCTGGCAATAAATGTAAAAAATCCGTTCATGAAAGGAATGGCGCTCCTGGCAACACCGGCTGTGGCCGGACTGCTGCATGCCGATTACGGCATGATCGGCGTTCTGGCGTTGTATGCATGCTTTTTCGGAAATCCGTGGGTGCAGGCGGCAGTCGGGTCAGGAGTAATCCTCCTTGGAGTGTACAAGCTGTACGGTGCCGGCTTCACTGCCTGTCTGCTGGGGTTGACCATCAGCGGGATATACATATACCTGATCCGTTCTTATAACGGCAAACGCGGAAAGGTGCACGGCAACAAATACCTTTACTATGCCTTTTATCCGGTACACCTGCTTGTGATCGGGCTGTTCCGTATCTTTTTCATCGGGCAGTAACGCAATACATCCGCTTCCATAATTTTCCCAGACAGGGATAGGCATTGAGAAATAGTTTTCATGCCGGTTTCCCGCGTATGTAAGTCCGCATGTAGCGGCAGAAAGGGGAATTATATGTATATTAACGCAATCGAAGCAAAAAGAATGGTAACCGAGGACAAGGAGCTTAACGCAAAGTTTCGTGAATTAATTCGCGGCATTGCACAGCTCTACGCTTTCCAGGCGCGAACCAGCGAGTACTCGATGTCACCGGAACGCATTGTCATCCGGCGCGAGACGGAGGTACAGGTGCTGACCCGCCTGATCGGTCAGGTCGTAAGACTGAACCGTGAGAGCGGATGCAGTTTCCTTGCCGGCTTTATCAGAGACTTCAATAAAACCCAGACAAAATGGGATCTTATTGACGAAGTCTATGAGATGGCCATGGGCTGGATCGCAACAGAAGAGGAGATGTATGATATCCTCTTCCCGGCACAGATTGCATAGGCAAGAAAATGAAAAAAGAACCAGGGAGAATATTTCTTCCCGGTTCTTTTTTTGTAATTTCTAGGTGCCGGCGTTCGGTTGCCAGTTATACATAAGGTGGTTGTAGTCTCCAACACAGAAAGAATACCTATGCCTGCTTAGTCTTGGAAGGATTTGCCTGATCCTGCACAGAGTCTGACCGAATTAATCCCTTCTCTTCCAACATCTTAAGAGCATCACCACATGCAAGACCGCAGACATATGAAATCTGTGATGGATCCTGTAAATGTCCGCCTACATAGCTGATCATCACTGCCAGAGCACTCATCAAATCCTGATCTTCGAGATTCGAATCGACACAAATGTTGGTGCCGGTTTTGGTTAATGTAATTTTTCTGCCACCTTCTGGTTTTGCGGAATCCTCCTCTGAAGGCATCTCTGCAAGGATTTTCTGCATCTCATCCTCAGCCTCCATGCGCTTGCGGCATGCATACTGCTCCAGCTCTTCTGCATAAGCAGGACGCCAGCCATTCGCCGCTTTTTCCTGTAAATGTTTCCATGCATTTGCCTTACCTCTGGCAAACTCCAAATCTGTCTGATAGCTCATTTAGTTTTCCTCCTTCTTAATTTGCTTCTTCGACGATCGCATGTTTCCAGGATTCTTTCGACGCGGGAATTCCTTTGTATGCTAAAAACGCCAGAAATGCGACACCGCAAGAAAGAATCGCAAGCCATACCAGTATCATTTTCTTCATGGTTATCTTCCCCTCTCATTATTGTTTCCAGCTTCGAGGTCACGGATCAGCCGGCTGCGCTCATGCATCATACGCAGGACTTCCAGCTCGCGTCCGACCGGCTGCTTATCCGCACGTTTCTGTTCCAATGCGGATGCCCTGCCTTCTGCCAGGCGGTCCAAGACCTCAAAGGTGCCGCTGCCGTCATCCCAGCCGCACCCAAGACCAGCTTTTTCAATTTCACGGTCCAGCTCATGGATCCGTTTCTGCTTTCTTTCTAAAATGCTGTCCATAAATTTCCATGCTGCCGGGAAATCCCGGTCAGCTCCTTCCTGTTTTGATGCACCTATTATAGCATGAAATATATCGCAGCCCCGTAAATGAATTTCTGCGGATATCAGAAAATCACATATTTCAAAAGCGCGGCAAAGGAAACCAAAAAGAAGTGTTTTCTTTCCATAATTTCCACATGAAAAAGTACCGAATCGTTTATCCGCAGAAGGCATGAAATCGATGCAAAACGGAACACGCGGTATACTTTTCCATATCACGAACAAAGGAGGGAGAATTTTGGAACAGCAATTTGACAAGCAGAAAATGTCCCAGCTGGTCAAGCAGGCCATGGGAGAAAAAACGCCATTTGAATACTGCAGGCTATCAAAGCTGAATAGCGAGTACATAGACCGATTGATGACCATGCAGGTGAAAAAGCCGCCGAGCATCGGCATTATGCAACAGATCGCGGCATCATCCCAGGGACTTGTTACCTTAAGGGAACTGAAAATGGCAGCCGGATATGAACAGGACGAAACGGAAATTCATCCGGAAACTGGAGAAAGAACGCAACCGCCGAAAAAAACAACGGAAGTACTCAGAACTGAAATTGACGGTTGCATCCAGACACTGCGGGAAGCGGCAAAAGATGCGGAGAAACGACAGCAATATCTGGAACGTTTCAGTCATGAGAATCAGGAAGACCTGATGACGGTGCCGAAGGAAAACATCCATATTCCGGAGGAATTTTTAAACACGAAGCCGGAAGCCAGAAAGACAGCGGTTGCAAAGGACACTGAGTCGGTAACGGCAGATGCACAGACATTGCCGGAACCAAAGAAGATGAAAAAAGAAAAACGCAGTCTGAAAAAAACGCAGACAGAACAGATGCCGGAACAGAAAGCTGCTATGGCAATGCAGAGGGCGGTTATGGCAATGGCTCAGTCAGACCCGGAACCGGAAATAACAAAGACTTGTACCGAAACTATGACAAAGCAGCCGGAAACCCAGGGGCCGGCGGCAAACGATAGGATTCGGAAGGAACGTAATGCCATGGAACTGGCTATGTACCGCAACATGGGAAAACGTCGGTGCTACCGGGTATACGGAGATGAACCGGAAGCCGATGTGTTCCGTTTCCGGGATGAACGCGGTATGGTTGCTGTGTATGATTTTACTCTGGCAGGCAAGGAAATCTATGGCTTTGATGACGTGTGTGCGTTATACGGCAGGATGAAGGCCCTGCGCCCGGACGAAACGGTCGTATACATTGTATGCGCTGGCGGGGAAGCAGCAAAAGCCCTGAAGGGACGCATGGAACATTGCTTCGGAGCGTGTAAAAACTTCGGTATCTTTTGGAAAGAGAAAGGAGGCAAGGGATGGGAGTAAGCATTGCGGAACAGGAAACATCCATTAACATAATGCGTGACAGTGAGTACGCGGAAATCTATACGTCCGACAGTACCATGATGACGAAATATGACAAATTTGCGGAAAACCCGGACTGCCCGGACTGGACATGCACGGGCATTATACGGGACCGGGAAGGCAATCTGGTTGCCAAAACCTACCGAACAAAGAAACGGCTAATCTCAGCTCGTTCCGTCATTGTAAAACGGGAACTTACGGAAGAGCAGAGACAGGAGGCGGCAGAACGCCTGCGTGCAGTAAGAAACAAAACAGAACAGGAGGACGTTTAAATGTACAGTTACAAATCCATGACACGCCGCTTAAAGGAACTTCCTTTGTGGCAGAAAATTGCGATTGTCATTCTCAGCATGGCGTTTGTGCGGGTGGGATCCAACATCCCATTACCGTTTGTAAACCGACTTTATATCCAGTCACTGTTAAACGTGGACGGGCTTGGATTCTTCAATTCCATCACGGGTGGATCGATGCTTCAGATGTCATTCTTTGCACTATCCGTAAGTCCATACATCACTGCATCCATTATCATCCAGCTTCTTACCGTGGTGTTCCCGGCATTGGAAGAAATGCGTAAAGATGGCAAAACAGGAATGGATCGTTATAAACGGCTGATCAATATCACAGGAGGCGTACTGGGAATTCTCCAGGCAGTTTCCATGGCCATTGGCCTTGGCGGGCGGGGCCTGCTTGACCCGTATAACTGGAAAACCGTCCTGGCAGCAACACTGATCTGGTCCGTCGGCGGCATCTTTATCATTTTCCTCGGGGAATTCCTGGAAAAGCTTGAGATTGGGAGCGGAATCTCCATGATTCTGTTCTGCAACATCGTTTCATCCATCCCGTCCGATCTGACCGGTATCTGGGAATACGCATCGGTCAAGAACCGCACCGGGATGATCGTGACCTGCATTGCAGCAGCCGTACTGGCAGTGGCAGTGCTTACAATCTGCGTGGTATGTCAGGAAACGGTGAAAAAACTGCAGGTTGTCCAGACCAGGAAAACGGTGGCCGGTTCAGACAGTACCTTTCCGATTCCGTTATTAACCTGTTCCGTCATGCCGGTAATCTTTGCCGGATCCATGATGAGTTTCCCGATCCTGGTCGCACAGTTTGTTCCAAAGCTGCAGGAAGGACTGATTGGAAAGGTGACCCGTGCTTTAAACACCTCCATGTGGTTTAGACCGGATATGCCGAAATACACGGTCGGTGCCGCACTTTACCTGATACTCACTATTCTGTTTACCTATTTTTATCTGGACATTGGATTTAATCCGGTAGAAATTGCGGATAACTTAAAGAAACAGGGTGGAGTTATCCCGGGAATCCGTCCGGGAAGACCGACGGCAGATTACATCGGACGGCTCAGCAGAAAAATAGCCATGCGCGGCAACCTCATTATGGTAGCGGTGGTACTTGCCTCATACGGCATTTGCAATGCGGCAGGGATCGGTTCCGTATCCATTGCGGGAACATCCAGCTTCATCTGCGCAAACGTAGCGCTGGAAGAGTATAAGAAAGTACGCGCAGGCCTTGCATTACGGTCCATGGGAAGAAAGAATTTTCTGATCCCGGCAGGTCTTGCCAAAACGTATCGATAGCGAAAGGAGGCGCCCGGCACCGTGCCGGGCAGGAAAAGAATGGGAAAAGAAAAAAAGCAGAAAGAAAAATTGGCATTTCATAAAAAAGTCGCACAGACGTGGAAAAACTGGAAAAAGCCGGTCGGCCTGACACTTCCGTCGAAGCTGGAAACCGCCAAGGGGACCGCGGTTGTCATGCTTTCCATGGCAGTCTGCAGCGCATTTGTAGCAGGTGTGGATACGGCTACAGCACTGCTTGTATCAAAACTGTAGGAGGCGAATCAAATGTATCTTTTGGATCAGACCGGAACAAAACTTTTCAAGACTGAAGATTGCAGTGACATCATGATCGTGAATGACACGGAACACATACGGAAAAACCGGCCGGATTGCAAAACCAACCGCTTTTCCATCCGCGCATACCGGGGAACGGAAAAACTTCCGGACTCCGGGGCGGTGATTGCAAGTTATGAACGGATGGAAGATGCAAGAGAGGAATTCCTTTCCATGGTGGAAGCAATCGGCAATGACATGAAAGTATTTTCCTTCTACCCAATACAGGCCGGAAACCCGGTTGATAACGAGCATGAAGAACCGGAACGATAAATATACGGACGGCACACAGGAAAGCCTGTATGCCGTCGGAAAGGAGCAAACATTGGAACTGAGAGCATATTATAAAAAGCTGGACGCGCTGATCGGAGATATCCGTATTTTCAAAGAACAGGAAAAACAAAATCTGAAGACCATGGAAAAGATGCATCCGGAAGTGATTCCGTTTCTGGCATATATCCTCGCATCCTGTCCCGGTATCCATGAGCGGATTGATCGGGTCTATCAATCATACCACATGGATGATCCGGGTGTGGAAGACCGCTATCGTGAATTTGGAATGGAAGAACTGGCAAAAACGCTGACACCGCAAGCAAGGGTGAGATACCGGGAAATCGTCATGATCTGCCTCTATGAAAACAGTCAGACATGGAAACAGGTGTTTAAATTACTAAAGAAAGCCCAACCAAATGCATGCATGGAAGGGGATGGCACCATGTATATGGCAGCTGTATTGACTGCCGGGGCATTTGATACCAGACACATTGCCACGGCCTGGCTGTCATTATATTTTAATAGGACAACCATGGACTTTACAACTCCAAGCCTGGATGCGGTTGTCCGTGATTTTGTTGAACACGTCCGCCGTAACATCCCGTTGCCGTATTTTAACGAAATACCAGAAAAGTGCAAAGCAAAAACAGGAATCCGGTTCGGAGATCTGATTGGAAATGTTGCGGGGGCAACGGAAATATTCTATTACCGTACTGCAAGGGCGACCAGACAGATACTGGAAAAAGAACAAAAACAAAAAAGCGCTTTCTCAAAAATGCCGAAGTTCCCACTTGCCGTCCAGCCACTGCCGGATGGGCCGGATGAGTTTTTAAGGCCATTTATGCAGCTGCCGAATACCTGTACGAATATGATGAAAAAAGCCCTGGAACATCCTGCAGTAGCAGAACGTGAGGATGGATTTTCCGGGACTGTATGGGATGAGGATCCGGAAGTAAAAAAAGAGGCGAAACGGACATTCGATAAGGAGCAACATAATACAAATGCGGATTACCTGTTTTTTATCTGCAGTATGATGCAAAATTCCGGACTCAGTGTGGAAGAGCTGTACAACGCAGAGGTATACCCGGAAGATCTGACGGCAGTAAACGCCGCCTGCGCTCAGCAAGAAGATGTACAGGAAGAGGATCTGGGACCGGATATGTGGGAGTCCCTTCATACGTGGGAAAAAATCGCGGCTCTCCTGATTCGCATCCTTGCAAGGCGCGCCATCAATGCGGAAAATGTATTGGAGCAGGTTTTATCAAACATACAGGAAACAGGAATGCAGTCGGAAACAACACAGCTTTCGGTACCGGAAATAAAAAACGGTCCGCAGAAGCAAAAAGATACGGAAGAAATACAAATGCTCCGCACAAAGAACCGGGAACTGGTGACGAAAATTGGCGCAGAAAAGGAAAAGAGCCGAAAACTGGAAAAGGAAGCAGAAAACAGAAAGAGTGCACTGGTTGCGGAAAATGCCCAGTTAAAAGAAATGATGGAACAGTTGCTGTCCGCACAGGAAACAGAAGAGGATGATACGGATATTGCGGACAAGACTGGGGAGATTGAAGCAATGAAGAAAGCGATCGTGGATGCCGGAACTATCTTTGTATGCGGACATCCTTCATGGCGCACGGCAATGAAGGTGGAATTCCCGCAGTCCAGGTTTATCGAACCAAGGGAGTATTCAGTTCCCCAGTCCGTGTTCCGTAACGCAAACTTTGTGGTGTACCATTTACAGCATGCAAACCACAGTATGTATTACAAATGTCTGGATTTTAAGAACAAGGACGCAAAACTTTTATTTATCAATCAGAACAACGTAAACCGATGTATCCGGCAGATATATGAATATATTTGTCAGAACACAAAAAAGAAAGAGGAGGACAAGGCATCATGAGAAAATGGTTATGGCCGGCCATGGCGGCAGCCGTGGTCATGGCAGTGCCACTGACGGCAAATGCAGCAGAAAAGATCAACAGTGTGAGTATTTCCTTCCACGCGGAAGATTCCGGGGAGGAAGAACCGGATGTGGAGGCGGATACCCGCGGCAACCACTATTCGGCAGGGAGCGTATCTTTAGCTTCAGAGTATTATTCCGGGGATGAGAGCGAATCAAAAAAATACGAAGGGGATAATAAAACCTATGTGGTGGAACTGTCCGCGGATGACGGTTATTATTTCAACATCACCAAATCCGATAAAGTCAAGTTAAACGGTGAGGGCGCCCAGTTCGTGCGCGCATCCCGCCGGGATAACGGTTCTACCCTGATTATTACCGCAAAGCTGAATAACATCGAATCCTACCTTGGAACCGTGGATGCAGCATCCTGGAACAAGGACGGATACGGTATCTGGGAAGCGGCAAACGGTACCCAGTATTATAAACTGCGGCTGACAGATTCGAAAAATAAGACCAGACTTGCGCAGACTGGCGGCGTACAGTATGATTTCCGCCCATTCATGACAAAAGCGGGCTCCTACGCTTATAAAGTACGCCCGGTTGCGGAAGATGGCAGACTCGGGGAATGGACGGAAGGAGGGAGTTTCCAGGTATCCGAGGAACAGGCGGCCGCCAATAAAGAGAAATATAGGGTGCTGACCGAAACGACTTACCTGGGAGGCGAAAAAAGCCCGTCCAGCCAGCAGGTGACGTATTTAAACACCGGATGGCAGCAGGCGGAAGACGGCAGATATTTCTACCGGAATGAAGACGGATCCTACCTCCAACAGGACTGGAAACAGGAAGGGGATGCCTGGTACTTCTTTGATAAGGACGGCTACATGGTAACGGATGGCTTGGCAGCCTGGGGTGGAAAGGATTATTACTTCAAGGCAGACGGAAAGATGCAGATCGGAGGAAAGGCGCCGGACGGACGCGCAATCGGTGCAGATGGCACTGTGGAAGGAGCTTCGAAAACCGCGGATAGTTCCGAACTGGCAGACAGCGCCACAGGCCCAGGTGTTAAAAAATAAGAACAGAAACGGGTTCCAAACGGAATCCGTTTTTCTTTTTGCAAAGCAGGGAAAATGCTTATCCGCAGAAAGAAGGAATTGGTGCGCATAGGTACGGACATGGTACGATACGGACAGAAAAGGAGAAAGAAGATGCAGCTAAAAGGAAAATTCATACAAGAACTTCAGCGTGATCCAGATACGGGAATCGGTTATTATGATTTTTTTATCCGACCGGAAAAGAAACGCGTGACAGCCGTCGGACTTTTCCGGAACCCGGATGTGCGGGCAAATTATCTGCTGGATGGAGATTATGCCTATGATGGGACATTTCGACTGCAGAGCGCCCGCCAATGGACGGAAAATGAAGAAGAAGCGGTACACGTACTGACGAACCGCGTGTCCGGCATGAGAGCGGAATGGGCTGAAAAGGTGGTGCAGCGGATCGGGCCGGACATCTTCGGGTACGCACGGATGAATGACGACCTGAAGCAGACCCTGCTTGGTATCCCAGGATTGGGGGAACAACGAGCGGATGCCGTTGCCGGATTCCTGCGTGACGGGATGGAAGATGATCGTCTGGTTTATTTCCTGGCGTCCATGAATGTTCCGTATAACGGGATCTGTACATATATGAGCCATGGAGGCAGTCTGAATACAGTCATGGAAAACCCTTTTATCCTTTATCGGTATGGAGTTTCATTCCTGGTCTGCGACCGGATGGCAGCGCGTTTTGGACAGGATCCATGGGCATTTGAAAGACTGGATGCGTTGGTACGGCATGCTGTAAGCAGAATGAAACATGGTGGCCACACACGGATGGAATATGACAAAATGGTAGAATGGATCTGTGCTTATGCGAACAAATATGGAAAGAGCACAATGGATGTGCCAAAAGAACTGGCAGAAATCGCTCTCTGCTCAAGCAGTTCCATTCGGCTCTGTCAGGACGGCGAAACGATGTTTGTGACGGACCGGACGCTTTTTGATATGGAGAAAGAGATCGTTGCCAATTTTAAAAGACTGATGCGGTCGGCAAAGCCGTGCTCCACTGATTTTGGCCCGATCATTGAGGATGTGGAGCAATTTAACCATATCTGTTATAACGAGGAACAGAAGTCTGCATTCGAACTTCTTTCTTCCGGCGGTATTGCAATGCTTCTTGGTGGTCCGGGTACCGGGAAGACCACAACGATCAACGGTCTGGTACAGGCATACCGGAATGTCCATCCGTCGGACCGAATCCTTTTATGTGCCCCGACCGGGCGAGCAGCCTCCAGAATGTCGGAAGTAAGCGGATTCCCGGCCATGACCATGCATAAATCCATGGGACTGAAATGGTATAACCGGGACATCCGGCCGGAACCGTTGCCGTATGATCTGATCATTGCGGATGAAATGAGTATGTGCGATACGGAGCTGCTGGCTGCATTCCTCGCGGCAATTCCATCAGGAACCACGGTGTTGCTGGTGGGGGACTACGACCAGCTTCCAAGCGTCGGGCCGGGACAGGTGCTGCGGGATCTGGCGGAATCTGCAATTCTTCCGGTTTTTCATCTGAAGGAAACCATCCGTCAGAAAGCCGGCAGCACCATTATCAAGAATGCCATTGCCATGCGCAGGGGCGAGCAGCTTGTGCGGGGAGCGGATTTCCAGATTCATGTTGTACGGGATGATGATGCCATCTTAAACGTGATCCGCAGGGAAGGAGTGCGTAAGGACACTCAGTATATGATACCGGTTAAACCAGGGAAAGCCGGAGGCAATGCCGTAAACCGGCTTTTACAGGAAATGGTTACGGGGCATGGGCCATGCGTAAGGGTTGGAAATATCACCTTTTACGAGAATGACCGGATTATTATGAATCATAACAACTATCCGTGCGGCTATATGAACGGGGATGTAGGTATACTGACAGCGATTCATGACGGTCAGCTGCAGCTTGAATTTCGGGACAAGTCGTTGTGCCTGCCGGTGCGCGATTGTGACGGCATGACGCTTTCCTACGCGCTGACGGTGCACAAATCACAGGGTGCTGAGTGCGACCGGGTACACCTGCTTCTTCCGGAAGAAAGCGGAGTCATGGCGTCCAGAGAACTGCTCTATACGGCGATTACGAGAGCAAAAAAGGAAGTTGTAATCACAGCGGTTCCGGGGATGGTGGAGAAATTCTTAAATGCCACAAAGCGCGGGGAGCGGGAAAGTAATCTGAAAACTCTACTGTGCCACGCAAAACCAATCTGAAAACTGTAACCATCCAAACCAACACTATTCGTACCACACACGGGTTCTAAGTTTCCCATGTGTGTTGTTATGTGTGCAAGAAATGAGAAATACTGACATTTTTCATATCCGCAGAAACCGATGATTGTATCAAATCTTCCATAATTATTACAATTAAAGAAAAACTGGGAAATGGAGGAATTGGTATGGAAGGAATCATTCATATTGCCGGGGCAATGCCACGGATCGGTACAACAACGGCAGCGATCCAACTGGTCGCATTTTTAAAACGGTATGGTTACAACGCGGCATATGTGGAAGCAAACAGACAGGACTATCTCTGGAGCTGTCGTTCCATGTATGAGGACTGCAGGGAAACGGAATCCGGGAAACTGGAAGTATGCGGCATTGAGACTTACCACGAGGAGAAGCTGCAGGAGTTGACGGAAGGCGGCACTCACTATGACTATCTGGTATGTGACTTTGGAAATGTGATGGGAGACGGGTTTGACCGGGAAAAATTTTTAAACTGCAGTGCTTCTATTCTGGTAGGCGGAATGAAAGCCAATGAAATATTTGCCTGCGAAGAACTGCTCCGTGACAAAACATATGACAGGAGTGTATGGATTTTTAACTTTGTCCGCACAAAGGACCACGATGAAATCCTTGATCTGATGGGTACCAAAGGAAAATTCACATCGTTCCTGCCATTTCTTCCGGATCCTTTTGAACCAGCGGACACCGGGACCGAAGAAGCGGATGAGTGTTTCAAAAAAGTGATGTCCGCAGTCAAGTACCGGTCATCCGGGAGGTAAGTAATGGGAAGATTTAAGAAACGACTTGTGCTGTTAACGGAAGCAGAGGAACAGGCAAAAAAGAAACAGGAAACATTAAAGAAACAGAACGGAATCCCGGAAGACGGGAACGGAATGCAGGTACGTGAAAAGAATGCAAAAGATTATTTGTTTGGCTTTCTGCGTGGTATGATCTATGTTCTGTTTACGGTTCTGGTGTTCATCGGATTGGTGACCCTCATCAATCCGGGGTCCAGAAGCATGCTGTCTAATATGATTCTGCAGGTTGCGGGGAGATAGGAGAGAACTATGGGGAAAGACGGTACCAGACGCTTTGATGATTATTCCATGGAAGAACTGCTTTCCATGCCGCCGGAAGAACTGATGGCTGCAGCATCCAACCGGTTTAAACTGGATCTGCCGCCGTCCATTGACACGGTGGATAACTTAAACAAACTGGCAAAACTCATGAGTAAGAGTATTTCGGAATACTCCTACCTTATTAACATGGCGCAGATTGCACGCATGCGCAAACGCGCCCTGAAGCGTTCCGGCGCGGACAAGTTTACGGTGGAAGATGCGCTAACCAGAGAAGAAATTTTTACGAACTATGCGGAAATCATGAAAGCCGCATATCAGGCAGCCTCCAGAATGATCACGGTGAAACAGGAGATCAACGAAGAGCTGAAATTTACAGACGGGAGGTAGAGCATGACAGCATTTCTGGTATGTGCAGGACTGACATTTTTTGTCGGTCCCCGCATCAATTCTTACAAAATTTTCGACTGGATTGAAGAAGGGATAGCCAGACGGCAGCATTCCGGGAAAAGGGAGGATGAGTAACATGGACGCAGAACTTCATTTATATGACCTTGTGATGATAGGTCAGAAAGAAACCTGTGGCAAGGAGTTGTTTGAATCAACCATGAATGGCAGGAAGGAATATAATCCGGTAGATGAGGCCAGGGCCTTAAAAATCATCCGCTATGCCTTCGAGTACTACCTGGGCTGGACCCCGGAACAGGTACATGCAAACATTGATCCTGCGATCTTAAAGCGTCTGAAAGTGGACAGCATGGTCCGCCAGCGCATCAAGTTCCCGGTGGAACTGGAACCGATGGAAAGCCTCCAGTATCTGGTACATAAGCTTTATCCGGATCGTTATTACTATGATGAAAACAGAGCCGTAGAAGATTATTATGACCGCATTTTAAGCGGCGAGATTACCCGGTTTAAGAAGGGATTCTTTGCCCGAGGGGATGAGGGCAGCAGAAGGCGCGCTGAGATCTGTTTTCGTCGGATGTTACAGATGATTGGGCCATTTACGGATGTGCATCAGCTTTATGATCTGTTCTCAAGTACAAAAGGAAACAAGCTGCTGGGAAAATTCAAACTCGGCTCAGCAGTGAGAGATCTGTATGATATTCCTATTACTTTTCTCCATCAGTCATTGCCGGTATCGGAACGGGATGATCTATATTATCACAAGAACCATTTCCGTCTGAAAAATGAGAAAACCAAGAAAGAAATGAAAAAAGCCGGTATTTTCATTGCGTGATGCGAATGAGCCGGGATGGTTTCTCAAAATGTAACTACAAAACGCACATGCTGCATGGCGTCAAATGTCGATCCAATGACAAGAAAGGAAGTTGTGATTAAGAAAATCAGGGAACAAAACAAGGCACACGGTTTTGTTCTGTGCTTTGCCATATCACCTGTTATGAAAAGAGTGATTTACATAATCAGACTATAATTTTGCAATTCTGTATGATATACTGTATCATATCGAAAGGAGGTGCGATCGTGAAATATTACTTAATGAATAAGAATGCGGAAGTAGGAACCTTTGAACTGCGCCACGGAACATTCGGGGATGAATTCCGATTCGAGTACACCGGACAATCTCCTTTGCCAATCGGGTTTGATTATATCGAAAAATGGATTGAGAACAGAAAAGCATCGAAACATAACACCCATTTAAAGCAGATTATGGCGGACTGCGGCTGCGATAAAACCGAAGGATTTATCAAAATAACTCACGCTGCTTCCATCAACGATACATTTTGGATCAAATCGGAACACGAAAATGTTTCATGGGAGCAGATTTCGTTTTATCGAAACCCATTTGACGAAACAATTTCAAAAATGGCGTTTGAAGGAATGGGGCTGTATGGAATCAAGATGAGTGAAACCAGCCCAGAACTTTCCACAGACGGGAGCTTTCGAAAATGCTGGATGCGGGAAGATGACGGACAGATCTTTCTGTATAAACGTGGCAGTGATGGAGCAAGGAACGCCGGGTTGGAACCGTATTGTGAGGTTATGGCATCGGAGGTTGCACAACGAATTTTAGGACAAGATGCCATTCCATACCAGCTTGTGCGTCTGCACGGGGAACTGGCCTCTAAATGTCCGTTGTTTACGAATGAAACGTATGGTTATGTTCCAATTTCCAGATTTCCGATTAACCACAGCTCTCCGGAATCCCTGATGCGTTTCTATGCGGAGCTCGGTTCAGAAACGTTATTCCGGAAAATGATCGTACTGGATTCCCTGACATTCAACGTAGACCGGCATGCAGGCAATCATGGCGTCCTGGTAGAAAACGATACGCAAAAGCCAATCCGTATGGCTCCGGTATTTGATCTCAATTTGTCCATGCTCCCATACATCGAAAGAAGCGATTGGGAACATATCGGAACAAAAATGAGAGATTACGGACCAAGAATCGGCGAAGATTTTACCAGAATTGGACAGCAGGCAATGACATCTGAAATCAGGGCGATCCTCATTGGCATGAAATCGTTTCAGTTTTCTTTCCATGGAGATGAAAAATTTGAGCCGGAACGTGTAAAACTGATGGAGCAGATGATCCACAAACAGATTGAAGCGCTTTTGAGCCGAGAAGTGTTATACACCAAAGATGTTTTTGTACCGGAACATAGTCTGAGCGAGGAACAGGAGAAACTGTCAACGAAAACAGAACCGGAGCGGCAGCCGGCAGATAAGGAAATCCTGGCGGAAACTCTATGGAAAAATCAGCACCTGGATCAATGGTTTTCCGGGTATCTTTTGGAGGATTCCGACAGAAAAACAGAAATGATTTTATACTCTGCACAAAACCCACGGGAAGAAGTGCATCTCGATCTTTCAACCGGCGAAACAACCCTGTTCGTGGACGAGGAACCGCTTAATGCGTTTGAAGCAGCAGATGAGCACGAGGAACTCTGTGCAGTCGCAACCAAGGCCGAAATTGCATATGGACGGGAACTGGAACCTGAACGGACAGAACAGGAAAAAATACAGGCACAGGAACAGGAATAATTTGCAGTAACCATAAAATTTCTCTGTAAATATTCTTTTTCACTCAAAAACATTAATACGCTCTATGTTTGCGGTTTTTAACATTTTTTCTTCCATAATTATAACGTAGCAATGAACATTCCATCTACTTCATACCACCACCCCTATATAGAAAATATGGCGCGTTCTTTACTACTCTTTATCCTTTCTTTTTATTTAATCAGCGCGAGGATTCCCATGATACCAGTCACAGGAAGAGCCGCGCTGATTTGCTGTTTTGGGAAATAATGCAAATTTCCTTATCCGCAGACTTACCAAACAATCCTGAAATGATGGGAAGGGTTATAATATACACATGAACAGAAAAATAGAAGCAAAACAAATGGGAGGTTTTTATGAGAAAAAGACAACTGTACAAGCGGGCGATGATCATGTCGTTGGCAGCGGCAATGACGGCCGGTTCCGCCACCACCGCATTCGCAGGGCAGTGGCAGCAGGATGCAAAAGGATGGAGATTTCAGACCGGTGTAAATGCATACCATACAAACGGATGGCAGTGGCTGGACGGAAACGGGGACGGCATTTCTGAATGCTATTACTTCGGCTCGGACGGTTATATGGCTGCGGCAACCACGACCCCCGACGGATATACCGTAAATGCAGACGGTGCGTGGACGGAGAACGGTGTTGTGAAAACCCGCGATGACAGGATCGCGGTGCCGGATGGGACATGGATTCGCGGCGAAAGTGCAAATGCCGACCGGTGGTGGTGGAAGAACCCTGATGGTTCCTATCCAAAGAGCGAATGGAAATGGCTGGACGGAAACAATGACGGTATTGCCGAATGCTATTACTTTGATGCAGACGGTTGGTGCGTTTTAAACGGAACCACGCCTGACGGCTTCACCGTAAACGCGGATGGCGCATGGATGGTGGGCGGCGCTGCAGTCAAAAGACCAGCCAAACACGGCTCTGCAGGAGGCCCGGGTGGTGGCACTGGTACAAGCACCGCAAGCAAGGGTTCCAGTGGCGGCGGAGGCGGCGGTTCCTCACATGGCAGTGGCGGTGGTTCATCCTCTGGAGGAAGTTCATCTTCCGGAAGCAGCTCCTCCGGCGGTAATTCAGGCGGCAGCGGTTCCGGTGGTTCTTCATCTGGCTCAAACACGAACACCAGCTATGTCCATGATGAAAATTATGGAAATCTTGGCAAGATGACTTCTTCCGAATGGGCGGAAACCAAAGCGGCCATTCTTGCATTCAAGGATGAGAACATCGCGGATGGCATGACTGACTTCGAGAAAGAAATGAAGATCATCCAGTGGCTTTCTGAGAACTGCGTATACGAACAGTCGGAAGACTGGACCATGGCAACCGCTTATAGCTGTATCATCAGCGGCAAAGCCATGTGTGATGGCTATGCGGACGCTTTCCTGCAGACTGCAAAGCTTTGTGGGCTGACCGTAAAGTTTGTGGAGAGACCGGGACATTCCTTCAACGCAATCAAGCTGGATAGCCATTGGTACTGGGTGGATGTGACATTTGCAGATAAAGAACATGCAGGAAACTCAGTTCCTGGAGGCTCCGCAACCGGTTCCATCCCGGTAGGAGCGACCTTCATTGAGTGCGGCGCTGTCAACATGACGGATGACCAGGTGAAAAACGTAGAAGGCAGCCGGGATAAATACAGTGTAAGTCTCAGTGCAACAGCAACCACATACGACAGAAATGCGGTATATGACTATTACAAATACGGCTTTATCCCTGGCCACAATGACCAGAAAATCGCAGAGGCGGATGCGGCAGTAGAAACCACGATTGCCTCCTATAAAGCAGATGGGAAGCTGGCTGTGGATTACACAACCGTGGATGAAACAGTTGCGAGGATCGTAACATACCTGTCTGACCGGATCGACCATAAGCAGGACGATTATGGCATCTGCGTGGTCTTTGCGAATGAAGCAGACGCAAAGAACGCATCCAACATTGCTTCCAAGGTCAATAAGCAGATCAATGCAAAATACAGCAGCAAAGGCATCAGCTGGGCATCCGGCATGAAATTTACGCTGCCGAAAGAAAATTACTACACCACAAAGAAACTGGCATATACGAATGGCACCATTCCTTACGGAAAAAACGCAGTCGGATATACCATCCGGTTCGTATATGATGGATCAGAGATCAGTTCCGTAACCGGAACAACCACAAAGAACCAGGTGATTGAGGACTGGAATATCCCGGACGGTTATGAAATGGATAAAGTGGAAGTAACAAGCGGAAGTGGCTCTGTTTTAAGCGGCGGCACCATTCTCAGCGCAAGCGAGGACGGAACGGTCTTTACCGTAACCCTGAAAAAATCCGGAACCGATGATTCCAAAAAGGATGATACTCCGGTAACCGAGCCGAACTACACCATTCGGTTCGTATGCAACGGAACGCAGGTCGGAGAGGAAAAGACCGGCTATGCAAAACCGAATACCTGGGTAGAATATGGGATCCCGGAAGGATATAAGTACAAGGAAATGTCCGTGGATTCCGCTAAGGGAAGCGGTAATGGCACACAGTTCATTCTGTACCAGAGCGGTGTTGTCTTTACCGTAGAATTGTACCGCCTGGATGATGCGGCAGAGGAATACTGTTACACCACCAGATACATGTATAACGGTCAGTTGGTTGCGGAGCTGAACGGCACCGGCAAACCGAATGCGACCATCTACATCCGCCAGTTCGAGACCATGGACGGTAAAGTATACGTTCCGGTTGGGAACGGAACCGCAGGCTGCTACGTTGCAAAGCTGACAAAGAACAATATGGTCTTCGAGATTGAGACAACCCTGCAGGAGCAGGATGACGAGGTGGAGCAGACTGCGGTAGCTCTGATAGATGAAGCGAACAATGATGAGGCTGTAAAAGCGGAAGATTCTGACATAACTGAGAATGACATCGTGACAGAGGATGATGCCGGAGAGAGCAAAGAGGCTGCAGATAAGTCAGTAGACGCAGATACAGATGCGGATGCTGAGGAAGAGAATCTCAAGAAAACATCTGAAAAAACAGAAGAGCTTGAGACGGATGATGCGCAAGAAGAAAGTGGTGTAGCCGATATTGTGGAGAACATGTAGAAATCTTTTGATTCGTCACGATGTAGCGCCCCACCTTATGTGTGGGTCTGTATAGAAACATCAAGAAAGAAGCAGAAAGCGGTTGGATTTTCAGCCGCTTTTTTGTGCAGAAAAATGGTAATCATAATTCAAAAAGTTCACAGAAGATACGGGAATGATTTACGCCCGTATTCATTCTCTGCCATTATCGCACGCACATGGAAATAACGTGTATTTTGATATCCGCAGAAATCAAATAGCTTGCCAGAATGGTTGCCACACGCTATAATGAATGCATAAATAAGAAAGTAATAATTCTTACATGGGAGGATGCAAAATGAGAAAACGATTTTTAAAAAGAGCAACGGCTCTTGCAATGGCAACAGCTATGGCAGCCGGGTCCGCGACAACTGCATTTGCAGGACAATGGAAACAGGATGCGACCGGATACTGGTGGGATGAAAATGGCAGCTACCCGAAGAATGAATGGAAATGGCTGGATGGTAATGGGGACGGCATTTCCGAGAGTTATTATTTCGGTGCAGACGGTTACCTCTTAACCAACACCACAACCCCGGACGGCTATACTGTAAATGCAGACGGACAGTGGGTAGAGAACGGCGTGGTAAAGACGCAGGGGACTGTAAAAAGTACCGGTTCAACAGGAAAAACCCAGTCTTCCGCAAAATCCAACGTCAAACAGTCGAGTCTTGTCAGCTATATGAGAGATGTCGATAAACCGGAGAATACTACAAGAGTAAACCCAGTTGGAACTGGTGTCGTATTTCCAACAACCGATTTGAAAGTTGGCGACAATATGTACTGGCGCAACTGGAACGGTGGTAACGAATATATTCTGTATTATCACGGAAAAACAGATACAAAAGCAGCGGGAGATATCGGAGATCCGACATCTGCAGGTTACCAGATGAAACTTTATCCGAATGCGCAGTCGTACTGGACGTTCGATAAATGGACGACTCCTGACGGAATGACAATCGATTACCTGTACCGCGTACTGGATGAAAACGGCAAAATTAAAACTGCCACTGCAGAAGAGCTTGGCTTGACCTATGAAGGCGGCAAGGTGCGTGATGTAGCGTATGATAGTAATTATCCACTTAAAAGGGTCGTGGATCTGTATGCACTGAATATTGAAGCAACTAAAGACTGGCTTGAAAAATATTCGGAAATTAATCATCACGGACTCGCGGGGCATAATCAGTTTATCACAAACTATGGTTATTACATCGCACAGCTGACCGGTCAAACAGATCCATTCAATCGTGTAAATTCCATGACAGACGAAGAGAAAAAACAGGCCGATGAAGTTATTGCTGTGTTGAGGAACTGGTTAAATAGTTTTGATTTCGAACATGCTACAGAACCAGAGAGACTCGCAAAGATTTCAGAATTGTTAATCGGATCAAAATACGACGATGAAGTAAAAAACAATACAAGTCTGCATACGTACGATAAATTTTATCAGGTGCTTATCAACAAAAAGGGCGTATGTATTGATTTTGCTGATACAGGACATCTGCTTGCAACGCTGCTTGGTTTAAAATGCGCCGTTGTCGGGGATGCAGTACACGCATGTTGGATTGTACAGGCAGACGGCGTTCCGCATATGGCTGAAAACGGAGCTATCGACCTCGTCAATGATTGGAGAGAAACTTCAAAACTCGGAACAAGACAGTCTTACAATTTCAATTTCGGTGAATACATTAAATACGAATAAATCGTTTCTCCAACACAAGGACTTTCTCTAAGAAATTAGAGGAAGTCTTTTTTGTATGTATAACAAAATCACATCAAAACCAAATTTGCATCATTTTTCTCCATAATTAGCCTATAAAAAAGGAAGGAAGGAGAATCTATGCAAAAACATAAAAAAGGGAACTGGAAGCGCCCGGTTGCCGGGCTGCTTGCTGTATTGCTCGCAACTGGTACCATTGATATCAGTCAATTTGCATCATTGACGTCCTATGCGTATAGTAAAGACTACGGAATTTGCACGGATAATCACTTGTACAGTGATGCCGGTGCAAACTGTAATGCGGACCAGTATGTATGCGTAACAAAACCAACACAAGGTCTGACACACGGTACGCCAGAATGGAAAGAAGCCATCGAATTCAATAAACAGAAACTACTTGAGACTATTGGAAATGGTGATGAGCGAACCGTCATGAAAACACTGTGGGCTACCATCGCTACAATTGTGACAACAGGAGCACAGGGTGGCATGAGCCAAGAAGCAATCAACGAGGCAAAATTCTGGGCAAACGAAATCGAGAAAAACGTAAAAGATTCCGTATCCCATCGCTATTGGACAAGCGGCATACCTACATCGTTTTCTCCGTTGACAGAGACAGAACTTGGCATTGTACGTCATGGAACTGCAGGCGAGGCAATTATTCAGAGAGACCAACTTCTGGCAGCCCTGTGCGATTTTGACCATCTTTTTCCTGGCAACGGACAGAGTATTGCTAACGAACCGGGTCAGGGTTGGACCCATGATGCTCACTGGCTTATGCCACGAATGGGTACCGGCTGGCGTCAATCCTACACAGCTGACGAATACGGTGAGGGTGGTTATGCCCAGTGGCCGGTTGATATGCAGAATCACATCGTTTCTGTTCCGGACGGTCAGGAAGTAACCCTTGAAATGGTACAGCAAAACGCTCTCGCTATCAAGGATAACGCGGCATATTACACAACCGGTAAACTGGATAGCAAAAAGAACCTGATCAAAAACGGGTCCGGAAGTTCTTCCAGCAAGCCAGGAAGCGATGATGGAGATGAGGATCTCGACAATGACGTGGATGATTCCGATGATACTGGGGCCTCCAACATTAAAAAAACCGGTCAGAACACCTACTACATCAACATGTCCGAATGGTTCTACAATAATGCCGCATCATTAAAATTGTGGAACGGACAAATGTGGCAGAACCTTTCTGTTCTGGATCAGACACCAGTACAGATCGGCAGCTGGACCATACAAGGACATCCAGCATCCGGAGACACAGCTCCATATTTTGAAGCGACTTATAACGGCACCGGTACGGCTCCGGCATTGTACGGATATTTTGAAATCCCAAAAGGATCGTTTGTATCCGTTGAGGACACAACCTGGGATTCTCCGTTGGATTTTGCTGCGGATATCATGGAGGTGTATAAATGCGCGCTTTGTCCAACAAACCGCCGACCTACAGATAAACACCAAACATTTGTGAAAGTACATCAGCTTCCTTTGGCAAACACCTACCCGTGTTTCGTCCTTGGCGCGAGCACAGACCCGAACCCGATCCCAACTGATCTGCATTTCTGTGTATTCCGTCACCAGGAAGACTGGCAGACCGACTACAACGTGCAGCTGGATAAAAAGGATTATGAGACAGGCGAGCCGCTGGAAGGTTCCGTGTTCAACCTGTACGAGAAATTCGACGATCAGGACGAGGTCAATACAGACAATGACGGCGCTGTTCAGCTTTACGAAGGATCTGAGTCAGGCGAATATCCGGACAATGACTGGCAGTCCGGGTACACCTCGTCACCGGTTCTGTGGGATGATTTCCGCAAAGTAAACTCCTACACCACGGATGGAAACGGCCATATCGAGACGGATGTACCAAAGAACTATCATTATGAAAAGACATACTGCGATGGTCACCCGGCACCGAAATTCACGGCGGTTCCGGAACTGGAATCCGATCCGGAAACCGGAGAGGATAACAGCGACGAAGTGGAAGCAGCAAAAGAACAGAACCGTGCCGCCGCTAAAAAATGGATCAGTTACTATGAAGGTTGCCAGGAAAAAGCAGAAGAGCGCGACGGTGTTCATTTCCACTGGCTCGGTGATGGTGTGGACGAAAGCGAGATCCGCGAGATTGCCGGAAGCGGCGGAGACGAAGGCACCACACCGGACGGCGGACCGACCGAATGTTTTGAGAAAGAAGCGTCCTATGAAGGTTCCGGCTGTAAGCAGGATACTGAGGACACCTATGACAAGTTCATTTCCTTAAAATATACATACACCTGGAAAGAGGAAAAAGCCAGAGAGGGGTATATCGTCCATGACACCCATACGGATGACGTTCTGATCGAAGCAATCACCACCGATTCTTCCCAGAACGGCGCAAATTCCACGTTCGCAATCGGCGATGAGAAATACGACAAGTTCATCACCGTCAATGACAGCGTGAATGCACCTGTCAGCGCGGGCGGAGATGATGAAGGCAGCACTACCATGCTTTCCCTGTTGTCTTCCGCATTCGCGGTGGATACGGATGAAACCGATGATAACAGTGCGTACATGCTGGAGCCGTATATCCGCGAAGATTACGGTTTTGAAAAGACCGGCTTCAGTGCTTTCAAGGAAAAGATCCTCGACGCAGTCAAATTCCTGACCGGTTCCTTTGCCACACCTTCCAATGCAACGGATTCCGAAGCAGAAGAGGATGAGGACGGCAACATCACCGTCCCGGATCTCGATCTGTTTGGAAAAGCAGAGAGTGTCGGCGCAGCAATCAAAGAAAAAGCCTCCGATCTGCTGACCTTAAAAGCGTATGCAGCAGAAGTCACTGCGGAAGAAACAGAAGAGATCGTATCTGTAAAAACCGAGACGGAAACTGCTGAAGGAACAGAAGCAGGGACAGACAGTGAAGAAAACGAAAAAGAAAAACAGACAGAAGCATCGGTAAGCAGCGAAACAACCGTTGCTGCGGAAAAAGAAACTTCCGCACCAGCTGAAACACAGGCGCCGACTGAAGAGAGTACAGAAAACAAAACGCAGGAAAAGAAATCCTTCCTCGCTTCCATTCTGAACTTCCGCGGCCTTTCTGCAGAGAACGGCATCAGCCTCGTATCCGATGACGATGATGACGGAGATGGCAGTTCGGACGGTTCTGCAGATTTTGAGTCTGTATTTGAAAAAGCATTTACCGATGCACAGACCGATGATTTCGAAGTAGAGCTTGGCCCGGAAGATAACTGGTCCCACTGCGACGACCGCGACAGTGAAGGAAACACATGGCGTGTTTACGACCACCGCACGGAAGGCGAAATTCATTTTAACAAGCGTGACTTAAACCTTGACAATGCACAGTCTGAGCAGTTCGATTCCTACGCCCAGGAAAACGGTGACGGTTCCCTGGAAGGAGCTGTATACGGTCTGTTTGCGGATGAAGATATTGCGCATCCGGATGGCAAGACTGGCACGGTCTATAAAGAGGGCGATCTTGTGGCAGTTGCAACAACCGACCGCAACGGCGACGGTTCTTTCATGGCCTATACGGAAGCGCCGGGAGTGGTGTACAACTACAAGACCGGTAAGATCGAAAAAACTGCCTGGTACGACAGCGCACCGAAGAACCGTTTCCGCGAAGATGCAAAGCCGATCGAGGAAGAAAACCATGCAGTAGTCAACGACTTCCATGACACCAGCTGGACAGTGGATGACTACATAGATGACAAAGGAGAACACATTATCGCCGGCCGCACGGAGCGTGTGTATGACGCCAACGAAAAGAATAACGGCAACAGCTGGATCGGCAGACCGCTGATCCTCGGTAAGTATTATATCAAGGAGTTGTCCCGTTCTGAAGGATACGAGCTGTCCGTAAACGGTAAGGCCAATGCTTATACCAACTATGACCCGGAGAACCCGGATTCTGTTTATGAAGTAAACCGTGAGGAAGATGGCAAGGGAACTGTTTCCGTATCCAGAAACCTTTACATTAACGGACAGGAAGCAATCGGTGCAGAAAATGAACCGTTCTTTAATGTTGCTTCCACTGGGACTGTAGCAAACGGCGGATTCGATATTGTGGTTTCCAAAATGCCGCAGGGCACCGAATTCTACCGTCAGGACTCCCTGTCTACACAGGAAACCACGCAACAGCAGATCGGATGGGAAGTAGTCAATAAGACGGATGCCAACGGTAACATTATTTATAAGAGGGCGTCCTCCGATACATCTGACCCGATCTATGTCGGTGATGGAACCTACACGACACTGACCGAAAAGATTCCGGCAACGATCGGAGCAAATAATGTGGCCGTGAAGAAAAAGAGAACCTTCAGCCAGGAGAAGATTGATAACTTCCTCCGTGGAAATTCCGCAGTAAATCCAGACGGGACTGTGTATTATCCGGATCAGGTACGTCTTTCCAGGGTATGGAGCTCCAATGACTGGGGACTCATGAAAGCCAAACTGGAGACTGCGATCCGCGGCGGCGGAAGCGTCACAACACCATCTACCTATGTAAACGGCAAGAAAACCTTTTCATCGGAAAACTATTCCGTTTACTCCCGAGGTGTCCGCAAGGGTAAAGTGGATATTTACGGTGTTTCCGGTGTAAACCCGGGCGAAATCGCAAAGACCACGGCGTATGGCCCGCAGATCGTAAAAGTAACCATTAATAAAACAGTAAACGGACAGGCTCTGACCACGGAAGATATGATTCGTAACCTGATCCAGTACTATATTGACAATCCGCAGTATAACTTCGGCGGACTTGACAGCTACCAAGAGCATTCTGACCGTGTGGATTTCTATCTGTACGCATCCGATCTCTACACAACGGACGGTGCATTCGCAACCGTATCGGATGACGGCAATGGATACGACATCTACGTACGGAAAGAATTTGTTCCGGATGACACAAACTTTGAGCCGTACTATGTTTATGTGAAATATACCGAAGACGGAAGCGAAGATGATGCGTTCGGTTACTACACCAATTTAAAAACCGCGACATCCGGCTCCTACACTTACTTAAATGCCATGTGTACACCGGACTCCGTTGTGAACGGGGATGGAAGCATCATGACCAAATATGCAACCAGACCAAAGTATTACAAGAAAGGCGAGTTCGTATATGATAAGGATGGCAACAAGGTTCCGGAGACCGAACGTGTACCGAAATACGGCGATGTGACATCCAATGTATTAAAAACCCAGTGGGCCAAACTGGACGCCGCTTATGATGCAGCAACCGGAAACTATGTGATCCACATCGACATGCCGTACACGGATTCCTACGGAAACGTACAGACCGATGCAGATAAAACACTGGACATCGCACTGAAGGCGGTATGCCCGAAAACCAAACATACACTGACCCAGGATGACTGGGAGGCGCTTTCCAGGGATGACCAGGAACGCCTGCAGCCGGGCAATCAGGTATCCAGCGGATTTTATGAAGTGGAAGCATTAAATGCCAAGGCTTCCGTATATTTGGACTATGCAAAGAAACAGGAAGCAAAAAAAGGCACGTACGTGGCTGATGCCGAACTGACCTATCCGGGGCAAGATAAGACCTTCCAGGATGGAACCGGCACACCGGGGCATGGCACTATTGAGACCCCGATCCCGGTACAGGAGCGTCCGATCCGCCAGAAAGTCAAAGTATTCAAGGATATCCAGACCCTGAAAGAGCCGAAGAACGTATGGTACTGCTTAAACTGCGGCGCCGAGAACGAGGACGGCAAGGACACCTGTGATACCTGTGGCCATGAGCGCACCACAGAAGAGACAAAGATCATTAAATACGCACATGATACCTATTCCGCCGTGCATGCGGAAAACATTTCCGCCAAGAGGGATGCCGGTCTGTACGATATAGCAAAAGACTGGCTGGCGAAACTGATGGGCGGCGAAGTGGACGGGGAATCCGCAACAGATATCCCGAACTTCCGCTTCAAGGCATACTTAAAGAGTAACCTGGAACGCCTCTACCGCGATGAAGATGGAAACATCGTCTGGATGGACCGCAACGGCAATGTCATGACTCCGCAGTACGAGGATACAAACGGCGATGGAAATTACGACACCTTTACCTGGAAATATGCGGATGCCTACAATGGAAAGACCGTGAATTTCCCGGAAAAGGACAAGACAAACGGTACGGCGTTGGATTCAGCCAACGTCCAGAAGATCTACACGGAGATTCCGCATAAGGAAGGTTCAAAGACCACTTCCGCAAGGGCAAACAACGTGTGGGCCGAGTACGGAAACCCGCAGACTGGCGGTTCCTATGAGATGGGCGAAAAAGAAGAATTCTCCACATCAGAGCGTACGGATGCGGCAGGCAACCCTGGTGATGCTTCCGGCGAGGCAGTAAGAACGGGAGCTTCCCTGTACCAGTACACCGGAAAGAATACCGATGTGGCAGAAAGTGACCGTATCCACGATACGGAGAATGCCGCAAACAGCCCGACCAGACTCCTGGAAACCACGCTCCATACCGTAGAAGACGGAACCGGAACCAGGGATGTGGAAGAATATAACTACGAGAAATTTTTCGACGCCGTACAGGCAGCCAATACCGACATCTGGGATGACGACATGCATTCCACCTTTACGGGCAATGCCATGGCGAACTATCCGGGGCAGCGCTGGTTCGAGACATTCTATGAGAAGTACCAGAAGGATGATACGGAACCGGAGCATACGCTTGAAAATACGGACGGTACGGATAAAGACGGAACCGCAGGCGGCGACCATGATACTTCTTTTAAACCGTTCCGCTGGATCCGTGAGAAAGTCTTCGGTGACCGCGCGGATTATGAAAAGTATCCGGCAGAGCATAACGGTGTCAACACAGAAACCGTAATGAGCACTTCCGATTACGCAAGGGCCAATGCCGAAGCATCCGATGCGGTACGTCAGTTCGCAACCAAATGGTATTTAAAACAGGAAGCTGCGAAGCTGATGACCAATAATGGAAACGACGAAAACATTTCTGCGGATAACGACGGAACCATTAAATATGATGAGGAAGTTTACGACCACGCTTTGTTTGAGGCGATTGCGAAATCCTACAACTACTTAAAGCCGTTCTACACCTACGATCTTGACACCATTTACAGTGTTGAGTGGGACAGTGCGGAAAACGGTGGTTCTGATTCCGATGTAACGACCTTGTCCATTGATTTTGATGATGGAGATGAGCACAGCGCGAGATCCGCATATCTGCCGTATGGTACCTATGTAATCGTGGAACAGCAGCCTGCAAGACGGGACGGTTCCGTAAATGACTGGGAGAACAGAAGCTACAGCATCGAGAAACCGAAGGAAGTCCTGGTACCGAGCCTGTATGACGCAGGAGAAAGCAATGATACCACGGATAACTACAACGCACATTACAGCTACGATGAGACCATGCCGACCGAAGAACAGGCAAAGGCAGCCAATTACATGATCCGTTTCGGCGAGGAATGGTCTGATGAAACGGCGAATGCCGGACAGGATGAACGCCACTACGTCATCCGTGCCCACAACTATTACGGTGATTACGAGATTTATAAGTACGGTCTTGATATTGACCTGTTAAACAGTGGGGAACGCGGTTATGATGGCATTCATTATGGGGATTCATTCCTGTATAACGGTTGGAAATACACCCAGGAAGAGACTGATCCATTAAAGGACTATTACGACACGGAACACCGCGGCGAAGCAGGAACCGCAAAGATTGGCGCGGAGAACGGTGGGAATAACGCTTCCGATTATATGGCCATTGACCGTACGGACGGAGTGGACACCGCAAACGGAACGAACTATGACGGGAAAGTGCTGCAGGATCGTTTCTTCTACGCGGGCATATCCGAAGACCGTGGTGCCGCCAATGATGTCATGTACAAGGGTGGACAGACGGATGACAACAATGCATCCGGTATGCAGTGGAAAGACGGTGTGGTTTCCATGACCGGCGAGCTGACTGCTTATTCCGGACGCTATGCCCAGATGCTTGTACCGTGGACCGTAACAGAACCGGCGGACGCGAAAGCCTATGACGCTTCCAAATTCAATGGTTATGCGGATGTCAATGAACGGAATGGTTTCTTCACCACTTTCCTGCGGATCAACAAGACGGACTCCGAGACCGGCGAATACATTCTGCACGATGATGCGATTTTCGCACTCTACGCAGGAAGCCGCTACCAGAGTTTTGAGGAGATCGAGGAAGATGCAAAACTCATCACGGATACAACGGAGCGGGAGAAGTTCCTGGCACAGTTTAAACCAGGCGATGCAAAGTTCTATCTGCAGGATACCATGATCGAAGGCAGTATGGAGTTCTTAAAAGCCATGGGTGCCCATGACATCAAGGCAACAGCAAGAGGAAGAAGTATCGTGGAAACCTCCACTGGGGCCGGCGAGACCTATACTGGTATCGTTCCGAAAGGAACTCCGATCTGTGTGGAGAGCGAACGCATCATGCTGACGGATAAAATCGGAAACCGTACCGGTCAGATGACCGTCTACTCCACCATGAACGACGTGGAAGTGACAACGGAAGAAAATGCAGATGCAAAAGAGTATGTAAACCAGAATACCGGTTATTTTGTAACACCGCAGCCGATCGGGGCAGGCGTATACGTTCTGGCCGAAATCAAGGCACCGGCGGGCTACGTCAGAAGCAAACCGGTCGCATACGAGGTATATTCCGATAAAACCAGCTATTACGTGGACGGCGATATGTACAGCAAGACCGACGCGGTACGCTACGAAGGAAATTTACTGACAGACATCAATTATAAGCATTAAAGAAAAACCGTCCGGCGTGGAAACATGTCGGGCGGTTTTCCATACCAAAATCCTGGAATTTCCATCCATAATTAGGACATCAAAATTAAAGGAGGAACGATCATGTTGTTCAAAACAGGGATCAGACGAGTGACAGGGCTTTTGTTATCCACAGCTCTGATATTTGGTAACATCGCGCCAAGCATGACTGCCTATGCCGTGGATGCGCAAAGGCCCGTCAATCCGGACGGAACAACGCCGAACGGAAACAAACCACAGGATACCATCAACACGGAGGGAACATACATCAATGATACCCCTGCGCGCCTGCAGGTATCTAAGGTAAAAACAGAAGTGGGCGGCCATGAAGGCATCGCTCCGGATAAGACGGACGCACCACAGAAAAACACAGTCACCTATAAAATTTCCGGTCGTGTGGAAGGTGCGGCCGCAGATCTGCTGCGGGATTACGGCGCAGACCACATCGAGCTGGCTTATTCTTCAAACAATGCCTATCTGGGTTACGGATGGCTCAAGGGTACCCTGGAATATCTCATGAACCGGAAGGCACAGGGGCTCAATGAGACCATGCAGATCATGTATAATGCCCAAGGCGTGTTCGAAGGCTATGCCTATGTAACACGGACATTGGAAACCGCAGACGATGCCAACCGCTACGTTGCCGGTGCCGAAATGGCACTGTATGATGCCGTGGAGATCTTCCGTAATCCGGAAGTAACCAGGGACGGGGAATACTATGGGGAAGATGATCGTTTCACCGGCGTAACTGTTGTCCGCGACTCCGGTTCCAATAACGTCACCAGTGTTTACGTGAATAAGGGACATGCCGGAAACCAGACTATGTACGTCCTTCAGAAAGAGGATGGAAGCAAGATCGAGATCGACAGTACTGGTAAAGTAGTGGACGATAACTACAACTACCAGGACGAGATCAATGACTCCGGCGACGGCGTATGGATCGCAAAAACCATCGAACGCGAGGACACCCCGATCCTGTTTTACAGCCTGGATAACCTTCATGTGACTTCCAATGATGAATACACATCCATTGGACTGACTAATACTTCCAAAGTGGACGAAGTATACGGCACGGAACGATACAATAAAGCGAATGCGCTGTATGGTTTTGACAAAGACGGAAACGTGGTAAACATTGATCAGAAGGACGAGCGTGATTTTTCCATTTATGCGTATGAAGCTGGAAGTGCACGCCCGGTCTATGAATTTGTCGGCGGCGATTTTAACGAGATCAGATACAGCCTGCCGAATAAGACCATCCGGGTCGGAAAAGACACCGTCATGTACCACCTGGACGAGGACGGCAACCGTGACGCCATGGTAGATCCGCAGACCGGTATTGCGTATATTGAGGAAAAGATCGAACCGCAGGCAGGCCACGACAATATCCATGATGTCAACGATACGGACAGCACGGAAAATACCAAGTTATTCGTCTGGCCGGTCAATGTCTTTTATGACGGTTCCGGTGCGAGCCAGGGCAATCAGTCCGGTTCCCGCACCTTCCAGAAGATCCTGACCACCAGAATCGCTACCATAAATGCGGATACCGCGCAGGAATATACCACCGGAACATTGAATGGCGCTTCTTTTGAGAAGAGCATGAACCCGGTTCTGGATATTTACGGGCATCCGGTCTACTACCGGAAATCCGATAAAACCTACGTCAAGGGCGAAGACCGCTATGATTATGATGGCGACGAGTATATCGGGTACACCTATAAGGATTCCCTGGATACCGAAAATGAGAATGCCTATAAGATCAACGACCATGAAAAACTGTACAACGGGGACGATGACAACCCGTTTGACCAGAGTACCCATTACCAGTATTCGGACAAGCAGGATGTGAAAGTCATTATCGACATGGACGGAAACTATATCGTAAACGGAAAGAGTACCGTTCCTGTCCCGGTAAGGGAAAACCATGTGTTTGCCGGATGGCTGATTGAACCGAACCGCCTGACCGCGAAAAAAACAGCAGTAGCGCGCTGGCAGAATGCGGACGGAAGTGGCATGGATGAAACCGAGAATGCCCAGTGGTATTCCGACCGTGCAGCAACCGGGAAAACAGAGAACGTTACCGTGACCTTTGACGCAAACGGCGGTGAGTTTAAGAGTGGTTCCGGTGACATCCATTCCACGGATAATCTGCTTTACCGCAGACTCGGCGACGCCTATCTGATGGAAAACGTATGGACAACCGGAGAAAATACTCCGAATGACCCGTTTGACACCCAGAAAGTGGATACCGTGGAAAACACTGCGGATGGAAAGAACACCATCAGTGCTGACGGGAAAACCGGAAATGATGTATATTCCGATACCAAATCCGGCGGACAGGCTGACATGTTAAAGCGTGTCAACCAGGGCACCTACATCATGGAAGAGCGTAAAGCCCCGGACAGCTATGCAAAAGGGCTGCCGGTCGGCGTGACAGTCAATGAAAGCACGGATGTACAGACGGCAGAAATGACCGATACCACTGTCAAAGCGGAGTTTATCAAAGTGGATGCTCCAAACGGATACGAGAAAGATCTGTATGTAAACGGCGAACAGGAAAAGAATGACGCTGGAGCGGCCGTAACTGTAAAGGAAACAAAGGGGCAGTGGTATTTTAAGCATGTGAACGGTGCGGTTCTTGCATTAAAAGCTGCGGATACCAAAACAAAGAAAAGTTTCAGCGACTGGGTCAAGGTAACCGGCAATAAAGAGATTACGAAAAAAGAAGAAAACGGTTCCTGGTATCTGGAATTCGATACCTCATCCCCGCTGTTCTTAGATGGCATCCCGGCCGGAAACTACACCGTAACCGAGGTTAAACCCCCAGATGGCTACGTAACCATGGAACCGCAGAATCTGACCATTACCGGGGAAAGCGGCGTGCAGATCTTCGGCATGACCGATGAGCATACCAGACTGGAAATCGAGAAGTTCTATTATGATGGTATGCAGAACCGTCATATGCCGAATACCAACCGAGCAAGCCTGTCCCTGATCGACCAGGACGGCAATACCGTGGCGGAATGGAAGACGGATGATCTTTCCGATTATACCAACAACACGGAAAAGAAAACATCCACATCTGTGTGGACACGCATTGCGAATTTCTTCACCGGCAAATCCGCAAAGACAAGTTTTGTGGAAAGTTTTACGGAACAGGTTCAGAATGGAAATACGGACATGACGCAGTTTTCCTGGGAAGTAACCAGGGAAGCAGTGCGCTCCGGCGCTTCCACTGCTGAAAAGGAGATCTGGATCATTTCCGACGGCACAAGAATCACCTGCCTGTCAGGGAATGCGCCGGACGATGCGCCGGAGGCATTCCGTGAGGCATATGCAAAGAGAAACCAGGAAGAAGGAAGCTTTACCTATCAGGAAACCATGTCAGCGGAAAAGGACGAAGCTGCCTCCAGAACCCTGTCCGACCAGGTATGGAATGTCAGCAACGGCACCAGAATGCACATCAGTATCTATCCGCTTAATGACGGAAATGAATCCGGCAGCCAGGCATACGGCGTTTCCTTCGGTTTTAACTACACCGACGGATATACAGGAAAATATGCCAATATGGTGACCTATGATACGGTTGACGGTATGCACCGCTTTGATTACATCCCGGAAGGCAACTATATCCTCCGCGAGACCGAAACTCCATCCGGCTATGTGACCGCCGCCGATAAGCAGGTAACGGTTGAAAACATGGATGCCGTTCAGAGATATACCTTAGAGAATAAAGAGAAACAGCTGTCCGTTGCAAAAATCGGGCAGAAAGATCAGACATACTACACCGGGACCCAGAATGGTTCCGCGCTCAGCGAGGAAGATGCGCAGCATGCCGCAGTCATCCCGGGAGCTTCCATGAACCTTTATTACAGCGAAACCGAGATTGCGGATTATGAAACCGCTTTTGCAGACGGTAAAGTCCCCGGCAGTGCAGTCCTGGCGGAAAGTTTTGAAACCGGCAAGGATGGCGTTTATACGGAAGCGGAATATAAAGCGGAACTGATCCGGAAGGACCAGATCGGCGACTACCGCCCGCACACGGTAACGGACTTAAAGAACGGCTATTATTATCTCGTGGAGGTTTCCGCTCCGGCATATTATGAAACAGCGCCGGTACAGGAAATCCATGTGACGGATTTAAGCACAGCGGATGCTCTGACCGGAATCCGCGTTGTGGATAAACCGCTCCCGGTTGCCGTAAAGGTTGTGAAGAAAAACAAAGAAGGAAGCCCGCTGGCCGGCGCGACTTTTTCTGTGAAGAATAAAACCCTTGGTGGCATCGAAGTGGGTACAATGACCACAGACGCAGACGGCAACGCAGCGTTAAACATTACCGATACAGCACGCTTTGCAGCAGATGGAAAACTCGACCCATATATCTTTACGATCACAGAGGTCAGCGCTCCGGCCGGGTACACGTTGGACCCGACCATCCATGAATTTACCATGGACACCAAAAAAGTGGACGGCGGTTCCGCAGCCATTATGGTCAACGCGAAAGATGCCGCAATCAAGGACGGTATCCTGACCGTAACGGATGAAGAGTCCCAGCTGACAATTTCAAAGGCTGATTTTAAAGACGGCACCGCGGTACCTGGGGCAAAACTGGTCATTTATGAAGCAGTACAGGAAAACGGAACCTGGAAGAGCAATGGAAAATCCATAAAAGAAGACTGGACCTGGAATGTAAAAGAAAACGAAAAAACCCATGCAGTCACTGGACTGACCGCTGGCGGAACTTATGTCCTGCGTGAGGAAGAGGCTCCGGCGGGCTACACGAAATCCAATGATATGTTCTTCCAGATCTCCGCGGATGGAACCGGAATTAGCAAGACCTGGTATGATCCGAAAGAACAGAACATGATCGACTTTACGGCAGACAATACAGGCGCTGTGGAAAGCGTGACCTTTACAACCCATTCAGTACTCGGAACCTATGTCGTGCTTGAGGATTTGACGGACGGCACGGAGAAAAACCTCGGTACCTTAAAGACCGGCGTTTTAAACCTTTCTTCCGATAATGTAATGGACGGAAACCGCTACCGCGCATCCGAGTATGTAAAATACACAAATGGAGCGACGGACCGATTAAGCACCACAACATTCAATGCCAAACTGTATCATGACTGGATGCAGATTGATCTGAACGACACAGTGACCGGGCTGAACGTGGATGTCATGGATGCAGACGGAAACCCGGTTGTAACCTACGCCCCGGACGGGAATGGCACTTATACCGTTGCCAATCCGCTGGAGGCTGACCCAAATGAACTGACGGTTGTGCGCAGCCTGACCAGCACAAACGGCGTAGACCATGCGGCGGCGCAGCCGGGAAAACAGATCCGTTACCGTATCACCTATCACGGCGCAGGCCAGGATGTGATTCTGGTTCCTGCAGACGGACTGACTTATTTAAGCACGGATGACTTAAAAAAGGACGGCTCCGGCTATTATAAGGCAACGACAGAAAAAGAAGATGGAAGCTATACCATTGTTGCTGAAATCGATGACAATGCATCCGGCTATATCAATCAGAAGATCTTCATCGGAGAAAGAAGCTATTCTTATCTGAACGTGGTTGCTGTCAATAAGGGTAGCGGTCTGTTTGAGAATACTTCCAAACTGGTGCTGACAAACGTTGTTTCCGGTACCCATCTGGAAAATGAGAATGCGGAGTTTACATACCATGTGACTCTGACTGGAGAAAATGGGGAAGCACTGGATGGATTATACGATTATCGCACGCGTTACTCTGACGGCGTGTTCCGTGCAGCGGGAAAAGAGACGGATTTTACCGTAACCTTAAGCGGCAATGATTTCCTTCTGATCAATGACCTGCCGTACAATACGAAGTACACAGTAACACGCATCGTGGCAGATAATGATCCGTTTACGGTTGCAAGTCGCAATACAGAAGGAAAAACTTCCAAAAATGCCGTAACCAATGTACTTTTTACCAATACAAGAAATGAGACCAGCAAACGTACTGTATTCCAGAAGAATACGGACTACACATTAAAGGAGAACCTGCTGTTTGCAAAAGCTGAGCCAATGGTCCTGAACCAGTACGAGTTCAGCTTCGGCGAAAAATGCCAGGTCAAGAACGTGACCATGCTGAATAAGAAAACAGAGGTATGGTTCACCAAAACAGATTGGACAGACTGCGAAGAACTGGAAGGGGCAACCTGCCGCATCACGGATGAGGACGGAAATGTTCTGATTGATGAACTCGGAAACCCAATGGAATGGGTATCCGCAAAAGAACCGAAAAAATTCACCGGTGTGCTGGAAGCCGGCAAAACCTACCGTTTCCATGAGGAAAAGGCTCCGGACGGCTACGGATATTCCGAAGATGTGACTTTTACGGTTTCCGAAGACGGAACCATTGATAAGGTTGTCATGCAGGATAAGCCGACCGTTGTTTCCTTCTCCAAGGAAGACTTTGCCGGAGCGGAAATCCCAGGCGCATCCTGTGAACTGAAGGAATTAAAAGAAGACGGAAGCAGCAAGCTGATCGACGCCTGGGTATCCGGTACAACACCGTATACCATTGAGGGAAAGCTGACACCGGAAAAGACCTACGCATTCCATGAGGAAGGCGCGCCGGATGGATACACCTACTGTCTTGACATCGTGTTTACCCTGGACCGTGACGGAAATGTCAAAAATGCCCACTATGTCAATGAAAACGGCGAGACCGTGGTTTATGATGAGGATGGTAATCCTTCCGATATCGTCGTAAGAACCGATGAGAGTGGCATGGAAACTTACTGGAACGGGGAAGTACAGGTAACCCGCCAGGGAGACAACATCGTTGGAAATAACGGGGAAATCCTTGTAAAAGGTGCAAAAAAAGAAATCGAAGTTGCTGACAATATTCTGAAAATGAAAGATGCTCCGTTTGATACCGCCTTACGTAAGGAAGACTTTGCTGGAAAAGAACTGCCTGGAGCCCTCTGTGTGATTTCCCGTGTCAATAAGGACGGAACAACCACCCAGATCGACCGCTGGGTTTCCGAAGAAGGAAAAGATCACGAGATAGGAGAAAAGCTGTCTGCAGGAGCGACTTACCGCTACCATGAGGAAAAAGCTCCTGATGGATACGGATTCTCCCAAGATATCGAGTTTACGATTGACCGCAACGGTCACATTGAAAGTGCTCATTATGTGGACAAAGATGGTAACAAACTTCTGTATGATAAGGAAGGATACCAGACCGATATCATCGTGAAGGAAGACGGTACATTTGAAAAAGACGGCAAACCGGTCACTGTAAATGAAAACGGCGACGCAGTGGATGAAAACGGAACCCTGCTTGCGTGCGGAGTAAAATCCGACATGCAGATCAAGGATAACGTGATCATCATGAAAGATGCACCGACCGATATCCATTTTGACAAAGTGGATTCCACAACTGGAAAGAGTCTGGCAGGCGCCGTGCTTCAGGTCATTGATAAGAACGGAGCGGTTGTTTCCGAATGGACAACCGATGAAACAGGCGCATTTGATTTAAAGGCAACCCTGGTTGCAGGAGAATCCTATACCCTGCATGAGAAAGAAACCGTGGATGGCTATTATTACAGCTATGACGTAACCTTTACCGTCAACCGCGACGGAAAACCGCAGACAGTACAGATGCGCAACCGCGAGATCAAGGTGGTAACACCGCCGGATGAATATCCAAAGGTAGAGCCGCCGACACCGGAAACACCGAACCCGGATTACACCATGGAAAAGGAACGCACTACACCGGCACCGGCAAAAGAAGGAACAAAGAAATTTGGCTTCTTTAAGGGAGACCGTGTGGAATATGACGTAACCATTGTAAATACCGGTTCCATGGATCTGACCATGGATGTGAATGATACATTTGAGAAGCCGGAGCTGTTCAGTACCCCGCAGGTGAAAGCCGTGAAATTCTACTTAAACGGCAGCGTGCGCCAGAATATGGAGTGCGGCAGCATCAACAGTATGAACAGTTCCGTGGCTAACATCACGATCCGCACCGGCGGCTATGCTGTGGTAACCTACGAAGCATATGTGCTGACGGATGAAGAGAACCTGTCCAATTCCGCCCCGGATGACGGACTGGGCTACTTAAATACCGCAACCACCACCAACGTCATCGGTAAATACTACGAATACAGTGGGGAAGACCATGACGGCGATGGCAAGGGAGATGAAAAGACCGAGGTAACCGTAACCAAAGAAGACTTCCCGAAAGAACTGGAAGATAAAAAAGACGATGCGAACACTCCGGTACAAAAACCGAATACACCGGAAAATCCATCCTACCAGATGGACAAGACCAGAATCAGCCCTGCAGCACCAAAGGCAGAGACCGATAAATTCGGCTTCCACCGCGGAGACACCGTTACCTACCAGGTACGGATCGTAAACACCGGTGATCTCCCGTTAAAGATGTTCGTAACGGATGCCTATGCGCCGTCCGTAAGCAAATACTTTACAACGCCGGTGATCACTGCCATTGAAGGTGAAGATATTTCTGCTGCCGGACACGGCATCGGAACGCAGACTGCAAGAATCCGTATTGAACCGGGCAAGGAAGCGGTCATCACCTATCAGGCAACCGTATCAGATACAGCACCGGAGCGTCTTTCCTGGACAGAAGCGGATGACGGAAGAGGATATCTGAATACCGCCAGAACCTATAATGTTCTTGCTGAAAAGCCGGACGGAACGGAAGGTGGCAAAGATGAATATCCGCAGATTCCGGATAAGGAAGATGACGCACACACCCCGGTACAGGCACCGGAGACCCCGGATAAACCTGGTACGCCGGATAAACCGGACGAAAAACCGGATACACCGGAACCGGATAAGAAAGTATACCCGATCATCTGGCTGTTAAAAGACAGCGTGGACGATCCGGAACACATTCTTCCAGGCGGAACCTTCCAGGTGCTTTCCGAAGATAAATCGGAAGTCCTGATCGACAACTTTACCATGGACGGCACCTGGCAGGAATGGGATGTGGTACTGAAAGCAGACCATACTTACTGGCTGCATGAAGTGACTCCTCCGGCAGGCTACTCAAAAGCCGAGGACGTAAAATTCACCGTCGGCCATTACGGAGAGCAGGTGGAAGCGGCCATGACGGATAAACCGACCGATGTTGATATCCGCAAGGTGGACGCTGTCACAAAGAAACCTCTGGCCGGAGTCCTGCTGCAGATCATTGACAGAAACAACCAGGTCGTTAAGGAGTGGACAACGGACGCAGGCGGCGAGTTCATCGTAAGCGGAGAACTGATCGCAGGCGAAGAATATACGCTCCATGAGGTAGAGACCATTGACGGGTACTACTACAGCTATGACGTGAAATTCACCGTCAATGAAAACGGAGACCGTCAGACCGTTACCATGAAAAACCGACCGATCGTTGTGGTCAATCCGCCGGATGAGAACCCGCCGGATCACGTACCGGAAGGCAAAGAACCGAAATACGAGATGGAAAAAGAACGTGTAACGGAAGCTCCGGAGAAAACCGGAACAGACAAGTTCGGTTTCTTTAAGGACGATATCGTAACCTACGACGTTACCATTAAGAATACCGGTTCCACGACTCTGACCATGGATGTGGATGATGCCTTTGAAGAACCGGAGCGTTTCACAACTCCGGAAGTTGACGCAGTACGTTTCTATGGTCTGACCAGTGGACGTTTAAACAGCTCCATGGGTACCTTAAATAGCGTGAACGGTTCCAAAGCCAATATCACACTGAAAGCCGGTTCCTATGCAGTGGTAACTTATAAAGCCACTGTACTGACCGATAAAGAGAACCTGTCCAATTCCGCACCGGATGACGGACTGGGCTACTTAAATACCGCAACCACCACCAATGTCATCGGTAAATACTACGAATACAGCGGGGAAGACCATGACGGCGATGGCAAGGGAGATGAAAAGACCGAGGTAACTGTAACGAAAAAAAATTATCCGGATGAACTTGGAGACAAGAAAGACGATGCAAATACTCCGGTGCAGAAACCGGATAAGGAATACCCTTCCTACAGCATGGATAAGAGAAGAGTGGAAGATGCACCTGCCAAGGGCGATACCGGAAAATTCGGATTTAAGCCTGGCACGGCCGTAAGCTATGAGACCCGCATCAAAAACACCGGCACCATGCCGTTAACCATGTATGTAACCGATGCCTATGCACCGGAGATCAGCAAATACTTCAAGGATTTGAAGATTTCCGAAATCCGCGGCGAAGACCTGTCGGAATACGGCGAAGGAGCCGGATACCAAGTTGCGAAGATCCGAATCGAACCGGATGCAGAAGCGGTTGTTGTCTTCCAGGCAGTTATTACCAAAGATGCAGCGGAACGTTTGTCCAACGCAGCAAAGGATGATGGACTTGGTTACTTGAATACCGCGCGTACATACGGTGTAAAGGCTGAAAAACCGGACGGCACCACAGGAGATTCCAAGGAGTATCCGGGAATCGGGGATAAGGAAGATGATGCACATACCCCGGTGCAGGGCGATAAGCCGGAACATGAGACGCCGGATTACCCGATCATCTGGCTGTTAAAGCACAGTGTCGGCGATCCGGACCATATCCTGACAGGCGGTAAGTTCCAGATCTTGTCAGAGGATAAGAGCGAAGTGCTGATCGACACCTTTGAGATGGAAGGCATCTGGAAAGAGTGGGATGTGGTACTGAAAGCAGACCATACTTACTGGCTGCATGAGGTAACCCCGCCGGATGGTTATACCGCTGCGGAAGATGTGAAATTTACCGTCAGCCACTACGGCGAGAGCATGGAAGTTCCGATGAGCGATGAAGGAACCAAAGTGACGCTGACAAAAGAGAATTTTGCCGGACAGGAAGTTCCTGGTGCTTACTGTGAATTAAAGAAAGTGGGCAAAAACGGCGAATTAACTACAGTAGATGCATGGAGAAGCACCGATGTGCCGCATGTATTACAGGAAAAACTGATTGCCGGGGAAACCTACCGTTTCCACGAGGAAAATGCACCGCAAGGTTACAATTACTCTGAGGACATTGAGTTTACCATTGGAAAGGACGGCACCGTATCGGATGCCCACTACGTGGATAAGAACGGCAATACCTTACTGTATGATGAAAACGGCTATACCACATCCATTACCGTAAAACCGGACGGCACCCTGAAAAACGGCGAGACAACCGTGACCATTGACGAAAACGGCAATGCCGTACTTCCGGATGGAACCGTACTTGCCAAAGGCGTGCAGAAAGACATTCCAGTTACGGACAATGCAATCCATATGAAAGACGCGCCGACCAAGATGCGTTTCCTGAAGGCAGACCGCAATGGAACCGCTGTCAGGGGTGCAAAGCTGGTACTCCGCGCAGAAAACGGTGACGTAATTGATGCATGGGAGACCGATGGGAACCCGCATGACGTAGAAGGCGTCCTGGATGTTGGTAAGACATATACGCTGGAAGAGGATACCGCGCCGACCGGCTACTATAAGGCAGACCCTGTAACCTTTACTGTTACCAATTCGCCGGAAACACAGGTAATCCGCATGGTCGATGAACCGACAGAAATCAAAGTAGTGAAGACGGATGAAAACGGCAAGGAATTAAGCGGTGGTAAATTCTCAATCATCCGCAAGGATAACGGGGAAATTGCCGTGCCGGAATTCAGTCTGGATGGTTCCCTGCAGTTTACGGAAAGACTGGAAGCTGGCGTCACCTACCTCTTCCATGAGATTGAGGCGCCGAGCGGATACCAGCTCTCTTCGGATATGGAATTTACCGTGCCGGTCACAAAGCCTGGCAATATCCTTACCGTAACCATGGTGGACCATAAGAAACCGGGTGGCGGCGGCAGCCATGGCGGCGGTGGCGGCGGAAAATCATCCACGCCGACCGTTACCTTCCATAAATATGACGGAATGACCTTAAAAGCCCTGGAGGGCGCGGAATTTACCATTTACGATGCGGACGGAAAGGTTTACAAGACAGTGAAGACCGGACAGAGCGGATACGCTGCTGTATCGTTCGGGAAGACCGGAAAATACACTTACAAGGAAACCAAAGCTCCGGACGGATACGAGGCAAATGAAACCGTTTACGAACTGGAAATCACTTCTTCCACAAACCGCATGGAAAACATGGCAAACTACGAAACACCGCGTACCGTAACGATCAAGAAAGCGGATGCGGAGACAGGAGAAGGCATTAAGGGCGTACGGTTCGAGATCACGGATGAATCCGGCAAGGTTGTATACAAAGGAACAACCGATGAATATGGCTTGATCAGCTTCAAACCGGGACAGTACGGCGCATATGCAGTAAGAGAAAACAAAGTACCGGATGAATACGAAATTTCTGATGGATACATCACATTTACCGTGAAGGCAAGCGGCGTGGAAGGTGAAACCACCTTCTATAACACCAAAAAGGACAAACCGAAACTTCCGGAGCCAGGCAAGAAAGGCTTCATTGATGCAACCTACAACAATGATGCCAACGGTTATGGAAACGGCTGGTTCGACCGTGACGGCAACTGGCACCCGTTTGCGGGAAAAGATAAGACCGGTGATTATTTCCCGTTCATGACTTTGTCCGCAATGCTGGCACTTGGCCTGATTGGATTTACAATGTCCAGAAGAAAGAAAGGAGAAAAGCATGCGCAGAACACTGAAAAATAGAACCTGCGCGGTCATCCTGGCCGGCACCCTCATTGCAGGGTGCCAGGCTGGAACCGCCTGGGCAGATATGGCAGAACCGTTTCCCATGACCGGTACTGAAAGGGCTGCTGTGGTGGAACCAGCCCCGGTGATGGAAACGAACGGAACCGGAGAAACAACGAAAGAATCAGGGGGTGAGACCCTGGAAAATATCGCCTTGACAAGACTTGAAAACGATGGCATCGCAGCAGTAAAAACGGACGGTGTGGAAGCTGGCGCGGATCAGTTTAGTACAAAAGTGACTTACCAGACCTATGATCCGGACGAGAATGCCGCGGCGCACCTCCCGGAAACCGTGGAAGTCAATGGAGAAACCTATCATGTGCTGGAATGGAAGACGCCACTGGTTGTTTCCAAGGAAGCGACGCGGCCAAGAACCATGTCCTATGAAAGCGAAGTGTTTACCGGGGACGAAGCGGAACATATGCCGGAACAGGAAGTGACCGGAGAAGATGGACTTAACTATGTGTTGCAATCCAAAACGCTGAATATGCAGACTACAAAAGAACGGTCGGAATACAAGGAAACCACAGTGTCCTATAAAGGTGTTGAGGCAGGTGTACAGATTCAGGACAAAAAAGAAATCGAATTCCAGGACACGGACACAGGCCAGACCGTAAAGGCACCTCTGAATCTTGTGAGCCAGACAGTCAAAAAAGAGTATTGGGATGACACGTTCCAGTTCGATATCACGATCCACGGCTACGATGCGGATATCCTGGTGTTAAACGGAAAAGAAATTCCAAAGGATTCTGATCTGATGGACTATAAGGACGATCTTCTTGCCATCCTGCATCTGGATCCGTCTGCATACCGGATCAGCTCCATCGACCTGCAACCGGTTGAAGGAGAAAGCGATACCCGTACCGCAACTGCGTATGGAAGCAAACTGGTCAGGGACATTGATGCAGTTTATAGTGGCACTGTGACGCTCCCATCCATTTCCGGAAAAACATGGAGTTGCTTATATGAAGAAAAAATCCCGGACGAGGAACAGACTATCTATACGATGTCCGTGACGGTTTCCTATGAAAAGGGGGATGGCACGGCCCAGTCAAAAAGTCTGTTTGAACGGGTCAAAGATGCGGTTGTCGGTTTCATTACGGCAGCGTACCAGGCAGCAGCTGCAGCGTTTGAGGAACATCCGGTCATTACATCCATTCCGGTGATCCTGGCAGCAGCATTTATTGCTTTCCTGATCACAAGGAAAGTACGGAACCGCTGCATTTACAACGGAGAAATGAAGTGTCTGTATAAGAAACACAACAAGGATATCTGCAAGAGTTGTCCACATTACAGACAAAGAAACAGTGTCTGACAAAAGAACTTGACAAAAAAATGACGATGTTTTCATACAACGGTCGCAGAAATATCTGTGGCCGTTTTTTTATTCCATGTGGCCGATTTTCAACCGCGTATTGTGGTTAGCCGAAAAATGTCGTGCATCGATGACCTATTCATACCGAAAGACGGGGAAAAATTTCCATAATTGGTGCAGCAACAAGACGAGCAGAAAAAGGAATGAGATAGATGTTGAAGAATAAAAGCATTTGGCAGGAATGTGCAAACACCGTTTTCCAGGCAGAAAACAAAGACCGGGAAGAACAGGCTTTTCAGGAATTACAAACAGATACAGAATTTGATCCGGATACCGAAGCGGAACTGGATAAGGAACTGGAACGCGAGCCGGATAGAGAACTCATGGATGACGGCAAAATTGAAATCAATGATTATTATACACGTATGATCCGCAGTATTCCGATTCTTTCGGTAGAAGAGGAACTGTACTGGGCGAAGCTTGCAAAAGATGGAAAAAATGAAGAGGAACGGAAACTCGGCAAGACCAAATTAATTGAACATAACATGCGTTACGTATTAAAGATTGCACATCATTTTACCAGTACCGGCCTGACTCAGGATGATATTGCCCAGGAAGGAGCCATGGGTCTGATGATGGCAGCAGAACGATTTGATTATACGAAGGGTTATCGGTTTACAACCTATGCAACCTGGTGGATCCGTCAGAAGATCACAAGAGCGATTGCCGATCAGAGCCGGACAATCCGCATCCCGGTACATTTGCATGAAAGCCTTGGCCGATTAAGAAAAGCGGAAGCGCAGGCAAAACAGCAGATGCTCGGTGCAGAGGAAGAGATGCAGTTTATCTGTGAGTATACTGGATTTACCAGGGAAAAGGTATTGGAGCTTATGGCGTATCGGCAGGATACAGTTTCGCTTGATACTCCGATCGGTAATGATGATGGGGATTCGGACAGCACTCTTGGAGATTTTGTTCCAGATTCTGTTGGGATTTCTCCAGAAGAAGCAGCAATCCGTACCAATATCCATGAAACAATCATGGATTGCATGGATTCCTGCCTGACCGATCGGGAACGGGAGGTAGTGAATTACCGATTTGGTCTGGACGGTTCCAAACCGCTGACCCTGGAAGAAGTCGGATTGATCATGCACGTCACCCGTGAGCGCGTCCGCCAGATCGAAGCGAAGGCACTCAAAAAAATGAAAAACCCGAAATACAGACTGCAGATTAACCTGCGATAGGTAGCATAGAAAGGAGAAGAAAAAATGACAAAGAAGATGAGAAAACAGTTGAATCGCCAGCAGGTATTTGTCCTGCGCAGCTTCAAGGGAGAGGAAAACGGACGGCACAGATACTTCGAGTATCTACGTGATATTTACAAGGATGATCCGGATACCTTGGCGGATATTGATACGATGGAAGAAATGCAGAAAGGTGTCGATTCTGTTGAGGCACCTGCTGCACACGACAAAACGAAGCAGATGTTTTATGAGTTCATGGACGACTTCAATCAGTCCATCGGTTATACAGCGGAAGATTCGGGAAAGTAAACTTGACTCCTCGTAGGCGAGAAAAACAGAGGTTCTTCGGAGCCGAAGCCCACACTTCAAGGCATAAGCCTAAGTGGCGGGTAGTTCACCCGGATACCGGGAGCTCGTGACTTCAGTCATGAGAAACGGTTTCACTATACTTATATTCCCATCGCCCAGACTCTAGTTTTACTGGTTGCGGATGGATTCATCACCTTACCAAAGACCCACCTTAGGCGTGGGTCTGTATAGAAACGTCTGACAACAATGGACTTTTATGCGCACCGTAATGCAACGGACACAGAACCGCTGATTGATCATTTGCGGGCAACCGGATATCTGGCTGCAGAATTTGCATCCAGACTTCTCGTAGACGGGAAAACAAAAGTTCTTCGGAGCCGAAATCCACACTTCAAGGCATAAGTCTAAGTGGCGAGTAGTTCATGAAAATCGACATCAAAACAAATAGCATAGTTTTGATGGAAAATGCAGCTGACCACATGGCGCAAGAACGCCCATGATTTAGTCACGAGAGACGACTTCACATTCAGAATCAATTTGTAAGGAGAGAAAATTCTTAATGGTAGTGTTATCAATTGAAAAATATGAACCTGCCGTGCGCGGCATGCTTACAAGATTCATGACAGAATTGCGCGCCTCTGTGTTTGTCGGGGATATTCCAGCAAACACACGGGAATATATATGGAAGTACGTAGAGTCCCAACCAAATATCGATGCCATTATGATATACAATGCGAATAATGAGCAGGGATTTTCTTTTCATTCAATAGGGAATCCATCTCGATCCTTCCAGAATTTTGATGGAGTGCAGTTACTAACAAGGGCTTTTTCGCATAGTGAAGCGTACAGCTTATGGGCTAAACCTGGAAATGCGAGAGAGAATATTCCGGAAAAGAAATTGATTTCTCACATGTTGGAAACGGGATGGACGGCCGAATATTTTTTGTCTCATACGTCTTTAAAAACGTATCTTGCGTATTTCTCTGAAACCATGCATCTTCAAGAAATGGATGTATTAAAAACAATATCATTCATTTGTGCTATGCATGATATCGGGAAGTGTCATCCGTTGTTTCAGGCTAAGAACGGTAATGCGGAATCCGTTGAGATTTTTTTCAACAATGCAGAATTCAATCGCGTAAACGCAGATAGTCAGGGGTTTCGGCATGAACTATTTGGAGCTTTGTATATAGAAGAATATTTAAAGCAACAAAATTATAACACGAACGCAAAAAAGGCGATTGCTGATATCATCACCATGCATCATGTAAAAAATGGTTTTGTTGGTGATGATGTCGGCTTAAGTGATAAATGGACAACGGCTTTAAATCACATTGTGAAATTGATGGAGACGGAATTTTCACCGGTTCCTTTCGCATTAGAGAAAGAAAATATGGATGCGTTCTGTGGTCTTGTATTAGGAATTTTAATGATTGCTGATTGGACAGCTTCAGACGAGATTTTTGAAGATCTGAATGTTTATATGTTCAGCAATCGCACTCTTTATAAAGAAGAGGTTGCTCGCCGTCTTGAAAAATATGTCGATGATAACTGTTTACGCTGTTATCCAATTTCCGCACCGGATCCTATCAAGAAGGTTTTCCCGTTTACGAAGAATTGGACGCTTAATCCATTGCAAAAAAATGTGGAGGAATACATTTGTGATGAAGGGGCCGGATTTGAATGCATGTTGATTGAATCTGAAATGGGTTCCGGAAAAACGGAAGCGGCTATGTATGCAGCGGTGAAAGCATGTGAGGAAACAGGAAAGGGCGGCATTTACTTCGCACTACCGACCGAAGCTACTTCGGAAGCTATGCAGCCGCGTATGAATGAGCTGCTGCATGCGGCTGGAATTGATGCGCACGCTGCTTTGTATACAGGCAACGCATGGTTAAAAAGGGTTAATGATTATGATGCCGATTGCTCCATGTGTAGCGTGCCGTCTTCTATGAAATTCCTGCGCCCGTATGCTTGTGGTACGATCGATCAGCTCATGACCTGTATCAAGAAAGTTAAGCATGGGATGATCAACCTATCAGGGATCGCAGATAAAGTGATCGTCATCGATGAATTTCACGCTTATGATGCTTACATGCTGCACATTATCACGGTCCTTTTGGCGTGGCTCAGGGCATTGCGTACGCCAGTCATTATTTTATCAGCGACTCTGCCAAACAAAACCAAGCGGAAACTTTTTGATGTATACCATTGTGCGGAGGAAATCGAGAACGGATACCCATTACTTTCAGTTTGTAAGGATGGACGTTTAAGGCAGCGCGCTGTTAATGGCAATACGGCATCCAAAGTGTATAAAACGACCATTATGGACGTTGGCAATGATCTGGATGCGATTGTAGCAAAAACGACCGAATTACTACAATCTGGCGGATGCCTGGATGTGATTATGAACACAGTCGCTGGTGCTACGCAGGTTTTTGAGAAGATTCAAGCTCTTGGCATTCCATGTTTTTTATTCCACAGCCGCTTCCCGATTTCTACCAAGGAAAAGATTGCGCAAGAGATGATTCGGCTGTTTGGCAAGGACAGAAAAGACCGCCCGGCAAAAGCGGTGGTTGTTGCTACTCAGGTACTTGAGCAATCCATTGACCTCGATTTTGATTATACGATTTCAGAACTGTGCCCAATTGATCTGCTGTTGCAACGTATGGGACGGGAATGGAGACACGCAAATGCGGGAACTATCCGCGAACACTTCAAGGATGCATTGCCTGAAACGATCATTTTATGTGGCCGGAAAAATTTTATTTACCCAAACGAATTGCTGGATCGCACATTACAATATTTGCGAATGCATAAGACAATATCGTTGCCGCAGGATATTCGCCCGGCCGTTGATGAAGTTTATCGAGACGTGGCGGACACTGAGAATGCGGAAATTTGGATGCAGCAAGAAAATACACAAAGTAGAAATTCAAAAATGCAGACGCTAAAAACGCCAGGGTCTCGGTTCCAACTAAAAAAATACAGAAATATTTTGTCGGAGACGAATAGTGGAACGCGTGATTCTCAACATGGTTCTTCTACGGACGTTGCGATCATTCCTCACGAACTTTTTGAAAAAATCAAGACATCTTCGCCGGCTGAGCATATCTGGAATTACTCTTTCGAGGATGCCGTAAACATCCGAGAAAATATGACGGTGCGATTGCGTGATCGTGTAATCGATGCAAAATGTGGATATGACAGTCATTATAGCGATTTACGATATTTAGGCAAAATGATTTTAATTGACGAAGACGAAAGCATTGCGGAATTGGATCCGGTTTTTGGATTTCGATGGAAAAGATAATTAAAATGCTATTCGCAACAAAATGATAATACTGATTTACGGCATTTTCTGACCATAATTATCGTAGAAAGGAGGAAGCAGGGATACCAAGAATCGACAAGGAGAAAGTATCGTTTCGATACGGTTTCTTTATCGGCACAATTCCTCTCACAACTAAAGTCGCGAGTATCCTTGTGCTCATTTATGAATTCTTTTAATGTGATCGCAGATCCGTGGATCCCGGTCTTGAAAGATGATATGGCATCATTGTACAGCGTTCGCGATGTATTAAAATATGCACCGGATATAAAATGCATCGTTTCACCAGGGAGTCTTCCAAGCGAAGAATACGCTATCTATCGCTTTTTATTTGCGTTATTGACGGATGCATACCAGATCGAAAATGATGACGATATTCCTGACATTTGGGAAAGCGGAGCATTTGACTTGGAGGTGTTCGATGAATATGTCGAAGGATCGGGTAATGTATTTGATATTTTTAATGAAGAACGCCCATTTATGCAGTGCCCGGTAAAAACTGCATTAGAATATGGGGCGACACCGGCGGCAGCAGCGGTACTGAACTGGGCGCAGTTAAGCGGCAATACGGAAACTTTTTTCAGACTTGGGGGTTACCCATTGGCAAAAACTTATGAAGCTTCCCAATATTTGCGCGTTGAGGAATATGTAGCACTTTTGATTAACATTACATTTATGCAGTCAGCACTTACTTCCGGGTATGCGACGGCAGTGTGCGATAACCAGCCACCATTATGGTTTATGTTTAATGGAAGAAATTTATTCGACACATTGTGTTTGAACCTGTATCCAACCGAAGGAGATGACACGCCGATGTGGCGACGTCAGAATTTTTTCTGGCATCCGGAAGAAGAACCGGATGGATGGCTGTCCTTAGCCTTTATGCCAACGCGCATTGTGGCGCCGTATCCGGCCGGATTCAGAGATAATAAAATCTACCAAATCCTTTTTAATGGTGCTTTTTACCGAGACCAGAAAATCAAAAAGGTTTATCCTGAGCCTAAGGAAGCTTATGATTGGTGGAAAGGCGTGGAGCCGTACATCATCACAAAACGCAATACAGGAAAGCTCAAAAAAGACATGCGCGAAGTTGAAGCGTGGAGGGGGCCGACCGGAATTGCATGGATGCATATGGCAGAGTTTTACGGTGTGAAGCTGGATACCGCCACGACAACGCATCCCAAGGTGATGCAGATTTACGACAAAATCTCTGATTGCGAAAAAGCGATCCTTGAAAGACTGCCATATAAACCGACGCAGAGTTTTTATCATTTTGAGCTGCCAACGCAGCAGACCAAGGCTGCGCAAACAATATTCAGGGATTTTACCACGACCGAACCGTGGATGTATGACAAGAAGAAGATTGAACTGGTGAACCGGTTTACATCATATACCAGAGCGGCAATGATTGAGTTAGGTAAGACGCTAAAGCAGATATTGCACTTACCAAATGCGACGGCGGAAAATAATACAGTCAAAGAGATGACAAATGGATGGGCAGACAGATGTGCGCAATATATGTATCAGGAATTCATACCGAAGTTACAAAATGTGAAATCGGATGATGATGGTGACAGGTTTATCGGAAATGCCTGCGATGACATTATTCGTATTACCAAGGATGTCTTAAGAAATATCGCAGCTAAAGATGTGTTCACAAAAATCAACCAGACCAACAGATTGATTGCTATCTTGAAAGTTCCGGCGTCGCATTCTCGTGACTTCAGTCGTGAGTAAGACGCCTCAAATACCGGAAATCGGCATTTCCCCGCCATAATTACCACAGAAAGGAGGCTGCCGTATGAAACTCAGCATGACGTACCGCGTCAGAACCAGAGGCTTTAACCATATCTTCGATGAGACCGTCCGTCTGTACCGTCAGGCAGTCTCCTTCTTCGTGGATGTTTGTCTTACGGAATGGAACCTGATATCCACCGGAAAGCTTCAGAAGGAACGGGTAAACCTGGTGGAATCACTTACTGTCAGGACCAGGCAGAATCCAGCAGTGCCATATGATTTCTCGGCCGCGTTCTACAAGTTCCCCAGTTACTTACGACGTGCTGCCATTACGGAAGCACTGGGTAAGGTATCTTCCTACCACAGCAACCTGACCAACTGGGAAGCAGCGGACCCGGCAAAACGCGGAGAGAAACCGTCACTGCCGCAGGTGGGATACGTGTATCCGGCCATGTACCGTTCCGGTATGTTTGTCTGTACCGAGATGTATCGGGCAACGGTAAATGTCTTTATCCGCAATACCTGGGACTGGGTTCTGGTAGATTTCAGAAAGAGTGATGCGGATTACATTCTCCGTCGTTGTAAGAACTGCAAGGAATGTGTCCTGGCCTTGCAGAAACGCGGAAAGAAATGGTTTCTGGACTTCGTATTCCAGACATCCGCGAAGCTTCCGGATGTTCCCATCAAAGATACCAGTATCCTGGCAGTGGACTTGGGACTCAGCAGTGCGTGTACGTGCAGTATCATGACCCGGAGCGCACGGTCCTCGGAAAGAAATTTCTTTCCCTTCCGGGAGAATGCGACTCCCTGGAACATGCGGTAAACCACATCAAGCACGCACAGCGGTTATGTGCCCGGCGTACTCCAGGACGTGGAGACAGGCGAAAGGCATCAATGATGACATTGTGGTCAAGACCGCGCGGTTCATCGTGAATATGACAAGGAAGCAGCGGGGTCATGTGAGGTAAGGAAGCGGATCTTCTAAGCTATAGCCTCTGCCGGTGCCAGACAGGGAAGCAGTACAACTGCGACCTGAACGCGTCTTACAACATCGGTGCCCGGTATGATATCCGGGAACTCTTAAAGACCCTTCCGGTAACGGCGGGCAGGCGGTTGCAGCAAACGTACCGGAACTGCCCCATCGAAGTCAGTGTACCTCCTCGTTCATTAAGCTGAATGCGGTGCTTGCGGCATAATGCAGCAAAGCACTGAATCCAGCCTGTATGAAGGAAGGACCGCCGGAAGTCCTAAAGAGTCCAACCGGGCAGGAAATCCATCTGCCGGAAGCTCGTGACTTCAGTCAGGAGAGACAACTTCGCAACATCAGTCAAATTATAAAAATCCATTTTCACTACATATCTTTCCATAATTGTCATAAGAAATTTGAGAAAGGAGAGTTACACATGAAAAACAAGATGTGTTCCAGCCCGAAACGCTTCCTCGCGTTATGCTTGTCGGTCATAATAGCATTTACTAATATTCAGTGGCAGACATTTGCGGAAGGCGTCACGGATCATTATTCCAATTATCTGGATGGCTGGAAAGTTGATGTGGCGTGGAGTACGCTATCGACAGACTATGAATGGAACGCAGCCGGGGATTCGACGAGGCAGCCCAAAATTGTTGTCACGTACCGGATCGAGAATGCAGAAAAGGATTATCCGGCCGGGAGTATGCATTTTGCCATCCCGGGCATTGGAAACGCCAACCGCAATTCCACGGCAAAAGCAAGCAAGCTTGCGGCAGACCAGTCTGATTCTGAATGGAGCTATGACTGGGATCAGGGCAAGGACCTGTATGCGTTCACGAACCAGTTTGACGTAAAAACAGGCCAGTCTGTATCCGGAGGTTTTGAGCTGATGTGGAATTTCAACGCAAGAAATTGCGAAAATGGGTTCGCTCAGACAAAAAGCCCGTATTTTTCTATTGACGGAGATGGCAGCATTGTGATGGAACCGTTGTCTTACAAATTCACTTCCGCAAAAGACCGGTACAGAATCTATTTGTCTAAGGAAAATCTCACAGGGGAACAGTATGAGAATGCAGATCAGAATTATGTCTGGTATGATTTCACAACCCGCTTCGATAAGGATGTTCTTTCCAGGGGCGTTTACAAGTCCACGTATTTTGTAAGCCTGGATCTTCCGGACGAAGCCAAGACTTCGGACGTTAAGGTCTTACAGGGTAAAAAAACTTTGACACTTACCAGGAATGAGGACGGAGAAACCGGTTTCTATCCGTTTAAGGAACAGTACGGAGGACCGGAAACATACCAGTATTTTTCGATTGGATTTAAAAAGACTGCCCTGGATGGAAAACAGGTAACGGTCCATGGTCATCTGGATAGAATGTATCAGGATGAATCCACTTGGACAAAATCCGCTGCTTCCAACGAAATCGTGGACGCGGAACAGACCTTTACCGTAACCAGTTATTCCTTTATACACGAAGGCTACACTTACGGTATTGATTCCAAAAACACGTATGAAAGGTTCGATCATACAAATCCAAACAACTATGCAGACCGCCTGCCGGCGACCAATCTCTACAATGGCAAAATCATAGATTTTACCATCAGTGGAAAATCACAGCGTAAATACACCGCTTCCCAGCGTCGTCGTGCTGCCAGAAAAATGGTGGCAACTGCATCGGATGCGGATATGATGTCCCTGGAAGATATCAGTGTCGGAGATATGGAACTCTCTGACTGGGACGATTTAAACTGGAATGAAAATGGTCTGTATGAACCGGAAGAGCTGAATGGCATGACATATGGAGATTTGTATGCGGATGCAACTGCAGATCCGGAACTTCGGGATATTGATATCGAAGCCGAAGATACCACACAGCCTGAAACTTCAAATTCTTCCAAATCCGAAACAGATGAGACGCAGGAATCAGAAACTGAAAAAGGCGAAAAAGACGCAACGGAAGAAACAAAAGAAAATGCAAAAGAGACTGCCGAAGTAACCACGGAGGAAACTGTGAAAGAAACGGAAAACGTGGATTCCACGGCAAAGGAAGATTCTTCCAGTGATAAGGCAGAAAGTAAAGATGAAAAAAGTAACGCCGCTGCAATGGAATCCGAGGAAGGAAAAGAAAAGATAAAAGAAACGGAAAATAAAACCGAGATGGTAGGTAAAGCAAAAAATGCAGATGAAACCACTGTGAAAACACGGCATCCGATTTCCTCCGTTTTTTCAAAGCTTTTGAAAGCAGTACCGGCTGATCTTTTCTCCCTGACCAGCTACGCAAGCAATATCGCAACACCGTCTGACGCGGATGATAAAGATGCAACGGCACTTACAGTGGCATCCGAAAATGCAACAAAAACCAGCCAGATCGGTGCCGACCAGGAACACTCCTTAATCATCGGTGATGACAAACTGGCTGTTACCTTAAATGACGGCAGCATGAGAACGCTGGAACCGGATGAATACGATATTGTGTATGTACTCATCCCAAACACCTCCAAAAGTTATGGATACGAAATTTTCGGAACCAGTGGGGATCCGGACGAAACACCTCTTGACTCCTACGTCCTTATCAGTTCCGGAACCACCGGTTCCTATACAGCCAAACAGCTTCCGGCAGGTATCAAGGCCGTTTTCGTTCGCGTGAACGGAATCACCGGATCGTATGATTATAAGATCAATGTCGGTATAAGATTCCACCTCGACTGGAATGAGGAACAGGAAAAAACAGAGGAAGAACAGGTGGACCGAGAGAAGGCAGTTGTAAATTTCTCTTATCTGCGTTCCGTATACGTGGACGAAGACAATGAGGAAGAAGTAAACGACTGTGCCCAGGAAGCAGGCAGCTATGAAGGCGCATTTGGAGAAGAACTGAGTGAAAGAGATCAGAGCCTCTATGGGGAGTGTCTGATGCGGGATTGCACGAACGTCTGGTTAAGAAACCCGGTCCTGACCTTAAACGCAAGCATGCTCGTTCCGGCAATGGAAGGAAACGGTAAGACCGGTTTTAAAACATCCATTACTTCAACAGGCACACTGCAGTCCGATAACCATGGGGAATTAAAGAGATTTTCCCTTTATACGGAAGTTCCGGATGGAATGACAGTAGACCTGGACGAGGAAGGGGTTGAAGTAACCGGAAGCGCTACGGACTTAAATGGTAACGAGGTTACAAACTTCGGGGATTACATGACGGCATCATCAAGGGAAGTGAATGATAAGACAGTAGTCGTATGTGATTTCGATTTTTCAGATTCGCCGCTGGATATTTCAAAGCTCACCACGGCAGAAATGACCTTTAATGTCTACCTGGCTTACGCAGACTATACCGTTTATGGCACCCATTACAGCACAGCCGCTTACCTGATGCCGCATGATGAGGGTCTGGATAAGGTTGGCGGATATTCCATCCGGGCAGATGAATATGATCTGGATGAAGATGGCCGCACCGATAATAAAATGGCTTACGCATGTGGAAGCATCAACGTACAGGATAATGCAACGGAATGGCGCGAATTTGTTTCCAAGT
>OLSG01000408.1_pt1 | contig 55501 bp, 48 predicted proteins | sample 1673041 | NCBI WGS metagenome assembly OLSG01 (sample SAMEA3136749, study PRJEB25190) | human gut metagenome | reverse complement strand
CCAAGTCTTTCTCATGGACCGGGGTAAGCCACGATGATGAACTAAATAGAAATTAATTAAATCCAATCAATCTCCGCGCAACAATATAAACCAGTGACGATATCTTACGTCCTGATTTTCCCGGAATGTTCATTGTCTGTCCGAGAATACCGTAACGGATTCTGATAAAGCTTCGCATATCTTTTTTCTTCAGATACTGCCATAATTCCTTTTTCTTTTCCAGATTTTCTTTATTCTTGGAACGGATGCAAAGAATGGAAGAAACTGTCATCATGATTGCAAGATAATTAAGCATGTACTGTCTTAATTTCTTACTTCCAATATCTTTAAGCTGATACATATCAATCATCGTCTTTGTGACAAAAATCTGCTGATCCAGCCTTTTGATCATTACTTTCTCATTAACCGACTGATCTTCTCTTCCAATAAAATATCTATAGAAGTCTACATCCATATAGTAAATTTTGCGTACATGCGGGAGTGGGTAATATACATAAATATTGTCCACATAGAATGTATGCTTTGGCAGATGAAGTTGGATCAGTTTTAACATGTCTGTACGGTAAATAACCGAGTGCATCAGAATATACTGATCCAGACGGAAATGTCCCATATCATCCCAACGGAAAATCTCATCCTGTGGCAATACGTTACGATAATGAATCACCTTCTTATGTGTTGCACCAACTTTTTCATACACATAGTTAGCGATCAACATATCCAGTTCCATTCCATCTTCTTCCATATGGCGTAAAACATCTAATATTTTATGAAGTGCATCTTCGTCCACCCAGTCATCACTGTCTACAACCTTAAAATATTTACCGGTTGCATGCATCAGCCCTGAGTTTACAGCATCTCCATGTCCACCATTTTCCTTGTCTACTACTTTAATAATAGTAGGGTATTTTTCCATATATTCATGAGCAATCTCTGATGTTCTGTCCTTTGATCCGTCATTTACGATAATTATTTCAATATCTTCTCCACCCGGAAGAATACTTTCTATCGCATGGGCCATATAATCCTGTGAATTATAACACGGAATGGCAAAAGAAATATATTTCATTCTTCATTTTCTCCTCTTTCTACAATTTGACTTCTATTAGTATAATCTATTTTTCGCTATTTTCCAACAAAATCTTTGTAAAATCCCGTGTTCACAATTTGTTCATTTATCCTTCAAAATTCTTTCATTACTTTAACATTCTTTCTTCATAGGTCTTTCTTATACTATAATCATCAAAGAAATACAGAGAACTTGGTAGCTACTTCCGAACACATGGCGATTTAGAATTTCTCTCATATCCTTTGATATACAAAAGACATTATCTAGTATGTAAATACTATTTGGAATAAACTTTTTCATAATACATGCCGGGAACTGCGAAAGTGGTTACCCGGCATCCTCCCTTTTATGAAAGATTTTTCCAGATTTCTTTCACTTTTTCCCGTTTCCATATTCCTACAACAATCAATGCGCCAAATAAAACAGCTCTCTCCCATAAAATTATGTTCTTCTTTTTTCCTTCCTTTTTATCTTCCTTGACCATTTTTTCATCCTGTATTACCTTTTCATTTCCATAAAAAATATATTTTCTGACCGGTTCCACAATTTTCTGCCACAAACTCTTTTCCTCGTATATTTCAAATCCTATCTGTGAAACTTTTTCATTTCCCGCAAAATCTTTTGCTTTTACCTCTATTTCATAATTTTTTGCCTCATTTAGCTGAATTTCATATCCCTTCTTCTGTTTTTTCCTGTTTTGTTTTTTCCCATTAATTTTAATGTATTCAATCTGATCTTCCAGATTCTCTGTTCTGACATAAAATGTTTTTTCTTTTTCATATTTTTCTCCATCTTCTATCCCCTCAAACTCGATCACCGGCGGTGTATGATCGATGGTAAACCTCGCTTTTGCTTCTCCTTTATTTCCTGCTGAATCAAAAGCTTCGATTGTCAGTACATGTACCCCTTCTTTTTCAATCTTTTCTCCTGGCCGATAAAGTGCATCGTCCACTTTCATTACATATGTATAATTCGTAAAATCCTTAATCGATTCCTCGATAGAATAATTCCAGCTAAACTTCTTTAAATACTTTCCATCCAACTCATCTACATGTGCAATAACGGGATTTTCTTTATCTATAATCAGCTGTCTCTCGGCATGACTGACATTCCCTGCCATATCTGTTACATTCATTCGGAGTTTATACAGCCCGTCCTCTGCAAGTGTCTGCACACTTTCTTTTTTTGTATCACCAGACTCATTCCTGCTTTTTGTTTTCCATTCTGTGATTTCTGTTTCTTCCTTTTTCCCATCGATATCTTCTTTTAAAATATTTGCCCGCACCGTCTGAATTACATTCTCTTCTTCTGCCAGATAGCTGACTTGTACAGGTTTACTGGTAATCGTATAATCCTCCACTCCTTGTATCAATGCTTTCGGTGCATCTCTGTCAACAAAAACCCGATCCGTTACCACCGTCTGATTTCCCGCATAGTCTGTAGCAATAATTGTTACCGGGGTACTTTCCCCATTCTGTGAACTTTCTGTAATGACAAATTTTTCTGCTCCTTTACTGCTTTTCCCAACTATTTTTTCTCCTGTTTTACAGATAATTTCCGCGATCTGGCTTCCATTGCTCCCGTCAGAAGCTTCTACCACTACCTCTGCTGCCTCTTTGTGCCAAATATCTGCTCCTCCGGACACTTCCAGACCGATCACCGGTCTTACACTGTCTATCCAGAATGCCTTTCTGCTTTCTGAATTTTCAATCTGATGATGTTCTTCATCTTCCATCCATACTTCCAGTTCATTCCTTCCATCTGCAAAATTCAATTGTTTCAACCGGCAGGATTCATTTAATTTTTCCAGCGTACCTTCCTGCCTTTCCCCATTTCCATTCTCAAAAAGGTATCTGGTCACGCCATTCTTACTCAGATGTGTGATCTTTCCGGTCGGAGCACTGATATAATAGCCATTCTGACCATCCGGATCCTCATATTCCGCATGATACATTTTTATCTCTTCTTCCTCCGGATCTTTTCCATTCTCTTTTTCATCGTCTTTCTCTAAGTCTTTCCCGTCATCTTTCTCGTCATCTTTCTCCGAGTCTTTCCCATCCTCTTTCTCGTCATCCTTCTCCGGATCTTTTCCATCCTCTTTCTCGTCATCCTTCTCCGAGTCTTTCCCGTCATCTTTTTCATCACCCTTCTCCGGAGCTTTCCCGTCATCTTTCTTATCGTCTTTCTCTCTATCTTCCTCCGAATCTTTTCTGTCCTCTTTTTCTCCCTCTTCTACCAGATCCTTTTCATTATCTTTGGCGTTGTCTTTGTCCTTGTCAAATTCTTTCTTACTGTCTTTTCCTTTATTTTTTACTTTTATAATCTGCTTTCGACTTCCCGCTTCTACCTGCATCACATTTCCTTCCGGTAACAGATCAGCAATCTGTCCTCCGGTCACCATACCAAACGCTGCTATCATTATTACTTTTTTTATCTTCCTACCCATATATTTCCTCCTTCTGCCTTAATTCCATATTCTTTTTGTAATTTCTTAAATTCTGCATTTTCCAAAAGTTCAGTATCTTCTGTTACATATTCTTTAATCTTGAGTGCACACGTATCTCTATTGACAGCCGGATCTGCACATATCAGTCTTATGTGTGTTAATTTCAACTCTTCTGATTCTCCAAGCTCTTTTATCCCCTGAATGCATGTATCGCTTGCCATATCCCTTCTTCCTGCAGTTTCATACAACTGTACCATCTTTTTATACAGCTCTTCTCTCTTACCCGGTTCCGTCTCATCCTCCAATATCTCTGCATATATGTTTGCTGCCTCCTCTTTCTTTTCTTCTTTTTCCAATGCAGACGCCTGATACTGCAATAGTTCTCTCTTCGCAGAATCATTCAGATAATCTGTCTTTAATCCTTCTTCTACCAGATTCAACACTTTTTCTGAACTTTCTTTATCATCCAGTAATCCATACCCTCTTATCAGGCACTGTATTGCCTGTTTTTTCTTCTCTTCCGACTGCATATTTCTTTCTTTCCATTCATTCTCCAGGTAAGCAAGACTTGCGGCAAATTTTTCTGCCTCTTCCGGCACTTTTTGTTTTTCATACGCTTTGATAAGCCTTTTCAGATTAACTGCCAGCGTCTGATTCTCCATTTGATTCAGACATTTCAGACTTTTTTTCATATCTCCCACATTCAGGAAATATGCCAGTGCCAATTCCAGATACTCTTCATCTCTTTCATATATTTTCTTTTTTATCCGGTCATCCGATTTTTCACTTTTTTTCTCTTCTGATTTGGAAGATTCCGTTCTTTTCATCTCTCTCTGGTTTGCTTTTTCAGCATTTTCCCATGCATTTATGAACAAATATCCCCCGAAAACAATAGACAAAACTACTGTTATACACACTTTTTTTCTTCTTTTCCCCTTATTATTCAAAATTTTATCTCTGTCTTTTTCTTCATACCTTGGGATTTGTTTTTGGATTTCTGATACATTTAGATAATGGGTTGATCTTATCCCCATTGCTTTTGAAATAATTCTCTGAAGACGATATTCTTCTCGTCTGTTAAAACGTGGTTCTGCCTCCACAGATGCCAGAATATATTGAAATGTTTTTCCCAGCCCATACATATCCAGTTCCTTACTGGCATGTTGATAATACTTTTCGTCCGGCGGAAGAAAATATTCACGGATATCTCTTCTTTGCATAAATATCATCTTGCTTCTGTTTGCTTCCGACTGCATATCCAGAAAATAAATTCTTCCATCTTCAGACCTGACAATACTATATGGATTTACATATTGATAACAAGGATTTCCCCTGCACCTGTGAAATGACGCCAGTTGTCCTGCTATCTCTTTTAATAATAAAAATATCTCCCGTTTTTTTATTACCGGATGATATTTTAAGTATCTGTCCAGGGTTTTCCCCTGCACATTTTCGGAACTGATATAGCATAATTGTCCATGCTCAATCAGCCGCAACACATCATAACTTTCTTTTTGTTGCAACATATATCACCCCTGTTCTTTTTTCATTTTTTCTTACATGGTAAATTTGGTGAGGCCTCACGAAGTCCTACAGACTATATAGATTAATTAAAAGAATCTATCTTGAAAATATAGATTAAAGATATCTTACCTGATTCATTTCAAAATTTCAACCCTTTTTTATTGTTTTTATATATTTTCTGGCACAGCACTTTAAAGGACCTGCCACAGACAACTTCTCTTACATATTTTTGTATCTACAGAACTTGCTACCGGCAACTTCTCTTACATGCTGCTTTGGTATACAAAAAGTGCCATATTGCAAGACATGTATCTTGTTATACGCTCGCAATACGGCACTATCTTTCCAATCTTCAAATCTTATCTATTTTTTATCTGTGACTTAATTCTTTTGGTGTATACAGATGTCTTGGGATTCCATCTACCATAACCGGTGATACATCCCCCTGAATCAATGGACGCACATAAGAAATAAACTCATTTGTTACATAAGTACCTTCTTCGTTTACCCAGTTTCTTGGTACAAGCTTCTCATCATTGGCAATCTTGTGTACATCCTTTACTTCTGTTCCGCACTGATATGGATCATCCGACAGACGTTTTAAGACTACCATCTTTCCGGTATCTCCTTCGTCTGCTGCCTTTACCGCTGCTCCTCCAACCTGATATGCTTCCAGTATATCAACTCTTGAGGCTGCGTGAGATGCGGCTCTTTGTAATGTACTTAATTCAATCGCACGTGTCTTACATCCAATCTCCCCTGCAATATAACTTGCAAGGTAAGATGCTGTTCCGGATAACTGCTTATGTCCAAATGCATCTACAAAGTCAATACTGTTGCCAAGTTCACATACATAAGTTCCATCTTCTGTACGGATTCCTTCTGATACTGCAACAACAATAGATGTTTTCTCCTGTAATAATTGTTTGATCTTTTCTCCAAATAACTGAAGATCAAATGGAAGTTCCGGCAGATAGATAAGATCCGGTCCTTCGCAGTCTTCTCCCTTTGACAATGCAGCCGCTCCGGTCAGCCATCCGGCATTTCTTCCCATTATTTCGACGATAGATACCACGCCTTTTTCATATTCCAGGCAGAAACTGTCACGGATAATCTCTTTCATAGATGTTCCGATATATTTTGCCGCACTTCCATATCCTGGTGTATGATCGGTAAGTGCAAGGTCATTATCAATCGTCTTCGGACATCCAATGAAGCGGATTGCATGACCGAATATAATGGCATAATCCGATAATTTCTTGATTGTATCCATAGAATCATTTCCACCGATATAGATAAATACTTCGATATCCAGTTTGTCCAGGATCTCAAATATCTTATCATACACTTCTCTGTTCTCATGGATCTCCGGAAGCTTATAACGGCAGGATCCCAAAAATGCGGCCGGTGTTCTTTTTAATAATTCCGCATCCAGTTCGGTCTTGATATGATCTGACAGATCAATATATTTTTCTTTTAATAATCCCTGGATTCCGTGAAGCATTCCATATACTTTATTGGCTCCACGGTCTTTCGCTGTCCGGTATACACCGGCAAGACTGGCATTGATCGCTGCAGTTGGTCCCCCAGATTGTCCTACAATTACATTTCCTTTCATTCGCTTATTTCCTTCCTGTTTTTTATTCCGTTTTACCGTTAATTCAATATTAGTGTATTTAAACATAAAAGTCCAGTAATTCTTATTTTTTTTATGCATTTTTACTATTTTTATGTATCTTTGCATTGTTTGATACAAAAAAAACTCTTATTCCCCACCTTTTTGTAGTCTGTACAATATATGGGAAATAAGAGTTTTTATTCACACATTTTATTCAGCTTTTACCGGGTTTGATACACTTACCTTGTGATCATACCATTTGCCCTTTGTTCCGATCAACGCCAGATCAAATTCTTCATCTAACGCCGGAACCGGAACATCAAATCCATAGACTTCTTCTGTCGTTCCATCGCTGTATGTAACTTTGTCTGTGGTTGGTTCTAAAAGTTTTGCACCTTTTTTCTGAGCCTCTTTTGCTGTACCAGGGAAGAGATTCACGATATTTTTTGATACGAGACTGATATGTATCGTCATCTTTCCATCTTCTACAGTCAGTGTACCTTTTCCTTCATTTGCTTCATTTACATGAAACATCGTACTGTCCGTCTTAAATTCTGCAGTATAGGTCCCATCCTCGATCGGCGCCTTTGCTGCTTCGGACTTTGAATCTTTTGATTTTTCTTCTTTTGCATCAGACTTCTGCTGTTCTGTCTTGGCTGATTTGTTGTCTGATTTGCTGCTGTCATCCTTACTTGCACATCCTGTGAATATTGCAGCTGTCATTACTGCAGACAGCACAACTGCCATCAATCTCTTTCTCAACATTGTTATCTCCCTTAATTATCTTTCTTACTGTGCATCCATAGCTGCTTTTGTATGAGCAACATATAACTGCTGGATTGCATCGATCTCTCCAAGACCTGCAATCTGTGTCTTTACACTGTCAAAGTTCTTAGATGCCTCAAACTGACTCTTCCATGAATCATTATCATCTCCGGCCATATCATTATTAGCATGATCTCCGGCAACAACCATAAGTGGACGAAGGATTACATTCTTATATCCGGCATCTTTTACTTTTGCGATAACGGATTCGCAGGAAGTATCTTCCGGCTCACCTTCTACTGTTCCGATGAATACATTCTTATATCCAAGCTGTTCCATCTGTGCCTGCATCTGAGAATAGCTGATCTTTGCTGTATGAGATGTTCCATGTCCCATGAATACAAATGCTGTGCTGTCCTCTGCTGCTGCATCAAGGCTGTCATATTCTGCTGTCTTTACTGCTTCTGCAGTGATTGCCTTAGCTACTGCAGCCTTGTCTTCATTGATTGCTGTTGCGTCCGCTCCAACTTCTCCGAGAAGTGGTTCTGCGATTTTAACAGATTCGAATTTATCTTTGTAACTATTTACTGTTTCTGTTAACTCATCATACTCTGCACCGTGCATCAGATGTGTAGGCTGTACAACCAGTTTCTTTACACCATTCTTTACTGCACGCTCTAAAGCCTGATCCATGTTATCAATCTTCTCATCATCTCTTGCCTGTACATGATTAATGATGATCTGTGCTGTAAATGCTCTTCTTACGGACCAGTCCGGATTAGCTGCCTGAAGCGCTTTTTCAACTCCGCCGATATCGGCTGCACGGCTTGCATTAAAAGATGTTCCGAAACTTACTACCAGGAGTTCCTTCTCCCCGATGTTATCTTCATTTAACGGATCATCCTGGGAAGCATCCCCTGTATCTCTTCCGAAATAATCCGGATCAGCATTTTCACCTTCTACAAGTTCTTTCTGTGCATCTGTCAATTTGTCCCACGCTTCTTTCGCTTCTTTACACTGCTCATCTGTCTTGTCGTTTCTTTCCTGCACATAGATGGCATCAATCTTCTTTGCTACTTCATCTGCGGCTTTCTGATCGTCCTCTTTTGATGAATTCTCTACAGTCTTCTTGCTGCTGTCTGAACTGCTACCTGCTTTGGAACCACATCCGCCAAGTGCTGCTACACACATAGCTGCTGATAATAATACAACTACCAGTTTCTTTTTCATTTCTTTTACCTCCTGATTTTCCGATTGTCAATGCACGAGATACAAAAAAACTCGGCCACCGTCAGCTCCTTCCGAATATATAGCCAAAAAAAGCCTCCGTCAGAAAACGAAGACAACGAAAATAAAACTGTATTATACCACATACAGTTCTGTGATCCATTTCGTACTGCCAATTCCTCGTGGCCTGAACTTTTTCGTTCCTGTACTGCGAAAGGCAGGTCTCCCGGCTTATTGCTCTGACACATCTGCTCCCTTCCCGGTTCTCCCAGTGGATCTGTAGCTTCTGCTTGCAAAACACGGTGACGAGTTCGTACAGGATTCTCACCTGTTTCCCTTTTCACCAGTCAGATCATTCTTTCCACAAATTATTCTGAATCCTTCTGACTGACACCTCACACAATCTTGATTAAATTTACTATGTAACCTTAACACAGTTGCCCAAATTATGTCAATACTGTCCCGGTCATCTGAATTGAAACATCCGCTTCGGAACAGCAAAAAACCCTCGTCCGACTTAATGTCAAACAAGGGTCTCTCGTACGTGCGCGAGAAGATTCGAACTCCCGACCTTCTGGTCCGTAGCCAGACGCTCTATCCAGCTGAGCTACGCGCACATATTATATTTGTTTGCCTCAGTTATTTATGTACCTCAGCAACGAAATTAATTATAGCGCAACGTTTTCTATCTGTCAACAACTTTTTCAAATTTTTTTAAATTATTTTTTTAAGCTCTGGTGGCCTGCAAGTCTTCCTTTTCTCTGGCCGTTTCTTTCTTCTTTTTATAATGGTATAATTATTACATATTTACAATACATTAGAAAATGAGGATTTCTTTATGACAAAAAAAGTTGCTGTAATCAATGATCTGTCCGGACTTGGACGCTGTTCCCTGACTGCTGCCATCTCCGTATTATCTGCGATGGGAATCCAGGCCTGTCCACTCCCTACCGCCATTTTAAGTTCACAAACAGAATACCCCAGCTACTACTGTTATGATTTTACCGATAAGATGGATTATTTCCGCCAGGAATGGAAGAAACTAGGCACTTCTTTTTCCGGAATCTATACCGGTTATGTTGCCAGTGTCTGCCAGATTGAACAGATCATGCACTTTCTGGATACTTTCCAGACAGCAGACACCTTTCTTCTGGTCGATCCTGTAATGGGAGACGATGGCGTTACCTATGATATGTATACTTCCGGGCTTCTGACTGCTATGAAAGAACTTGTCGCACGTGCAGATGTTATCACTCCTAACCTTACCGAATTCTGTCTGCTGACGGATATAGATTATAACAGCCTGCAGGATTCGTCTCTGTCTATACAGCAGCTCATTTCACGACTTAAGGATGCAGGGCAGACTTTGACAAAGGATCATGAAAAAAAGGTCCTCATCACTGGTATTCATTTTACTGCAGATGACGGAGTTCATAAGATTGGAAATCTTCTGCTAGATGGCTCTTCACATTTTCTTTCGGCATATCCCTGTTGCAACGGAAGTTATTCCGGTACGGGTGATCTCTTTGCTTCCTGCATCACAGGCGGACTTGCCAGAGATATTTCCCTTACGGAAATGATGCAGACCGCAGGTTCTTTTCTTGAAAAATCATTAATTGATTCTGTAGAAGAACATGTTCCGGTAAACGAAGGCGTTAATTTTGAAAAATATTTATATCTCTTGCATACATAGAACCTGCCACTGGCAACTTCTATTGCATACATTGGTATTAAAAATCACCATATATCTTTTGAAAATTTCTCTACTGAAACTCTTTCTTTTGATATATGGTGATCTTCTTTATTATTGGTATCTCAGATTGATATTTCGTTACATAATTTCTGACAACGTAATCTGTGCTCCCACAGCTTCTGCCTGTAATTTATAAACTTCCGGATAATATCTTGTCGAAAATACATATTCCCCATCATTTACAAATACTTCAACAGAGGATGTATCGACCAGAATCTTCAGATTCTCCACTTCTTCCACTTCTACACATCTCATGCTTCTTCCTGAAGATACCGAAGTTTTATCCTGATCTGTAAAATGCATCCGGAATTTTCCGTCAGCATAATCCAGGATCAGCTTCTCTGAAAGGATAACTTTAAAGCGGTTCTTTGTAATATCCGAAATCGTCATTTCATATACCGGATATCCCTCTCTTACCAGCATACCTTTCACATCACTTACCAGATGTTTCTTCTCTTCTAGTTCTCTTATCGGACGTTGACAGATCTTGCCGTCTTTTTCAAAGATTTCTCTTGGAAATGTAAAGCAATGCTGCCATCCTGTCTGAATGGTCGGATTGCTGTATTCTTCGCAGTCCGGCATTCCCATCCAGCTGATGTGGATCCTTCTTCCTTCTTCCGTCTCAAAACTCTGCGGGGCATAATAATCAAACCCATAATCCCACAAATGATACTCTGACAACTTGTATTCTCCAAGAATATCTCCTCCTATCTCAAAGTATCCGGACTGATATACATTACGATCCTCCCAGATACCACCTTCCAGTCCCTGAACAGACGTGGAAAGAAGTTTCTTATCTCCGATTTTGAAATAATCCGGGCATTCCCACATATACCCGAATGGCTTTTCGGATTCCACCCGGTTTCTGAACTTCCAGTTTACTTTATCTTCAGATTCAAATACAAGTACCTGACCTACATCTTCGTTCGTTCTTGCACCCTGTACCATATAATAAGTACCATTTTCTTTCCATACCTTTGGATCTCTTACATGACAGGTCAGATCGTCCGGATAATCTGAATTTCTCATCAGTTCTTTTTTCTTTCCGAACGTCTTGCCGTCTTCCGTTATAACCAGAACGGTATTGCCCTCACGTCCGGTGCGGATGTAATCATATTCCCCGTCTTCTAATTTGACATTTCCTGTATAGTACAGATACATTTTTCCATCTTCAATAAATGCGGATCCGGAATATACTCCGTGACAGTCAAATGGCTGATCTGGATAAAGTGCGGTACCCTGATATTCCCACTTAATCATATCCTTGCTGGTATAGTGACCCCACATCTTCACACCGCCTTCTGCATTAAACGGCGAATACTGGAAAAACGCGTGATAGATACCCTGGAACTGGCAAAGTCCATTTGGATCATTCAGCCAGCCGACCGGCGGCATCAGGTGTAGTTTTTCACGAAATTTTCTATCTGATACGGATAACTCTTCTCTGGTTTTCTGGCTTTGTTCTGCTGTCTCTACTAATTTTACAAGATCTCTTGTTAATGCGTTCATAAATCAATCGTCTCCATCTATCTATAAGCATTATTTCTATACACATTATTTTGTAAGTGTCATAACTTTACTTGTTGTCTTAACTTCAGCAGGTTCTGCCTTTGTTACATTTCCGAATTCATCTGTATTTGTCAGAATCATCATTGTTGTCGTCTGATATCCTGCATTCTTGATTTCCTCAAGGTCCGCTTCTACCAGAATATCTCCTGCATGTACTTTATCGCCATCAGAAACTTTCTTTGTAAATCCTTTTCCATCCATTTTTACAGTATCAATACCGATATGGATCAGAAGTTCGCCACCCGTTTCTGTTGTGATACATACGGCATGACCTGTCTCGAAGATATTCGATACTTCTCCGTCACATGGAGCTACAATCTTGCCATCTGCAGGCTCTACCGCAACGGTTGTTCCAAGCATCTCGGATGCAAATGTCTCATCTGCTACTTCGGATAATGGAATCTGTGTTCCGTTTACCGGACTTGTTAATGTCTCTTCTGCTGTCTCTGCTGTTGTGTCTGCTGTTGTTGCGTCTGTTGTTACTGCGTCTGCTGTTTCAATATTTTCTACTGCTGCTGTCTCTGTTGCTGCCTTTGGTTCTGCATCCTTATAGATCAGGAATGAGATCACGAATGCAACACCGACTGCGATCACCATCTCGATCAGGTACTGAAGCGGCTGATTCAGGCAGAGCAGGATACCGAAGATACCTGTTACACCAGTCCCCTTAGCTCCGAGGTGCACCAGTGATGCATATAATGCTCCACATCCTCCACCGATACATCCGGCGATGAATGGTTTGAAGAATCTTAAGTTTACACCGAAGATTGCAGGCTCTGTAATTCCCATAAATGCACTGAGTGATGATGGAAGCGCCAGAGATTTGATCTTCTTATCTTTAGACTTAATACCTACTGCAAGTGCTGCAGCTCCCTGTGCTACGTTGGCTGCACTTGCAAGTGGAAGCCAGTATGTAACACCGTATTTTGCAAGCTGTCCGATGTCAATAGCTGTATACATCTGATGAATACCGGTTACTACGGTTGGTGCATATAAACCTCCCATGATCAGACTTCCGATTCCGAGAGGAAGCGTTAGCATCCACTGGATTGCTCCGAGAATTGCATTTTCAGCCCATACGAAGATCGGTCCTACAATTGATAATGTAAGATAACCTGTTACAAATACGCTGACCAGAGGTGTTACGAACAAGTCAAGAACTTCCGGAACGATCTTATGTAACTTCTTCTCGATCACTGCCAGAATCCATACGGCGATGATAACCGGAATGACGTGTCCCTGATATCCGACCATATCGATCTTAAACAGTCCGAAGAAGACGCTCTGTGTCTGCTGTACACCCTCTGTTGCTACAGTATAAGCATTCTGCAGTGACGGATGGATCATGATCATACCGATAACTGCGCCAAGATACTGGTTCGCACCGAATGCTTTTGCAGCTGAGAATGCGATCAGGATCTGCAGGAATGTGTAAGCAATGTTACTGAACAGATTCGCAAATACATAAATCGAACTGTGTGTATTAATATGGAGGAATCCGTTGCTATTCATAAAATCAAGTGAGTTCATGATTCCCATTAAGAAACCGCTGGCTACGATGGCCGGAATGATCGGTACGAAGATATCACCAAGCAGCTTGATCGCACGCATGAACCAGTTCTGCTTCTCTGCAGCTGCCTCTTTTGCCTCTGCTTTTGAGCTTGCCGTGATACCTGCGATGTCGATGAACTCAGCAAATACTTTATTTACCGTACCGGTTCCGAGGATAATCTGAAGCTGTCCCGATGCTTCGAAGACTCCTTTTACCCCATCTACATTTTCAAGTGCTTCTTTACTTACTTTCTTATTATCTGCAATGACAAGACGAAGTCTCGTTGCACAATGTGCTGCAGATGCAATGTTCTTACTTCCGCCGACATGATCCAGGATGTCCTGTGCGGTCTTTCTGTAATCCATATTAACTCTCCTTCCTCCTTCTATGTGTAATCGTTTTCACATCTTGTAATTTTATAATAAGAAAAAAAATGCCATTTGTAAAGATGGCATTTTTACTGATATTTGCTATTCGATTTTGTGCGGTTTGCACGAATTCTGTTGTTTTTGACTGATTCGGAATCTATTTACACATTTTGCACACTGATTTTCTGCTCCGGCATCTCTTAGTCTTCTATATTTTCTTCCGGATCATCAATGTTAGCGAGCCGGAATCCAAGTTTGATCTCTACCGGAATGCTTTCATCCCTTTCTATTACATCCAACAGGAGTTCCGCGCCCCGGATTCCACTGGTCTTATAGCCAAAATGCACTGTTGGTATTCCACCTGTTACCGCCTTTAAAAGCTGATTATCGCCAAATCCGGTAACCTGAATCGATGTATTTTCTAATATATAACGGAATCTGGATCCTGTGTCTTCTACATTCTTCGGAATCTGACTTCCGGCATAAGTATGAATCGCTTCGATTGCCCCGGCTGCGATTGTATCAGTGGCGCATGATATGATATCGATGTCATGTTTTTCATTCAATAATTCCAGAACCTTTTCATATCCGGATTCTGTCGTGAACTCCGCCACCTTATAATATCCGTCTTTTAATTCTTTTCCCGACCTTTTCAGACCTTCCCGGAATCCATCTTCTCTGGCCGCTCCAGCTGCTTTATCTTCTCTTGATACTCCGATATATGCAATCTCTTTCCGGCTCTTTGCCGCAACCGCACATCCCATGGCCTCCCCTGCGCCGTAATCATCATGATAAATACAGTTCGCATATTTCGTATGCTGACCAATCACAACCACCGGTACTTTCGATTCTTTCAGAAATCTCCGGTGTTCCGCCGTGATCATCGTTCCCACAAGAATAATCCCGTCTACCGGATAATTCTCGAACAGACGCATATACTCTATTTCCTTCGCCGGTGTATTATCCGTTCCGTCAAGCAGCATCTGGTAATTCCGCTCCGAAAGAACCTTTTCGATTCCTGCCGTGATCCGGCTGATGGATTCTGAATTAATCTTTGGTACAACCACCCCGATCAGACACGCTTTCTTGGTTCTAAGCATACGCGCCTGCGCCGATGGCTGATAGCCGGTCTCATCAATTACTTTCTTAATCTGTTCTTTCTTCTCGTCACTGACGTATCCGCCGTTCAGGTATCTCGACACCGCTGCGCTGGATACTCCTGCCAGTTTGGCAATTTCTTTGATCGTCATATACTGTTACTCCCTCTGTTCTTCTTCACTGCAGAATATTATAGCACATTCCTTCTACAGATTTTCTCCATTCTTACTGATTAGTATTTATCTGTATTATAACTGAAAAAGCCCGCCTAAGCGAGCTTTTTGCCAGATTGCGTATTAACCTTCAAACTGACTATGGTACAACTTATGGTAAAATCCACCTTTTTTCAGCAATTCTTCATGATTGCCCTGCTCGATGATCTTACCGTCTTTCATAACTAAAATTAACGAAGCATTCCGTATCGTCGAAAGTCTGTGTGCCACGATAAAGCTTGTTCTTCCTTTCATCAGCTTATCGAATGCTTCCTGTACCTGCAGTTCGGTACGGGTATCGATACTTGATGTCGCCTCATCCAGGATCAACATCGGCGGCAGACAGAGCATGACTCTTGTGATGCACAGAAGCTGCTTCTGACCCTGGCTGATACTGTCTTCGTGAAGCACCGTGTCCAGACCTTTTGGAAGTCTCCGGATGAATTCCCAGCTTCTTGCCTCCTTCGCTGCACGAATGATCTCTTCATCGGTTGCATCCGGTTTTCCAAAGCAGATGTTGTCTCTTACGGTTCCGCTCTTGATCCAGGTATCCTGCAACACCATACCAAAGCTGTTTCTAAGGGCATGTCTGGATACCTCCCGGATGTCCTTTCCATCCACCAGGATCTTTCCTTCATCTACATCATAGAATCGCATCAGCAGGTTGATAAATGTCGTCTTACCGCATCCTGTCGGACCAACAATTGCAATACGCATACCCGGTTTTACATCCAGATTGAAGTTCTCGATCAGTTCTTTTTCTTTATCATAACTAAATGCCACATCGTCGATTGTAACATTGCCATCAACTGTAGCAAATGCGCCTTCCGCATCCAATGTCTCTTCTTTCTGCTCTAACAGATCAAAGATACGGTCCGCACATGCCAGCGCATTCTGCATCTCTGTGACTACCGAACTGATATCGTTGAACGGCTTCATATACTGGTTCGCATACGCTAACAGTACAGAAAGTCCTCCGACCGTCAGCGTGCCGCCCGGTATCAGAAATGCTCCAAGTAAAGCCACTCCGGCGTAAATGATATTATTGACGAATCGTGTGGACGGGTTTGTTAAACTGCTGTAGAACACTGCTTTCTGGCTGTAGTTCTGCAGTTCTTTATTGATCTCATCAAATCTTCTGGATGATTCTTTCTCGTACCCAAATGCTTTTACTACTTTCTGTCCGCCGATCATTTCTTCAATCAGTGCAGTCTGCCGTCCTCTGGTCTCACTCTGCTTCCGGAACATCGTATAAGATCTGGAAGAAATGAATTTCGCCACTACGAAACTAAATGGTGTCAGTACGATCACCAGCAGTGTTACCCACACATTCTTAGAGAACATGAAAATCAGTGTCACAACGATCGTCACGATTCCTGAAAATAACTGTGTAAATCCCAACAACAGACCATCGGATAAGATATCTGTATCTGCAATGACACGGCTTACAATATCTCCGGTGCTGTGCTGATCCAGATAAGACAACGGCAGTACCTGGATATGACGGATTGCCTGTGAACGGATATCCTGCACGATCCGGTAAGTCATCCGATTGTTCAACAGATTCATGAACCACGTAGCAAATGCTGATATTACGATAAAAATCAGAATCTGCTTCAGATAATACCACATCATATCAAAGTTCACCTGATGTGCCGATACAACTTCATCAATTGCATCACCGAATAAAACCGGCACATATAACTGCAATACTACAGAGATTGCAGCAAAGATTACACTGAATGCAAGGAAAATCTTATACTTTCCTATGAGCTTTAATAATTTCTTCATTACTCTGCCGCTCCTTTCTCTGCCTTCTCTGTCATTTTATCTGCTTTGTCCAAATCTTTTCCGGTTTCCTTTGAAGATTTAACTGCAGCCGGACGTTCTTCCGGGAACTGTGAATAATAGATCTCCTGATAGGTCTCGCAAGTCTCCATCAGTTCTTCATGGGTTCCCTGTCCTGCCAGCTCACCGTCCTCCATAACCAGGATCTTGTCTGCCTGACGGATACCGGAAATTCTCTGAGATACCAGGAAGGTTGTCACATTGCCTTCCAGTTCACCGATTGCTTTACGAAGCGCTGCGTCTGTCGCAAAATCCAGCGCACTTAAGCTGTCGTCCAGAATCAATATCTCAGGCTTGCTGACCAGTGCACGTGCGATCGTCAGACGCTGCTTCTGTCCGCCGGACAGGTTACGTCCGTTCTGTTCTACTTCAAAATCAAGCTTTCCAGGCTTAGCTTCTACAACATCTTTTGCCTGAGCGATTGTGATTGCTTTCCACAGATCTTCATCTGAAGCCTGATCATTGCCCCACTTCAGATTGTCGCGGATACTTCCTCTGAACAGGATGGAACGTTGCTGTACCACACCGATCTCACTGCAAAGTTCTCCCTGCGGATAGTCCTTTGCATTGATACCATTTACTTTTACCGTTCCTTCCTGTGGATCATAGAATCTCGGGATCAGGCTGACCAGTGTACTCTTACCACTTCCGGTTCCTCCGATGATTCCGATCGTCTGTCCTTTCTTCGCACGGAAGGTGATGTCCGATAAGCTGGATGCTCCGGCACCTTCGTATGTGAAGGTGACGTGGTTGAATTCAACTGCCAGATTACTGTCGGCCTGATCATTCTCGCCGTCTGTCTCATATTTTCTTTGATCAGCATTTATCTGTTCATTCTTCATCTGCTCAGCCGCCACTTTGTATTCCATGCTGGACTTCACATCCAGAATACCGGCCACACGGTCTGCGCAAGCCATTGATTTGTTCAACGTAATGATCAGGGATGCCAGCTTGATCAGTTCTACGATAATCTGTGCCATATAGTTATACAGCGCTACTACCTGTCCCTGCTGCAGATTCCCGATATTGACCTCCACTCCGGCACGCGCGATCAGTAACACAGTTGCTCCGTTAATCAATACATACGTGAGCGGATTCAGAAGGGCAGAAATTCTTCCTACGAACTCATTCAATCTTGTAAGTTCTCTGTTTCCTTCTTCGAATTCTTCCACCGACTGTTCTTCCCTGCAGAATGCACGGATGACACGGACACCTGTCAGATTCTCTCTCGTAAGTCCTGTCACACGGTCCAGACCTGCCTGTACTTTCTTGAACAGCGGAATACTGATCAGCATAATCGAAAATACAACGACAAACAGGATCGGTACTGTCACTACAAAGATCAGTGCACAGCGTACATTGATGGTAAATGCCATCACCATCGCACCGATTACGACAAACGGACTTCTAAGTAACAGACGCAGTCCCATGTTAATTCCGTTCTGCACCTGGTTCACATCGTCCGTCAGTCTCGTGATCAGTGTGTCTGTTCCGAGCGTATCCAGTTCTGTAAATGACAATCCCTGGATATGGTCGAACATTGCCTGTCTGACGCTGGTCGCAAATCCAACACTTGCCTTTGCGGCAAAGAACTGTGCGGTAAAACTGCACAACAGTCCGACTGCTGCCATGAGCAGTAACACGAAAAACATTTCCACAATATATCCATAGTCATTCTTCGCAACGCCCACATCAATAATCTGAGCTACCACAACCGGAACCATAAGGTCGAACACGACTTCTAATAATTTGAATAGCGGTGCCAGAATACTCTCTCTGCGGTAAGGTCTCAGAAACTTCTCAAGACGCTTCATTTCTTTCACTCCATTCCTTTTTCCGATAACTAATAAGTCATCGTTATCTACTTATTATAATATCCCTTGACTGTTTTATTATAGTCCGTTATCATTGATATGAATAATATTGTTTTTATAGCTTTGCAATACAAAAAATATATAAGGCAGGTAATCCAACATGGAACTCAGACAGTTAGAATATTTCCGCGAGATCGCATCCACCGGCAGCATCAACGAAGCTGCAAGACACTTAAATATGTCCCAGCCTCCGCTCAGCTACCAGATCCGTCAGCTGGAAAATGAATTAAATGTAAAACTTTTCGACCGCACCAGCAAGGGCGTTACTCTTACTGAAGCCGGAAAGCTTCTCTACGACCGATCCGGTAATCTGCTGGAATACGCCAGATCTACCGAGCTCGAGGTCTCGAAAACCGGGAAAAAACGGATCCTGCGTATCGGTCTGACTCCCACAACTGTAGATACCATCATGCCTTATATTTCCCAGTTTTCGAAAAAAAATCCCGACGTGAACTTTGAAGTCCACGACGGGATCACTTATTCGCTTTATCAGTATCTTCTGGACGGGATCATCGATATCTCCGTTGCCAGAACACCACTGCGTCTTGACGAAGTGTCTTATATGGAATTGTGTTCTGAGCCGATGATTGCAGTATCAGCACCCAAAAATATGGTTTCAAAGACCGCTGACGTTACCACAGATACACCGCATAATTCTTCGAAACACAATGCGGTTTCTTCCTTAAAGCTCTCCGATCTTTTACATAGACCGCTGATCTTATACCGGAGATACGAAGAACTCATCATGAATACCTTTCATGCCCAGAATATGAATCCGGACATCTTCTGTGTCTGCGATGATCCCAGAGGTGCCATGCTGTGGGCGAAAGAAGATCTTGCAACTGCCATCTTTCCGCAGTCCATGGCCAGCTTGTGTGACGGACTTTGTATACAAGAATTGGATGAGCCTGATCTTATAACTAAGATACTTCTGATCTGGGCGAAGGGAAAGAAACCGGTGCCGCTGGTGCAGGAATTTCTGGATGTGTGTGGTGAGCATTAGCACATTAGAGCTTGCGGCTCACCCACCATATACCAATTATAAGATATACCGCCATCATTCCTAATATGGCAGATGTTGCAACCAGTTGATTCATATTTTCCAAAGCAACTACTAACAGCAGAAGTACAATTTCGCCACACCAATAGGACCAGATACATTTCCTTTTTCCGTAATCAGTAATCCAAGTTTTGGAATCCACGATCCAGAGTAAATTGATGAATATTCCAAAACCAATAGATACAATTAGAGAAGTGGCCGCTTCCGCTGACATATTTATCATTCCATTTTTTACAAATACAATACATAACACCAATAAATCATACGCCAATAACAATATGCCATTTCTTTTCAATGATTTGATACTTTTCTGCATATCCATCTCTCCTCTCCAAATAGAAATCTTAGATAAACCCATCTACTTCTTCCTGCAGATTTACTCCATAAGAGAATACATAGGCTAAACATAAAACAATAATTCCAAAAATGAATCCTCTCACTTCAAAATTGATATCTTTCAGTCCATTCATTTTAATCAATACTCCGCAAATATAAACGACCACATTCTGAATCGTCGGCATTACTATACTGTAAATTCCTATTTTCTTTACTCTTTCTACATTTTCTGCTGTAAACGGTGTGCCCATTTCTGGTTGTTCCTTTGTGCCTTCCAGTGACTTCAGTATTTTATGAACGTTGCGAAAAATCAGGGCCAGTAATATAGATGTTGCTCCCAACAGCAGAAGCCACACGGATACCAGATGCATCCGCATATTTCCCTTTGCATCAATCAGTGTAAAGAACATCCCGTAGGCATTCATCATGGTATCCTGTTTGATGCCGAATATAGCCCCGTTAATGTGCACGCTGTGCATAGGTATAGCCGATCCCGCCCAAAGTAATACGATACCATCGAACCAATGTAAGATTTCCAGAAATCTCATCAGACTGGTCAGTGGTTTCCGGAATTTTTCAAAACTTTTCATCTTCATATTATTCACCCTCCTCTTCATCCAGATTTCCATCAAATTTTAAAATATCACCTACATCACATTGAAGGAAATAACAGATACGATTCATCGTATGCAAACGGATACCTTTGGCTTTTCCGCTTCGGAGTACCGACAGATTGGCCTCGGTAATACCGACTTGTCTGCATAATTCTTTTGAAGTCATTCCCTTCTTTTTCAGGACTTCATCCAAGCATATACGAATTCCCATATTTCCTCCTTTCTGTGTTTGAAAATTATTGTTTTTCGATAATTTATAATTTTATTATAGCAAGGAATTATCGTTTGTCAATAATTTTTACCACGCAATATTCCAACCGTTTTTTTCGTAATTATGTGATTTTTCCAACTTTTCTTATATTTTTAACTCTAAAGAATCTTCTTTCGGCAACTACTCATAAACGCATGGCCCCAAAAAAAGATTATCCGGATAGTTCCCTTTCTCCAGATAATCTTTTCTTCTATGATTCACTATGCTGTTTTATATTCTCGCTTACTCCACTTTCGTCTTCTTCGGCAAAAACAGACTCAAAAGTAACGATACCACAAACACTCCTGCCACTGCATTTCCATTAAACACATCTCCTACCGCACTTGGAAATGCTGTAAAGAAGTTCCCGGATGTCTGTGTCAGACCAACTCCGATACTAAATGACAGTGACACGATAATCATTGTTCTGTCATCGAATTTACATTCTTTCAGCATCTTGATTCCTTCATACATGATCGATCCAAACATCATAACTGTACATCCGCCAAGCACCGCTTGTGGAAGTGAATTGAAGAATACTCCAAGCGGCGGGAATAAAGATGCAAGTATCAGAATCAGTGCTCCCATCAGAATCGTAAAACGGTTGATCACCTGTGTCATCGTCACAAGTCCGATATTCTGACTGAATGATGTCAGCGGCAGACATCCGAAACATCCGGAGATTGCACTTGAAAATCCATCAACTGCCAGTGAACCGCGAAGTTCTTTCATCTTAAGATCACGTCCAAGTGCTCCCGTACAGACTGCCGTCGTTGCACCTGTCGTCTCTGCTGCCGATACCAGGAATACGATTGCGATCGTAAAAAATGCTCCCAGATTGAATACCGGCTTATGACTGGTCAGGAACACAAGCTTCGGGATACTGAACACACCAACCTCCTGAATCGTCTTATGAATACCGGAAAAGTCAACCATCGGTGCGATTCCCGCTACAGTAAATATAATTGCAAGTGCATAGCCAAATACCAGTCCGACCAGCACATTTAAATTCTTATATACACCTTTCAATACTTCTCTGGATACCAGACATACGATCAATGTAAATGCTCCAACGACCAGATGATACCAGGAACCGAAGTCTTTCACTCCACTTCCGCCGCCCCAGGAATCCATACCTACCGGCAGAAGTGATAATCCAATCGCGATAACTACACAAGCCGATACAACCGGAGTCAGATATTTTCTCCAGTACTTGGCACTCAGTCCAACAAAACCTTCAAAAATACCACCCAGAATAACTGCACCAACCATACCTTCATATCCAAGATTCGGATTCGTTGCAATTACCAACAGACTTCCAAGAAACGTAAAACTGACTCCCATAATAATCGGAAGTCCTGATCCGATCACTCCAATCGGATATAACTGTAAACAGGTTCCGATTCCGGCTACAAACATCGCACACTGCAATAACTGTGTAATCTCCGCCGAACTTAAATGCGCCCCATTACTTCTAAGTACTGCCGCACTACACACGATCAGTACCGGAGCCAGATTCGATACGAACATCGCCAGTACATGCTGTAAGCCAAACGGAATGGCTTTTCTAAGTGGAACCCTGCCGTTCAGCTTATAAATATTCTCTTCACTGACCGTCGTTATCTGTTCTTCTTTGTTGCTTTCCATGACATTTCCTCATTCTCTCTGTAAAATTTTATTTATTATAAATTTAACTTATATTTTACGAGAAAGCAACCGTGGAAGTAATAAATCCATTTATTACTTTTAAAAGAAGACTATTGCATCTGCAACAGCCTTCCTGATTTTGCTCAATTTTCTTTTTTTGTTTCTTCTATAATTCGTTGAATTGTAGTTACCGCTTCCTCCAATTCATCCGCAATTTGTTCTATAGGCTTTCCTTTTTTCAACTTCTTTCTAATCTGATTTTCCAGAAGACTCCGTTCTCCAAGTTCAATTCCAGCTTCTACCCCAGCCTCATACTCCGCTTTCCGTAATTTTTTCTCTTCAAATTCTTTATCATACTCATAGATGCTCACTTTGATCACCTCAGCCTTATTCTTCATCAAAAATTCTGCCAGAATTCCTTCCTCTATGCATTCATCTACCGCTCGCGTAACTGCTTCTTCCAGAGGAATATTCTGCGTCACATATTTTCTTACCCTCGCAACATATTTAGCATATTCCTTTAATGTTCTGCAGTGTTCCATCAGTTCTAGATTATGACCATCATTTACATTCAACATAGTCACCCTTAATTCCAGATCCGGATTATCCGTCGGGTTCTCATAAGCTGAAGATAATCGGAATTCATTATAATCGTCTACCTTTTTCGTCCCATTATAAAACACAATAAATCTTGGTGTCGGTATCTTTTGTATTACCGTTGAATATAAAGATTTCTGAACTACTAATCTTTGATATTCATCCGCAATATAGAATAAATTTCTAAGCGGAATATTCGGGTTATACGTCGACTGGTGCTCATACAAATATAAATTCATATCCATAATAAATGCCAGATCATTTTTCATTCCCATATAAATTGCATTTTTTAATGTGACAATCTGCAAATCTTCTGCATTAGTATAATTCCGACCATTCACTGCATTATACAATGATAGCAGATTTTCTTTATCATGATACAACATTCGAAAAATCGTATCTTTGTATGGCCGTTTTGCCTTTAACTGACGGTTGTTTACCTGATACTTTTTGTTGCGTCTCTTCTGACTCTTTCTTCTCGCCATATTTAATTCCTCCTATGTGCAGGAGGATATCTTACTTACACGTTCAGTCCTCTCCTGCTTTTTACAATTGATTGGTATAAAAAGCATAGATTTCTGCAATGTAATTAGAATGTAGATGGTATATGATTCAATATACCTTAGATTTCTTTTGAAGTATGCTTTTATATAGATTAACATACAAGTAAATATTATTCAATATATTTTTTCAGATAAATTAAACAGCAAAAAAATTCAACTTCGTCTCATCAAACTCTATCTTCTGCCTTTTACTTCTAAAATACTCCTCCACAACCTGATACATCTCCTCATACCGTCCTTCGCATGCACAATTTCCCAACGGTTCGATCCAACATGACTGCTTCCCACAGGCATCTCTTAAGTGGACTTTAAAATTCAGTCCTTTCTCCTCCAGCAATCCGTTCACTTCAATAATTTCATTAAATGTAATATAATTCATATCTGCTATCTCCTCCAGTTCTTTCCACTATAGTATCCGGCTGCATTGAATATCGTTGCGAATACATTGATCATCTTGTTCGACGTATACACTGCATGATACCGGTTATATTTTCCCCAGTCTGCATTCGCCAGTGTCCATGTTCCGGATACAGCAGCAAGATAAATAACAGCACACAGAAATCCCACGATAAGTTCGCCGGTTGCCATCAAGTGTCCATACTTCTGATTCAGCATCTGCGCTATCACTACTGCCATGATCAGGCTGGCAAGCATACTGATCCAGAGTTTGTTCAGGATATAACGATTCAGCTTTGATCCCATCCACAATATAATTGCAAGAATAAATGCCCCGCCATACAGGTAGATTACATACTGCTTCAATACCGCTGTATCACGACACACAATATATCCGCTTCCCATCAATGTTCCGATTGTAAAAAATCCGACAGGCTGTACAACTGCCCCCAGAAGCAACAATGTCAGATGCACTTTCATATTCGCCGAACATGTTCCTATGATCAGCAGACCTACCACAGCTGCAAGTGAAATCAGCCCGACATAAAGATGTGTTCCGATATAATCCTTCGGAAGCAGCCATATAGATATCACACTTAAGATCGTTCCTGCAATAAAAAAGCATGCAATCTCATTGTTCATCTCATCCCTGCTTAATTTCTTCTGTACAATATCCTCTTTCAAAAGAATTGCCAGACGTACCTGCCACTCTTCTTTTTCTTCCTCAATCTCAAGCTGATCGATCGATGTAATATCAAGCTTACTTTTCAGTGCTTTCTGGCAGGTCAGTTTCGTTTCCTTTAATGTACGTTCTTCTTTTTCGATCTCGTCCAGTCTACGGGATAAAGCTTCCTGCAAGGTCAGTCTGTCTTCATAGATTTCTTTGATCTCCTGTACCGGAATACCGATCAGACGCAACTTTTTAATTTCCTGAAGCTGTTCTACATCTGCTTCTGAATACTCCCGGTAATTATTTTCCTGATTACGTGCCGGATGGATCAGTCCTTCTTCTTCGTAGAATCTTATATTCGCCTTGGAAATGCCAACCTGTTTTTCTACATCTTTAATCTTCATAAAGTGACACCTTCTTTCCATTTTTCCAGTCTGCTTCTGTAATGATTTCTTTGCGGTGTTTTATCGTCTTGTACTTTACTTTTCCAAACAAACCTTTCTGCTCTTTACAATAAATGATATGAACTGCCATATGAAACTTCTGGTTCTCGTCTTCCAACTCATGACTGTATTCCAGATGAGTCGCACTGTAACGAAGCAGAAGCACTTCACCGGCTCCCACCGATACATTCCCACCATCCACAGACATAACCTGAAATGTAATGGTTCCCGGTATTTCGATTTCTTTTAATTCAATCTGTTCTTTTATTACTGTCTGAAGTTTAGAAATGATTTTGTTTCTTTCTTCACTTTTTTCCATACTGTCACCTTCCCTCATTCCGAATATCTACATCCTTCTCCCTCTTTGTTAAGATGATTATATTCCTTCAAGCCGCTTGAAGGTCAAGAGATTCACTATATTTTTCTTCCATTTTTTGCCTTTACTCGTATTCCCGCTCGATTTTTTTCTCTGCCAGCCGCTCTGTCTCTTCTATTGCTTCTTTATAGCCGGTCAGTGCCGCAAATGGTGCAAACTGAGCCGCTCGGTCTGCTATCGGCATCGGCGGATGTGTCTCCGATACATGATGCGGAAGGTTCAGAATATCTCCATACTTTTGCTGCACTTCGATCACCGATTTCTGTAATTTCCCCGAAACCTGTGTAACATTTTCTTTCGAAACATTTTCATTCCTCACGCTTTATGTCCTCCGATCTGCCGGTTCCGTTCCATCGCAGTTCCATCCTCCTGCAGATTCATTCCTTTTAAGATTGCATTCTTCCCATATTTTTTCTTGATATCCAGCATCGCCTTCTGCATCTTCTTTTCCCGTTCCAGCTTCTCATTCTTCTCTTCCTTTTCCTTCTTTGCAATTCCAAAATCTGTAAAAAGATTCATCTGTTCATACTGCTGTTCTTCCTGGACCTCTTTCTCACTGATCACATGATTCGCTGCCATCGTAATCCGGCGGATCAGAAGATCCGGATTCACAATTTCATGATACAGCTTTACACCTGCCTGTGTCATCAGCCTCGATGAAGAAGTATGCTGCTTCAGATTAGCGGTTCCGTGTGCATGTTTCGGCAGCTTCCTGCCGTACCAGTCTGTCGTGATCTCCCCTACATTTTTCTTCGTTCCTTGTTCCAGATTCTTGATGTCGTATCCGATCGTCAGAACGATCTGATCCGTTACGAGACGTTTATCTACCAGATCCAATGCCAGCTGATCGATCATTTCCTTTACCACGATCTTCGTCTGCTCGAAATTATATGGACAATGCAGTACCTGTCCCGCACCCATACTGTTATTTTCGGGCTTATACGCCTTCACATCTGCGATCGTGCATGGCTCCCATCCCCATGCATGGTCAATCAGAAGTTCTGCATTCACCCCAAATAGCCGGTACAGCAAATCTTCATTATAATATTCCCCCGGCTTACCAAGAGAACATCTTGCCACATCTCCCATGGTAAATAATCCGACTTCCGCAAGCTTCTTCGCATACCCCGGGCCCACACGCCAGAAATCCGTGATCGGCTGGTGCGCCCACAAAAGCTTCCTATAAGAAATTTCTGTAAGTTCTGCGATCCTCACCCCATTCTGATCCGGCTCGATATGCTTCGCCACAATATCCATGGCAACTTTACACAGGTACAGATTCGTTCCGATTCCGGCCGTTGCCGCAATCGACGTCTCCTGCTGGATCTCCCGAATAATCTTTCCAGCCAGCTCTCTTGCCGTCATCCGGTAAGTATTCAGGTAATCGGTCACATCCATGAATACCTCGTCAATGGAATAGACATGGATATCCTCCGGTGCAACGTATTTCAGATAAATATTGTAGATCTCCGTACTGCATTTCATATATAATGCCATTCTCGGAACCGCCGTAATATAATCCAGTTCCAATTCCGGATGTAGTTTTATTTCTTCATTATCTACGGAAGTTCCTGCAAACTTCTTTCCGGGTGCCATGCAGATCCGTCTTTTATTCACTTCTTTTACCTTCTGCATGACCTCGAAGAGTCTGGCACGGCCCGGTATCCCGTAGGATTTCAAGGAAGGAGACACTGCCAGACAGATAGTCTTTTCCGTACGGCTTTTGTCCGCTACTACCAGATTGGTCGTCATCGGATCCAGTTCTCTTTCTTTGCATTCTACCGATGCGTAAAATGATTTCAGGTCGATTGCGATATAGCTTCTCCGTCCTTTGTCTGCCATGCCTGTTCTCCTCCTTCCTTTACTCACAAATTCATTCACAAAGTTTTTCTACTTCGAATGTATGTTCTCATTATACCAATATTCTGATTTTTCCACAATACAGAAGCAGTTACAAATTATTTTTTCTAAAACTATTGACCTTCAAGTTACTTGATGGTTTATATTATAGACAACAAAAGAGAAGAAACAAAAAATTGATAAGAATGCCGGCTATTACCAAATTCTCTTAAAGAAAGGGGACATTAAAATGAAGAACAGAACAAGAAACGCAAAAGTTGTCTTTGATATTATTTTTAACTTAATATGCATGATATACATAATCTACAGCTGGATGTCAATTACAAATGTTGGAGTCGTAACTGCACTGACACATAATAATGGTGATGCTATGCTACTGATCTTCGGTGCTGCAATTGTTCTAATCGTCTTTTTTATAATCGATATCATTTCTTTAATATTAGGCAAAAAGCAAAAAGGATATTTGCTGCCGGGGTATGTCGGAGTGTCTATTGGTGTGAAATGTATCGCAATACTATTCCTGGTTTTAGCATATATATTGAAGCTTAAAATCTAAGTACCCGCCACCGGTGGCTTCTTTCAAACACATAGCGCTACAAAGAACCTCCCGCTGGTATCTTCTCTTGTATACTTTGATATTTCAAAAATACGGCCGGCAATATATTCTTACTCATAATCTCAGAATATATGCCGACCGCATTTTCTATCTGCCAAATTATTTATAATCCATCACCAGAAACATCGGTTTGATCGCTACCACTTCGTCATACTCTTCTTTCTCGACGACTACGCTGGAATTCAACGCTTTCAGATCTTTTTTCAAAACCTGCAATGCTTCCGGAATATTTCTCGCACGCCCTCCTTTCATAATTTCCTGCATTCTCTTTAGCACAATCGGATGTGCATAGTGAGCCGGTACCGGAAAATCCGGATACACTCTGATATACTCTTCCATCTGACTGATCGATTCCGTCAGCCGCTTCTCAATATAATTCTTATTATTCTTCGAAGTCGGAAGTACATTCGCTCCGGCAAATAAGAAGATTGCAGCCAGACCAAACAAAAGGAAATACATTCCAAATCCTGCATGGGTCGTCAATGCATAGATACCATAGACGAATGCCGCACCGCCCATCAGTACGATTGCAAGAGCTACCCATTTATACGCCGGGTTACTTCTGTCGTAAGTACGCTTTTTCTTCGCCGACTGACTCAAGTCCATATAGATATCCGATTGCTTTTTCAGATACTGTTCCGCCTGTTCCAGCTTCACGAGACATCTTTTTGTTTCTTCCGATACATTTCTTTCTCTTTGCTTTTCTGCCAGCCATCTTTCCTTCTCTGCCAGCTTTCTCTCAGCCTCAAGACTGTGTACCGGAATATCCGGATATTCTTCTTCTATGTACGCAAGAAATCTGTCCACATCTTCTTCATGTTTGAAATTACATTGCTTTTCTTTTCCGTCCTCATATACGACCACAAGATAGGATAATGTACCGAATACTCCTTTTCCTGTAAATCCACCCTTACTCATGGCGATTCTTTTGAAGATCCTTTTTACAGAACTGATCGGTATGTAATACCTTCTGTCAATATAGAAGCTGCTAAGATACACCGCCTTTTTTCCAATGCCACAAGGTCCGATCTTCTTACATTCTTTTTTATCTTTTATCAATTCTTCATCCGGAATCGATACATTACCCAGTCTTTGTGGTTTCATTTTTTCATCATCTCATTTCTGTCAATTCATTCTGCCTTTTTATGTATTCAAATTACGCTGTCTTACAACTATGCTTTCATTGGTTTCTTTGTAGCATGGATAAAGATTCCAAGGAATGCTGCTGCCAGAATAATTCCTACCGGATAAGCAACCTTCGTAGAAAGTCCCAGACACTCTTCTGCACAGAAGAAATATGTCATGGAAACTGCACTCATGAATGTTGCCGGCACCGCTGTGATCCAGTAATTCTTCTTCTCGCGGAACAGATACATACTTGCTGTCCACAGAACGATCATAGCAAGTGTCTGGTTTGTCCAGCTGAAGTATCTCCATACGATTGCATAATCCAGATGTCCGACAAATGCTCCGACTGCCAGAAGCGGAACACATAACATCAGACGTTTCTGCATCTTATTCTGATCAACTTTGAACCAGTCTGCCAGTACCAGACGGGCACTACGGAATGCAGTATCTCCGGAAGTGATCGGGCATACGATAACTCCGATCATTGCAAGTGCAACACCGACACCGCCCATAGTCTTAATACATACATCATAGATTGCTGATGACTGACCATTTGCAAGAATATCATTCAGACCTGTACTCAGACCACCTGTGATTTTATAAATAGAACATCCTGCTGCTGCCCAGATCAGTGCGATCACACCTTCTGCAACCATCGCACCATAGAATACGAAATGTCCCTGTTTCTCAGACTTCATACAACGTGCCATCAGTGGTGACTGCGTAGAATGGAATCCGGAAATAGCTCCACATGCTACGGTAATGAACATAAAGCTCCAGATCGGCTTTCCTACCGGATGCATGTTAGTGAAATGCGTCCATATCTCAGGAATCGTATAATTCGGATTCGTGAAAATACCAACGATAACACCGACTGCCATAACGATCAGGCAGATACCGAACAATGGATAGATACGTCCGATGATCTTATCGATTGAAATAAATGTTGCAACAAAGTAATATGCAAGGATGATCCAAAGCCATACTTCCGGGTTAGCCAAGGCTCCCGTCACGCCTTTATTGCCAAGCAATGTAACGATCAGCCCCGCCGGTCCTACTGCAAATACCGTACCAACCATGACCAGAAGTACAACGCTGAATACACGCATCACATTCTTCATTACATTTCCAAGATAAATTCCGCACACTTCGGAAATAGATGCTCCGTCATTTCTTTCAGAAAGCATACCTGAAAAATAGTCATGTACACCACCTGCAAAAATCGTACCGAATGTAATCCACAGGAATACAACCGGTCCCCACAATGCTCCCTGCATAGCTCCGAAGATTGGTCCCAGACCAGCAATATTCAGCAGCTGTACCAGGAACAATTTCCACTGTGGCATTACCACATAATCGACACCGTCATTGATCCGAACCGCCGGTGTCTCTCTGTCATCCGGTGCAAAAGTGTTCTCAACCACTTTACCATAGACAAAATACCCTCCTATAAGTAGCGCCAAGCAAATGATAAAACTAATCATACCAACACCTCCAATGTCTTTCATTTCTTAACATTTCCTTAACCTACCTTCATTATAGGATTTTATGTATTTTTTTCAAGTGTTTTTTGATTTTCCCATCTATTTTGTACAATTTGACGAATGTTTTTATCTCATTCCAAGTTTCAACGCCTTTTTCGGACACGCACTCACACATTTTCCACAACGGATACATTCCGCAGAATCCGGTGTCTTTACAGGATCCACATCCATCGGGCAGACATGCGTACATTTACCACAATGTATACATTTTCCCATATTCACATCCATATGAAAAAGGCTGACTTTATTCAAAAGTCCATAGATTGCTCCCAGCGGACACATCACTTTGCAGAAAAACCTGCAGATACTCAAACATCCCACCAGTGTGATCACCAGGATTACCATTTTCACGGAAAATAATGTCCCGATCACACGGCGCAGTTCCGGATGTGTGGAAAGGAGCGGGATTCCTCCCTCCAGTGTTCCGACCGGACAGATATATTCACAGAATGCCGGCGCACCGCTTCCGACGGCATTCGTCTTTACAACTGGAAGCATCAGCACAAATACAACGAGCAGAATATATTTGATCCAAGTAAATCCCTTCCATAATTTCTTTTTCGGAAACGGGACCTTATATAAAAGTTCCTGTATCAGCCCGAACGGGCATAAAAAACCGCAGACCGCACGTCCCAGAACGACTCCGAATGCCAGAATCATCCCCCATACATAGAAGCTCGTCTTAAAATCGATCGAACCGTTCACTGCCTGCATCGCCCCGATCGGACATGCCGTTGTTGCCGCCGGACAGGAATAGCAGTTCATTCCCGGATTGCAGAAACTTTTCCATTTTCCCTTATACAATCTCCCATCCAGAAAATTGCCAAGATATAGATTGGAATAGGCAAATGCTGCAACCTGTATCATTTTTCGTTTTATCTCAAATGTTACTTTTCTCATCATTATTTCTTTATCCAAGACCGATACATTCCAGGCACACATTGACTGCTTTATTCAGTACGATGGATACTTCTCCTCTGTATATTCCATATATGATCATCATAACCGCCACAACCAATATTGCTCTGGCAATCAGATGTCTTGTTATTTTTTGATTACTTTCCATTCAGATAATCCTCTACCGTCTGTTTATACGCATCGACATCCGCTCCGGCAAATGGTTCACCGATGATCTTTCCCGTACTGTCTACAAAAAATGTCGTCGGTACGCCGACCAGATTACTGATCATATCGTCAAATTCTTCCGTTGCGATCAGGTGCTGATAATCCGCTCCTGTCTCCTTAATGATCTTTTCCGCCAGTTTATACTGGTCACTTCCTTTTTCATCTACATCCACCAGAAGCCCGATCAGGTTCACATTATCCGGAAGTTCTTTTTTCCACTCTGCCAGTTTCGGTAATTCATCAATACATGGATTACAGTACGTTGCCCAGAAATTCACGACCGTCAGGTCATAGTCTGCAAAGGTATCATTCGTCACTTTATTTCCATCCATGTCTGTCGTCGAAAACTCCGGCATATTTACAGGAAATCCGTTTTCACTGGTTTCCTGCTCTCCCGAACTGCTGTCACTCTTTCCTGTCTTATTGCCTTCTTCTGATGTATCTGCACTTTTCGTTGGACCCGATGAGTCACCCGAAGAACTGTCTTCCGAAGAACTGCATGCCCACAGTCCAAGACACAGCATTCCCGCCAGACAGAGTGCGCTTAATTTTTTCATTCTTTTCTTCATATCTTATACTTTCCTTTTATCCATATTTCGAAATTATCATCTATAGAATATCACAATTTGGCGGTTCAAAAAAGAGAGATGTTACCGAAGTAACACCTCCCTTCTATTCATCACTTTTGTAATCCGGATTGCTCCGGCTTATACATAACTAATATGATTATTTTGCAATTCCGTCAGCATAAGCTGAGAATACAGCATCCAGTGTATCAGCTTTTTCGCTGTAAGCTGTGATAGGAGCTGAGATTCCGTCTTCGTCTGTTGCATCTTTGTTGAATGAGAATACAAATGGTGACTTGATAACCGGAACAGTCTTCTCTTCACCGGCATCATTCTTGTATGTCAGGCTTGCACCATCAGCACCGTTCTCGAACTCTTCTGTTGTAAGATTCGTAAGAGAGTTCTCGATCAGAGTTGTGTACATGAAGTTGATGCTGTCGCTCTTCATGATATCGCCTGTGTTCTTATATCCCCAGTCATCCTCGCTGATCTTTCCGTCAACATATGGATCCCATAAGTATACATTTACATCCTTTTCTACTGCCTTAGCATTTACATCAGCGATCTCGTTCTGTGTAGCTTCATCGTATGGTCCGCCTACCATGTAGATAGCATTTCCATCCTGCTGTAACAGCCATGCAAACTGACGATATGTTACAGTCTTGATGTTAACCTTCTCAGCATCCTTAAGAGCCGGGTAGTTTTCACGAACGAAGTCTTCTTTTGAATACTCTGTGAATTCGATGTTGTTGTCATTGATGAAGTCGAACATCTTCTTCATCTGTGCATTGTATTTCTTTGTGCAGTAATGTTTTACAGGATCTCCATTCTTATCTGTAACTTCATTACCTTCTTCGTCATACTCTTTTGTGTATACACCGTCTTTGTCACGCTCTACCATCTGCTCGAACGCATACATTATAGGGTATTTATCAGCGTTGTCTTCTTTGTCGCTGTAGTTTGTTGTATTGTCTTTGTTGTAGATAAAAGCGATTGGCTGCTGGATTCTTCCAACTGTCTCTGTCTCACCTTTTGCATTTGTGTAAGAGATTGCTCTCTCTGTTGTTGATGGGAACTCAATCCAGTCATCAATGTTTGTCAGGTACTGTTTTACAACTTCACCATACATGTAGTTGTAGTTTACACCTGCATTTTCACTTCCGTCAGACATACGGATGAATGTGTTACCATTCTCGTTGTCATCCAGGTTGAAGTCATATGTGTAGATTGTATCGATACCATTCTCTTTTGCATACTTTGTAAGAGAAGGTGTCATAGCTCTTGTGTTGTGGCACCATGATCCGCAAAGTGCGATCATGTATGTTCCTTCTTTCTGGAACAGATCGATCAATTCATCATATGTGATATCTTCATATACTACTTCATCAGCACTCTTGAATGTCTTGATTCCCTGACGCGGTTTGTCTTTTAAGGAGTTTGTGTTGAATGTGTTAAAGTAATAATCTGGCTCGAAGTTGTAATCTGTTGCAGATAATGCTTTTGTTGTATCTGCTTTTTCTTCTGTTTTCTTGCTGTCGTCTGAGCTCTTGCTGTCAGAAGATGAGCTTCCGCATCCTGCAAGTAATGCAGCTGACATAGACAGCGCAAGTAAGCATGAAAGAACTTTTTTCTTCATCTTTTTTCTCCTTTTTTGTTGAAATAAACTTTTTCATTTACATTTTCTTAGCACATCGGAGGTGCTTCACCTGCATCATCGCTTGATCCTGATCCACCGTCACTGCTATATGTAGCTTCCAGATCCAGAAGATCCTGATAATTCTCGATGTTCCATTTCTCATCAGCCGGCACATAAGTATCTACTGCTTCACGTGCTTCTTTTACAGCATCTGCTGCACCATCCTGCTTCTTGTCAGCAAGAGAAGCCTGTTTGATCATAAGTCTTGCATAATTAAGTCTTGCTTCCTTATATGTCTTCAGGTTTGTGATCTTCTCTTCCAGATTCTGGTTCGGATCCAAAGCCTGATAATATTCCGCCGCCTTTTTGAATCTGTCGATACTGTCGTCATTTAATTTCATATCACCAATCTCATCGATTGCTGTGATCGTTCTTGTTACAGAATACTTTGTTGATACTACAGAGAGACCAAGGAAAATGACAGCTAACACGATCAGTACGATTGTAGACTTTTTCAATTTCATTATGCGTTCTCTCCTTTCTTTTCTTCTGCATTAAATATATTGTCATCCAGAGTTCCCATCTTTCTGGCAACGATTGCTGCAGTTACATTACCTGCAGTTACATTGTCAAATGTACGGATCATATCTGAAATGTTGTTGATCGGTACTAAAAGTACGATCGCTGCGATTGGAAGGTTGACTGCTTTGAACACTGCCATAGCAGATACCACTCCGATACCAGGTACTCCTGCACTTCCGAGTGAAAGGATCAGGCAGACAACAGCTAACATTACATAGTCAGATACTGTCCACGCAATACCCATCGCATTGGTATAGAAAATAGCCAGAAGAATCGGCCATACACATGTACATCCCGGCATACCGATGGTTGTACCAAGGGATGTTGTAAAGTTCGAGATTTCCTCATCGATACCAACACTCTTTCTCTGACACTCAATAGAGGCAGGGATTGATCCAACACTACTTGAAGTCGTAAATGCTGTGATCTGTGCCGGAAGAATCTTCTTGAAGAATTTAAGCGGGCTGAGTTTTGCAACACACTTAATAATGATTGCATTAAATCCATAGCTGTGTACCAGACATACCACATAGATCATAACGACCAGAAGTACCAGCTGTACGAGGGATTTCTTATCCTCGAAGATCTGACTTGCAGATCCTGCTACCAGACACAGGACTGCGAATGGTGTCAGGTCAATGACAAATGCCAGAATACGATAGATAATGTTCTTCAGTGCTTCTACAAGGTTCTTGAATGCGGCTACTTTTTCTTCTCCCTCTTCTGATGAGATTCCAACATATGCTACAGCTACAGCGATAGCAATGATGATGATCGCAACGACGTTATCATTGGAAAGATCTCCGATTACGTTCGTTGGGAAGAATTTCAAAATAACCTGGTCAAATGATGTTGCAAGTTCTTCATAAGAACTGATTGTGCTGTCACTTACTGATGCGATATCAGCAAATACAGCCTCTGCCCCTTTTCCGAGTCCTGTAATGGCTCCAAAAATATATGACAGAACAATTGCTGCTGCAGATGAAGCCAGAAGCCAGAGTACAGAAGTAAGTCCGATACTCTTCATCTTTTCTTTACTATTTAAAGAAATAAAACCTGACATGATAGAGATCAGGATAACCGGTGCCACCAGAGCAGTAATTACGTTGATGTAAATGTCACCAATCAAATCAACCCAGACAAGATAACTGTTGTTATCAGATGCAAATACGAGACCGATCACGGCTCCCATTACCATACTGATCAGAACAACGAATGTCCAGTTGATCTTCATCGCTAACTGATTCAAAACTTTGAACAGCAATAATGTTATGGCTAACACAAGAAGTGCTATCCAGTTAACACTACACAGTAAATCCATTTTTCTTTTCCCCTTTCCTTAAGATTACCGTCCACCAGTGTAACATTTTTTTAACAATTAAGGAAATAGAAAATATTAATAAATAAAGCTATTTATAAAGTTTACCTATAAATAGCTTTATTTATATTAGTGGATTAAAGTGTTAAATTGTCGATAAAAATTAAATTTATCATTATTTATATTAATATTCAAGTTCTTTTTATAATACAATCTTATGTATAATATTCATCTATTCCAATACTTTACTGCATATTATTACACTACTGCTGATTCAACAGCTCTTATCTACAGGACCTGTCATGGACAGCTTCTCTTACATACTTTAGTATAGAAAAATGCCGGTACCCCCAAGATACCGGCATTTTTCCACTCATAGGAATTAATCAGCTTCTTTCGAACGCATGACGATTTAGTTTTAGTTTCTTCTTATTATAATGTATAATAACGATTTGGTTAACAAACAGATTTGATATCTGTGTATTCATAACATTCAAAGCTGTCTGCTACGTTCTTACATGTTAATTTTCCATCATATGTATTGATTGCAGAGTAGATAACTTCGTTATCTTTGCAAGCCTGCTCCAGTCCCTTTCCTGCAATCTGCAATCCATAGGATAATGTTGCATTTGTAAGTGCGATTGTAGATGTTCTTGGAACTGCTCCCGGCATATTGCCTACACAGTAATGAACAACACCGTCTTCAATAAAGATTGGATCATCATGGTATGTAACCTTTGTTGTCTCACCACATCCGCCCTGGTCAACGGCAACGTCTACAAATACAGCGCCTGGTTTCATCTCTTTCAGATATTTTTTCTTGAAGATCTTAGGAGCTGATTTTCCTGGAATCAGAACGCATCCGATTACGAGGTCTGCTTCTTTTACAGCTTTTTCAATATTTGCATCGTTAGAAACAAGTGTCTGAATACGTGCTCCGAAGATATCATCCAGATAAGCAAGTCTCTGAAGGTTGATATCCATGATTGTTACGTTAGCTCCCATTCCAACTGCGATCTTGCAAGCGTTTGTTCCTACAGATCCGCCGCCGAGGATTACGATGTTAGCCTTTGGTGTTCCAGGAACTCCTGCTAAGAGAACGCCTTCTCCACCGAATCTCTTTTCAAGGTATTTTGCACCTTCCTGAATACTCAGACGTCCTGCGATCTGACTCATTGGAGCAAGCAGAGGAATGCTTCCGTTTCTTTCGATCAGAGTCTCATAAGCAACACCTTTTACCTTTGCTCCAAGGAGCGCGTCTGTCTGCGGCTTATCAGCTGCAAGGTGGAGATATGTATAAAGGATCAATCCTTCGTGGAATAATGGATATTCTTCCGGAAGCGGCTCTTTTACTTTGATCATCATCTCAACTGTATCCCACACTTCTTTTGCTGTATCAATCATCTTAGCCCCAGCTGCCTCATATTCGGCATCTAAGAATCCTGAACCTTCGCCAGCACCTTTTTCGATATAAACATCGTGTCCTGCATTTACATAACTCTTAACGTTATCAGGTGTCATACCTACACGGAACTCGTTGTTTTTAATCTCTTTTACACATCCTACTTTCATTTTGAAAAACCTCCTAAAATTTTAATCCGTTTACTTTTCTGAATGAAGATTATTTTTCTTAATTCCATTTTGTTGAAGAATATTCTTCATCTCTTCCTGAACTCATACTAACACAACACAATTATCAATGCAATAAAAGTTATTTTTTTCACTAGTAAGTTATTTTTTTGTCTTTCTAATTCTTTTTCTCTTGTTTTGCAAAGTAATCTTTTACCAGTTTTGCCACTGTTCCTGACAACAGGAATAATGCGATCAAGTTAGGGATAGACATCAGACCATTACAGGTATCTGCAATTCCCCAGATGATACCAAGATCCACTGTTGCACCAAGGATTGCGACCAACGCATACACGATCATAAATGGTTTCACAACCTTTGTTGTAAATACAAACTCGACACATCTTGCTCCGTAAAGTCCCCATCCAAGAATCGTTGAGAATGCGAAACAGCACATTGCAATTGCAGTAAAGATCGTCACCCAGCTTCCATACGTTGTTACGAATCCTGAGATGGTAAGCTCCGCACCTGCTGCCACGCCGTACTGGATTCCTTCGCCTCCACAAAGGATAACCAGTGCTGTCAGTGTACAGATCACGATCGTGTCAGCAAATACTTCAAAGATTCCGAACATTCCCTGTTTTACAGGTTCATCTGTATCTGCACATGCATGTGCGATCGATCCGGTACCAATTCCGGCCTCATTCGAGAAGATACCTCTGGAAACACCACGTCTCATAGTCATAAACATGCTTCCAACCACACCGCCGGTAAATGCGGACGGGTTAAATGCTCCTACAAAGATCATCTCAAATACATGTGGAACTTTGTCTGCATTCAGTACAACTACTCCGATTGCAAGGATGATATAGAATACTGCCATGAATGGAACCAGCTTCTCTGTTACGGTACCGATACGTTTTACTCCGCCAAGTAAAACAACCGCTACCAGTGCTGCAATCACAATTCCGATCACCAGATTCACCATACTTATCTGTGCGTCATCAATCACATTGTAGCTTATAAGTGCTGAATCGATGGATGTCGTAATGGTATTTACCTGTGTTGCATTTCCTGTTCCGAGTACTGTCAAACTTCCAAGGATCGCATAGACCGAAGCCATCCAGTACCATTTCTTGCCAAGACCGTTCTTGATATAATACATCGGGCCCCCAACATAATCTCCCTCTGCATTCTTCTCTCTGTAATGAACCGCAAGTGTAACTTCTGAGAACTTCGTACACATTCCAAGCAATGCGGACACCCACATCCAGAACACTGCTCCTGCTCCTCCGATTGCAATCGCACCGGCAACTCCGGCAATATTTCCCGTTCCTACCGTTGCCGCAAGCGCCGTACACACTGCCTGGAATGGAGTGATACTACCTTCTTTCGCTTCTGACTTTGTGAAGATACGTCCGATAGAATTCTTAATGGCATACCCAAATTTTCGGAACTGTATAAATCCTGTACGAGCTGAAAGTACAAGCCCTACACCGATGATACAGACCATTGCCGGAACCCCCCAGACGAAATTGTTAACGGCCGCATTCACGTTTTCAATTGTTTGTAACATTTCTTTTCCTCTCTTTCGTCGTTCGATGCCTTGATAATAGCATACCTTTGTTTTTTTGTATATAATTATTTTTGCACATTTTACATATATGTTATTATTTTCACATATCTTTTTATGCATTATGCACAATATTTTTTATGTTTTTGACGATTTAGACTCAAAAAGATTGGAGCATGCTTCATTTACATGATATATAAATAACGACAAAAAATTATCATTATCTATAAGTTTTTGCCTCTTTTTTTCGCATTTCCGAGTGATTTTTCCCTTTCCCACGTTCTCTGTCTTGCAACTTTTGCAGATTCATGTTTAAATCTAATTATCAATATTACTTTCGGAGGAACTATATTATGAAAGATATGAAGGAATTGCTTCATTCTGCACATCTTACCAAGACACAAAAGATCATTGCAGAATATGTTCTGGATAATGCTTCGAAAGCCTGTTTTATGACATCAACGGAGATCGCATTAAAACTTGGGGTAAGTGAATCTTCCGTGATCCGTTTCAGCCGTACGATCGGATTTGACGGCTTTATGGATTTTCAGAAAGCATTGCGTAAAGATTATCAGGATAAGGTACTCAGCATTTCCAGCAGTATTACGGTCCCATCCCAGCGTATCGCAAAGCAGGCCAAATTAGACACCTCTTCTGATTATATCAACCGGCATTTTAAGAATGCCGCACATAACCTGGAAGAAATCTTTATTCAGAATTCTATCGAGACATTTGAGCAGGCTGCTGATCTCATTGTCTCCAGCAAGCACAAATATATTGCAGCAACAAGAGGCAATATCTGTCTTGCGGATTTCTTTCTCCTGTATCTGAAGCAGATGGTTCCGCATGTGACTATGACAACCACCACTTCTATGAGTCCGATCGACCATATGTGTAACATCTCACATACAGATTGTCTGGTACTGTTCAGTTTTCCTCGTTATTCTTCGCAGGATGAAGTAACTGCAGAGATGGCACATGACGCCGGTGCCTCTATTATAGTCATTACGGACAAACCAAGTTCTCTTCTTGCGAAATATGCCGACATACTTCTTACAGTACCTGTAGACAGTAATACATTTTTCAATTCTATGATCGGACCACAGTTTGTAACAGAGGCTCTGCTTGAAATCATCAGCCACAGAGCAAAAGGGATTGAAAAAAGGCTGAATATCATTGATAAATATCTGAATAAACTTGGAAATTACTAATATACCGGCAGCTTTTTCCGGACATATGGCAATCTACAGGACCTTCCACTGGCAGCTCCTTACGAACGCATGGCGATAAAAAGAGCCTGTGATAAAACATTTATCTGTTTTTTCACAAGCTCTTTTTTGTCTCTATCTTCCTGCCAGTTTCATTCTCTTTTTCTTTCGCCAGAAATAATACGGGATCAGACACAACAGTGTCCCTCCCCATGCCAGCGGATAGCTGATCAGCAGAACTTCCACCTCATGATGGATCTTCGTAAGAATCATGATCCACGGAAGTCTTACAAAGAACAATCCTCCAAACGTAAATACCGTCGGCCAGAATACATCTCCCAGTCCGCGCAGGCCTCCCGACAGATTTTCAAGTAGTACACTTAACAGATAACTCGGTATCAGGAAACGCAACATATATACTCCGATCTCAATAACTTTCGGATCTGTCGTGAACATATGATATAATGGCTCGCAGAATACAAAAAGTATTACAATAATCGCTCCCGTAAATATATAAGAGATCACCACATTCACCCGGATGCTCTTATATACCCTGTCCATCTTTCCTGCTCCGTAATTCTGTCCGGCAAATGTCGTCACTGCTGCTCCAAGCGCACTCGATACCGTCCAGAAGATCAAGTCAAGCTTTCCATAAGCTGCCCATCCAGCAGCGGTATCCGTACCAAAGCTGTTGACCGATGCCTGGATCACCACATTCGTCACACCGTATGCACATGCTTGAAGCGCTCCCGGAACACCAATCTTCAATTCTTTTTTCAATACTCTGGCATCCATCCGAAGCTCCCGGAACTTTAATTTCATAGCATCATATGCCCTGGTCAGCGACCATGTAACCAGAATTGCACTGACACACTGCGAAATCACAGTTGCAAGCGCAGCTCCGGCAATTCCCCTCTTCATTCCTACCACCATAACGATATCCAGGATGATGTTCATCACACAACAGACCAGCAAATACAAAAGTGGTCTTCTGGAATCACCGACCGCTCTCATGATTGCTGCTCCCATATTGTAGACCAGTGTGAACAGAATTCCCATAAAATAAATTCTGAGATAGATTGTGGAATCTGCCATCATATCCTGCGGTGTATTCATAATTGTAAGCAGCCACGGTGTCAACACTGTACCAACCAGCGATACGATCAGACTGATCACAATAGAGAACAAATATGCCGTATGTAGTCCCACATGCAGACTCTTTCTGTCCTTTGCACCATAATATTGTGCGATGATAACCGCGGCTCCATTCGCCAGACCATTAAAGAATGTAACTACGATCGTCGATAATACTGCTGCCGGTCCACCGACACTGGCAAGTGCCGCTTTTCCCACGAAACGTCCCACTATGATCGTATCTACCGTTGTATATAATTGCTGGATCAATGTTCCCAGCATGATTGGAAAAAAGAATATCAACAACTGTTTCCAGATAACACCTTCCGTGATCGCATTTTTTTCAATCGTTTTTTCCCCCATTTTTTGTTCCTCTCTTGCTTTTTCCACATTTTTTGTTTTTTCCGGCGTATTTTTCCCTTTCATCAACCTTTAAATGAGTGATATTCCCACTTTCATCACTCCGGCCAGAATCATCACCCATATTGGATTCATTTTCACTTTTCGAAGTAATATCATGCAGACTGCAAAAATCAGTACCAGACTCCACTTCGTCCCTGTAACTGCGATCAGATCCCTGCTTCCCCAGAATGCCGTGATCAGGATTGAGATTCCTGCCGCCGCGATCATCGCCACAACTGCAGGTCTTAAAGACCCCAGCACACCTTGCAGTACCTCCATGCTGCGATATTTTAAATAGAGTTTTGCAATGACAGTTACGATAATACACGAGGGCAGAATGCATCCAAATGTTGCCGCCAGAGCACCCGGTATCCCTGCAATCTTGATTCCGACAAAGGTTGCTGAATTCACTGCGATCGGTCCCGGTGTCATCTGAGAGATTGTAATAAGATCCGTAAATTCTGACATACTAAGCCAATGATGTCCCGTCACAACCTGTCCCTGTATCAGGGGCATCGCCGCATAACCACCACCAAAGCTGAACATCCCAACCTGTAAAAAACTTAAGAAAAGCTGCAGATATATCATTTGCCTGCTCCTTTCCTGCTCATACATGTGCGTAAGACACCCAGCAATCCACATATGATCACAATATACACAACATTTACCTCAAATACACAGGATGCCACAAATGCACCTGCCATGATCAGCAACGAGATTCCGTCTTTTTCCTTCACTACGCCTGTTCCCATCTCATACGTCACCGATGCAATCACCGCTCCGACTCCCGCCTGCATGCCTTCCAGCATCTGACTTACCAGCTCATTACTGCGAAATGTATTATAGCAGACAGAAAGTAACGCTATAATGACAAATGGCGGAATGACTGTTCCAATGATCGATACCAGTACACCAGCAATTCCTGCAAGCTTATATCCTACAACAATTGCTCCATTTATCGCGATTGCCCCGGGTGAAGACTGTGCGATTGCAACCAGATCCAGCATTTCTTTCTCTTCGATCCAGTGAAGCTCATCTACGAATTTCTTCTTCATCAAACTTACGATCACGTAGCCACCGCCGAATGTAAATGCACTTAAATATAATGTTGAAATGAATATCTTCCATAAGACTTTTTTTCTGCTGTTCATATTCGATTTCCTTTTTCTCCTGTGATTTCAACTCTAATGTAACACATGTCATATTTATATTATACACTTTTTAAGATAATAAAAAATTTTTAAATATCCACAAACAGCAATTTTGATCTTCTTTTTCATATGTTATAGTTTAAAACTATATCAAACCCACAATTTTAAGTATTATGCAAAAAACTATTACATCTGGCATAATAAAATCATCAACTAAGCAAAGACAAATAATCAAAAAATCGGAGGTTTTCATATGATAAAAGACACATTAACTTATGACATCGTAGGTTCTTTTTTACGACCTGCAGAAATTAAAGAAGCACGTAAAGCTTATAAAGACGGTAAGATTACAAAAGAAGAATTAACACAAGCCGAAGATCTTGCAATCGCATCACTGGTAGAAAAGGAAGTGGCACACGGTTTGAAATATGTAACAGACGGAGAATTCCGCCGCAGGTGGTGGCATTTGGACTGGCTCAAAGAATTTGATGGATTCGATACCATTCATTTCACAAAAGAAATCAATGGAACCAGTAATGAAATTGAGCTTGGAACCGTTACCGGTAAGTTCTTCTATGATAAGAACAAGGCACATCCGGAGCTTTATGCGTGGGACTATCTTCATTCTCTGACACAAAAATATGACGGTATTACGGCTAAAAAATGTATTTCCGGTCCGAATATGATCCTGATTGATCACTTCCTTCAGCTTGGTAATAAAGAGACACCTTATTACGGAACAGACATCCATGCACTGATCGATGATATTGCAAAAGCCTATCAGGATGCAATTTTAGATTTCCACGACCATGGCTGCCGTTATCTTCAGATTGATGATACATCATGGACTTATCTCATCGATGAGAACTTCCAGAAAAAGATAACTGCTCTTGGATATACAAAAGGACAGATTCTGAACTGGTTCCAGCTTGTATCAACAAAAGCTCTGGAACACAAACCGGAAGATTTCTTTATTGCAACACATTTCTGTAAAGGAAACTTCAAGGGAAATCCTCTGTTCCATGGATTTTACGATTCCGTTGCCCCGGTAATCGCTGAAATTCCGTATGACGCATTCTTCGTGGAATACGACGATGCCCGTTCCGGTTCCTTTGCTCCATGGTCTGTCCTGAAAGATAAGGATGCTATCTTTGTCGCAGGATTAATCTCTACCAAGAACCCGATTCTGGAAGATCATGATTTTCTTAAAAAACGTTATGCCGAAGCCCGCTCCGTAGTCGGAGAGCAGATCGCACTTTCTCCGCAATGTGGCTTTGCTTCCGTTGAAGAGGGCAACTGTATTGATGAAGAGACACAGTGGAAGAAGATTGATCTTCTGGTATCTTGTCAGGATTTTCTGTAAAAACGCAAGAGAAGCTGCCAGTGGCAGCTTCTTTCAAATGCATGGCAATCAAAACCAGTGCTTCTATATTCCCACATTTCATATTATTTTTCGAATGGAATACAATTCCATAATTCCAATAATTTTATTTTTCCTGTTTCGTTTTCCCATTGTTCCTTACTCAGTATCACTTTATCAATTTTTTCCGTTTTAAGTTTCTCCGTCCCACAATGTTCCTGCTGTCTCTTACAATAAAGCATTTCAATCTTTCCAAAATACTCCGAATGTTCTTTCCCTGTTACAACTGCATCTAGTGCCACATCCCTGGCTTCTGAACCATCAAAACTAATCAACAGAACATGATCACTCACAATATTCCGTTCAGCGATACTTTTTACTCTAAATTGATCAATACCATTTCGTTTTCCCCAAAATTCCAACTCCACAGGCTCTTCTACTGCTTTTGAAATAACGGAAATTTCTGAATTGTACTTTGATGTTAATTTTTCCGTTTCCTTCTCAGGTGTTTTTATTGACTTATCATTTTTCCCTGAAATCATCCAGGTTAACATCACCATGATTCCCAATATGACAATAACACCTATCAACCAGCCAGGTATTACATGCCACGATGATTTTACTCCTGCTGTTCCTGCAGCTCCCATAAATATTCCCCACACAATCAACATTGGATATCTTACTTTTCTCATTTTCTCTTTCATACCCTTACGCCCGCCTTTCTTCTACTTAATCTTTACACTTGCCTCGCTTTCATTGCGAGAAACTTCTTTTTCTTGCTTATAATGTAAACGATCAAGTAACTTGAAGGTCAATATTTTTCGAGAAAATTTAATAGAAAATCGGAATCTTGGTATTTTATCATAAAGTGATCAAATGTGTTCAAGCTTTTTGAAACAAAAATAAGAGAAACGCTGTAATTTCAACGTTTCTCCCATTTTTACTTAATGCCGCAGACCGGAATCGAACCTTTTCGGGAACGCGGAAACGCCCACAGAAAGGAGGTTTGCGACATTTCTGCTCTTATTGTACAACTTTTGTACAACTTTTTTTCAAGTATCTCTTTATGTATCAGATGCTTTTTGAAACACCTTTTTTAATCATGAAAAAACATGCGAAAATCTTCATTCGACAAGAGTACCTTCAAATTTATTTGTATCAAATCTCTGCACATTTTATGATATCTTTAATTTGCTCTCAATCCAGGAAATAATAATTCCGCAATACGGTGTCAAATTTCTTTCCTGTGTAAGACTTGCATAAGTGCGTTCCAGTTCGCGCATAAACGCATCTTGTGATTTACCTTTACATTTTCTCATAATTCTGTTCTTCTCTGCCATCAAAACATTTTTCCGCGTTTGTGGTAAAGAAAGTGCCTGGCAATTCAAATTCAATGTTTCCGTCACATCTTTATTAATTTCCGCATCATCCGAATAAATGCTGCCATCTGCCTTATACTTAATCTTTCTGACAGACATTTCATCAAAAGGATTCACCGTAAGTTCTGTATTACCCCTGTGTGCATCACAGGTTTTATCTTCTGACTTCACACCTCTCACCAGACTATTTCCATAGCACACACCAAGCATCCATTTAAAATCCAGCGTTGCCTTTTTATCATGCTCCTGTTCATCTTGCGGATGTCGTGCTCTACAATGTTCAATTCTCATGACACTTGAATTCTTAATTTTCTTCATACAGTATGCACACAGACCTCTCTGCTCTTCCCACATCTGTTCTCGGATATCTTTTGATACCTCCGTAGGAATATCTGTCTCATAATCCGCATCTGGATTTTCTTTGCGGAATTTCAAAAGACTATTGGGTTCCTTTCCTCTTTTTACAACAATCATACACTATTCCCCCAATATTCTCTCCAAATCCAGAGATGTCCTTGCAGCTGCGATATCTGGATCTGTTGTTCCAACAATCGCTTCCATCTCCGTCAACACCTTATCTGCTTTTTCGTAATTATTTTCATCCATATATGCATAGAATAAGTCCATACGTTGCTTGATGGCAGCCGGACGTTCTGATACATTCATCACTTCACGCAATATAGAATTAGCATCTCTTCCATAGGTCTGTGCCGCAGGCATGTAGATTTCTCCATGATCCAGAATTCGAATCTGCTCTCTTGGAACGGAATTTATAACTGCCGGGGCATGAGAACTGACAATAAACTGCACTTCCGGGAAAATTGCATGGAGGTCATTTAAGATTGTCTGCTGCCACTGCGGATGCAAATGTAAATCAATTTCATCAATCAGTACAACACCAGGTGTTTTTTCCAGCACCTGATTTCCCAATGTAGGGTTTAACACTGCCATACGATAGGCAATATCACCAATCATGCTAAGTGTATTCTTATATCCATCGCTCATTTCGTCCATCGCAAATTTCTGCGCATTGCCATCTGCAGTTTCAAATTCCAGTACCAGTCTATGGGTATCAAGATCAAAGATAAGACTGACATTTCGTGCACCGCTGATTCTTTCAAAACTTCTGCAGATTGCTTTTTCGACTGTTTTCAAAAGTAATGGTCTATCCAGTATGCCTGTCTTCTGCTGTTCCTGAAGACTTTTCAGTGTCTGCATCTGAAACCAGTTCAACATCAGCTTTTCGTTGGACTCTGCTGCCATACAATCCACATAACCAACCTGACGTTTAAACTCCGTTAAAGATTTCAGATTTCTTTTTTCCTTCTTCTGTGCATATAAACGTCCGGTTCCATAATAAGAGATCAAAGGGAGTATCAGATATTTATCTCCTGTCATAATCTGATTCTGCGCTTTCTTTGCAAGCCCTGTCAATTCACTCGAATCTTTGATGGTTGTCTTCCCACTTTCAGAATTCAAAGAACGAATCCATTTCACATTTTGCTGGTTTAGACAATCACCAGTACTCTCGATACTTACCGGGAACTGATGCTGTGGATCAATCGTTCCGTTCAAATCATGAAACTCATATCTAGCATCTTCCTTTAAGATGCTTCTACTCACACCACCATCTATAGCTAAAAGGAATGTACTGACGGAGACAGCAATTGCATCTAAAATTGTTGTCTTGCCGGCTCCGTTCTTACCTACAATTAACGTTATATGTTTATCAAAATCAAGTGCTGCTGTTTTAAAACATCTATAATTTTTTAGTTTCATATTTTTTAATTTCATTGCTCATCCCCTCAAATTCTGCTTTAACTGATTAATTACTACATATTCATTATGTATTATTCACAATTGCCACGATTTTATATAAATTAACCAAGGAGTTTATTCATATCAATTTTCATTCCTGCTGCATTAAGTTCCAATTGAAATACAATTATCAAAATCAGGTTTAATTCATCTTCTTTCTTATGATTTTCCTATATTTTGAAAATATTTTTTTCAAATTCGTTCTTACATTTTCAATCTATATTATAGTAGCACACTGCATGATTTTCTTCAATGATACGCGCAAACGAAAACTTCTACTTTGCAAATGATTCATTGAAATTTCCAATAGATTTCTGGCATATTCTTTATCTGCAACTACCAGCCTTCCGAATATTTTCACCTGCTGGAAGGGTAATAATTTCATAATTACCAATTAAATGCACCTGCCTTATACATCTGCTGCAGATTATGAGCCTGACGTAATTCCTTTTCTGTCAGATCAGAAATTGCTTTTATTTTATTATCTTTTAACAGAAAATAACAGTCCGGTCTCAGAAGATCATTGCTCATCAGATCTATATTGTGCGTTGTAGTAAATATCTGTACCCCTGAAATTTTTCCAAGTCTTTTTTGCACTGACTCAGAAAACTCAAAATGATAAAATGCGTCAAACTCATCGATAAAAACAAATGATGCTTGTTCCATCCTGATATACCAATATTATATTCTATTCCATTTTCCCTCATGAAATTTTCAAAATCCTTAACCTTCCCGCTGTTAACAATCCCTTCTGCTATGCTTTCGCTTCCATTCATAAATCCTTCATAACCTCGGCTGTCCAGAGAATAGAAAAGAAGCATATGATCTACAAAATTAATAAATTTTTTGAATACATGGTTTTCTTCTGTATCTGTAAGAATCGAATTGTTATTTACATATTTCACTCGGGATATTGGACTTTCATTCTTAATTGAAGCATTCAGCGTGTCTGATCCTTCTAACAATGTGAATCCATCTCTGGATAAAAAGTCATAATAAATAACCTCTTTTCCATCAATAGACAAACTCTCCATTTTCAATGTATTCACATCCGTTTTACAATAATGATAAATCACTTCATGACTATCAAATACAAATGTATATTCAAACTCCGCAAAAGATTTCCTGCCACTCATGTTAAGATAAAAATCATAACTTCGAAGAAGTTTTTCTTTTTCAGTCAGATGTGTAATCAAATCAAAAATTGCCAATCCAAGATTCGATTTTCCACAACTATTGATACCATAAATAATTCCTTTTGTAACGCATCCTTTTTCAATTAGTTCAGAATTAAAATTGTAATTATTCGGTGAGCCGATATCTAATGTAATTTTTTCTTTAAATCCTTTGAAGTTTTCTACACTGAATTTCTGTAACATGATAATCACTCTCCATACTTTTTTCTTATTATATGATTATCCGTAGTTTTTTTTAGTTTATCCGTAGTTTTTTTACGGATTATATTTTATTATTTTCCATCGAATTCATAATCAAAATAGCCTTTAATAATATTATCATTACACTTTTATTCCGTATACTTGTTATTCAACCATAATTCACTGTATCCGTGAGCAACCATATACTTTTGAAACTCATATTGCGTGTTATTATCCAACCTCATGCCACTTGGCATATCGACAACCTGATCTGCCATCAATACACAAGACCTAATTTTTCCATGCAGTTTAAAAAAATCTTTATTTCTCTTTCCATTCTTTTATATCCAGAAAAGATAGTATCTGGATATATTATTTCCAGTACTTCTTTTAAATCTTTTTCTGTCATTTCTTCCGCTAAATTTCTAAATCGCATTGTTTCTCCTCTTACCTTCGCATTTATCTACAGAACCCTCCACTAGCAGTTTCTTTTGAAGTAAGCGCTTAGTTTTTGGGTAACTAGATATTCGCCCTTTTCTAACTCATAATAATAGAAGATAGATTTTTACTCCACTTCTTTGATAGAAAGTAGAAATTTACTACATTTGGAGGTTTCATTATGAGTGATAAACGTGCACCAAGGCGTTCCTTGGATGATTGGATGGAGCTGGTAACTGAATGCAGGCAAAGTGGATTAACAGACGCTGCATGGTGTGAAGCACAAGGTATTTCTCCAAGTTGCTTCTATAATGCCGTTTCCCGTCTGCGCAAAAGAGCCTGTCAGATACCAGATCCGATTGGCAAAGCCAGCACTCTTGATCTTACATCCCACAAACAGGATGTCGTTCAGATTGCTATAGAACCGGAACTTTCTCCGGCAGAACTGTTTCAAGATGAAAGAAGCAGTTCTATGTACCTTGACAATTCACATACGATTGAGATTGAAGCAAAAGGATTAACAATCCGTATGAGCAATACCGTTCAGCCTATGCTTCTGAAAATTTTAATGGATGCATTAAAGGAGCCATTATGCTAGCGGACATCTCGAATGTCGATGCAATCTATATCGTTTGTGGCAGAACAGATATGCGTAAATCTATCGATGGATTATGCGCAATTATTCAGGAGCAGTTCTCTATGGAAATCGACCATTCGCTCTATCTATTCTGTGGACGCAAATGCGACAGGATTAAAGCTATCTTAAAAGAGCCTGACGGAATTGTTATGATCTACAAAAGACTCACCGCCCAAGGCGCTTACCGGTGGCCCCGGGATAAATCAGAAGTCCGGAATCTCACTTGGAGAGAGTTCGACTGGCTGATGTCAGGTATCGATATCGAGCAGCCCAAAGCTATTAAAACCACTTAAACTGTACGGCAAAAAAATACACATAAAAGCACTGGATTTCCTTGAAAATTCAGCGTTTTTCAAGCCTCTTATTGACCCGTTTTCCTAGGAGTTTTCCATGATTTCTGGTATAATAAAAGTATCAAAAACCGGGAGGGAAACGCAGTGGCAGACAGTTCTAAAGACCTTCAACTCCGTGAGTTGAAAGACATGATCAACGATCTGAAAAAAATGATAAAAACACTTCAGGCAACTGTAGATGCCGCTAACAAACGGGAAGAGGCTCTTACTCAGGAACGGGATAATTTAAAGGAAGAAGTTGATCTGCTTCGCAAAAAGCTTTTCGGTTCTTCCAGCGAAAAACGTTCCATGGATGTTCCGGGACAATTGAATTTATTTAATGAAGCCGAACTGGAACAGAATCCAACTATTGCAGAACCAGAAGCGTTGGAAAGTCTTTTGCCTGAGAAAGAGACAAAAAAGCGGAAATCCCGTGCAACTAACGCAGAACGGTTCAAAGGGATTCCAGTAGTCAAAAAATATCTGGATCTTCCGGATGCAGAAAAAGTCTGCCCTGTTTGCAACGCTCCTCTGGTAAAAATCGGTGAAGAATTCGTACGCCGCGAACTTTCCTTCGTACCGGCAAAGTTAAAAGTGATCGAAATATACAGCTTAAATTATATTTGCCCGGAATGTAATAACGATGACGTTACTGTTATCAAAAAGGGAAAAGACGGCCATGCACATATGCTTCACGGTATGGCTGCGGCAGATACTATCGCCTGGGTCATGTATCAGAAGTTTTGTAACAGTCTTCCTTATACCCGGCAGGAAAAAGACTGGGAACAGTACGGTGTTGCTATCACAAGAGCAACGATGGCAAACTGGGTAATCCGTAATACATTGGATTATTTCACCCCGATGTATGATTACTTCCACCGGCAACTCTTAAAAAGGGAATTCGCAATGGCAGATGAAACACCGCTTCAGGTACTACACGAACCCGGCAGGCGTGCACAGACCAAATCTTACATGTGGTTATTCCGCAGCGGGGAAGATGGCGGATTCCCAATCATCCTTTATAAATATTCAGAAACCCGTGCCGGGAATAACGCAGTAGAATTCCTTGAGGGATTCAAGGGATATCTGATGTGTGATGGTTACAGTGGTTACAACAAAGTTCCTGATGCCAAACGGACAGCATGCTGGGCACACATCCGCAGATATCTGACAGATGCGATTCCGAAAGGAAAGCAACTGGATTATACACAGCCATCTGTTCAAGGCATGATGTATATCAACCAGCTTTTCCATTTGGAAGATGTCATTAAAGCGAAGTACTCATCCTTCGATGCTATCAAGAAAGCTCGTCTTGAGAAAGAAAAGCCGATAGTAGAAGGCTTTTTGTCGTGGCTTGATAAACAAAATCCAGTCCGTGGATCAAGGATGGATAAGGCAGTTACCTATATTCAGAATCGCCGATCCTATCTTATGACCTATTTGGAAGATGGTCACTGCAGTTTTTCTAATAATCTCAGTGAAAACGCTATTCGTCCGTTTACAGTAGGCCGTAAAAACTGGCTGTTCTGTGATACTCCAAACGGCGCCCAGGCCAGTGCTATCGTCTACACAATGGTAGAAATGGCGAAAGCAAATGGAGTAAACGTCTATCACTATCTAACCTATCTTCTGGAAAAACTCCCGAATGATAGGATGAGCGATGAAGAGTTAGATAGGCTTGCTCCATGGAACGAAGAGGTCAAGGCTGAAATCGAACGTCGTGCAAGCGACTCAAATCAATAATCAATCATATGTGAATTATCAAGGTGCTCCGGTTGCAGAAATGTGGCCGGGGATTTTTGTATCCATGTCTAAAATTAAAGCGCTTACCTTTTGAACGCATGGTGCTACTGAAAACTTACCACCAACAACTTTTCCTGTACACTTTAATATGATAAAGGCGAATACACTCTCCGTATCCGCCTATGTACTCCTAAAATCCGAAATATTTCTTTCTTAATTCTTTATTTGCCATCACACCTATTATCCGTTTTATTTCCATTCTTCCTCTATTACATTTTAAATTTTTACTTAATATACACCATTCTTTATTTCCATATTTTTGATACACACGTCCTATTTCTTTATTCTTTTCCCCAAATTTATCCAACAGATCTAATATAGCCTGATATCTCACTTCATGTGAATTATTCAAAAGTGCATTATAAAATTCCTTGAACAAATAAATTCTTCCATAGAATGAATTTAAATATTCCATTGTATTAAATATATGGTCCACAAATGCATTTTCTGTCTCTTGTTCTTTGCCGTTCAATATCATTTCGTATTCTTTCACCAGCATGTTTAACCATATATCTATCTCTTCCGTAATCTCTACATCTTCTATTTTTCCCCACCAATATAAACGATCCCAATCTGATATATAATAATTTTCTTCTCCACCTAGTTCCGGGGGCGTCTTCCAAAATGTAAAGTATTCATCTTGGCTTAAAAAATCCGATGTTGTAACTGGAGCAATTGGTCCTTCAATAAAAATTTTTCTGTAAAGTTCTAATTCTTTACTTGCATATTTTTTCATTTTTTCGTCATGATACGCACCGCTTTTTATAGCACTCCATATTTCCCAAAAGTTATCACCTGTAAATTCTGTATATAAAAACAGTATAATTCTTGCAGGCAAAAAAAGTGTAAATTTTGCCAACTTTTTCATAACCGGATCCGTAATTGATCTCCGCCGATTACGCGGCATCTGTAACAAACTTAATATTTTTTCTTCTTCATCTTCCAAATCTTTGATAAAAATTTCTTGTATTGCCCTCTGACATAGCCAAATATCATACGCATAACTATTACTCTCTACATTTTTTGGGAGTAAACTTGATGTACCATTAATTATCCACAAAAGATCTGCTAATTCTGTTCCTCCGGCCGCATATCGCAAATTTTTTGGTATAAGTTCAAAAAGTTCCTTCATGCTTATATGCATCTCTTCACATTTTTCATTCTCAATATACCACACCACATTTTCCCATAAATTAAATCTTTTCCTAAAACTATAGTTAGTTCCAAGGATCTGATTAATCCATCCGATATATTTTTCTTCCGACACAATATCTCCATTGCACATGGTGAATCCGATATCATTATCTTCCAACTCCGATAACATATACAATGCTATCATCACATCTTTGTATTCTTCATTTCCTACTTTATTAGAATAAATCTGTAAGTCTTTGCAATCCAAACTTGCAGTTTCCCACATATCATCTTCAAAGTAGTTAAAATTCCACAATATTCTATTATTTTGATCTTTTTCCGGCTTAGATAAAACATATAATTCATGATTGTTATTTTTTACTGATTCTATTTGCATCATACCGCCTGCATCCAGCATCTTAAGAATATTTTCTTTTATTCTCTTTCTTTTCTCCAACGGATAATCCGCCATCCCTGAATACCACACATATGTCCCCATTTAAGTAACCTCCTTAAAAGCAAAGGATTTCTTTCCGACGTAAATGATTTCGAAGCATTCCAAGATATGCGTTTATCTCTATCATTTCATCTGCGTCTCTAATTTCTCTTATCAACCATATATTTGCTTCTCTTTTTGTTAATTCTGGAAAGTATTTTGTTTCTTTGTCTATTAATTCGATTAATACTATCATTGCACGTTTATATCTGTCATCATTTTTATGTTTCAGGAATTCTCTAACAAATGCTGTATCCAATACCCGAAAGTCCCATATATCAAAAAAATCTTCCAAAAGCTTTTTCAATACTTTTTCCATTTCCAACTTCTTAATTTCTTTTTCTGTAACTTGTCCATACGCTCTCTTCCATCTCTCAATACTATTTTGCATATTATCGGAAAGCATTAATTCTTTGTCTCCTTTGTATCGCATCAATTCATCTTCATTCTGCTTTCCCAATGCTCTGTAGAATTCTATATCCTCTTCTTTCCCCTTTATTGGTAGTACATCATTTTTCGGTCTGATTATATCTTCATAGCCTGTTCCAAAATCCAATTTTTCCCACGTTTTCCAGAATTCTTCTCCTGTAATTAAAGAATAGGTCTTTCCAAGCATCGCTGGAAGTAAATATAAAGATCCCGCTGCAACTGTTCCATATAAATTGTCTTCCTCTGCAAATAGTTTCCGTTGTGCATATTTTTTCCCTAGAAGATTTTTCAAGAATTCAAAAACTTTTTCTTTTCCTTCTGTATTTATCAATTCTTCCATAGACTGTCGAATATTTTCTAAAATATTAAGTGTAAAACTGTTCTCAAATTCTTTCTTATCTATTCTGCAAAAATTTCTTGGCACAATAGGTTCATAACTTCCCACGCAAAGTACTGTAAGAAAATGTTCAACTGCAGACTCTTCTACCTCCGTAGTTCTTGCCATCTCTAAAATTTCTCTTGTTGCTATATTTTCACAACCATTCATATGTAAAGCGTAATACATCTTCCACATTTTATTTCTGTTTGGAAAAGACAGCCGTTTCCCAATCATTTCGTTTATTACCCGTGCATAGTCCACAATGAAGCACGGTATATTATCACAGCACAAATAACACGGGGTTGTCGAATAACTCTCTAATACAACTCGGATTAAATTCGCAACAAAATCATATTCCTTATCATGATTACATGGATTTTTTATCGATCCAGCTTTTAAATATAACCTTCCTGCTTCATAGCTCGTATTAGTAAACATATTATAGTTAGTCTCTATAATGGACGTCTTTCTGTCAAAGCAGAAGCTTCTAATATCAGAAAAGTGGGAATGAAATAATTTCCCTACTATGTCAGCCAGTCAGTGCCGGACAACGTCATAGGTGCTGAACTGGCTGACCTCTATACTTGATATATAAAACAACATCTTCCGAAAATAATCGGAACATTCATTACA
>OLSG01000406.1_pt1 | contig 55532 bp, 48 predicted proteins | sample 1673041 | NCBI WGS metagenome assembly OLSG01 (sample SAMEA3136749, study PRJEB25190) | human gut metagenome | reverse complement strand
CAGGTCAGATGCATCTTTTACCTTCGGGAATGCGATCACGTCACGGATGCTGTCCTGTTTTGCCATCAGCATAACCAGACGGTCAAGACCGTAAGCAAGTCCTGCGTGTGGCGGCACACCGTATTTAAATGCATTCAGAAGGAATCCGAACTGCTCCTGTGCCTGTTCCGGTGTGAATCCAAGTACTTCAAACATTTTACTCTGGATCTCCTGGTTGAAGATACGGACACTTCCGCCTCCAATCTCGTTACCATTCAGAACGATGTCATATGCTTTTGCACGGACTCTTCCCGGATCACTGTCGATGTACTGAAGGTCTTCTTCCATCGGCATGGTAAACGGATGATGCATTGCTGTGAAACGGTTCTGTTCATCACTCCACTCAAGAAGCGGGAATTCTGTGATCCACAGGAATTTGTATTCATTCTTATCAAGAAGTTCCATCTGGCGTGCCAGTTCCAATCTGAGTGCACCAAGAACATCCCATACAACTTTATTCTTATCTGCCGCAAAGAGAAGAAGGTCTCCATTCTCTCCAGCCATCGCTTTAATCAGCGCTGCTGTCTCTTCTTCCGTCATGAATTTTGAGAAAGAAGATTTGACAGTTCCGTCTTCATGGATTGCAATATAAGCAAGTCCCTTTGCTCCATAACCTTTTGCAAAATCAACCAGCTTGTCGATCTTCTTTCTGGCCATGCCACCCTGGCCTTTTGCGTTGATACCACGAACAGTTCCGCCTGCTTCAATCGCATTCTTAAATACAACAAATTCGCTGTCTTTGACAGTCTCTGTCACATTAACCAGCTCCATGCCGAAACGGATATCCGGTTTATCAGAACCGAATCTGTCCATTGCTTCCTGCCAGGTCATTCTCTGGATTGGGAGCTGTACATCGATATCCAGTACATCTTTGAACAGATGTGCAAGCAGTCTCTCATTGATATCAATGACATCATCAACATCTACAAAAGAAAGTTCCATATCCATCTGTGTAAATTCCGGCTGACGGTCTGCACGAAGGTCTTCATCACGGAAACATTTTACGATCTGGAAATATCGGTCATATCCGGAGCACATCAGCAGCTGTTTGAAGATCTGCGGTGACTGCGGAAGTGCATAGAAGCTTCCCGGATGAATACGGCTCGGTACCAGGTAATCTCTTGCACCTTCCGGTGTACTCTTGATCAGGAACGGTGTCTCGATCTCAAGGAATCCTTCTTTTGCCATGAACTGACGTGCGAGGGTAGCCACACGGCTTCTCATCATCAGGTTTCTCTGGATGTCCGGTCTTCTAAGATCGAGGAAACGGTATTTCAGACGTACTTCCTCTTTTGTCTTGGAATTCTCTTCGATCGGGAACGGAGGTGTCTCAGATTCAGATAAAATTCTGAGTTCTTCCGGTTTGATCTCAATCGCACCTGTTGCAAGATTTTCATTAACTGCACCGGAACGTTTTTCAACAGTTCCCACGATTGCTACAACAAACTCACTTCTAAGCTTTGCTGCCTTCTCAAGAAGCGCTTTATCTGTACTTCCCTCTTCAAAAACAACCTGGATCAGTCCGGAACGGTCACGTACATCTACAAAAACCAGTCCACCTTTATTTCTGTTCTTCTGTACCCATCCCATGATGGTTACTTTTTCACCGATGTTTGCCTCTGAAAGCTCTGCACACCGATGTGTTCTTTTCAGTCCTGTCATTGACTCTGCCATTCTAATTTATCCTCCTGCATTTCTCTTTCCTTATAAATCCATAACGGAATCTTTGTAGCAGTCTGTGATATCTTCATATCCTTCTGCGATCAGTTGATCCTTCTGGAATTTCTTGTTCTTCTTCATATTGACCACCAGAACCTGTTTCCCGGCTGCGCGGTCAGCTTTTGCCATCTCAAGTACTTTGAGGATGCCTTCCTTGTGCATATTCTTTTCAAGAAGATATGCTTTTTTCTGGCGCTTGGAAGGAATCTCATATCCATTTTCCAGAAGCAGCATGACAATACGCTCAAATCCGATTGAGAATCCACATGCCGGTGTGTCCTGCCCTGTAAATTTACCGATCATCTTATCGTAACGTCCGCCACCTGCAACAGAGCCGCCAAATTCATCCATCGTTACTTCAAAAATGGTTCCTGTATAGTAAGATTGTCCACGTACCAGCGTCGGATCAAATTTTACTTTGAAATCTGCCTCTTTTGCACTTTCTACGCTGGAAATGATCATTTCCATACTGTCAGCTGTCTTCTCATCAAGGAATCCTGCCAGCTTTTCTTTGCAGAAACGGATTCCATCAACATCCGGGTTGATCTCATCAAAGAGTCCAAGATAAGTATCTACATTTTCTTTTGTATAACCCATCTCAACCAGTTCTTCGCCTACGCCTTCTTTGCCGATCTTATCCATCTTATCAAGGATGATAAATACTTCGTCGAAATCTTCTTCCTTAAATCCACTGAATGCAGCCATCGCCTTTAAGATATTACGGTCATTGATACATACCGTAAAATTGTGGAAATCCATCTTTCCAAGCATGGTCGTAGTTGCAAGGATCAGTTCGATCTCTGCAAGATTACCTGGCTCACCTAAAATATCGATATCGCACTGCATGAACTGACGGAAACGTCCTCTCTGTGGACGGTCTGCTCTCCATACATTGCCAATCTGAAGTGCCTTAAACGGTGACGGCAGTTCATTTGCATGATTTGCATAGTATCTTGCAAGCGGAACTGTCAGGTCATAACGAAGTCCTCCGTCTACCAGATCGATCTCTTCTTTTGCCTCAGCAATTTTCAGTTTTTCCCCTCTCTTCAGAATCTTGAAGATCAGTTTTTCATTGTCGCCACCCTGTTTGCTGCACAGGTTCTCAATGTGTTCCACACACGGTGTCTCTATGGAAGTAAATCCAAATGTCTTATAGGTATCCTTGATCATCTGGATCACATAATCTCTGATTTCCATTTCTTTCGGGAGCATGTCTTTCATGCCGGTAACCGGTTTTTTCTTTAATGCCATAACCATTCTCCTTTTCGCTCTATCATCTCATCGATACGGGAAATATATTCTCCCACATCTCTGACATTTTCTATTCTTATCAGATTCGTCATCCGCCCGTTTTTACTTCCGGGCGCCGGAATCTCATACGGAAGCACCACCTTAGTCGATGCGCCTGCACCGGCAGCAACGATGGACTGCTTTTCCTCCATAATCAGTATATTGTAAATTCCCGCTTTGTCAACCTTTGCGTAACCTACATTTTCAAAATTTCCTGCAATATTCTTCTGTCTGTAGAGATAATACGGATAAAGTTCCATCTCACCGGCCGCCTTACGTGCCATATCGATCATCTCTTCCAGCTCTCTTGCCATCTGTTTGTAATTTTGTTTTTCTGTACTTGCAGCCCGTTCGCGTGTCAGTCTCGAACCATGTTTCATTGCAAGTGCATGGACCGTCAAACTATCCGGTGCAAGCTCTTTGATCTGACGAAGAGTATCTTCCATTTCCTCCGGATGTTCTCCCGGAAGCCCTGCGATCAGATCCATATTGATATTGTCGAATCCCAGTTCTCTTGCCAGATGGAAAATGCGGACTACATCTTCCACTGTGTGACGTCTTCCAATCACATCCAGTGTCTTCTGCTGCATGGTCTGTGGATTGATGGAAATTCTGCCAACTCCATGCTTTCGGATCACTCGCAGCTTGTCCTCAGTAATACTGTCCGGTCTTCCGGCTTCGATCGTATATTCTTTCAGATGTTCAAAGGAAAAATGTTCTTCCAGGAAACTCAAAACCCGGTCCATCTGCTGTGCACTCAGGGTTGTCGGCGTACCGCCTCCCATATAAATCGCATTAAGATGCTTTTCTTTTGAAACCTCTGCAATGAATGCAAGCTCTTTTAAAAGTGCATCTACATATTCATCCATCCGGTCCTGCCATTTTGCAACCGGATAAGAAGTAAAGGAGCAGTAACTGCAGGTTGTCGGGCAGAACGGAATTCCGATATAAAGACTGTATCCATTTTCATAATCCAGCTTGTCAAGCTGGGCTTTTTCCCGCTTTGCAATCTCGATACCAAGCATTGCTTTTTTCTCGCTTACCACATAGGTATCATGCATATACCGGATGATTTCTTCCTCAGAAGAACCTTCTTCCAGTCTTTCCATGATCATCTTTGTGGGGCGGACACCTGTCATATTCCCCCATGCATGTTTTTCTCCGGTCTTTTTGACCAGGGTCTGATATAATTTTTTATTGATATAACGCTTTTGTTCTCTTTTTTCGCTGATGTCTGCGATTTCAGCCTCTCTGCAATGAAAAAAGGTCCACCGGACCTTTTTATCACATGCCTGCTCTTCCAGATCCGGTTCCTCTTCTGCGGTCATCTCGATCAGAAGTTCCTGTTCTGGATCTACCTTCTGGCTGATCTCGGCATCAGGAAGAAATGACTTTACGATATGATACATATCGTAGGTGAAACGTTCATTCTTACAGCTGATCCGAATCATTTCTTTGCTCCTCTATACATACGGGTTGTTCACTTTTTCGTTGCCAATCGTTGTTGCGCCCATATGCCCCGGGAATACCTTTGTTTCATCCGGAAGCAGGAACAGCTTTTCCTTGATCGAACGAATCAGTGCAGAAGTGCTGCTGGTTGCAAAATCACTTCTTCCGACTGAACAACAGAACAATGTATCTCCACTGAAAAGTACTCCCTCTTTTTCTACATAGTAGCATACGCCGCCCTGGGTATGTCCCGGTGTATGGATCACCCGGAAATCTTCTCCGATCAGATGAAGCACATCTCCATCATGGATCACGTCTCCACCCGGGTAGCTATAGCCATTTGTATATACCGTTGACTCATTCATAGACGGTGTGTGAAGAAGCTCCAGATCAGATTCTTCTACGTAAACCGGCATTTCTCCATACCGGTCGAGCACTTTATCGATTCCCATGATATGATCAAAATGCGCATGAGTCAGAAGAATTGCCTTAATTACAAGCTCTTCCTCTTCGATATAACCGATCATCGCTTTTGACAGGTTTGCCGGATCAACGATCACGGTCTCTTTTGTTTCTTCATTAGTAACAATGTAACAATTGGTACTGATAATTCCTGTTACAAATTTTTCGATTTTCATTTCTTTTTACCCCACTGCTCGTTCTATATCCAGCACGCCGACGATCTGCCTGAGCTTTCCGATCACTTTTCCAAGCTCCTCTCTTCCCCGGACAATAAATCCGGCTTCGATTGTTGCTGTTCCCTGTTTGCTGGTTCTTACATTCATAGACTTCACATCAATATTCATCTCCGTGAACACCTTAGACATATCCATCAGAAGTCCCTGCCTGTCATTCGCATACATCTTAATCTCAGCCAGATAGCTTCCGGTATCTGTACCTTCCTCCGGTTTTTCCCATTCTGCCGGGATCAGACGCGCTCTTTCCGCTTCTGACAGATGAATGATATTGACACAGTCCGTCCGGTGAATCGACATTCCGCGTCCGCGGGTGATAAAGCCAACGATCTCATCTCCCGGCACCGGATTGCAACATCTGGAAAAACGCACTGCCATATCGTCGATTCCCTTGACCACGATACCACTCTTGGATCTGGTGATATGCACCTTGTTCTTTGCCGCTTCCGCAACCTTTTCCAGAACACTTTCGTCGGTCAGTTCTTTTCGGTGATCCTTACTGTATTCTTCTGCAAGACGGTTGACGATCTGCCCTTCCTTCAATCCGCCATGTCCAAGTGCTGCAAGGATCGAATCCCAGTCCTTAAAACCGTACTTTTCCTGCACGATCTGCATATATTTCAGTTTCATCAGATCCGAGAGTACAAATCCTTTTGCCTTACAGTACGTGGCGAGCATTTCCTTACCACGTACAATATTTTCTTCTTTGAATTCTTTCTTAAACCACTGGTTGATCTTGTTCTTCGCCTGGGTACTCTTGACGATACTCAGCCAGTCACGGCTCGGTCCTTTGGAGTTCTGCGAAGTCAGGATCTCGATTCGGTCCCCGTTCTGGATCTTGTAATCGATATTGACCAACTTGCCATTGACTCTGGCACCTACCATCTTGTTGCCGACCGCAGTATGGATCGCATAGGCAAAGTCAACCGGCGTAGAACCGTTCGGCAGGTTCTTGACATCTCCGTTCGGTGTAAAGCAGTATACATCCTCTGCAAATAGATCCAAGTCTCCTTTCAGAAGATTCAGAAATTCCCGGTTGTCTGACATGTCTCGCTGCCATTCCAGGATCTGACGAAGCCAGCTCAGTTTCTCTTCTTCCTTCGCTTCAACGCTCTTCTTTCCATCTTCAGACTCTTTATATTTCCAGTGTGCCGCAATACCGTATTCAGCAGTTTTATGCATCTCTTTTGTACGGATCTGGATCTCAAACGGCTGACCGATCGAACTCATCAGAGTCGTATGCAGAGACTGGTACATATTTGCCTTCGGCATTGCGATATAATCTTTAAAACGTCCCGGTACCGGTGTATACATCTCATGGATAACTCCAAGCGCCGCATAACAGTCTTTTACAGAATCTACGATAATACGGACTGCAAACAGATCATAGATCTGATCCACCGTCTTATCCTGGTTCACCATCTTCTTATAAATGCTGAAGAAATGCTTCACACGTCCGTTCACTTCTGCATCAATGTTCGCATTCTTCATATGCGTGGAAACCTCATCCACGATCTGCTGGACAAATTCTTCCCTTTCCGTTTTTCTTGCATTGATCTGCTTTACCAGATCGTTAAAAACCTCCGGTTGGGAATATTTGAGTGCCAGGTCATCAAGCTCTGTCTTGATCTTGGAAATACCAAGCCGTTGTGCGATCGGAGCATAGATATCCATGGTTTCTTTTGCTTTTTCCAACTGCTTCTCCGGTCGCATATACTGCAGGGTACGCATATTGTGCAGACGGTCGGCAAGCTTGATGATGATAACACGGATATCTTTTGCCATCGCAAGGAACATCTTACGAAGATTCTCAGCCTGGACCTCCAGCTTATCCGCTGAATAGGAAAGCTGTCCCAGCTTTGTGACACCGTCTACCAGAAGAGCCACCTCATCTCCGAATTCCTGACGGATTTCTTCGTCCGTCATCACCGTGTCTTCTACCACATCATGAAGGATGCCGGCAACGATCGTCTCTTTGTCCATCTCCAGTTGTGCCAGAATGATTCCTACCCACAGAGGATGGATAATATACTCTTCTCCGGATTTCCGTGTCTGCCCTTTATGCGCATCTCTTGCAATATGATATGCTTTTTCGATCATAGAGACGTCCGCCGAAGGATGGTACTTTCTGACTCGCTCGATCAGACTTTTATAGAGCAGTTCCGGATTCTGATAATCTTCCACATCCTTTACCGCATGACCATCTACGATCTCCAGTTTTTTATGTGTTGGTTCGATCAGCATCTCCTGCTGGATTCCGATATCGTCTGCCATAGCCTTCCCTTCTTTCTCATTAGTTTCCCGGATACTGGATTACGGAATCTACTTTGTATCCTTTCAGTTTTTCCCGTCCTTTTAATCCCATCAGTTCGATCAGGCAGAGAACTTCTACAACCTCACCGCCAAGTCCTTCGATCAGTTTGATCATTGCTTCTGCCGTACCGCCTGTTGCCATCAGGTCATCTACGATCACAACCTTGTCTCCCGGTTTGATCGAACGCTTGTGGATCTCGATCTCTGCACTTCCATATTCCAGATCATACTTGATCGATGCTGTCTCGCAAGGAAGCTTTCCTTTTTTACGGATCGGCACAAATGCTTTTTGCAGATTATATGCAATCGGCATTCCAAAAATAAATCCTCTGGACTCCGGTCCGATCACGATGTTGAAATCCATGCCTTCAAGCTTATCCTGCAGTTCCCGAATGGAAAGCTGAAGCCCTTCCGGATCTTCAAGAATGCTGGTTACATCTCTGAAAATAATTCCTTTTTCCGGATAATCCGGAATGCTGACAACATATTCTTCAAGTTTTTTCATCTTTCTTCTCCACCTTACCTACAAATATATGCAATATCTATTAGTATAGCATAAAATTGCTGTTTTTCAAATTATTTATAATTTTGGATCACAATCTGTGGCTTACGGACTCCCTGATACTCATTGATATCAGGATAATAGGTAAATGCCATAACAATTCCATGCCCATGTCCGTGCAGCAGACACTCACAGGCAATATCTCCAAATTTTTCACGCACATATTCCACAAAGGTATTCACATCTCCAAAATACATGGCATCCATCCTTGTACCGTGAAGATCCTTCACCTGCAACTTCAGCACATTTTTATTCTTGCCAAGGATTCTCGCACTTTCCACCTGTACCTGTCTTTCTGCAAAGACCGGACGTGCATTTCCTTTGCCAAATGGTTCCAGAACCGCAAGCTCTCCGATAAATTTTTCATTGACATATTCAAACGGGAGCTGCATATCTATGGCAATCTTTTCATTCAGATCCTCTGGTGTGATCCCGGATTTTTCGTTAATCTCCTTACGGAACTGTTCCAGATTCTCCTCCGGCATGGAGAGACCTGCCGCCATCTTATGCCCGCCAAATTTTGACAACAGATGCTTTACCCGGTTCAGTCCTTCATACATGTGCCAGGTCTCGATCGATCTTCCTGAGCCCTTTAAACCTTCCGCGCCCTTCGTCAGCACAAAGACCGGACGGTAATATTTTTCCCGGATCCTTCCTGCCACGATCCCGGCAAGGCTTTCATGACATTCCGGCAGGTAGACCACCAGCACGTCTGCATCCTTAAGTTCACTGTTCTCCACCTGGATAAACGCCTCTTCTATCGCCTGCGCCGTCATATCCTTCCGGCTGTCATTGAGTGCTTTCAGATCACCTGCCAGCAGATCCGCCTCCGCCACTTTCTTTGCCTCCAGAAGCTCCAGGGCACGCTTTGCTGTATCCAGTCTTCCACTGGCATTCATACACGGACCGATCACAAATCCAATGTGATACGGAGACAGCTTATCTACATTCACACCAGTACATTCCATCAGCGCCTTCAGTCCCAGATTCTCCGTCCGTTTCAGCATATCCAGTCCCTGTTTAACGAAAATACGGTTTTCGTCCACCAGATCCATAACATCACCGATCGTTGCGATTGCCACATTTTCCATCAGATAATCTGCATCTTCCGCATCTTTTCCCATGGCTTCCATCAGAGCCTCCACCAGCTTGTAAGCAACCGCAGCCCCGCACAGCCCTTTGAACGGATAAGTACAGTCCTCCTGCTTCGGATCCACAACCGCATCTGCCTCCGGCAGAATATATCTTCGTCCCGCGCCAATTTCCGTATACGGGACCTCATGATGATCCGTCACTACAATCGTCATTCCCATACTTTTTGCATAGGCGATCTCCTCTGCCGCCGCAATCCCGTTATCACAGGTAATGATCGTATCCACGTCGGCCTCCAGCGCCCGGTCGATCAGGTTCCGGTTCAGACCATACCCGTCCTTCATACGATCCGGAATGTCACTGTCCACATCAGCTCCGAGCATCCGGAATCCCTCCAGAAGAATATAGGTCGACTGGATTCCATCAATATCATAGTCTCCGATGATCCTGATTTTTGCATTTTCTTTTATCTTTTCTCCAAGAACCGCTACTGCCTTGTCCATATCCTTCATCAGCATTCCATCGTACAGATCGGCGATCGTACCGTTTAAATATTTCTCGATCGCATCATCCCCGATCACATCCCGGTTTCTTATCAGGGAAGCCACTCGCGGACTGATATGGAATTTCTCACTGATATGCTGAAAATCCGCTCCTTTTCTCAGAAGTACCCAGTTCTCCATTTTCTCTTTTCCTTTCTTTGGTAGTCAGATAATACAAAGATGCCGGAGGATTCTCCCCCGACACCTCATTTTCTGTCAGTTATTTCTTTTTCGCTGCTTTTTTGCTGCCGATTTTTGTTTTCATTACATACCATAATGCACCGGTGATACATACAGATGAATATCCGCCACCTGCAATACCAACCATAAGAGGTGCTGCAAATTCTTTAATAGAGCTTACACCCATGATATAAAGAACCGCTACCATGACAAATGTAGTAAATGTTGTGTAAATACTTCTTGTCAGTGTATAAGTGATACTTCTGTTTACAAGCGCTTTCAGATCATCGTTTCTCTTCATGACCTGAAGCTCTTCACGGATACGGTCGAAAATAACGATCGTCGCATTGATAGAATATCCAAGGATTGTCAGCATACATGCGATAAATGTATTACCGACAGATGTTCTTGCAAGTGCATAGAATGTAAGCACAAATAACAAATCGTGTAAAAGAGCAAGAACCGCACTTGATGCGAAACGTACATCTTTGAACCGGAACCAGATATAGATCAGCATACAGATCGCTGAAATGATAACTGCAATGATCGCATCCTGTCTCATCTCGGAGCTTACCGTAGAACTGATATTTTCTGCTGTAATTGTCGATGTGTCTACACCAAATTTATCAGCAAGCGCATTGTTAAGTGCTTCTCTTTCGTCAAGATTCAGCGTCTGAGTCTTGATGATGATCTGATTGCTGTCTTTTACTTTCTGTGCCTGTACATTGTGATCTCCGGTCACATCTTCTACAACCGGAACGATCTTTGAATCAATCTCTTTGATCGAGTAATCTTTATCAAATGTTACGGTTGTAGCCGTACCGCCCTTGAATTCCAGGCTGTAGTTCAGCGCACCTTCACCTTTTCCCGACTGGACTCCCATTGTTACAAAACCTGCTGCGATCACAGCAATTGATATTGCAAAGAAAATGGCTTTCTTTCCGAGGAAGTCGATAATTTTTCTTTCTTTTTTGAATTTCTTCGCATAAAATTTCACATCACGAAGACCAATCGCATACAGAGAGAAAATGATGATTCTGGTAATAACAAGTGCCGTAAACATTGACACAACAATACCAAGTGCCAGTGTCTGTGCAAATCCTTTTACAGAACCTGAACCCTTGAACCAGAGAATAGCTGCAGCGATCAGAGTTGTTACGTTACCGTCAACGATCGCAGACATTGCTTTGTGGAAACCATTCTTCAGGGAAGTCTTAACACTGATACCTGTTGTCACTTCTTCACGCACACGGGCGAAAATGATAACGTTGGCATCCACCGCCATACCGATTCCAAGAATGATACCTGCAATACCCGGAAGGGTAAGCGTGATATTGAATGCATTTAAAAGCACCAGGATCAGTCCTGTATAGATCAGAAGTGCAAGACCTGCTGCAAGTCCCGGAAGCAGATATACGAAGCACATAAATACGAAGATGATGGCAAGTCCGATGGCACCAGCCATTAAGCTTGTGCTGATTGCTTCTTCTCCGAGCTGTGCAGCTACTACATTAGAGCGAAGTTCTTCCAGTTCCAGAGAAAGTCCACCGATTCGGATGGTAGCTGCAAGATTGTCTGCTTCTTCATAGCTTGACATCCCTGTGATAACGGCTTCTCCGCCTTCGATCGCCTGATTAACTCTTGGTGAACTGATTGTCTGTCCATCATAAATAATGGAAATCTGTTTTCCTACATTTGCTGCTGTTGCTTCTGCAAATTTGGTTGTTCCTTCTTTGGTAAGCTGCAGAGCTACAACATATTCTTTATTCTTAGTCGTAGAGTTTTCCTGCGTCTGGGCCTCTGCATTTTTAACATCTGTTCCTTCAAGAACGGTGTTGCCATCTGCATCCTGAAATACCAGTGATCCTGGTTTGCCGAGTTCTTCCAGAACTTTATTGGCATCGGATACACCTGGGATCTCGATGTTGATCCGGTCGTCCCCTTCCTGATATACACTCGCCTCTGTGCTGTACTGCTCTACACGCTTCTGCAGCTTGTAGATGGTATCCTTCATATCTTCTGCGGAAGGATTCTTGTCTTTTGCCTGATAAGTGATGCTGACACCACCTGCAAGGTCAAGACCAAGATTGATATTTCTTGCAGAACCTGTGTGGGAGGAACCAAATCCCTGCCAGCAGGTAAATCCAAGAAGTCCTAAAAGTGCAGCAATCAGAACAAGGCTTACTATTCCTTTACTCTTCTTCATGTCCAAGTCCCTTTCTTAGTTTTCGTCTGCCATTGCAGCCTTTATCATAATCGCGCATTCTACGCGCTTACGTTCCATCTCACAGCCCAGATCATAAGAATCATTTAATCCGTCTGCATACTTGTATGCGTTTGCCATACACCCGCCACTGCAGTAGAATCTTGCAAAACATTTCTTGCATTTTTCTTTGGTATATACATTGCAGCAACGGAACTCATCTGCGATCTCCGGTCTTGTAATTCCTTCGTTTACATTTCCCATCAGGAAATTTTCATCACCTACAAACTGATGACACGGATAGAAATCTCCCCATGGTGTAACAGCAAGGTATTCTGTTCCCGAACCACATCCGGACAGACGTTTGTACAGACAAGGTCCTCCTTCCAGGTCGATCATAAAGTGGAAGAAATTGAATCCTTCTCCCTTTTTGTCTTTCTCAATGATATATCTTGCAAGCTTGTCATACTCATCAAAGATCTGCGGAAGATCTTCTTCACGGATTGCATACGGATCAGATTCATCCCCGACAACCGGTTCGATCGACATCTGCTTGAAGCCAAGCTCTGCAAAATGCTTTACATCCTCTGAAAAATCCAGATTGTTTCTGGTAAATGTTCCGCGGATATAGTAGCGCTCCTGATTACGTGAATCAGCAAGCTTCTGGAACTTTGGAACGATCAGATCATAGCTTCCCTTTCCGTTTCTGAAAGGACGCATTCTGTCATTGACTTCCTTACGTCCGTCAAGGCTGATGACCACGTTATCCATCTCTTTATTGATAAACTCCTGAATCTCATCATTCAGAAGCACTCCGTTCGTAGTTACTGTAAAGCGGAAATGCTTATCATGAAGCTTTTCCTGCTCTCTTCCGTATGCCACCAGGTCTTTTACAACCTGCCAGTTCATAAGTGGTTCTCCACCAAAGAAATCAACTTCCAGATTCCTTCTTGTTCCGGAATTGGCGATCAGGAAATCCAAGGCTTTCTTACCAACTTCATAAGTCATAAGCGCTCTTCTTCCGTGATACTCTCCTTCTTCTGCAAAACAGTATTTGCAGGCAAGATTGCAGTCGTGTGCGATATGCAGGCAGAGTGCCTTCACAACCGTCTTACGCTTGATAACCTCCCCGATAAAAGGTTCATATGTATCAACAACAAAAAGCTGTCCGTTTGCAGTCAGCTCTGTCACATCATCCAATATATCTCTGAGTTCTTCTTCGGAATATCTTCCTGCCAGCTCTTCTTTCAGCTGGTTCCATGTACTTTCTTCTTTCAGCGTCTGCACTGTCTGATTCTCGTTCATACGGTTCAGACATGCAATAACTTCGTACCCCGGCTCGTCCACTACATGAACGCATCCGCTGTTGACATCAAGTACAATATTATATCCATTGTTCTGGTACTGATGAATCACAACCGGTACCCCTTTCTATCCTTATTTTTCAAATTTTTCCTCATACGTCAAATGACAGCGGCTTTAAAGCCGCTGCCTGCTTGTCATACTTATTCACTACACTTACAAATATCTCTTATTTGCTGTGTTCGCAAGTCTGATTTCCTACTGTACAAGAAGTCTTGCATGCTGACTGACAGGATGTCTGGCATTCTCCACATCCGCCCTTCTTTACTGTATTGTTCAGAGTCTGTGTATTCAATGTTTTAATGTGTTTCATTGTAATATCCTCCTTCTTTGCTCATTATGTGATACAGTATAGCACATTTTCCAGCTTACCGTCAACGCAAAAATCCAATCTGAAACAAATGACAGGAGGTATTTTTCCTAGAATTTGCTGCCTCCACCACCGTGGGTTCTTCCTGATGAAGAAGTATGTGTACTGCTGCCGCCGGAAGAGCTCTTCTTTTCTTTCGCCGTTTTCGAAGTAGTTTCATAAAGGAACATATCTCTGCTTTCTGTAATATCCAGACTATCGTCTTTTACATAGCTGCCTGCTGCCGCCTGAAAACGAACCGTTTTAAGCTGTGCCTTCATCCTGCCGACAATGATAAGTGACAGAACAACTCCTACCCCAAGGGAGATCAGAATCCAGATTGGGGATAATGGCTCCTTTGGAAGACTTTTCCTGTCATACGGCTTTCCGTTTCTTGCCTGTGTAATGAATTCGTCACACAGCTCTGAAAAAGTCTGAAATGCCGAAAAATAATTTCCATCCTTCAGATCACTCGTCATTTCTTTTGAAATGTATTTGATCCCTGCATCAGTAAAAGCTGTGATTCCGTAACCACAGGTTGAAATATAACAGTCATTCTCTTCTCCCAGACTAATGAGAAGAAGGATTCCATCCTTATCCTGTCCATATCCGAAGTTTCCGTAATCATAAATATCATCGGCGTATTCTTGCACCGTTTTTTCATCCAGCGTATTTGTTGTCACAACGACAACATCCATTTTCTGTCGGATACTCAGTTCATCAAGTATGTCATTTAATTTTGCTTCCTCACTATCCGTCATAAGTCCCGCCATGTCCTGCACACGACAATAATCATTTGCAAATCCTTCTGCATCTTCGGCTGAAACTGAAAACGTCATCCCCAGGCAAAGGGCCAGAACAAGCAGAAGTGATATTATTTTCTTTTTCATTCCGTCACCCCCTAAAACAGTCCGAGAAAGTGCAGAAGTGTTGCTGCACCGTAGGTTACTGCCGTGAACGTGGTCGCCAGCATCAGTGTCCAACGAGTTGCTGCCGCCTTATCTACCGGCAGGTCGCCGACGAATTTTCCGGTCTGTCCGTTCATTGCAAATGTATATTTGTTACCATTCCATGTGGTATTTAAAAGCCACACCGGATATAAAGCATACTTGGCTTTTCCGCCATGGAACTGTACACTGGTATTTTCAGCTACTACAGTATCGTAACCAATGACTGTTTCGGCAAATGCCTGCTCCGTAGATTTTTTCACACGCTCATTCGCCCGGTCAATGCTTTCTTCTGCAGTCACATCATACTTATCTGCCAGGTAACCGGCAAGATAAGCCGTCTGGAAATCCACTGCCTCCCCACAGTTAAACGGTTCAATGGATTCCATCAGATCATCCGCCATTTTTGTAGAGCCATCTACCGGAACGTATTCAAATCCAACACTTCCGCCTCTGTGCACCATATAATAACTGGTCTGGGTATAATTGTAATCACTGTCACTCCAAGTACGGATCTTGGTTGCCTTATAACGGACCTTAGCGTCTACATCGGTATCAAATAGCCAGAACGGTGCATAGACTCCTTTGATTTCGTCAATATGGTTCTGATCCTTAAAAATCTTCGGCAGAAGACGTTTTCCTGTAAGATGCTTCATGAGCCCTTCTTTTGCTGCTTTTTTATCCAGTTTAAACGGAATGACCAGATCCGGTTTCAGGGAGCCGGAGAATTGTCCCATCATAACGATTGGATTATCACAGAATGGGCAGGATGTTGCCGCTGTATTTGCGTCACCTACAATTTCTCCTCCACAGGATTTACACACATAAGTACGCAGACCATCCGTTTCTCCTTCTCCCCATTCACCGCCTGCTGCGGTTTCCCATTCCATGCTGTCTGTTTCTTCGTCCTGCAGTTCGGCATCATATCCCTTCAATGCGTCCATTTCGAACTCTGTGTCGCAATACGGACACTTCATCTTCTGGATCGTACTGTCAAAGGCTATCGCACCGCCACAGCAGGGACATTTATATTCCTGCAAACCTGCCATGAAAATCCTCCTCTCTTAATGCGCCTGTCGGTCAAATTCCGCAAGTGCTTCGTCCGCTCTTCGGATCCATTCTGTACGGTCTCCGTAGATTGCACATTTGTTTGCCATAATTCATCCTCCTTTCAGCCAATACCGGATTTCCGGACATTTTCTTTTCTTGTTTATGATTCTCCTGTTGCTTTTACGACCCATTTGGCATTATCTACCTGGAAGCTATAACCACAGAAGGAACAACAATTGTGTTCATCCGGTATGAAATTGGCTCCACAGGATGGGCAATCTTTTTCCTTGAAAAATGCTCCGTCCGTCTTCCTTCTTTCTGGATATCTCGCCCTCTGCAAAACGAGTGTCGTTTTTGTTTTCTTTGTATACGGTTTTCCACTCTCAGGCAGGTAGGTTTCACTTCCATATGTCGTAGCGGTGATTTCTGTTGTTTTGTCTGTATTTACAACATTTTTAAGTATGATCGATCCGATTCCATGATCCATCAGATCCGGCTTGTTTACATCCTTATAAAGTGCATCATTGATGCAGGATCTCAGATAATTTTCCGAGTATCTGACGATCTCCTTCGGCAGCTTTTCCTGTTTCTCTTCCTTGGATTGAAAAATTTTCGCAATTCCCAGAAGTATAAGCAGTGTAGCAATTACACCTATGGTAAGAGAAATATCCGTGTCTTTGATCAGGTAAAGGCACAAGGTCAGACACAGGAACATGATGCCCGAGTAAGCAAGCAATAATAGTCCGTATTGCATGTTCGCACCCATTTTCTCATAAATTTCGAATACCTCTGTCTGCCAGTCGTAGAATTCACTTTGTATCACACCGCCACAATATGGACAGATAACTTGCTGACTGCTCAGTTCCACCTCAGCTCCACAGGATGGACAGATGATCGTCCCTTTATCGGAATAAAATTCCTTGTTCTTACCCTGACGGTCAGAATGACGGATATGCCTTGACTGAAGAATCCGAAGGTAACTGTTTTTCCGATAGATCTGATGCACTGTCTTACCAGATTGAGGAGAAATAAGACGTTCCAAAGAACTACATTGCAGGATAGACTCCCTCCACTCCCGTCCGTCATCATTCCATCTTTTGAAATTATTTTTTGGAAGTGGTACAACGTCCGTCACCTGGATATCTCGGCAAAGCTTACGCTTTCCCAGCAGTTCCACCTGATGAACCATCTTTCTGCGAAATGTAAGATCCATTCTCTTTGGAAGATAACCCTTATCTGCTTTTCCAAGTGGAAGTAATACATTTTCAAAGGAATCCTTGATGTCCTTCTGAAGCCTTGCCCCTTGCAACGGTGTTTCACGCTTTGCAAGAATTCTTTTCATTTTTGCTTTTTTCAAATTCTTTGGCATAAACTGTTCAAAGTCTATGTCAATGATTTTCTCAGCAATGGCAAACGCACAGATTATGGTGGCTGCAAACGCAAACAGCATCGCCTCTGACAATCCCATATTTATTCCTCCTCATCTATCATTCTATCTGGTTGACCTATTGTTCCTCTTGTTCCTTCTCTTTGCTCTTACCAAATATTTCATAGATCAGGAATATGGAGATAATGATTCCCGCCGGGATCATCATAACAGAGGTAATGTTATCACCTATATCGCCTGTGTAAAGCTTGTATTCTCCATTCAAAGCCCGGTAAGCCTTCTCTGTCACTTCATCCCCCCGGGATATATCTCTGGAAAATACATCTTTTCCTGTATAAGTTTTTCCATCCACTTCAAAGGACAGAATTGCATGATACTTTACATCTTCATCGCCCTTTTCATCGGTCTTAACACTTATCTGATAATCTTTTACAACGGCGGTTACATGACGGACATCGGAAGATAGTTTATATTCTATACTGGAAAAAATATGAGTAACTCCATATACAACAAGCCCAATCGAACCAATCAGTAAGAATACACATATCACCTTATTTTGTGCTTTATCTGAAAGTACCTTCATGCAACTCCCTCCTTCCATACTTACAGTCCTCTCCCCTCTTTTTCTTCTCGATGATACTTGATAAGATCTTTACTTAATCCAATGAAACCAATGAGACCTAGCGGAATCATTGCAGCAAATGCAAGGAAGTAAATCGGAGTTGGTCCCGGTTCCAGTTTATATTTTCCTTTTGAGTTCCGGTAAACGGTGATCAGTACAGTATCTCCTCTCCTTATTTCTTTATTGCGAAATTCAAAATCATCATATGTTGTTCCATCGATTTCATAAGTAAACCTTACTTTATATTCTTCTTTTCGGTCTCCCTGATTGTCTTTTTCATGCGTTTGTTCACAACTGTAAACGGTTGCATGAAGCGTTCGAACATCCGTGGAATTCTTAAACTCACTGCTTTCATGCTTCGTATATATCATGCCGCCGATTCCTGCAATAATAATGAAGATACTTAAAATCAAAGCACCGATTGTGTCCTTATGTTCCTCTTTTTCTGATGGGAGTCTAAACATAGAATTCCCTCCTCTCCCTCGAATTACTGTCTGTCGTTCTCGTCAAAGATGTCGCCACATTCTGGGCAGAATTTTGGTGGGTGTGTCGGGTCTTCCGGTTCCCATCCACATTTGTCACAACGGTAAAGCAGTGCACCTTCCGGTTTCTTTGCTCCACAGTTCTGGCAGAATTTTCCTTTATTCACTGAACCGCAAGAACAGGTCCATCCTTCTTCCTCTACCGGTTTTGGTAATCCGCATTCCGGACAGAACTTACCGGTTGCTGTGGCTCCGCATTTACATTTCCATGCACCCGGTGCCGGCTGTGGTTCCGGTTTCTTGCTTCCGCATTCCGGACAGAACTTGCCGGTAACAAAGTTTCCGCAGCTGCACTTCCATCCCTCTGCCTGCGGTGCCTGCTGCTGAACGGCCTGTTGTGCAGCCTGCTGCGCCGCCATCTGCTGTGCCTGTTGCTCCTGCTGTTGCTGACCCATTGTAAATAAATTCTGTGCGTTCATACCGCCGCCCTGATTCATTGCCATGCCCATGCCCATGAAGCCTGTCATTGCACCGGCCTGATTACCGGCTGCAGTCTTCATTGCATCAGCCTGTGCTCCGACCAGCGTTGCTGCTGCCATTGTAGGATCGCGCATGATCGCTGTACGCTGAGCCTGTTTTATAAGTTCTGCATCTTCATCCGGAAGTGTCACAGATCCAAGGGCAATACTTACAACCTTCAGTCCGCGAAGTGCGCCCCATTTTTCTGAGAGTGCAGTATTCATCGCATTTTCAAGATCTGTATTATGTGTCACGATCTGATTCGGACGAAGCTCCAGTTCTGACAAATGTCCGAATGCCGGCTGAAGAGCGGAGATAAACTCTGTCTTAAGGGTAGCATCCAGTTCCTCTCTGGAGTATTCCTGCTCCACATTTCCGCAAACATTAGAGTAGAATAAAAGCGGATCGGCAATCTTGTAAGAATAGACACCTGAACAGCGGATCGATACGTCGATATCAAGTCCGATCTTGGAATCCACAACACGGAACGGAACCGGATTCGGCGTTCCGAAGCGATTTTCCAGAATCTCCTTGGTATTAAAATAATAGATTCTCTGATCCTTTCCGGTATCTCCTCCGTAAGTAAAACGTTTTCCTACGGTTTTAAAGGTTTCTTTGATACTCTCTCCAAGGCTGCCTGCAAAAATAGACGGTTCGGAAGAAGTATCATAAGTAAATTCTCCCGGTTCTGCACAGACTTCTACGATCTTGCCCTGTTCTACGATGATCATACACTGTCCGTCTGCTACAGCAATTCCAGAGCCGTTCGAGATAATATTGTCATTTCCTTTGATGTTCGCTGAACGTCCGGTGACACGTTTTTGTCCTTTTGTAACGAGTACCTCCTTTGGCATCGATTCACAGTAGAAAAATTCCTTCCATTGATCTGCAAAAGTACCTCCAAGAGCACCCATACCTGCTTTAATAAGTCCCATAATATTTTCTCCTTTCCTTTTTGAAATGATCTTCCTCTATGTTATCCGGTTACACCGGAAGAACACGGTTTAATATGCGGCATTCCATGTGTCTGTAAAAACATCATAAATATAAATGAGATTATCACAAACGCCGTAAAGCTGTTCCTGCACAAACTGTTCTCCATTATCAGTTCCTAATACAAAAAGCATACAGCTGCCTCCGTTTATGATCTCTGATTCTCCTGTATACATAAGCTTCATTCCATTTTCCAGTCCCTGTCTGACCTCTCCATACTCCAGCAGGATCTCTGTTGCGATTTCAACCGAACGTTCATCCGGTGTTTCCTCATAGACTGAGAAATCATATACTCCGGCAAGTTCCGCCAGATGGCCGTCCATTAATGAAATCGACGGGTGGAAATCTATAGCACCGCCACCATCTGTTACCGAAACCAGTACATTGGAATAGATCTCACTGAAATTACAACGCAGTACCAGCACCTCTCCCGGTTTTCCTTCAAATAACGGATGACTCTTATCATCTGCATATTCACCATTTTCCGTGATATCAGAAGGATAGACGGTCACTCTGCCTTTTTCATTTGGCGGAACGATGGCATACAGCTCCTGCCCATCCGCCATGTAACAGGCTGCTTCTGACAAAAACGGATACTCTTTTGTTAAATGATGAAATTCCAGGTAAAACAAAAGATCTGTCCTTGTAAATTCACTGTCCACATACCCGAAAAGTGCAACTCCTGCACCACAGCCGTTTTGATTGATCTGCTTTCTGAGAAATGCCAGTTCCGTATCTTCCGTCTCGACGATTTCTGTCTTCCCCGGCTCTTCTTTTTCCTTCTCTTTTTCTTCCTTCTTCTCTTCTTTTTTATCGTCCTGCACTTTCACAAGACCGCTTTTATTCTCGCCTTCCACAGGCTTTTGCGGACTGCTCTTATGAGGCAGTCTGCATCCGCATAATAAGCCGGCCTGCAGGATTATCAAACAAAACAGTAATGATATTTTCTTCATATTACATTTCTCCTTGTAAAGACTGAACCTTTTTTCTTTCTCCAAAACGGCAAGCATCTATTTGCCGTTTTGGAGAAAGGGCTTTCCTGATCAGAAAGCCGCTTTCTTAGGTATGTCTATTTTCTTCTGTGGGAAACGGTTGTTAATCCCATAAAAGCAAGAGCAGCTGCAAGAATCATTGTAGTCCAGATAACCATCAGGCTGTCGTTACCGATCTTAGGAGATTTCATTTTATCGTCCGGAGCCTTCTTCTGTACCGGAGCTACTGCTTTCTTCGCATTATAACTGTTTGTGAAAACAGCTTCCCGTACTTCATTTTCCTCATTAATATATCTATCTTTGTCAAGCTTATAAAATGCCCAATCCTCTGCACCGTTCTCATTGATATGTGGTACTACATAATAGCTTGTCTCATCATAAGTCCATCCGCTGGCATTTCCTTTAATCTGACGTAACACAAAGCCTTCTGAAATATTTCCAAGCAGGTTACTGTTAATCGTAAAAGTAAATGTGCCATTGTAAGTTTTTTCACCGTTTGTTTCAATAGCATCGGAAATAATCTTATATTCTACCGGTGCTCCGAACTCTTCGATTACAAACTTAAATGTTTCTTTTGTCGGATCAGCTTCACCGGTCTTTTTCACAACAAGCTTATACGGAATTTCCATCTGAATCTGTTTTACCTGCTCTTCCATTACCCATCCACATACCTTACAGGTAATTGCATAATCTTCCGTAGCGTGTCCTTCATGGTCCGGAATATGTACAGCAAAATCCAGTTTTTCTTTGCAGTCCTTACATTCATGCCAGTGTCCGGAATAATCACTTTCCCAGATATCGGACGGCTTATGATTTTTTTCTCCTTTGAAGGTGTGATTTTCATCACATTCAATCGCTCCACATTTTCCACAAGTATAATAGAACACTGCTTCATTATCACAAGTGCCCGGAGTCATTACGGCTTCGTCTGAAGCTTTTGCTAATGAAAAATCATGCTCGCACTGATCCGGTTCTACCCCTTCTTCGGAGGCATGTACCGGCACTGCAGTAAACAACAGACCGCTTACCATAACCATAGACAATAACAAAGATGTAATTCGCTTTCTCATAATCAAACTCCTTTTTCTTTGTTTTTCTTTGTTTGTGGCTTTTTTGTTTTTCACCTGGCGACTCGCCAAGTCGCTGTCCCTTTTTTCACCTCTCTTTTCTTCTTTATTTCAGTCGGATATATACGCAGTTTCTTCTCGGTGGTTCTTCCATTTTCTTACATCGCATAAATCTGATCCATCAGATATTCAGCAGTCATGGATCCATAGAAGAACTGGTCGATAAGACCGTTTTTCTTCGCATCCCGAATGTCTTTTGCCGCCTGTTTTTCTGTATTGGAATCCACGATGAAAGCAATTTTACAGTCAGGACACACCCTCTTTACTTCATCCCGAAGCTTCATTCTCTCGCAAAGCTTCCACGGAGTATAGCCCGTCACCTCCATGATAAGAACAAACGGTTTATAAAGCTTACAAAGTTCAACCGTATCTTTTGGAGACTCCGTACGGACTACATCAATCTCATAATCCGATTTTTTGAAGGCAGTCGCTACGGAATCCGCAAACAGAAAATTCTGCATATCAACCACTATTTTTCGCATCGAACCATCCTCCTTTCTTTCAGCGATATATCCGATGTGTCTGCTATATTTCTTTTTTTCTTTAGTCTAACAGAGAAAAATAGCTCTGTCTGTCCTCATAAATGTGGACAAATAAGCATTTTACACAAAAAATCGCTCTACCTAATAAAAAGCAGAGCAATTTTCACATCTAAATCCTATTTTATTTTCTTCTTATACGTCGAGCTGACTACTCGGTACGACCAGGCGTTTGCTTACCGCCGCAACCATCAGGCGATTGCGGTTTGTGTATCCTGTTTTCTCTAACATCCGGTTGATATAGGTACGAACCGATGATTCTGCCACATGAAGCTTAGCCGCAATCTCGGCATTCGTCTTCCCTTCACACAACAAACGTAAGGTTTCCATTTCCTGATCGGAAAGGTCACAGGAAAGTGCTTTTCCAAGCTGCACCGCCGGCACCTTGTCCGGCCAGAAATTTTCACCTGCAAGTGTCCCTTCGATCACACTAATAAGATCACCGGAGGGAGAATCCTTATACCAGAAGCTGTCCGCTCCTATTTTCCTTGCACGGTCCAGAAATCGTCCTTCTAACATGGAGGTCACCATTACGATCTTGATCCGTGGATAGTATTTTTTGATTGCTTCAGCCGCATCTAATCCATCCGAATCATTTTCTGTACAAATATCCATCACCACCAGGTCAATATGCCCCTCACCACATCTCTGCAATGCTGCATCTGCCCGGGTCAGGGCAGATGCCACTTCACATTCTGTGCTTTTTTCTATGCAAGAGCACAAATACTTACGGGCAAGCATCTGATCTTCAACAATTAGTATTTTTTTCACTTTCATTCCTCCCTAACGTGTTAAATCTTAGGAATTTCTATTACCAGAGCAAACTCTGGAAAACTCTGTACGAGCATCCTTCCGCCTTCCGTTTCAATCCGGTGACGCAGATTGGTAAGTCCTCCACCTTCCCGGATTTCTCTTTCCGGAGGCTGTCCGTTGTTATAGATCATCACGGTATAGCCGGTTTCATTTTCAAAAACATTTGCCTCCAGTTCTGTCGCTCTCGCATATTGAAGGGCATTATTCAGACATACCTGCATAGCAGCATACATCATCTCTGCTGCTTTTCCCGGTGGTTCCTTTCCTTCTATCTGCACAAGGACACCACTGCTTCTTGCACTGGCAAACAATTTCTCTTTTTCTGATAAATGTTCGACCTCCCGAAAAACAATATTCTTCTCCCATTCCCGCAGAACTGTTTCCACATCGATCCCGCCGAAATCTCCGGAAAGATACTGCTTCATTACAATAATACTGGCTGCAAGATTATCATGCATAGCAGATTTTGCCGTCAAAAGTTCTTTCTCCCGGGCAATCTTCTCCACATTTTCAGATAACCTTTGCAGATGTTCTTCATCCTTGGCAAGCTTCTTATTTTCCACAAAAAGCAGTCCGAGCACATGGCACAATTCCGTAACATCCGCAGCTGTAAGCTGGATATAGGTTTCTCCATATCGATCCGTTACTTCTGTTTTCTCAAACTGCCATATGGTATTATCTGGAAAACGATAGGTACCCTCCATATTCGAAAGCTGCAGAATTCCTTCCGGTGGGGTCGCAAGTGCCCGCTCAACTTCACCGAGATACTGCATATCACTTTCAAATAAATAATGACTCAGACGATACATCTGCCTGTTGCAAAGAACAATACTTCCTCTGCTGTCAAAAAAGCAGATCGCCGTAGGAAGCTGGTCAAATCCTTCCTTGATACGATTAAACCCAAAGCGCCTCAACCTACGCATTATCCTCTCCTCCTATTGCTGTACGTATCAGCCACAATCCATCCTCCCTGTCGGCCGTTACCTCAGAAGAGATAATTGGGGACAAATCAGCCGCACATTCTACAGACAGATTCATTTCCTGATCGGACACGGAAATAAACAGCGAATGCAGCTCATTTATCGTCATTTCCGTTACCGTTTTTAGCAGTTCGAACAAACGCACAACCTCTTTTGATGCTATCGGTTTTGTGGTTAAATAGACCGCACCACATTCAATTTTGCAGGAATTCATTGCACGTACCAGTTCATCGATCGTCAGCCTGAGTTCCTGCTGTGGAAGCTTTTCGTATTCCTGAGAAAGAAAATACAGATTCGCACTTCGCTTGATATAAGTACCGAGCAACAGAATCTCTTTCATACACGCCTGCATTACCTCAGGCTTTGCATTCTTACACTGTTCAAGAAGTTCCTTTATCCTCCTCGTCTGGGTTTTGTGTTTTTCTTCCAGTTCATCATAAATACGGTTCTTTTCCGTTAGTTCGTATAGCTCCTTCTGCACAAGATAAGCATCCTTTAATTTCTTTTTGTTATTCTCTCTTTTTCTTTTATTTTCATCAAGCTGCTTGCGAAGCTTGATAAGGTGCTGCAAGTTATCTCCCCAGATGACAAAACCATCTTTAATCGGTGCCGAAGAGATACGCATTCCATCCGGATAAACGATACTCTCCCCATCTTTTGGACATACCATATCCTCTCCTGCTGTGCGGGAACGAAGCAAAATCCGTCCATTTTGATCTGCAATGCAGGAGGCAAGCGTTGTCGCCTCATATAACTCGACATACCCTGTGTTTGACTGTATCATACGGCAATGGATACAGCTTTCGTATATTGCAGCATAAAAGAGACAAAACATTACATTCATATCTCCAAAAACATCACGGATGACCTGAAATCCCAAAAGATAAAGTGCTCCATACAAGAGCATCACGCAGCTCAAAACAAAAGGCATCATTCTCCGCTTTCCAATACTTGGAAGCCTTGTTTTTTTCAGCAGCTGAAATACTGAAAAAAACACACAGCCTATCGTCCATCCAACACTCACAAAATAAAGCGGACGATGGAAAAAGACTTTGTTATCCGGCACCCCCGGAATTCCGCTCGCAAACGAAAATACTTGCTGGTGGAAATCATTTGTGATAACAGCCAGAAACAATGCTGTCGGAATCAGCAATAACAACCAGCTTTTTCTGGAAAGCTGATAATCTTCGGATTTTCCCAGAAAAATTGCAGTATATGCACCAAGCAGCGGAATAAAAAGAATCGGCAGGTAATAAAGATACCACAAATAACGTGCCACGGTCAGATCTGTAACCACCTCATATTTCAAAGTACGCAAAGTCAACCAGATAAGCATCAGAACATCCATCAAGCGAAGACAGTGCAGCACCGGTTTCTGAATAATCCGCTGATCCAGAGAATACCCCCACAAGACAAATAATAATAAATACAATGCGGCACGCACATAGCTTGGATAGTTCCCTCCTATATCAAACCATGCTAGCAGCCGGCAGGAATATGCTGCTATGACTATCGCAAAAACAAAAAACATCAAATAAAGCTGTCTGGTGTTCCTTTTCACGAGTTCCTCCCTCTTGCCCGGCTCATCACCTCCGGGCATTTTTATCACCTATAGTATAAGCTTCCTTTTGGCGCAACTGCTTCCTCCGGATTAAAAAATAAAAGTATAGCCCATATCCCTTGATACCGTCAACGCAAAAATTACATCTCCGCCCCTTCAGGACACCATGCCACCGAGCATTCCGCCTGCCCCGCAGAGGATCCAGGCGATCATCATCTGCATTCCACCCTGCACGCTCCGGTAGATCCCTGCTGAAATTGCAAGCAGTAGCAGAAAATAGAGCATTCCAAGCATAAATCCCCTCAGGAATTTCCTTGTCTTCCCCATTTTTCCCATGGCAAATCCACCGGCAAATGTGGAAATTATGTAAACCGCAAGGATCCCGATCCGGACTGTTTTCTCGCTTAAGTCAAACTTATACAGTCCAAAGGACAGCCCGAGCAGCATCAGCATCGTAAGAAAGTAAGAAAGCATCAGTGCTTTCACAAGTCTTGTAAAACAGATATTTCCAAACAGCTTTTTTTCCATAAGAACCCCTCCTGTCCTTTTATACTATGAGAGATTCTTATGAAATATTCCTTTACTGTTCCATCTGTCGTCCCAGAAATCCTGCTGCGCAGAGTATCATCTTCTGTTCCAACTCACCGGGTTTTTTCCTGCCGTCCTTTGCCAGGATCACGACAGAACCGATCGCATCTCCGGCGCAGATGATCGGACTTACCACCTGCCATTTCAGTTCTGCATTCTGTCCCGACACGATGACCGTGAACTTCCGATCCATAGAGGATGCCAGAAACTGCTCCCTTCTTGCGATCACTTCCGCAAGCTGTCTTGTGATCAGCTGTTCCTGAAATTCTTTCTTCCCCGGTCCTGCTGCTGCGATCACCTGATCTGTATCTGTGATACACACCAGATATCCAAGCGTCTGTGCCAGACTTTCCGCATATTGGTCTGCAAAATTTCCCATTTCCCCAAGCGGTGAGTATTTTTTGAGAATGATTTCTCCTTCCCGGTCGGTGAAAATTTCAAGTGCATCACCCTCACGGATACGTAGTGTGCGCCTGATTTCCTTCGGAACGACAATTCTGCCAAGATCATCGATCCGGCGGACAATTCCTGTAGCTTTCATATTGATTCTATTCCTCCTGTGTTCCACATATTTTCCATATTTTATTCGATATGGGTAGTATGTGGAAAAACGCAGAATTTTATTACTTCGTATCCCTGAAATCTTTATTTATAATATCTTTCTTCGATCATATCCAGAAAATCCCTGTTTAAATAGTCTTCCATCTTTTTAAATGTTTCTTCGTTGCGGATCAGTCTTCCCGGCTCCTGATATTCTACCCACGCCATTGCACACCATGTAATTCCCCTGAGACACGTGATCGGAATAAAAATTTTCAGACGTTCTTCGATTCCACTCACATCAAATCTGCCATTTACCGCCTGGATATATTTTCTTGTAAAATCAGCCATCTCTTCTTCTGTCAGAATCACATCTGTTTTCCAGAAAGTTGTCGTTGGTGCAAGGAAATGCCCCAGATCCTGAACCGGATCACCATAAAGCGGCTTTTCCCAGTCAACCAGATAATTGTCTTTTCCTGCGCCATTCATCAGGAAATTTCCTGAATTCAGCTCTGTGTTAATACAGCATCTGTATCCACTATAATCCCGGATCTCATTGATCTTCTCCTGTCCCAGCTCCAGAAGACGCCGGATCTGTACTTTTTTCTTTTCTTCTCCCAGATCAGACTCGTAGTATGTCTGCACCATCTGATTACATTCATCCAGAATCGCCTGCAGTGGATTCGATGGCGATATCAGTCCATCCGTTTCTTTTACCGGAACACTGTGGATATCCGCAAGACATTCTGCCGCTTCCATCAGATTCTTCCGATAATCCAGTGCACTCCCTTCCAGAAACTCCATAACCATCACACCATACGGCAGTTCCTTCTTACTTCCATCTACAAAAACCGGCACTGGCGTCCGTCCTGAATCCGCCAGAAGCTCCAATGCATGATATTCGTATTCAATCTGATTTTCCAGATGCATCTGGCTTCCTGTATTGACACGAAGCACCAGTTTCTTTCCGGTCAGTGGGTGTACGAACCAGTAGTTGATGTTATATTCGCCCTGTGCCAGTGGCTGATAGGCAATCTGAATTTCCTTCTGCTCTTCTTTCCCGATCCCGATTCCTTCCAGATAATGTTCTGTCTGTACATATTCTTTTAATCCCTGAATTCTTTCCATCTTATTCTCCCAGCCTTCCCCACTTTTTATCTTTTTCACTCATTCTGTATGGCACATCAAGCTCTGGCCATGCAACGTTGATCGTCGGATCGTTCCAGGCAATCCCGCCCTCATCATCCGGATGATAAAAATCCGTACATTTGTAGCAGATTTCTGCCTGGTCGCTCAGCACCAGAAATCCATGCGCAAATCCTTTCGGAATGTAAAACTGCTTTTTATTCTCTTCCGACAGTTCAATTCCATACCATTTTCCATAGGTGGCACTTCCTTTCCGGATATCCACCGCCACATCAAATACGGTTCCCCGGATCACCCGGACTAGCTTTCCCTGCGGATATCTCTTCTGAAAATGAAGTCCTCTCAGCACTGCTTTTCCAGAACCGGACTGATTATCCTGTACGAACTTCATCGTAAGTCCGGCTTCCTCCATATCCTTCTGATTATAAGTTTTCATAAAATATCCACGCTGATCACCATGCATCGACGGTTCGATCACGCAGAGTCCTTCGATTCCACCTGCATTTTTTTCTATCTTTATCTTTTTATTCTACCACGAAACAGCAGTTAGTTTAATAAAATCTCTCAATTATACCTATAGATTTTATCTATTCCGTTTTTATATATAGATTAAAACAATTATGAAATTTTTGTGAAAACTGTTACAATGTAATCGTAACCTATTTTTGAGAGTAAGGAGGAAAAATGAAAAGAAAATTATTACCAGTATTTCTGTCTTTCGCATTACTTGCGAACGGCTCTCTGACAGCTTTTGCCGCTGATCCGGTTGCTGATGCCGTTACAGAAAGTGATGTGCAGACTACTGTTTCTGAAGATCAGGAAAACCAGGAAGAAGTAACAGTTCCTGAAGGGGAAACTTCTGAAGAAGAAGCTTCTACTGAAGCTGATGATTCTAAAGAAACTTCGGATGTTATTACTGATATCGCTAGTCGCTACACGGAACTTGGCACAGATGGTAATCCTATAGACGGATCAAAAGCCATCGAAAATGCAAAAGCCGGCTCTGGTGTTATCGTAGATGTACGCACACCTGAAAACTACAACAAGGGATATATTGAAGGTTCTATTTCTGCACCAGTATTTACTTCAGATGGTGTTGTTAAGCGTTCCGATGAACCTACCGCTGTAGCTTTCACAGAAACTGTAACCGGAAATTCCGCTCTTGAAGGAAAAGAAATCTATGTTCTCTGCAACAGTGGTTCAAGAGGTGCAAGAGCCGCTACTGCTTTACTTGCAGACAACGGTGTTGACAAAAACACAATCTATACCATCACCGGTGGTGCGAAAGATGAAACTGTAAAAAGTGCTTTCGTAACTGTAGATGGTTACAAATTTGTATCCGGAAACGATGCTATTACAGCTGCAAAAGAAGGAACTGCATATGTCATTGATGTGCGTTCTACAAAAGCACAGGCTAAAACAGGCACTCTGAAAGGATCCATTTCACAGTCTCTGTTTGACACCGACAACAAACTTGACACAGCTGAAGCTGAAGCACTTGAAAAAGCTTTCAAAGAAGAAATTCCTTCCAAAATAACAGAAGACAAACCAATCTACATCATCTGCAACAGTGGTGCAAGAGGGGCTCAGAAAGCAACCAAACTTCTTGGAGAACTTGGCTATAACACAAGCACTAAGGAAGATGGAAAAGTATACACCATAACAAACGGTGCAAAAGGCCTGGAACTCCTGTACGCAATGTCAGGAACAGATGGAAATGCTGTAGACGGAAAAACAGCTGTTGCTGCTGTTGGAAAAGACGATGTAGCAATCCTTGATGTTCGTGCAACAGGCAACTATGGTGCCGGACATTTGAAAGGTTCTATCTCAACACCAGTATTTAATGCTGATGGTGTTGCAAAAACTACAGATGACCAGCTTTCCAAAGATTTCACAAAATATGTAACAGACAACAAAGCCACTCTTGAGAAAAAAGATCTCTATCTTCTCTGTAACAGTGGTGCAAGTGGTGCAAGAGCTGCTACTGCTTTATTAAAAGCTGCCGGATATGATCTTGCAAAAGTCCATACCATCACTGGTGGTGCAAAAAATGAAGATGTAAAAGCTGCTTCCATTTATGTATCTGATACTCATGTGATCAACAAAATGTCTGATACAAAGAATTACCTGATCCTTGATGTACGTTCTACAGAATCTTACACCAAAGGACACTTAAAGGGATCCCTTTCCCTTCCACTTTTTAACAAAGATAACAAACTTCCGGATGATCTTGCAAAAGCATTTACAGAATATGTAGCTGCTCACAAAGCAGATTTTGAAGGAAAAACAATTTATGTTCTTTGCAACAGTGGTGCAAGAGGTGCTGCAAAAGCAACTCAGCTTCTCAAAGAAGCCGGAATCACAAATGTATTCACCATCGAAAATGGTGCAAAGAGTGAAGTGATCCAGAAGCATTTTGTAACAGATCCTGTCGCTGATCCTGATACAAAGAAAGACAACAATGGCAAAGATAACAATAAAAACCAGAATAACGGTAAAACCACTACTGCTGCAACAACAAAGACAGGAGATACCGCTCCTATCGCTGCTCTCGCGGTTGCAATGCTCGCTGCTCTTGGCGCAATCATTGCATTCGGTAAGAAAAAAATTGTAAAATAATAAATATTCCCAAAAAGGTTACAAAAGCGGGACGCTGACTAAATTGCCAACGTCCCGCTTTTTCAAATCCATTCATATTCATACGATGTTCAGATCTCGTTGATCTGCTTCTCTTTTATTTCTCCAGATTTCCTTCCACACACCATCTGTAGAAAGATTCGTCATAGTTCTCTGAATTTTCAAAGCCACACATTTCCATTATAAGCTGCATATAAGCTGAACGGATTCCTCCGGTACAGTAAGTAATAATATGATCCTCTTTTGAAAGTCCTGCATCTTCAAACATCTTGGTCAGATCTTCATTACTCTTTAATGTACTGTCACTGTTAAACAAATCCGTATAACGGATCTGGATTGCCCCTGGAAGATGTCCCCCATTTGCCTCCCCATACATTGTCTTTCCATTATATTCTTTATCTGTACGGGTATCCACAATTTTACAGTCGTCATAAATCTCTTTCAGCTCATCCGTATTGATCACATGCGTTTCATCAATCGAATCAATTTCTACCGATACCGGTTTCGGCTCTGCTGCTCCTTTGACAGTCTCAACTCCTGCTGCTTTCAGTGCTTTGATCCCGCCATCTACGATTTTCACATCCTCATAGCCTGCCGCGATCAGCTCCCATGCAATCCTGCCATCTTCTCCCCAGCCTTTCTCCGCATTTGAAAAAAGCACGATTTCCTTATCTTTTGCCAGCCCAAGCTCTCCTAATCTTTCGCTCAGGCGCTTTGTATCAAGGATACATCCCCAGTTTGCATCTCCCGCTTCCCCGTCTTCACAGGTTGCCAGATACTGCCATGTCGTTGCCACTGCACCTTTTACAGTACCTTTTTTCGCCTCATCTTCACCTCTTGCATCCACTATGATGATATCGTCCAGATTTTCTTTCACATAATCGGCGGTTACTACATACTTTCCTTCAAATGGTTCACTGCTGTCTGATGCCGAATTCTTTGCACCACATCCTGAAAGTGATGAAATCGCAAGAATTCCTGCAAGAAATAATGCTGTTCTTTTCATAATCTTTTCTCCTCGTCTAATCTTCTTTCTTCTAACTATAACATATCTTCAATCTATTCACTAATTGATTGTCCTTATCCCGGATTAAGTATATTCATCTTTTCTATAAATCACTTTTTCAGCAGACGCATGATTTTTCTCATCGGTTCTGTTATTTTCCAGCTGGTTGAATTTGCATATGTCTGGATCATTTCATCCTGCTCCCTGATCTTATCCTCATATTTCTTAAGCTGCCCTGTTTTCTGTTCCATCCGTCTGCCAAGTTCATCCAGCTGTTCTTCATAATGCGCGGCCTGCCTTCGCTGTCCTTCTATATATTCCTGCTGCTGTTCAATCGCTGCATTTTGTTTTTCAAGCTGTTCTTTCTGCTGCCCGATATACTCATCTTTCTGTTTGAGAATATCTTTATAATACGCCAGTTGCTGGCTTCCTTCTTCAATTTCACTTATCAGCCATGGCGTCTTATACATATGTTCTCCATTCCACTGATACAGATCAAAAATATCCAGATGGAAATGCTCTCTTAAAGTCTCCATTGCATTTGCTTCTCTCATAATCTGCCCCAGCATTTCCATCCCCGCTGCTTTCAGTCCCGGTACTTCCTCTATACATTTCATCAACCAGAATGCTTTTTCAAATTCCAGCTGTAAATGTGATACAGAATCCGGATTCCGGAAATCTTCCCGGAAAAACTGACAAAATTTTTCATCCGTCATCGATTCAACACAATTTTTCCGGATCATGACAGATTCATTAAATGCGCGGACTGAATTTTCTCTTGTTGACATACTGATCTGTTTCTTTCCTTTTATATCCCATTGAAAGCGGATCAGTCTCTCTTCCAGAACCGTGATCTCTGCTTCACTTACAATCCGAAGCCACAGATCATAATCTGCCAGCTGGCGATACAAAAGATTGAAATATCCGATCTTATCCAATACAGATTTTCTGACCAGAGCTGAGGGATGACAAAGAAAATTCCCAGATTGCAGAAGCGTATGCAGATATTCTTTCTGTGTCGAACACTTCCTGGCAAAAAGCTCTGCCATATCCCTGCATTCTTCTGACAGATCATTGCCACTTTCATCAACCAGATATACTCTCGTAAAACATGCCCCGAGCATCCGATCCTCTTCCATAACCGTCACTTGCTTTTCCAGCTTGTCCGGCAACCATGCATCATCGCTGTTCATAAATGCCACATAGTCTCCTTGGCAGTGATCAAGCCCCTGATTTGCTGCATAACAGTAAAACGAATTCCGATTCAGTTTAAAATATCTGATCCGTGGATCCTGATAGCTTTTAATCAGTTCTTCTGTTCCGTCGGTCGATCCGTCATCTACGATGACAAATTCAAAATCCGGATACGTCTGACAAAGTACGCTGTCAATCGCCTGTTTCAAACAAAATCTCCGGTTATAAGTACACATCAAAACGCTAACCATTATTCTACATCTCCAACAACAGCCCATCTCCAGAATGACTGATCATAATTGTATGTATGTTCAAATCCACACATTTCCATTACCAGCTGTGTATATGCCGAACGGATTCCTCCTGTACAATAAGTGACGATCTCATCATCTTTAGACAGTCCGGCATCCTCAAACATTTTTGTCAGTTCTTCATTGGATTTCAGATATCCCGCATCATCGAACAGATCCGTGTACCGGATATGAATTGCTCCCGGAAGATGTCCTCCCTTTGCTTCATCATACAGGATTGCTCCTTCATATTCTTCATCGGTACGCACATCCACAATTTTGTACTCGTCATAATTCTTCTGTAATTCTTCGGTTGTCATCACATGGGAATAATCAATTTCATCGATTTTTACTTCTGCCGGTTCCGGTTTGGATGCGAGGAACTGTGTCTTGATTCCACTGTCTTTCAACGCCTTCCATCCGCCATCTACCATCTTCACATCTTCATATCCGGCTGCCCGGAGTTCCCAGAGAAGTCTCGCATCATCTCCCCATCCATCTAGGGTCTCACCGATCAGAATAATTTCTTTATCCTTTGTAATTCCAAGATTGCCAAGAGTCTCTTCCAGCTGTTCCGGCTCCTGGATGCACCCCCATTTCTCATCTCCCTGTTTTCCTTCTGTAATACTCCAGTCCTGCCATACTGTAGCAATTGCACCTTTTACAGTTCCAAGGATTGCCTTTTTTTCTCCCCTTCCATCTACAAACAGCGTATTTTCATCTCCAACCTTGCTGATTGCATACTCCGGCTCAACGATCCACTCTCCCACAAAATGATTTTCATTGGATTTCTCTGCCGTACTTTCCGTCTTCTGTTTCTGTCCACATCCTGTCAGACCAATTGCTGCTACAAGCAATACACTGCATAACCACTTTGTTATTTTTCTCATTCCTTTTTCCTCCTTTAATCATCACCATAATAGTAATCTTCCTCATAATAATCCGGCGGTGTTTCTGTATCCGGCTGCTGTGGTTCTGTCACTGCTGATGAACCAGATCCACTGTCGGCTGATGAATTGCCAGAATCCGTTCCGGCATTTCCATCTTCCGTCACTTCTATATCACTTTCTGTATGATTCGTTTCCTCAGATGTCTTGTCTTCCGACTTTTCATTCTCTTTTTCCGTCTCGTCTGTTTCCTCATATTTTCCACTGGAAAGCGCATCTTTTATTTCATCATCAATTCCTTTTACTGTCCCTGATACCTGATAATCTGTATCTCCAAACAGGAACTGATGTACTTCGGCAACATTGGATGCCAGTGTATCTGCAATTTCTGTACTTCCCACTCCAGAAAGCATTTTGGAATATCTTACATTTGGAAATCCAAGTGTTTCACCTACTCTATATTTTTGAAAATCTTTCGCATAATTCAGAATTTCAGTAAAAGAAAAATTGGTTGCAATCTGTGGAAAAACACTGTCAGCAATCTTATTGATCGTCGTCAGGTCCATCTGCTGCAGCTTCTGCATGATATTCAAAAGGACGATTCTCTGACGCACTGTACGCTGCGCGTCTCCACCATCTGTATAACGGATTCTCGCATAAGAAACCGCCTGTACTCCATTCAGATGATAGCTACCTCCGACTTCCGGCTCAATCTTCTTATAACTTTTTCCGGTTACTTCAGAAGTCTCCACACAATAATTATTCATGTGGACTACTTCTGCATCAGTCAGCTCCAGATCCATTCCTCCCACCGCATCAATTACATCGACTAAGGCATTAAAGTTCACAGATACATACTTTTCAATGTTCATATCCATGTTCTCATTCAAAAGAGCAACACCCCCATCCGGTCCGAAATAAGAATAGGCTGCATTCGCCTTATTATAACTTCCATCTTTCAGCCGCATAAAAGTATCACGGTACACCGATACCATTTTCACTTCATAAGTTTCCTGATTCAAACTTACGATCATGATCGTATCACTTCGATTTCCTTTATCTAGTGACCCATCCCTAGAATCCAGCCCGAATACTGCCACATTCAGATATCCGCTTTTATGCTCCACCTCTTCTGTAATAGACTCTTTCAACGTTTCTTTTTTTACTTCAATCTTCTGAATTTTGTTCACTTTACTGGCAGCATATCCGAATACGGCACCTGCCGCCCCCCAGAACAAGTGTCAACACTACGCAAATAATCACTATTATCTTTTTCTTCCATGACCATCCTGCAATTTTTTTAAGCATCCTCATCATTCCTTCCTCTCCAGTAATTATGATTCATTGTCAGTTTCATGATGAAACTTTCCGGTAATTGTCGGTAATGTTTTCCCATCTGGTAGCCCAGATATTTGCACCCGCTTTCCACAAACAGCTGTATAATCTGCAAATATTTTCTTTCTTTTAAAAGCTTTTTCACAAGTGTGCAAATCAGGTGTATGCCTTCTTTCTCTGACTTTACTTTTTCAAATATTTCTGGATGACATGCCTGCGATACACCCTGGTCAAAATTTCTCCTTATCAGCTCTCTGTAAGTATACTCATGAGAATGAATCACCCGTGCATCTGCTTTATAAATAATCTTCCATCCATTTTGGATTGCTCCTGCTGCAAAGATCAAATCTTCATTGAAGATGACCGGATGCGGAAATCCTCCCAGTTCCAGATAGACTCCTCTCCGATAGGCAGCACACACATTGGAGCAAAAATAAGTTTTTATTCCCAGTTTTGGCAAATCCTTCTGCGATTTAATCTGGCTTTTTGGGGGATAATTGAAAACTCTCGTATATTTTTCCAACAGACCACAGTTCTGATCCGGTATCTGTCTGGCATAAGCTGCCACAGCATCCGGATGCTCATTTAATACTTCTGAAAGCTTTTCCAAAAGAAACGGATCTGCCGGAACTGCATCCTGGGTCATCATGACCACAATATCTGCATCTGACATCCAGATTCCCTGCTCTCTGGTTCTTCCATGATCAAATTCTTTTTCCAAAATCGGAATCTCTGTAACAGAAACCCGGTCTTTACAAACCGAAACATCCAGCTTTATCCCATCCCTGGTGTGTAACAGAATGATTTGCTCCGGAAGGTGCGTCTGTCTGCAGAGCCTATACAATACTTTATGCAGTTTTTCTGTCGGTCTGTAGACCGGTATGATCACATCTATCTTCATCTTCCGTCAAAAAATCCTTTAAAAATTGTCAGAATCAATATTTTCATATCAAATACCATTGTCCAGTTCTCAATATAGTAAAGATCATATTCGATCCGCTTCTCAATGGAAGTATTTCCCCGGTAGCCATTGATCTGCGCCCATCCAGTCATTCCCGGACGTACCTGATGTTTTACCATATAACGTGGAATTTCATCCCGGAACTTTTGCACAAACTGCGGTCTTTCCGGTCTTGGTCCCACCAGACTCATCTCCCCTTTCAGCACATTAAAAAGCTGCGGCAATTCATCTATACTTGTTCTGCGGATCAACTTTCCAACCGGTGTAATCCTCGGATCATTCCTGGTAGACCATTCTGCTTTTTCCTTTTCTTCATCCTGCATGATCATAGACCGAAATTTGTACATATAAAATACCTGGTTATGCAGTCCAACTCTTTCCTGCCGGTAGATCACACTCCCTTCCTCTGTCAAGGCAACCACCAGCACAGTAAGCAGCATGACCGGTGAAAAAAGAATAATTGCAACCGTTGCCCCAATCAGATCAACTGCCCTCTTTGCCGCCCTGTTCCGCATGATATTCAGTGGAACTCTGCGGACATGAATCACCGGAATCCCCTGCACATCCTCAATATAAGGCCTGGTAGAAATCACATTTCCAAAATCAGGAATCATTTTCGTGTGTACCCCTGCCTTCTCACAGACATCCACAATCCGCTCCAGTTTTCCATAATCCTCCGCACGAAGCGCAATCACAACCTCATCCAGTTCATTCCCCTCCAGTATTCTTTCCAGTTTCTCTTCATCTTTCAGATGGGCAAACACTTGATATCCCCACTTTGGATTCTCTCTCAGCCTGTCCATATACTGTTCTGCCATCTGACTCTCTCCAATCATCAGGATATGTTTCTGATTCAGTCCCTGCTTTCGCATTTTCCACAAAATTGTGCGAATCAGATATCTCGAAGCAAATTCCAGCGAGATGTTTATAAAGAAGAAAATACACAGCATCTGTCTTGAAAAATGCTCCTGCTTTATAAAATAAAGTACCAGGATAAAGATCATAAATCCAATTCCATTGGCACGGATGATATCCATCAGCTCCTTACGGTAACTTTTTACCCTCCTCGGCATATAAAGCTGAAAAATACTATACAAAAGCAGATATCCAGGGATTATTAAAAACAAAGCTGAAAAATACGTTTTCGCCGGCAGAACCCCTGCGTCCTGCACAAAAACCCCACTTTTAAATCTCAAATACCATGAGAAAAAATATGCAGCACCAATGATTCCCGCATCCATACATACCTGCGCTTTATTTAACATCCGCTGATTGTTCTTTATCAAAATACCACCATCTTTTCTCTATCCATCTTCTTTTTCACGCAAAGAATAATCACACTTCACCAGCGTAAGATTAGGATTGTACATCGGATCTCCTTTTTCCATGATTTCAGACCAGTTCCGGCGTACATAATCAATCTCACACTGATATCTTCTGATCTTTTCCTCATTATCTTCTGCCCCTCTCGATCTGGATTCATAATGATACAGTTTCACATAAGGATCATACACTACAAGATATCCACATCTGCGTACCTTCAGACAGAAATCAATATCATTGAACGCCACTGCAAGTTGCTCCTCAAATCCACCCACTTCTTCATATACAGAACGCTTTACCATCATACATGCTGCGGTCACCGCTGACAAATCCTGCTGAGTACTTGCTTTGTGCAGATACCCGGAATAACCTTTTGGAAGTCCCCGGAACATATTACCAGCAATTCCTCGAATCCCAACAATGACTCCAGCATGCTGCACCTGACCATTTGGATAATAAAGCTTTGCTCCGACAATCCCGACTTCTTTTCTCTGGCAGTTCGCAAGCATTTCTCCTAGCCAGTCCTTTCCGATCACTTCTGTATCATTATTCAGAAGTACCAGATATTCTCCATCAGTCTCGCTTACTGCGTAGTTGTTGATCGCCGAATAATTAAATGGCCCATCCCATCTCAGAATTCGGATATGGTCCGATTTTATTTTATCATAGTAAGCAAATGTTTCTGTCTTTTCACTGTTATTTTCAATAATCGTAATCTCATAATTCTTATAAGTCGATCCGGAAATGGACTGCAGGCATTTCTCCAAATCTTTTACATGATCTTTATTTGGAATCAGAATGGAAATCTTCGGATTTCCCTGCACCTTATACTGGACACGATAAAACCCTCTGTCCAGTTTCGGCAAAACTTCTGCCTGCTCACCGCATCTCGTAAGATGGGCTTCTATGGCACGCTGTCCAGCCTCAAATGCATAGGCTTTACTGATCGGATTATCCGCAGTAGAAACCTGATGTACCCTCCAATGATAAAGAATCCTCGGCACATGCGCCGTTATCGTTTTTTCCACACACCTGAAAACCAGATCGTAATCCTGCGCTCCGTCAAATTCACTTCTTAGTCCACCAACTTCTTCGATCAGACTTTTTCTTATCACACAAAAATGACAGATATAATTATTTGCCCGCAACAGATCCAGATTGAAATCCGGTTTAAAATGCGGCTGAAAATGTTTTTTCAAATCTGCTGTCACTTTGTCCTCATCAGAATAAAGAAGTCCGGTCTCCGGATATTCATTCAGTTTCTTTACCATCTCATACAATGCATCCGGCGCAAGCAGATCATCCTGATCCAGAAAACCAATATAGGTTCCGGCAGCTTCCTTTATCGCTGTATTTGTATTTTCAGAAATTCCTCTGTTTTCACGCATTCCGATCAGACGGACAGTTTTTCCTTTAAACACATCCTCTTCGAGAATTTCTTCTATTCTGCGTCTCTCTTCATCCGAAACAGCCATACAGAGTTCCCAGTTTTTATAAGTCTGCCGGCATACTGACAAAAGCATCTGTCTCAAAAATTCCTCCGGCGCCTGATATACCGGAACAACAATACTGATCAGGGGTGCATACGAAAACGCTTCCTGTCTTTGTCTTTCCATCTCTTCTTTGGTCCGCCTGTGATTCTGATACCATTTTTCATAATCAATCTTCTGAAAACGGATCCTTTCTTTTAAACGTATCATAAACTCTTTTGGTCCAAAGTACCGAAGATATACAAGCCCTTTTTTTACCCGATACAGAGACATTTTATTGAACATCTCCTATCTCCTCTCCACTTTTGCCAGATGATTCAGTCCAAAGTCATTATGATCCAGTGTCAGATTCGGACTGTAATACGGATCTCCATTTTCCAGAATCTTTTTCCACCTAGTCTGAAACAATTTAATTTCTCTGTTAAAACGTTCAATTTTCTCCTCTGTGTCTTCATATCCTCTTGACTTGGACTCATAATGAATCAGTTCCGCATATGGATCATATACGATCAGATATCCTGCTTTCCGTATTTTCAGACACAGATCTACGTCATTAAATGCCACCGCAAACTTCGGATCAAATCCTCCGACTTCTTCATACACCTGTTTTTTTATCATCATACAGGCTGCTGTCACTGCACTCAGATCATGGATCACCTGCGCCCTCGCAAAATATCCTGGCGAATCTCCGTCCATTCCAAGGAATGCATGTCCTGCCACTCCTCCAAGCCCGATGATCACTCCTCCATGCTGAAGCGTTCCATCTTCATAATACATTCTCGCCCCGACAGCACCTACATCTTCCCGCATACAATAGCTCAACATTTCTTTAATACAGTCATTGCCGATCATTTCTGTATCGTTGTTCAGAAACAGCAGATATTCGCCGGTCGCATGATCAATTCCATACTGATTGATCTCCGGATAATTGAATCCTTCTCCTTTCCAGTACAAAACCTTAACTTTTGGATACTCATGCATGATCCTTCTATAATCTTTAAACGTTTTCTTTTTCTGGCTGTTATTTTCTATAACAAGAATTTCTATATTCTCATAGGTATTTTTTTCCCGGATCGATCGCAGGCATTTGATCAGATCATCTGTGTGATCTTTGTTCGGAATAATAACCGATATCTTAGGTGTTTGTTTTACCGGATATTTCGTCCGGTACATTCCCGGATACTTCGTTGGAATGACTTCTGCTTCAATTCCCATTCTTCTGTAATGCGCTCTTACCGCTTTTGCACCTGCATCCACAATATAGGATTTATTGTCTGCACTGCCTGCTGTAGATCCTTCGCATGCTCGCCAGTGATATAGGATTTTCGGTATATGCCGGATCTTATCGGTCTTCTCAACACACCGGAGTACAAAATCATAGTCCTGTGCACCATCGTATTCGCCGTTCAACTTTCCTGCCGCCTGATATAATTCCTTTTTAACAACCACCAGATGACAGAAATAATTTGTTGTACAAAGCATATCTGGATTAAAATCCGATTTGAAATGAGGGAAGAAATACTCTTCTCCATCCATCGTAATCTTATCTTCATCCGTATAAATAAGCTCTGTATCCGGATATTCATTCAATTCTGCCACACACTCATACAATGCGTCCGGTGTCAGCAGATCATCATGATCCATAAAAACGATATAATCTCCCGTTGCCATATCCAGTGCCACATTTGTATTATCCGAAATAAGCAGTTGTTTTTTATTGTCCTTCACCCGGATTCGGCTATCCTTCTTTGTGTATTCTTCCAGAATCCCTGCAATCGACGAATCTTCCCCGCTTCCATCTGAAAGACAGAGCTCCCAGTTCTGATAGGACTGTCCTCTTACAGAATCCAGCATTTCCCGCAGATATCTTTCCGGTGTCCGGTAAAGAGGAACAACAATCGAAATCTTCGGCATCCGGGTAAATTGCTTTCTCTTCTGCCGGTACAGTCTGATCCTGGACGGCTCATGTCTTCGCAGCCATTCTTCATACTCTGTACCGTTTTTCCCACTCAATTTGTCACCCGCCCTGATAAACGCTGCACGGATTCCAAACTGACGATAATAGATTCTGACTTTGCGAAAATCATCCAGCATTTTCTGACGTCGCAGTTTTCTTTTGAGATTCATGATCTCTTCCGCATTTTTCTCTTCTTCTTCAAAGCATACTTCCAGTTTTCGCGGAATACCTTCCTCATAAAATGCCTTAAACCCGGCAATCTCTTCCTTTTTACATTCCGGATACTCTCGCAGCACATCCAGACGCCGGATTTTTTCTTCTTTCATCTCCAGTTCATTCTGATTCTCATCCAGAAACCGAATCGATGCATTTTTCCTTCTATAATACCATCCCTCGACTGAAAATCCTTTTTCTTCAGTATTCACCTTATCTATGCTGTTTGCCAGCCATTTCTCCAGGTTCTTCAATTCACTGACTGCAAAGGTCTTCATCAATTCTTCTTTTCCACGATACGACTGCAATACTTCCAGTCTGGACGCTTCTCTCCAGTCTTTCGGAAGATGTATCCAAAGAAAAAACTGTTTGGTTATAAGTCTTTTTCTTATCTTACGGAACTTCAACGGATGAAGACGGATTCCATCCGTTGTATAAAATAGTTTCTTTCCATCCAGCCGGATTTCAATCCGGTTTCCATCTGGTCTGTTATCCAGAAAATATCCCGTAATAAGTAATCTGTCTTTTTCTTTTACATGAAACCGACATGTTGCGATATAAAAAGCATTTTCCATTTTTCAAATCCTCTCACTTCCACACTATCTGGAAAATAACCAGTTCAAAAACTGAAAGAAAACACAGATATACAATACTAGCAGCAGAAATACGCAAAATGTTTCTATATCAAACCGATATGTAACCGTCTTTAAAATTAAAGTTCCTTCACTTTCTTCACTATTTATTTTCAAATTTGTTCCTTCCTCTGATGTCTTTTCCGTATAAAGTGCAATAGAATCTTTTTCAAATACTACTTTATACGCCTTCCCCCTGCATCTGGTTACCGTATCAAACGAAAATTCATTGAATTTGCCCGTTTTTATATCTCCCACCTTCTTCACAGATTCCGCAACCGTTTCTCCATTTTCACAATCCTGAAGATAAATTCGGATCTCTGCTTCTGGATCTTCCTGCAAATTCTGGCATTTCACCTGAATTCCATCCAGCGAATCTTCCTCACAGATAAACTCCTGTGTTATCTGACTCTGTGATCCGTCCAGCATGATATACTGATCATTTTCAACCGTCCGGTCATAAATCGCATGGGTCTTATGAATATGTCCATAAATAAATGCAATCAGAATCAGTATAATGACTGCTGCCATCTTTTTTATTTTTTTCATTTTTCCCTCTTATTCTGCTTCCTGATATTCTCTGCACAACTCATCTGCATCCCCGATACTGCGAACTCTTCCATGTTCCAGCCATACAATCCGGCTGCACAGATTTCTCACCTGCTCCATATTATGCGAAACAAACAAAATCGTAGCTCCATTCTCCTTCATCCGGTTAATTCTTGCTTCACATTTCTGCTGAAAATGGAAATCGCCTACCGATAATACCTCATCCACGATCAGAATATCCGGCTGTCCGATTGTTGCTACCGCAAACGCGAGACGCGAAAACATTCCCGATGAAAAATTTTTCACCGGTACATCCATAAACTGGTACAGTTCTGAAAACTCTACAATCTCTTCATAGTGCTTCTCCAGATATTCCCTGGTATATCCAAGCAGCGTCCCGTTCAGAAATACGTTCTCCTTTGCAGTCAGGTCAAAATCAAACCCTGCTCCCAGTTCGATCAGCGGCGCGATCACACCGGAAGTCTTAACGCTGCCACAGGTTGGTTTCATGACACCGGCAATGATTTTCAACATCGTACTTTTTCCACTTCCGTTTACACCGATCAGTCCCAGTGTTTCTCCTTTATAGACTTCAAACGACACATCCTGCAGTGCCCAGAAATCCTGATAGGTAATCTTTTTCTTTACTCTCTGTATAAAATATTCCTTAAATCCATCAAATTTCTCTGATGCCAGACTGAATTTGATGGAAACATCTTCTACTTTTACAATTACTTTTTTCTCCATCCTTACTCCTACAAATCAAAGATAAAACCATCCTGATGCTTATAAAAAAACCAGCATCCCACTCCAAGACACAGTACAGCTTCTGCTGCTGTCACCAGAAGCATCACCAGACCTGGAAGTCTGCCATAGATCACAACATTCCGGAACATGATCAGAATACTGGTCAGAGGGTTTATCATTACCAGATGGTATAACCATTCCGGCAGAATCGACATTGGATAGATAACCGGTGTCAGATACATCAGCACTGCCATCAGCACCGAATACAAGTGCAGAACATCCCTGTATTTCACCGCAATCGTCGCCAGAATCAGTCCAATCCCCAGAGCCAGAACCACCAGCAAAAAAAGTGGCACAACTGAAAGAAGCATTGTCCAGTGAAGCTCCGCACGCATACCGATCATAATCAGAAATAACGCTGCACAGGATGCCATCAGATTGATCAGACTGGAACACACCCTTGACATCACGAATACATATTTCGGTACATACACCTTCTTTATCAGAGATGCACTCCCGATAATTGCTGACATTGCATTTGTCGTAGCGTCATTGAAAAAGTTAAAAATAACCTGCCCACATAACAAATACAACGGAAAATTCTCTATATCAAATTTAAACAGATTTGAGAAAACGATGGATAAAACCGTCATCATAAGAAGTGGATTCAGCAGTGTCCATAAAACCCCCAGTATGGAACGCCGGTATTTCACCTTCACGTCTCTTGAAACCAGTTCTTTTAAAAACGGCTTAAATTTGACAAAATTTTGAATATAAACTGACATATTTTCTTCCCCTTTAAATTATAATTATATTATTTTTTCAGTCTTTATTCAATCAAATCCCTTACACTTATCATTGATTTTCTCTATTTCTTTTATTGATTTTCCGAATAAGTAAAGGAGTCTGCATAAAGCAGACTCCCTAACGGACATCCTTATATAATTTTGCAATCTCTTCTGCCGGAACACCATCCCGGTACATGGCTCTCAGCCGGTTCATAAGCCACATTACTTTCAGCTTTTCGATTGTATTTCCGCCAAATCTTCTGTCTGAAGTATAAATCCTGTGTCTTGTCATCCCGAGCGGAATCCCTTTTTCTTTGAGGATCAGTGAAAACTGATAATCCTCCAGAATCGGCATCTCCGGAAATTTTCCCACTTCAAAAAACAACTTCCGGTCAATGAAAATCCCCTGGTCTCCAAACATTACTTTTCTGTCTTTAATCCTGTGATTGGAGATCACCCTGCAGGTGAACATAAAAAAGTTATATGAATGAAATGCAATTCCAAAACACCCTGCCCGGTATTTTTTCATTACAGTCTCAATCTCTTCTAATGCTGTAGGTGGAACTTCACTGTCGCAGTGCAGGAAAAAAAGTACATCTCCACTGCTTTCTTCCGCTCCCATGTTCATCTGCTTTGCCCTTCCTTTCGGGGACTGAATCACCGGATACCGGTCCTTCAAAAGTGCCAGTGTTCCATCCGTGCTTCCCCCGTCTACAAACAGAATCTCACATCTTTCATTCAGCGGCTCCAGTGTCTCCATCAGCCTTTCAATTGTCGATTCTTCATTGTATGTTGGTATAATAATTGATATTTTCATCTCTACTTCACGGTTTCAATTTCTACGTTCATCCAGGTATCATACAGATTTCTACGGAACTCGTCCGCATCTCTGATCACCGGGATCTTGAGGGTGCAGTTCTTTTTCGTTTCATCCTCTGCCAAAATCAATCTTCCCTTTGTAAGCTTTTCTGTTGACAGCTGCATGTCCACTCTCTGTATCTCAAAAAGTTCCGGATGCATCAAGTAAGCCGCAGCAATCGCATCCCAGTTATAATATCCGGGAATTCCATATTCATCCCAGTTATTGTCAAACCAGTAATCCGTCTCATTCTTGATCAGCCTTACAACTCCCTTACTCAGATCCGAAAGTTCTCTTTCATACTCTTCTCTTGTAAAAAGTACCTTCAGGCAATTATTACCCGTAATAACCGCAACATCCGTTCCACTGGTAAGTGTCGTATAAGTTGCCAGCGGATCACAGGAGAAATTAAGTTCATCCATTTCCCGCTTTGCAAAGATCAGTGGTTCTGTTGTTCCTCCCATCAATACGATACTCTTCACCTGATGAAAAAACTCAGGATTGTGTTTCCAGGCTCCATAAAGATTTGTCACGGAACCCGTCACCAGAATTTCCAGCTCCCCGGCATATTTTTCTGCCATCTCGGCAAGATAATGTGCCGCTTCACTTTCGGTTTCTCCCGGTGTTGCTCCACCTTTGTAAACGCGCAACTCGTCATGCCCGATTTTCTTTACAAACTTCTTTGTATTTTCGTAAACCTTCTCTAGCGTATTGTTCCCATAAGTTGTCGTCACTCCCAGGACCTCTGCTTCCGGATCCCCCAGAAGATACAGCAGTGCCAGTCCATCATCTACATCACACCCGTTAATTCCAAACGTACAGTCACAATCATGAATTATTTTTCGCATACCATTCTCCTTTTATCACTTCTGAAACAAAATCCCCTGTCTTTCATCAATTTTGATGCCAACCAGTTCTCCTGTTTTTACCCCCAGTTTCATCCAGTCACGGTGAAGCATCCATACTGTCAGCTTTCCATCTGCATACTTCAACAGGATTTCTGCTGTTTCCCCCTCAAACATAACTTCTTCAATCTGATACATTCTTTCCGTCTCATCTACGGTCAGCGTGATCGCCGATGGTCTGACCATCAGTTCATACTCTCCTTCCGCTTTCTGCGTCTCAAATGAAACTGCCCGGCTTACGAATCTGCCATTCTCCACTTTCCCAAAAATATAATTTGTCTGTCCCATATAATCTGCCACCGCTCTGGACTCTGGATGGTAGAACATCCTCTCCGGCTTATCATACTGAAGCACTTCTCCAGCTTTCATCAGAGCGATCCGGTCAGACACCTTCATCGCTTCTTCTTTATCATGCGTGACCATAACGACCGTAAGCCCCATCTCATGATGCAGCTTTCTTACCAGATCTGCCATCTCGCACCGCAGATTCTCATCCAGGCTTGAAAATGGTTCATCAAGAAGAAGAATTTTCGGATCTGCCGCAAGCGCTCTTGCCAGCGCGACCCTCTGACGCTGTCCACCGGACATTTCCCGGATCTTACGCTTCTCAAATCCTTCCAGCTGGACAGCTTTTAACAGTTCTCCTACCTGCGCCTGCTTATCTTTTTTCGGGATTTTTTTCAGATCCATCGAAAAGCTGATATTCTGTTCTACCGTCATATGCGGAAACAGTCTGAGATCCTGAAAAACAATCACGGTTCCTCTTTTTTCCGGTGCAAGATTTGTAATCGATGTGTCATCGATCCGGATATCCCCTTCCTGCGTTTCAAGAAGACCTGCAATGCTTTTTAACAGTGTTGTCTTTCCGCAGCCTGAGGCGCCAAGAAGCGAAACAAATTCTCCCGTTCTAATCTCCAGATTTATATTCTTCAGTATTCTTGTCTTTTGTAAATCTACACAAAGTTCTTTAATTGTAAGACTCATGTGCTCCTCCTGCCTAATAATATTCTACTTCCTGTGCCTTTGTAAAACGTCCCACGATCCATTCCAGTATTCCAAACACCAGAAGCATGATCACCAGGAATATCACACTGTAAATGCTGGCAAAATTACGTTCTCCGCTTCCGAGATATGGAACCATGACGATTGCAAATGTTTTGACATTTCCCCCGCCGATCATCAACGTCAAGAAATACTGACTGAACGAAACAACAAATGCCATCGAAAACGCAGAAAGCATGACCGGAAACAGATTCGGAAGTGTCACTTTAAAAAACGCCTGAAGCGCACCAGCCCCCAGAACTCTTGCCTGCTCCTCCAGCTTTACCCCAATTGCTCTTGTTCCATCCTGCATCAGCGTAACTGCATACGGAAGAGAACAGATCAGATGGACAATAATGACTCCCTGAACGGTTCCGCTTAATCCACATTTGATAAAGGTAATCTGAACCCCCATCGCAAACACGGTTCCCGGAACAAGAAACGGAAGCATCGACATAAATGAAAACAGCCGCTTTCCAAAAAAGTCATAGCATTCCAGCGCCCTCGCCGTCATTGTTCCAATCACAACCGACAGGAACGCGACCGAAGCCGATATGAAAAGACTGGACATACAAAGTCGCACAAGCTGCTGCCTGTTTCTCAGTATTCCATTCACCGCTCTCATAGAAAATTTCTGTGGTATGAGCGACGGCCACGCCCATCTCTCAGTTCCCACCCAGACAAGGATTGTAAGGATCGGTACGATAACCAGGAAAATAAAAATGCCTATGATCAGGCCTTCCCAGATGTTCTTTTTTCTTTTCATCTTCCTATTCCTCCTAACCTGCCAGCTTCTTCGTGCTCCGGCGAAGTAATATGTAATATAAAACTGCTGCAATCAGAGAGATCACGATCAGGATTCCATTGATCGCCATCGCATACGGTCGCGCCCGCAGATCCGGCTTGGTATATTCCAGATAAGCCAGAACCGGCAGCGCCTTTGGTGTCGTTGCTCCAAGTATGAACGGCAGCTCATATGCTCCAAGTGCAAATACAAAGATGATCAGGAAACCACTGAGCACTGTATTCATACATAAAGGAAGCGTTACTTTCATGAAGGTCTGAAGTTTATTCGCTCCAAGATTGGCCGCTGCTTCTCCAAGACTGCCATTGATATTCGCCATCAGAGCAATCACAAAATAGATTATGAATGGAATTTCCTTCCACAGATAGGCAAGAATTACACCAAGTCCATATCTGTCATAGATCAGCATCGGAAACTGCTGCTGATCCGTAATCAGTCCTGCATTTGCAAGGATTCTCGCAAGGATTCCATTTTGCGAAAGAATGTTTACAATAAAGAGTGCCACAACAACATGGGGAACAATGATCGGAATCTGAACGATCCGCATAATGATTCCGCGCACTTTTCCGGCACTCACCAGAACTGCACACAGAAATGTTCCTGTTACTGTGGCAAGAAAAGCCGACATAAATGCAATGTACATACTATATTTTAATGACTGCAAAAGATCCGGCCTTGTCAGTACCTCCTTATAATATTTCAGCGTCGGTTCCGTTAACCCAAAAGCTGGAATCACCCCTAAACTTTGGATGATTCCAGTTCCCAGACCAATAATAAAAACTACGCCTAATATAAGTTGCGGCACCAACAGTATATAAGGTGTCATTTTTTTCTTCATTTTATTTTCCTACTACTTCCTCTGCCCAGATCTCTTCGATGATCGGTACAAGTGCGGAAGGCATTTCCGGAAGACGTTTTGATAAAAGTTCATCCTGAGAGATTACTCCCTTACCGATTTCAACTTTATCAAATGCTTCTTTCTGTGTATCGTTTAATTTTTTGTAATCTACAACCGGAATGGTACGGATCTCTGTGAAACGATCTGCCTGTACTTCCGGATCCATCATCTCGTTGATTGCTACCTGGGCTCCTGCTACGTTTCCTGAATTTGCTGCAATTGCAATGTAATTTGTATTTCCAATTGTTCCTTTATCGAACTGGAAGGATTGAGATGTTTCTGTGTAAGTACCATTTTCAATATTGGTAGCTGTTGAATATGCACTGTAAGAGATATCCATTACAACTTCTCCGTCAGAGTACATATTGGTCAGTGCCGTAGAATCCTTCGGGAAAGTCTTTCCTTCATTCCACAGGTATGGATTCAGTTCACGCAGATATTCAAGAGCTGGCTCAATTGCTGCTTTTACAGTCTCTTTATCAGCTTCCATATCCATGAACTGTTCATATCCGCAGATATCGTAAATCACATTACGAACAAATGCACTTCCTGTAAAGTCAGGTAATGCAGGATAAGTTACTTTTCCTTTGTTCGCTTTGCAGAACTCCATGAACTCATCTGTGTTTGTCGGAAGATCCGGTGTTACTGCTGTATCTGCGATCATAACAAGCTGTGCTTTTCCGTATGGAGCTTCATATCCCTCAATCGGAAAGCAGAAGTCTGCATTTGTCTCTTCATCATCTGTATCAATATAAGACTGGAAGTTCGGAAGTTCTTCTGCAAACGGTCCGTAAAGCATGTTGTTTTCTTTACAGGTCTTGAAGTTTTCTCCATTAATCCAGATCATATCGATATCGCCATCTTTTTTATCTGTTGAAATTTCACCGGAAAGCTGACTTAAAATCGCATCAATATCCATCGGTACACGTTCCAGTGTGATGTCATATTTTTCTTTCAGACGCGGTGCATAGTAGTTGTCAAGCCAGTCATTTAAGCTATCATCTCCGCCCCATCCGTAAAATGTAACGGTTGTACCCTTGGCTGCATCCACCATTTCATCGAAGCTCATATCCTCTACGGCTTCGGTTGTCTGCTTGGTTTCTTTGTTGTCTGCTTTTTCTGTCTTTGCGCTGTTTCCACATGCTGTTAAGGAAAACGCCATCACAGTACTTAAAAGCAGCGCTGCAATTCTCTTTTTCATTAAAATTTTCCTCCTTCATTTTCTCCGTCCTTCATTATAACAAATTATTAACAAAAAGCACGCTGTTTTTCATTCCTGCTTTGTTGTTGCCCCGCAACACTTCGTTTAGCTATTGTAATTTTCTATATACTTATAGAATTTTTCTACCGATGATTCCATTGCTCTGTCCTTCAGCGTAAGAAGACCGATTTCCCAGATCATATCATCTTCTGCGAAAGGAATCATGACCAGCCCCTCTGTATTCATATCTTCATGGACAAAGTCAATCGTCACAGAAATCCCTCTCTTCAGCCGGCACATTTTATAGCAGAGATCAAATCCATTTGTCTCAAATACAATATCCGGTTCAAATCCCCGGTTCCAGCATCTGCTCTGAATAAACTCATTGAGTTTAAAACTGCTGTTTTCAAGATAAAGAGGCTCGCCTTCCAGATCCAGAATAGTTGCTTCTCTTTTTTTCGCCAGAGAATGTTCTTCATAGACCAGAAGCCCCAGACTGCATTTTTTTAAACTTTTCATATCAAAACAATCTCCTGCAAATGGTCCAATCGACAATGCCACATTCCCTTCTTTGTCAAGCAGCATTTTCTCTACGATCCGATCCGGATATTCCATATAAGAAAATGTCACATTCGGATATTTCTTCTGAAATTCCAGAATACAGTCTGGCGTCAGGTAACGCAGGATATCATAGGCAACCAGAAGTTCTACTGTCCCTTCCTCACTCGCACGTATCATATCAATTTCTTTTTTCAATTTGTCATATTCGCTAAGAACCGTATTCGCATAATCATACAGCCTCTGTCCGCTCTCTGTCAGTTCTATCCCGGAGGCAACCCTGTCAAGCAACGTACATTCCAGTTCATTTTCCAGATTTTTCAGTACACGGCTGAGTCCCTGTGGTGACATAAAAAGCTCTTTTGAAGCCCTCGCAAGACTTCCTCTTTGACAAATCATCCGAAATTCCTCTAATTCTTTAATCGTCATTCTTTTCCCACGACTCCCCTATTTAAATTTACATTTTGCCCGATTCAAAATAGGTGTTTTCCCAAGAGGTACCTTTTCATCGATTCCCATAATAAGCGGTAGCAAATGCTTTGCATCTTCATATCCTCTCCTTCTGAAACTACAGATGCACGAAGCGCAATATGTATAAAGTTCCGGCTCCCTCGATGCTTTTACACGGTCTGTCAGTGCCTGTGCCACATCCGCTTCTTTTCCAGCTGCGCATCCACCAAGCCCGCAACACTGTACATCTCTGAATGCATCTTCTACCTTTCCGACAAGGAATGGCTTCATATCATATTCAAACTTTCTGTCTTTTCGGTCCGGACATGGATAATACATTGGAATCCTATCTTTTTGATAAATATTTCCAATTTTAAGCTCTGCCATTTTTTCGTAAACACTGATAATCTCCGCATCCAGTCGTCCTTTTAAAAAATAATAGCAGTTCGGACATGCCATGATCACCTGTTCTACTCCTGACTCTTTTAATTTCCAGTTGATTCGCTCAATGATCCCCGCTGCCTCTGAAACAAGTCCCAGTTCTTCAATCGGTTTCCCACAACAGTCATATACAACTCCCACATCATATTTTGCGAATTCTTCCACCAACTTATCTGTCGTTTTCGGAAAAAAAGACGGAAAATTACATCCCGTAAAAAAAACTGCTTTCTTTTTTGAATGGCGGTAATTTGCAAATTTGTACGGATTCTTTTCTAAGAGCAGTCCGTCATATGAATTATCAAGAAGCTTCCCACCTCCGTCTTCAACCAATTTTCTCCGACTGTCAAGTGCAATCTCTTTTCCATCAATTCCTTTTGGACAGACACACCCGCAGGTTCCACACAAGAAACAATGATATGCCAGCTCCGGTTTTTCTTTTAATACCGGCAGATCAATTCCGTATTTTTCCAGAAACAGACAACTTCTGGTACATTTTCCACAATGGATACATGCATCCAAATCCCACTTATTCATAATTTTTATCCAGCTTTCCTTTCAGTCCCAGTTCCAGATAATCAATCGTAATTGGACAGTTACAAATTGCTCCCTTTTCAATATCCTCATACAGGTGGTACAAATCTCCCTTATCATCCACATCATAATACATCTGACCTACCGCCGTAGAGAGCTTCTCATTTCTCATGTGCTGTAAGGTATCATAAATAACTGTATTCGTTCCGTATCGTTCAATTTTCCATATAGAATCATATTCTTTTTTCATTCCGATCAGATAGTACCCTCCATCAAATGTAGGATGAATCACAATATCTTTTCCCCCAAGATTATCAAATGCATTTTTCAGTGTTTCCGGGTGAATCTGCGGAATATCTGTCCCGATCAGAATTACTTTCTCATACCCCATTCTCAGTACGATTCCAATCGCATTCTTCATCCTTTCACCAAGATCATCACCAAATTGTGGAAGACATACTGTCTCATTATCAAGAACTTGCTGTAGTAGCTTCTTTTCATCCTTTGGTGTAAAAAACACGAAAATATCCGCATCCACCTGCTTTGCTTTTTCATATATATCCTTTACAAAGCAGGCATGCAGACGCGCGCACTCTTCCCCAGTTAGAAAAGGCATCAGCCTGGTCTTTGTCTGTCCTGGTATCGGCACCCTCGTAAATAAAATAAGTGCATCTTTCATCTATAATATTTCCTCCAACATTTCAATCACACTTCCCACTACTTTAGGACAAAAATCCAGCATTCTGCCACTCGAAAGTGCTTCTTCAAGCTGTTCCGGAAGCGATACATCATAGCCTAGTAACTCTTTGCAACTGTTTGTTGCAAACTTTTCCAGAAACAATGCTCTAAATTCTGCATATTTGTTCATCATTTCTTCTTTTTGCCGAAGCAGAGTATTCACATCCCAGTGTCCATATTTTAATCCAACAGCCATGATTGCTCCGGTAAATGCACCGCATGTATCCCCATGCATCATTCCACCTCCAAAACAAGCCGAGACTTTATTCGCCATCTCTTCCGTAATCCCAAGTCTCTCTGCGAAATAAGACAGAACGACCTGAGAGCAATCATATCCTTTTATAAATTTTTCCCGAATCATACTTTCTTCTATCATTTTTCTCTCTCCTTTGTCATCTTACATCACTTTTTCATTCTAACATCAAACCAGTCCTATTTCTATAGATTGTCTTATCGTATTTAACTATAATTTGCTCGTCTTATTTATAAATCAAATAATTCGTGCCTTTTACAAAAAAATCCCTCATCTGCGGTTTCCCGCAAATGAAGGATTTCTTTTAATTTATTCAATTCTTACAGTAATCCACCGATTGATAAGAATAACGGTGCAAATACAAGTGAAACAATTGTCATAAGTTTGATCAGGATGTTGATAGACGGTCCTGATGTATCCTTGAACGGATCACCTACTGTATCACCAACAACTGCTGCTTTATGAGCTTCGCTTCCTTTTCCGCCATGATGTCCTGTTTCGATGTATTTCTTAGCATTATCCCATGCTCCACCAGCGTTGGACATGAAGATTGCCATAAGTACACCTGTAACAAGTGCTCCGGAAAGTAATCCACCGAGGGATTCCACACCAAGAACGATACCAACGATCAACGGTACTACGACTGCCATCACACCCGGAAGCAGCATTTCGTGAAGAGCTGCTGTGGTAGAGATTGCAACGCATGATGTATAATCCGGTTTTTCTTCACCTTTCATAATGCCCGGTTTTTCACGGAACTGGCGTCTTACTTCTTCGATCATCTTGTATGCAGCCTTTGATACAGACTCCATAGTAAATGCTGAGAAGAGGAATGTAAGCATACCACCGATAAAGATACCGATGATTACTCTGTAGTCAAGAAGGTTGATCGCTTCAAGACCAACTGCCTGTGCATAAGATACGAAAAGTGCAAGTGCGGTAAGGGCTGCTGATCCGATTGCGAATCCCTTACCCATAGCTGCAGTTGTATTTCCTACTGAGTCAAGCTTATCTGTGATTTCACGAACAGATTCATCCAATCCTGACATTTCTGCGATACCACCTGCATTGTCTGCGATCGGTCCGTATGCATCAACGGCAACTGTGATACCTGTTGTAGAAAGCATACCTACTGCTGCAAGTGCGATTCCGTAAAGTCCTGCAACTGAGTAAGATACAAAGATACCTACACAGATCAGGAGAAGCGGGATTGCTGTAGATTTCATTCCTACCGCAATACCACTGATGATTGTAGTAGCTGCACCAGTCTCTGACTGTTCTCCAATTCCCTGAACCGGTTTGTAGTCTGCTGATGTGTAGTACTCTGTGATGTTACCGATGATCACACCAACAACCAGACCTGCGATAACAGCAATTGCCGCACTCATCTTTCCGAAGAGTACATTACTCAGTACAAGTGCTACAACAATAACTACGATAGAAGCTGCATAGCTTCCCTTTGTGAGAGCTTTCTGTGGATTCGAATTCTCATCACCTTTTACAAAGAAGGTTCCGATGATAGAAGCAATCAGACCACATCCTGCGATCGCAAGCGGATAAAGAACTCCGGATACAGCTCCTGCTACTGCTCCAAGAGTCAGTGCTGATACAAGTGAACCAACATAAGATTCAAAAAGGTCAGCTCCCATACCTGCAACGTCACCTACGTTATCACCTACATTGTCAGCGATAACAGCCGGGTTACGCGGATCATCTTCCGGGATACCTGCTTCTACTTTACCAACAAGGTCTGCACCAACGTCTGCTGCTTTGGTGTAGATACCACCACCAACACGGGCGAAAAGTGCGATTGAAGATGCACCAAGGCTGAATCCTGAAAGCACATCTACGTTCTTTGTAACAATGTACACAAGGCTTACGCCAAGTGCTCCAAGACCTGCTACGCACATTCCCATAACGGCCCCGCCAGAAAAAGCGATTGATAATGCTTTATTCATTCCGCTTTCTTTTGCTGCGTTAGCAGTTCTTACGTTCGCTTTTGTAGCGACTGTCATACCACAGTATCCTGCAACTGTTGAGAAAAGTGCTCCAATTACAAAGCATACTGCTGTTACCCAGCTGATACCAAATCCGATCAGTACAAAAAGCACTACTACAAAAATGACCAGAATCTTGTATTCAGCCATGAGGAAAGCTCTTGCGCCCTCCGCGATTGCGCCTGCAATCTCTTTCATGCGGTCCGTACCTGCATCCTGTTTTCCTACTTTACCAGCAAGATATGCTGCAAATAATAAAGCAATAACAGCTGCAATCGGGACCAGATACATGTAATTATTCATTTCTTGTTCCTCCCTGAATTATTGTACCTCTAAAGACAATATCATAAAAAGAACAAGAATGCAAAACAATTTTTTGAATTTTCAATAAGTTTTATTTTGTTTATCTATAAATGTGGTCTTTCTCTATTTTTTTAATTTGTATCTCACCGTCCACATTCCACTGGGATTTACACAATATCAAGATATGTTTTTTTTCCGAGGTGCCGGAAAAGCAGCATCTAATCTGGCATATTCCTCCGCTGTCAGATGAACCTTTCCCGCCTCCAAGTTCTGCAGTACATGTTCTGCCTTTCCACTTCTTGGAATGGCAATCACATCCATTACTCAGTTTTATCTCTTTTTTATTCATGATTTCCACTCCCTGCATTTTGTTTTTCTGTTCCTTACTGTCTGTTTTTACTATCTTATGATATGAGTGTCAAAAGTAAATTTTGCCACTCACTGATGTAACCGGATTGCTCC